>Ga0155465_1141_pt3 | contig 17616 bp, 18 predicted proteins | sample RifCSPhighO2_12_FD_107123 | JGI IMG/M metagenome (GOLD analysis project Ga0155465, IMG submission 107123) | Alphaproteobacteria bacterium RIFCSPHIGHO2_12_FULL_66_14 | reverse complement strand
CTTCGCCTCGGCGATGGTGGTCACCGACGCGGCAGAGAAGGTCATCACGGACCTCAAACGCCGCGCCGCCAAGATCTGGAAGATCGATCCCGAGGCCGTCACCTGGGACAACGGCGAGGCCAAGCCCGCCGGCGACAATGCCGGCAAGTTCGATCCGCTGTCGTTGGCCCAGCTCGCCGCCCGGGCGACCGAGACCGGCGGGCCGATCGGCGCCGGCGCCTCGACCAACACCACCGGCGCCGAGGGTGGCTTCAGCACGCACATCTGCGACGTCGAGGTCGACCGCGACACCGGCCGCGTCTGGGTCACGCGCTACACCGCCTTCCAGGACGTCGGCCGGGCGATCCATCCCGACTACGTTGAGGGCCAGATGCAGGGCGGCGTCGCCCAGGGCATCGGCTGGGCGCTCTCGGAGGAGTACATCTACGACAAGAACGGCCGGCTCGATAACGCGGGCTTCCTCGACTATCGCATGCCCGTCACCTCGGACCTGCCGATGCTCGATGCCGTCATGATCGAGATCCCCAATCCGAAGCATCCGCAGGGCGTGCGCGGCGTCGGCGAGGTGCCGCTGGTCCCGGTGATGGCGGCGGTCGCCAACGCGCTGCACAACGCGCTCGGCCTCCGCTTCTACAGCCTGCCCATGTCGCCGCCCAAGGTGCTGGACGTGCTCGAGCCGGTGGCGAAGGCCGCCGACTAGGCTACCTGCTCAGTCGCCGAGCTGTTTCTTCAGCTCGGCCCAGCGGTCGAGGATGGGGAGGATCTTGTCCTCTTTCTCGGCCGGCAGGGAGAAGACGACTCGGTCGATGCCGATCTTCTCGCAAAGCCGCAGGCGCTCGATGTTGTCGGGCACGCGGAAGACGCTGATGGGCAGCGTGGTGGGATCGCGCCCCGCTTCCTTCGCCATGGCGCGGAACTGATCGACGATGCCCATGCCGTCCCGCTCGAGCCAGTCGTCGCGGGGAATCCAGCCGTCGCCGTAGCGGATGGCGCGGCGCGCGGCATGCGGAAAGCCGCCGCCGACGATGATCGGCGGATGCGGCGTCTGCCGGGGCTTCGGCCATTGCTTCATCTTGTCGAAGTTCACGAACTCGCCGTGATACTCCGGCTCCTCTTGGGTCCAGATCGTCTTCATCGCCTCGATGCGCTCGCGCGCCAGCTTGTGGCGCGTCTTGAAGACGGTGCCGTGGTTCTCGATCTCGTCCTGGTTCCAGCCGTTGCCGACGCCGAACAGGAAGCGGCCGCCCGAGAGTTGGTCGATGGTCGAGACCATCTTGGCCGTGACGATCGGGTCGCGCTGGATCACCAGCGCGATGCCGGTGCCGACCTTGAGCTTGGTCGTCACCGCGGCGGCGGTGTTGAGCGCCAGGAACGGATCCATGATCTCGTAGTATGGCCGGATCAGGCCGCCGCCCGCCGGATAGGCCGATTTGCGCGACGAGGGAATGTGCGTGTGCTCCGGCACCCACAGCGACTCGAAGCCGCGCTCCTCCAGCGCCCGCCCGAGCGGCGCGGGTTGCATGGAGTCCGCCGTGAAGAACATCACTGCGCCGATTTTCATGGTCCTGGTCGCTCCCCTCGTTCGTTGCCGACCTCCACGACTCGTGGAGGTCGAGAGTCCCACAGAACGGCCTTTAAGCCCTTGTTCCTCGTGACCTTTAGGCCGACGCCCAGGGACGCCGCGTGCGCGGCCGACGCGGGCAAAATTTGAATCGCCTTATTCGTTCCGACACTGGGTGCGGCGCGGAAAACGAAGACAGCATGTCTCGCATGCCCCCTCGACAGGAAACATAGGAAACGGACGGTTTCCTGTCAAGGGCCTGCCTCAGGCTTTGAAGCCGGCCGGCGGCTCGCAGGGCGTGGTGCCCATCACGCCGGGGGACGAGACTTCCAGGATCTCCATCGCCTCCGAGGTGCGGATCTCGTTGTGCCGCAGGTAGCCCGGGATGAAGAGCGAGTCGCCCTCCTCCACGCGGAGGGTCTTGCCGTCCTCGAACTCCAGATCGACCCAGCCCTTGATCATGTAGATGAACTGGCCGTCGCACTCGTGATAGTGCCAGCCGGTCGGCCGGCTCATGCCCTGGCTCGAACTCATCACCTGGGCGCGGAGCGTGCCGGCGCTGGCATCGGCGACGCCGAGGTCGCGATACTTGAAGAAGTCGCGCCGCCCCTTGACCAGCACGGGTTTGCTGGCGCGGGCATGGGCGACTTTCTGGCCGGACGCGGTCTGCGGGGACTTCTTCCTGGCGGTGACGGACGGCATTGCTTCCTCCATCTGGCTTTGGACAATACTGGCTACGCCTTCTTCGGGGACCAACCATAGATCTTCTGCAGGGACCCGCCCATCAGCACCGCACGCTCGCTGTCCGACAGGCGGTCGGTGACGCGGAACGACTCGACGCCCTCCTTGTAGGTGAGCAGGTTGACCGCACGCGTCCAGTCGGTGCCCCACATGCAGCGGCCGAGGCCGAAGGCCTCGAAGATGCTTTCCAGCGGATCCCAGATGTCGCGGAAGGGATACTTCTCGTGGCTGAGCGTGCAGGCGCCGCTGATCTTGACCATGATGTTGGGATGCGGCGCCAGCGCCAGCAGCTTGGGCAGTTCGATCCACGGCTGCTTGGGCGCCGGCGGCACGAAGGGCTGTTCCAGCCCGAGGTGATCGATCACCAGGGTGGTGTCGGGATTTCGTTTGGCGAGCTGGCCCACCTGCTCCAGGCGGCCGCGCGCCAGCAGGTTGACCGGCAGGTCGTGCCTGGCCGCAGCGGCCAGGACCCGGTTGATGCCGGGGTCGGCGGCATCGGTCGAGACCTCCGGCGTCATCATGATACGGATGGCCACCGTGCCGTCCATCGCCGCCCACTCCGCGATCGTGTCCTCGACCTTGGGGTCGTTGGCGTTGACCGGCTTGATCACGCCGAAGCGGCCGGGATGCGCCTTCTGCACCGCCACCGCGTAGCTCGCGTCCCAGCGGTACATCGTATAGACTGAGACCAGCAGCGCGCCGTCGACGCCGACCTCGTCCATGGCCTTGATCATGTCGGCCGCCGTCACTTCCGGCGGCCCGGCGAGCACGGCGTGCCACGGGCGGCCGGGGTGGTTGCGCTCATAGCAGTGAACCTGGACGTCGATTGTCGGCATGGATGTCCTCCCACTCGATTGTTGGCGAGGCTATGGGGTGGCGCACTGGTGTTCAAGTGCGCGTCTACGCACTCGAGCAAAGCTGCTACGCCATTCCGCTAGAAGAACGGCAAAGCCAGGAGCGCCAACACCGGGAACTGGAACGAAGAACGCCTGAGTTCATCATCGGACGTGGTTCAAGAGGCCGACTTCAGCGCCTCTTCGATCTTCTTGGCGAGTTCGCGCTTGATGTAGGGTTTGGTGAGGAACCTGACGTCGGTCTCGAGGTCGCCCTTGCCCACGAGCGCGCCCTCGAAATATCCCGAGGCGAAGAGCACTTTTAGGCCGGGACGCATCTGCCTTGCCCTTTCGGCCAGGGCGCGACCGCCCAAGCTTCCCGGCATGACCACGTCGGTGAACAGCAGGTCGACGTCGTCTTCGCTTTCCAGCACCTCGAGCGCCTCGGCGCCGTTCGACGCCGAGGCGACCCGGTAACCGAGGCTGGTCAGCTGTTCCACCGCCTCTTCGAGGACGCCGGTGTTGTCGTCGACGACCAGGATTTTCGAGCGAATGGGTACCACCTTCGAAGATGCCAGTTCCGTTCTCTCCGCGGCGATGCGCTTCGACCGGTCGAGGTCGTAGGCGAGCAGGCCGAAGCCGAGGAGTCTCGTCCACGAGTCGGAGAGAGGCCGAAGAACGATCTGAGCCTCGACCATGGTTCCATCCTTGCGGGCAAGACGAGCCGTCGTCTCATGTCGGCCCCACTGCAAGGCATCCTTGAGCGACGCGCTGGACTTGCCGGTTATGGCGTCCGATTTCGTATAGAGATCGGAAAGCCGCCGGCCGACGATCTCCTCCGCGGTGTAGCCCAGGAGCGCGCGTGCGCCGGCATTCCAGGTAAGGATGTCGCCGTTGATGTCGAGAATAACGATCGCATAGTCAGTCAGATCGTCGACGAAAAGCTGCATCAGATCGCGCACGTTCGCGGTCTTCATGACTCACTCCCTCACAGGTTCAACCACCCCTACGCCTCACTTGCCGCCGCGCGCCGACCGAAGCCCGGCCCGTCCCCGTTGCCGAGCGCGCCGCGAACGATCCGGGCGAGGTCGGCCTTGAGGTGCGGCTTTGCCAGGAGCATCACGCCGCCATCGGGCGGGCCGTCGCACGTGAGCTCGTTCTCCGGATAGCCCGACATGAACACGATGCGCGTATCGGGCCACAGGCGCGCCACTTCGTCAGACAGTCCCTTGCCGTTGAGCCGGCCGGGCATGACGACATCGGTGAGAAGAAGGTCGAACCGGCCGGCCCTGAGCCGTTCGAGCGCCTGTTCGGCGTTGCCGGCCTGCTCCACGTCGTAGCCGAGGCTTTGCAGCTGCTCGCCGATGACGGCGCGAACCGCTTCTTCGTCTTCCACGACCAGAATGCGCTCATTGCCGCGCGGCAGAAGTCTCGCGCGCGATGGCGCCGCCGCTGCTGCTGCCGGCTCGCTGCGCGGGAAATACATCTTCACCGATGTCCCGCGGCTGATTTCGCTGCTGACTGCGATATGGCCGTTCGACTGCCTGATGAAGCCGTAGACCATGCTGAGGCCGAGGCCGGTGCCTTTGCCGACCTCCTTGGTGGTAAAGAACGGCTCGAAGACCCGCCTCAGATTTTCGGGCGATATGCCGGAACCGGTATCGGTGACAGACAGCATCGCGTAGTCGCCCGGCACCAGATCCTCGTCCTCCTGTCGCGCAACGTAGGCCCGGTCGAGCGGGACGTTCTTCGTCTCGATCACCAAGCGGCCGCCCATGGGCATGGCGTCGCGTGCATTGAGGCAAAGATTGATCAGCGAGGTTTCCACCTGGGTACGGTCGACGTTGGTCGTCCACAGGTTGGGAGCAGCGACGGTCTGCACGATGATGTGCTCGCCCAGCGTGCGCAGCAACAAACGTCCCGTCGTCGACACGATGTCGTTCAGGTCGGATTTTTCCGGCTTGAGGACCTGCTGGCGGGAGAAAGCCAGCAGCTGACGCGTCAATTCGGCGGCCTTTTGTCCGGCGTCCCAGATCCGCTGCGCGCGCTTGGTGACCTCGGGCGGCATGCGGTCGTTGTCGAGCAAGGCATCGGCGTTCGCGAGCACGATCGTCAGGATATTGTTGAAATCGTGCGCCACACCGCCCGTAAGCTGGCCGACCGCCTCCATCTTCTGCGACTGGAAAAGCTGTTCGCTCGTCCGCCTGTGGCTGTCCATGACCTCGTGGCGCATGCTTGCCTCCAGCGCGACGCGCCGGTCGAAGATCACGGCAACGATGGCCATCAGCAGGACCAAGGACGCAATCAGGGCGATGACGGCGGCGAAGACGGAGTGATCGAGCGCCGGCGAGCTGCGACCTTGACCGGCACTGGCAAAGCAATAAGTCGATGCCATCGCCGTGTAATGCATCGCCGTGACGGCGAGGCCAAGGATCAGCGCACCCACCACCTCCTGAACCCGGCTGAACCGGGTCACCGGCGTCTTGCTGAGCCAGTGCCAAGCCTGAAGTGCCAGGATGGCCAGCCCCACGGCGACGACGAGGGAAGCACCGAACAGGGTCGGGTCGTAGCGAACGAGGGCGTTGAGCTCCAGGGCGAACATGCCCGTGTAGTGCATGGCGCCGATGCCCACCCCCATCAGCGTGCCGCCGATCAGCAGGCGGTTGGTGCTCACCACCGGCCGGGCGACGACGTGCAGGGCGACGCCTGCCGCCAATATGGCCGGCACGATCGACACCGCCGTGATCCACGGATCGTAGGAAACCGGAATCGGCAGGACGTGGGCAAGCATGCCGATGAAATGCATCGCCCAGATGCCGCCGCCCATCGCGATGGCGCCGATGGCAAGCCAGCCGTAACGCAGGCCGAGGTCGCGCAGTTCGGCAATCCGGGTGGCGAACTGGAGGAAGGCATAGCCGCCGAGTGCTGCGACCAGATACGACAGAAGGACCAGCGCGTAGTTGTACTTCGCCGGCAATGCCAGCGAGGGATCGACGCCCAGGGCGAAAAAATCAGAGAGATTGATCAAAGCAAGGGCCGCCACTGACGCAATCCGCAGATGATAATCAATAGCACAATGCCGGGGTGATCGCTACGCCACGCGCATCACGCCCCGCGATTGGCCCGCCGCCACAGGCCCCGCACCCCGACACCCAACGCCAGCGCCGCCCCGATCAGGAACCCACTCGAGTAGCCGCCGGTGAGCGACAGCGCCGCGCTGAACAGCAGCGGCAGGACCAGCGAGCCCGCGTCGCCAAAGGCCAGCACCGCGCCGGTCGTGGCGCCGATTCGGCCCGGCGGCGACAGCCGCGCCACTTCGGCCAGCAGCACGCCGTGCCAGCTCACCGCGGTCACGCTGAGCGAGGTGGCGATGGTGGTGGCGGCCCAGGTCGGCCAGGCGGGATCGATCAGCGCCGTCAGAACCGCGGCGCCGGCCATACCGACGCCCAGCAACGCCAGCAGTGTCGCAGGCCGCACCAGGCGCGAGGCGAGCCAGCCCCAGCCGATGCGAGCCGGCACCGCGACGGCGACGGCGATGGCGAACACCAACCCGGCACGCTCGAGATCGTAGCCGAGGCCGCGCACGAGATAGAGCACGAAGAAACCGGTGAAGAGCGACTGCAGGCCGACGAAGCTGAACATGGCCACGCACATGGTGCGCAGCGCCGGATCGCGCAGGACACCCGCAACGTTGGCGCGGATATCGGCCGGCGACAGTGGCTGGGCGGGATTGCGGTCGGTGTCGAAGCGCGCCCGCAACGGCTGCAGCGCTACGACCGTAAGCAGGCAGAGGCCGGCGATGACCAGGAGCGCCAGCCGCCAGCCGCCGGCCACGACCAGTGCCGGCGCCACGACGCCCGCCAGCATCAGCCCGGCCGGCACGCCGGTCTGCTTGATCGAGAACATCAGCGGCGCGAGGTTCCGGGGCGAGAGCCGGCCGAGCAGGTGCGAGCTCGACGGCGTCGACAGCGCCTGGCCGAGACCACCCACGAACGCGCCCAGGGCGAACAGCGGCAGCCAGCCCGCGGTGGTGACGGCGAGACCCGCGCCGAGGCCCAGCATGCCGACCTGCGTCATGCGGAGCGCACCATAGCGCAGGATGAAGCCGCCGCAGCCCATCGTGGTTATGAAACCCGCGACCGACCCGATGGCGAGATAGACGCCGACCAGCGCCGGATCGACGGCGAGGTCGATGACGATGGCGGCGGCGATCAGCGGCACCGTCGAGCGCCCGAGCGTCGCGAAGGTCTGCTGCACCGTCATGGCGCCAAGGGCGAGGTAGAGATTGAAGATTTTCAGGCTCCGGCGGGGTGTGGTATTGCCACGTTAGCGGAATGCGTCGTGTCGACAAATCGACCCAGCCACCCGCCACCCGCGTAGCGGCTGTCGCCTTCACTCATCATCTTCGGACTTCCTCTCCCCCGCCGCGCGGTCGGAGAGGACGCATGAGATGCTCATGCGTTGCCGGTAATCCGGAGAATGAAATCGATCCCGAGCCCGACGGGACGCGTAAGGAGCCATCCCACGATGTCCAGGTTCATGCCGAGCTGGTCACCGACCATCGGCAGGATGAACAGCAGGCCGAGGAGGATGGCCATGCCATAGGGCTCGAGCCGCGCCAGAGGCGCCGCCAGGACATCCGGCAGCAGCCCGACGGCAACGCGACCGCCGTCCAGCGGCGGCAGGGGGATCATATTGAAGACGGCGAGCACGACGTTGATGGCGATCGCGTTCTCGAGGTTGAGCAGGCTCCATTGCCCCACGACCGCCGGCAGGAAGACGACGAGATGGGCCAGGAAGCCCGCCGCCACGGCCATCAGAATGTTGGTGGCGGGTCCGGCAACGGCGACCCAGATCATGTCGCGGCGAGGATTGCGCAGCGCCTGGAAATCCACCGGGACGGGCCGGGCGTAGCCGAAGACAAAAGGCACCCGCAGCAACAGGAGCAGGCCTGGCAGCAGGATCGTGCCGAAGGGATCGATGTGCTTCAGGGGATTGAGGGTGACGCGGCCGAGCTGCCAGGCCGTCGGATCCCCGCAGCGGTAGGCCACGACTCCGTGTGCCGCCTCGTGGAGGGTGATCGCAAGGATCGCCGGCAGGATCCAGGTCGAAACCGTGTACGCCGTCTCGATCCACTGCTCGCTCATCTGACCTGTCGCTCCCTCACGCCTTCCAGGCGGCGCGGCGCGACGCTAGGTTGCCCTGCCCTCCTGTTCAAGGTTGCCGTGACATGAGCGTAGAGCCCACATGACCGTAGAAGCCGTGCGCGCATTTCTGGCGGCACATGCCCCCGACATCAGCGTCGTCGAACTCGCAGCCAGCACCGCCACGGTCGAGATGGCCGCCAAGGGGCATGGCGTCGCGCCGGCGCAGATCGCCAAGACACTGTCGCTCCGGATCAAGGATCGTACCCTGCTGATCGTGACGTCGGGCGATGCACGGCTGAACAACCGGAAGATCAAGGATGTGCTGGGCGGCAAGCCGCGCATGCTGGGCGCCGACGAGGTGGTGGCCTTGACCGGCCATCCGGTGGGCGGTGTCTGTCCGTTCGGGTTGGCGACGCCGCTTCCGGTCTATTGCGATGTCTCGCTGAAAGAATTCGACGAGGTCGTGCCGGCCGCCGGTTCGGTCAACTCGGCGCTGCGCATCAGCCCGACACGCCTGGCATCGCTCGTGGACGCCGAATGGGTCGACGTCTGCGATCGAGGCTAGCTCTTCGCGGCCTTCTGCTCCTCCAGCCGGTCGGTAGCGGGCGGCGGGGTGGGAGAAAGCTCGGCGAGCTCGGCGCGCAATTCGGGGGTCATGTCGATCTTCACGGAAGCGAGCGAGTCCTTGAGCTGATCGAGGTTGCGGGCGCCGATGATGGGCGCGGTGACGGCGGGATGGGCACCAACCCAGGCGATGGCGGCGCTGACGGGATGCAGGCCCTTCTGCAGGCAGAAGGCCACGAACTTCTCCGCGACGTCGAAGGTCCAAGCCTCGCCGTAGCGCGCCTCGTACATCTTGTTGGTCTTCAGGCGACCGGTAGCCTGCCCCAGATACTTGCCCGACAGAAGCCCCGCGGCGCCGGGGCTGTAGGGAATGACGCCGATGCCGTTGGCCTTGGCCATCGGCAGGATTTCGACCTCAGCCTGGCGCTTCACCAGATTGTACATCGGCTGGATGACCTGCAGCCGCGCCCAGTTGTGGCGCTCCTGGAGGTCGACCGCGCGCTGGGTCTGCCACGCCGACCAGTTGCTGACGGCGGGATAGAGCACCTTGCCCGCGCGCACTACGTCTTCCAGCCCGCGCATCATCTCCTCGATCGGCGTCAGGCTGTCGAACTTGTGCAGGAACAGCACGTCGATGCGGTCGGTCTGCAGGTGCCGGAGGCTCCGCTCCACCGCACGCACCACATGGCGGCGCGAACTGCCGCGCGCATTGATGTCGTTGCTGTGCGGGCTGAAGCACTTGGTGGTCAGCACGAGATCGTCGCGATGGCCTTTCGCCAGGCGGCCGAGGATCTCCTCGGACTTGCCCTTGTTGTACTCGTCGGCGCAGTCGAAGAAGTTGATGCCGGCGTCGCGGACGGCCTTGTACATAACGGCCGACGTCGCTTCATCGGCATCGCCGCCGAACGACATGGTGCCGAAGCAGAGTTCGGAGACGGAGACGCCGGTGCGGCCGAGGAGCCTGGTTTTCATCGGCGATTTCTAGCACGGCCCGTCGAATCGCTCTACGCTCGGAAAAACAGCGAGGGCGGAATGCAAGGTGAGGCTACGTACGATTTCATCGTGACCGGCGCGGGCTCGGCCGGCTGCGCCGTCGCCGGCCGCCTGAGCGAGGACGGTCGCTTCTCCGTGCTGCTGCTCGAGGCCGGTCCCAGCGACGCCTATCCCTGGATCCACATCCCGCTTGGCTACCACAAGACCTTCAACAATCCGAAGGTGAACTGGATGTTCGATTCGGAACCGGAGCCCGAGCTCAACGACCGCGTGATGTATCAGCCGCGCGGCAAGGTGCTGGGCGGCACCAGCTCGATCAACGGCATGGTCTATATGCGCGGCAATGCCGCCGACTACGACGAATGGCGGCAGCGTGGCTGCGAGGGCTGGGACTACGAGTCGGTGCTGCCCTACTTCAAGCGCGCCGAGGACAATGCGCGAGGCGCCGACGACTTTCACGGCACCGGCGGGCCGCTGAAGGTGAGCGACCATCGCTGGCAGCCGACCCTGGCCAAGGCGATGCACGACGCCGCGGTGCAGGCCGGCATCCCGGCCAATCCCGACTTCAACGGCGCGACCCAGGAAGGCGTGGGCTACTACCAGACCACCATCAACAAGGCACGGCGCTGGTCGAGCGCACGGGCCTATCTCGGCAGTGCCAAACAGCGCAAGAATCTCACCATCGCCACCCGGGCGCATGCGACGCGGGTGCTGATCAAGAATGGGACCGCGGTCGGCGTCGAGTACCGCACGCCGACGGGTCTCGCCTCGGCGCGGGCAAAGCGCGAAGTGATCGTCTCGGGCGGCGTCTACGGCTCGCCACAACTGCTTATGCTCTCCGGCCTCGGGCCGGGCGCCCATCTGCAGCAGCACGGCATTCCGGTGGTGCGCGACATGCCGGGTGTCGGCAGCCATCTGCACGACCATTTCAACACCTATGTCGGCTATCGCTGCTCGCAGCCGGTGACGATGAACGATCTCGCGATCAGCTTCCCGCGCCGGCTGATGGCGGCGGCGCAGTACGCGCTGGGCAGCACAGGGCCGCTCGCCAGCATGGGACTGTTCGTGGGCGCACTGATCCGGAGCGACAGGCGGCTGGAGCGGCCGGACCTGCAGATCAACATGTTCGCCTGGGCGGTGAAGGACCGGAACCGCCACGGCGTCATCCCGCAGCCTTTCTCGGCCTTTGGCTTGAGCCCTGTGCATCTCAGGCCCGACGGCCGCGGCACGGTGCGGCTGAAATCGCCGGATCCGCTGGCGGCACCCGAGATCCGATTCAATTTCCTGAAGAGCGCCTACGATTTCCAGGCGCTGATCGAGGGCATGCGCATCTGCCGCGAGATCGCGAAGCAGCCGGCGCTAAAACCCTTCATCGTCGAGGAGATCATGCCGGGGCCCGCGGTCACCGCCGAGGCCGACCTGAAAGCCGACATCCGCGCCCGCGGTGTCTCGAACCTGCATCCGGTCGGCACCTGCCGCATGGGGCGTGAGGCCGACGCGGTGGTCGACCCGCAGCTTCGCGTCCACGGCATCGGCGCGCTGCGCGTCGCCGACGCGTCGATCATGCCGTCCATCGTGGCCGGCAACACCAACGCGCCCTCGATCATGATCGGCGAGAAGTGCGCCGACCTGGTGCGCGCTGCGGCAACGGAGCAGGCAACCTAGGGATAGGTAATCGTCACCGGCCAGTTGGTGGCGCCGCCCGAGTAGGTGTAGGCGGCGGCGTTGAAAGCCGGCGGTCCCATGCTGCCCTTGGCGTTGCGCGAGAAGCCGTAGCCCTCCTCGGGCTGGCCGAAGAAGCCGGTCCTCATCTTCGTCTCGCCTTTCTCGGCGTGAAACAGCGCCACGGCATAGACGCCCGGCGCCACGTTGCCGAATACGCAGGTCGCCTGCTGGCCGGAGATCGGCGCCACCACGCCCTTGAACTCCTGGCCGCTCTTGGGGAAAGTCGCGGCGGAATTGTAGAGGCCGCAGCGCACGTCGCCGTTGTTGTTGCGGAGCCCGGTCACATTGACGGAGATGGTGTTGCCCTGCTGGGCCTGGACAGCCGCGATGCCGAAGCCGGCGGCAAGAACGAAAGCGAGTCCGAAATTCGTGCACGTCATTTCCCTACTCCCCATTACTTTCATCACACCGGCCTCTGCCATGGCGGGCGAAGTCGCGGCGCGATCATAGCGATATCAGCGAGGGCGGTGGAGGGGCACCAGCACTTTGAGGCCTTCGACGGTGAGAGTGACCGACGAGGCCGGATCGCCGTCCGACCGCAGCCAGCCCCTGGCAACCGCGATGCGGATGGCGGCATCGACCGCGTCCGTATTCCCGGTCGCCAGCCTGCGCTGGACCTTGTCGACGTGCGTCCAGGTCGGCGGCGGCCGGCGGCCCGTGAGTTCGTGCACGGCGGCCAGCAGGGCGGAAATGAATTTTGCGGCATCGGGTGGTTTTGCGGTCATCGTGCCGGCCTCAGCTCCGCGGACAGGGAAAGACCTTCATCTCGGGCCCGAAGTCGTAGGGCGATGGCACCTGCGCCAGGGAAGTGACCTCCGGCGTCAGCGCCCAGGCGAAGGCGCGTTCGTGGCGCGAGCAGAAGGCGGCATCATGGCTGGGCCGACTCGCTGTCCGATTGGCGATCTCGGTAACCAGGACGTCGACATTCAGTCGCTTGCGGGCGACCAGGCTTCTCAATTCGACGGCATTCGTCGCCAGCTCCGGGTTGAATTTATCGAGGAAGGCCACGTACTGCTGGGTGAGCCGGCGGGAGCCGTCCGCCGCTTTGCACGAGAGGACGCCGACGGCCAGCTGCTGCTGAACGTTGCGGACGCGATAAGTATCGAGATCGGCGGCGCTGTAGCAGACAGCCCTTATGTTGGCGGGAGCGACGATCGCCGGCGCGGGTGCCTGATAGTTGGGAGCCACGCTGGTCTCGGGTTTCTCCAGGGTGCAGGACGCCAGCGCCAACCCGCACGCCGCGAAAAGGGAGGCACACGCCAGCTGCTTGTTCATCGAGGCCCCTCCGGCACTGGGCTGCAGCGCCCGTCACGCCGCTTCGTTCCCGTGGCAGCGCCCGTCTACAGGCTGCGGACTTGCGACGCAAACTGACGCTGGACATCCTTTGGCCCCTGAACAGACCCGCCAGGGAAATGTCGGCCAGCATGGCGGAACAAGACGCTGGCGGCCGCTTGCGCAGCGCCGTGCGCTACGCGACGGACCTACCGGCACCTCTCGGACGAATCGGACCGCTGGCCGGACCAGCCGTTTGTTCCCGGTACGGCACCAATATCGGATTCACCCTCGAAGCGGTGCCGGAATCCGGACCCTCGCCGCCAGCACATTCGACGACCTCGCTTGGATCCGTTCCGACAGGCGCCTCTTCCGCCACGTCTTGATGCGCACCACTCGGGACTGGTCGGACATGCCGACGGGTGTCGAGCACGACGAGAAGCACTTTCGCCGATGAAAGAGAGCGCTTCGCACTAAGAAGAATTTGCAGTGACGACCCGACATCCGACGATCGGGCGCTACACTCGATGTGCACTCGATGTGAACTTCGGCGGCGCCTCCGCCGTTCCTCGCGAGACAATGCAACATCGTGTTCAGCGGCGATTCCTTTCGCGGCGCCATCTGTTTGCTGTTTGCAGTGCCTACGCAGCCTCAAGCATGCAACTAATGTCCCTTCCATACAACCTATGGGATAGTCCTTTCCACCTTCAATAAATTGACCAGTGCCGTCACATATCGGCACGTCTCTCGTCGAGATAATGCTTCGCATTGAGAACATGTCGCAAGAGGCCCGCGGACATCGCGCCGGCCTCTCACGATCCACCCTTCCGCAGGGCGCACGAAACCCATTTGACTCGATAAAATAAGCTTCGGTTTGATGTACTTTTCCTGGATTCGCGAGTACCGTTGTCCTTTATTGGATCGACACTTAACTCGTCGCTCGGCACAGGCTTCAGACAGCCAAGCGAGGTTGTCGTGACAGCAAAGTTTCCGTGGTTCGTCTTGTCACTACTTACAGTTGTATCCCCATTTGTCGGGGGAAATGCCGACGCCCAGTCTCAGCCCGTGCAGGCGCAGCCGGCGGCAGCGGCTCCGACCGACGAGATGCGCGCTGCCTACGACGCCGCTTTTCAGGAGACGCTTCGCAAGCCCGCGGACCCCGCCACGCTCATCGCCTTCGCCGAGATCGCCATCAAGACCGGAGATCTCGAAGGAGCAATCTCGGCGCTCGATCGCCTTTTGCTCATCGACGGCGATCAACCCGAGGTGAAGCTTGAGCTCGGTGTTCTCTATTTTCGTCTCGGTTCCTTCGAGGCGGCACGGACGTATCTGGAAGAAGTGGCTTCCTCCAAGCGCGCCTCCGCAGCCCTCAAGGCGCGCGCGGCGGATTTCCTGAAGGAGGCCAAGCGCCCCTGAGCTTCAGGCAACGCGGTTCGAACAGGTCGATGCCGGCGTCAAGCCACGTGGCTTTCGGCATCTGATATGGGCGGCGGACCCGGTTCCGCCGATCGAGAGGACGTCATGGGAAGTTTCGGCTTCCGAATCCTTGCAGTCATGGTTATCGGCCTGCTATCGGCGCCACCGTCGTGGGCGCGCGTCGGCGTGGCGTCGGTCATCGACGGCCAGCCAAAGGGCCTGCCACCGGAAGGCGTCGAGCGCATTCTTCATGTCGGCAACGACATGCAGCCCAACGAGCGGGTCAGCACCGGTGCGAACGACAAGGCACACATCGTCTTCCTGGACGGAACGTCGCTCACCGTCGGGCCGAATAGCGTGCTGACGATCGACAAGTTCGTCTACGATCCGCAACGCAGGACCGGCGAACTCGCCTTGAACGCGTCGCGCGGCGTCTTTCGTCTGGTCGGCGGCGCGATCAGCAAGAACTCCGAAATCAAGATCAAGACGCCGTCGGCGACCATGGGCATTCGCGGCGGCATCGCAACCTTCGCGGTGACCGCAACCGGCGCGACCACCGCCAATTTTCTATTCGGCGGCTCGATGACGGTGACCAGCCAGGGCGTGACGCGAACGACGACGCAGCCCGGCTCGCGGATCGTGGCGCCCGTGGGCGCGCCGCCCGCGCCGCCGGCGACGATCCCGCCCGGCAGCCTCGGAAACAGCAACAACTCCTTTCAGAGTGCCGGAGGCGGCCAGCAGGGCGGCGGCGGTCCCGGTGCCGGCCCTCCCGGCGGCGGCGGCCGGCCGTCGATCGCCGCCATCGGCGTCGCCTTCGCGAACTCGGGATTGAGCCGCTCCAATTCGGCGATGGCGCCGGCTGCGGCGCTCGCCGCCGTTCCCGCCACCCAGCAGGCGCAATTGAAGGTCGCGGTCGCGACTGCTGCGCCTCAGGCGGTTGCCGGCCCGCAGACGGCAGCGGCCTCCCAACCGGGAGCGGGTCCGCAACTCGCCGCCGCCGGTCCTCAACAGGGCGCCGGCCCCCTTCAGAACGCCGGTCCGCTTCAGGGGGCCACTCCACTTCAGGGGGCCACTCCACTTCAGGGGGTAGGTCCGCTTCAAGGTGCGGGGCCGCCGCAAGGGGCGGCGCCCATCCTGGCGACGGCACCGGCCGGTCCGGCAGGGGCGCCCGCGCCCGTTCTGGCGGCCGGCACTCCGGCGCCCGCCAGCCCGCTGGCCGGCAGCGCTCAGACGCTCAACCAATTGCTCGGACAGATCCTGGCAGGGCCCAATGCACCGAGCCCGCAAGTCCTCACGCTGCTCGTCAACACCCTTGCGCCACCGCCGACCGCGGTGCCGACGCCGACGTTCACGCCGCCCGCACCACCGGCGCCCGCACCGGTCTCAACATCCCCCGTCGTTGCAGCACCGGCAAATACGACGACGACGACTTCGCTTCCGCCGCCAACCTTCGACACGACGAAGCAATCACAAGTCAGCCAGCAGTAGCCGGCCGATCGGCGTCTGCATTCTCGTTGGCTTTTTCCTTCAGCGCGTCGACGTCTCGCGCCGAGCGTACCGCCGGGCCGTCAGTTCTCCCGAATAGCAGGATTGATCGCGAGCGACCCGCCCGCTTCTCCGCCGGCCTCGTAGGCCATCGGTGACACCATCCGGCCGGCACGGCACACCGTCCTGAGCTTCAAATCGAGTTTCTCGAGTTCGGTATCGACGACCGCGGTCTTGAGGACAACGAGGCCGCGCCCGGTGCCGTTGTTCACCTCGTCCCGCCTCACCTTCATCGCCATGAGCTTGTCCGCGATGGACGCGACCATGCCCAGCGCGAAGGATGCATTCGCCAGGTGCCGCTCCTGGTGGCGGAACCGCCGGTAGTCCGAGCCGGTCTTGTAGCGGCCGAGCTCCGACCGCACCGCGGTGTCGATCAGCTCGGTCAGGTAGTGCGCCACTTCGATATCCGAGCGCAGACCGAAGAAGACGTACCTCCCCTCGCCTGCCTGGTTCTTCTCGCGCCAGACCCGGCAATCGCAGAACTCCGCGATCGCGCCGATGCAATCGTCGAGCGGGATACGTTTCTTGCGGAGCGTCTCATACTCGCGTCGCTCGCAGATTGCCTCACGAATCTCGACGTCGGTCAGCGAAAGGTCGTGGCGGTCGAGCAACTCGGCGACCTTGCCCGCCGCCGCCAACGCCTCGCCTTCGGTGCAGCCGTTGTCGATCGTCTTGGCGCGCAGACCCTGGATGCGCGTCCGGAGCTTGTCGAACGCGCCTCCGGTCATTTGGCGCGGTTCCTGTAACCCTGAATGAGGGCGAACGCGACGCCGACGGCGAGACCGGGAAGCATCGAGAAGATGGCAATCGACGCCGCCCCCATCTCGCAGCCGCCTGAGTCGCCCGGCGTCCCGCATCGGGGGTCGAGTAGATGGGCTGCAATCAGAACGATGAAAAACATGACCACCGGCGCGACGACCATGCCGACCAGTCCGAAAGCGAGAGTCTTTCCTGCGAGTCGGAGCATTTGCGTTACCAGGTGGTTGGCGATGGTGCAGTCGCTTGGGAGTGGAATCTAAGCCGCTCGCCCGATTTAATCCAGTAACGGGCCGCACCAAGTCCCTCTCCTTGAAGCACGTGGTCGCGACGATCGGCAGCGTTCTGCCTTCGGTAGCGTGCGACGTGGCTTCCTGAGGAAGATTTCGTAATTCGGGCTGAGACGGTATTTCGGTGACGCTCGCCGCGAAGCCGTTGAGCGTCCGATCGGTGTAGCTGGCGCGTGCGTCGGCCGACCCTGCGCGCTGAACGGCTCTCCGGTAAGCAGGTTCAACCCATTGCTTCGCAGCGGCATGACGTTGCCGGCCAATTGCCCCTCGACCTTCTCGGCAACCGGCATGGTCGCGACGACGTCGCCGTAGCCCGAGGTCAGGATGTCCGGAACCTAGTAGGTCGCCGCGCCGGACCGCCGGTCCTGGAAGGAGCCGAATTTCCGGTTGCCGAGCCAGCTGATCAAGTCGCCCTGGACGCCTTCAATCTCCATCAGACGCGCCGGCCGAACCACGGCAATTGACATTTCATTGCCGGAATCCTCGTATGGCTACGAACTGGAGGTGAATGCGCCCGCCGGCAGGCCGAATAGCCAAATTGTGGTGCGGAACGCATCACCTGCACCGCCAACGGGTTTTAGAAGACATCGGCGGAAAAACCATCGATTGTATTGGATCGTACGGATGGAGTTCTTTATGGCCATGGCCGATCCAGCGACACGTGCGGATCACCATCCCGGTACGGACGACGGGACGGCCGATGCGGTGCGTGCAGCACAGATCGACCTGCTCTATCGCGCACCGGCATTCCTGCTGATCAACCTTGCGATCGC
>Ga0155465_1153_pt4 | contig 17632 bp, 22 predicted proteins | sample RifCSPhighO2_12_FD_107123 | JGI IMG/M metagenome (GOLD analysis project Ga0155465, IMG submission 107123) | Alphaproteobacteria bacterium RIFCSPHIGHO2_12_FULL_66_14 | reverse complement strand
TCCATGGGAATCCCGTCACACTTGTAACTCCCGCTACACGACGTCCGATCCTAACTTACCTCACGACCAACACAGGAGATCAACCATGCAGAACAAGATCGTCTCGCACGAGGAATGGCTGAAGGCGCGCCTCGACCTGCTCGCCGCCGAGAAGGAATTCACGCGCCAGCGTGATCAGCTGACGCGCCGCCGGACGGCGATGCCGTGGGAGCGCGTGGAAAAAACCTACAAGTTCGAGGGGCCGACCGGCGTGCTCACGCTTGCCGATCTGTTCGACGGGCGTTCGCAGCTCATCGTCTATCACTTCATGCTCGGTCCCGACTGGGAGGAAGGGTGCAAGTCGTGCTCCTTCTGGGCCGACAATTTCAACGGCATCCCGGTCCATCTCAACCATCGCGACGTGACCTTCACCGCCATTTCGCGCGCGCCGCTGGCCAGGATCGAGGCCTACAAGAAGCGCATGGGCTGGAGCTTCCCGTGGGTGTCGTCCCACGGCAGTGACTTCAACTTCGACTATCACGTGTCGTTCACGCCCGAGCAGATGGCCGAGGGCAAGGCGTACTTCAACTATGAGGTCCGGCCCAACACGGGGTCGGAAACGGTGGGCATCAGCGCCTTCGCCAGGAACGAGGAGAGCGAGGTGTTCCACACCTACTCCTGCTACGCGCGCGGCGTCGACATGATGAATGGCGCCTACCACTACCTCGACCTCGCGCCGAAAGGCCGCGACGAGGGCGGTCTCAAATACACCATGGAGTGGCTCCGCCGCCACGATCAGTACTGAGCGCTGTTCCGTGTCCAGCTTCCTGTCCCTCGCGGCTGCGCCGACCTTCGCGATCATGGCATTGCTGACGGCTGTCCTCGGCGGTGGTCCGTTGGACGCACTCTGTGCGGCGTCGCCGCTCAACGGAATGGCCGCGATGTACCTGCTGATGGGCGTCTTCCATCTGGCACCGTGGCTGAAACTGATCACCGCCACTACAGGAGAAAAATCATGACTGAGGCCTATACCGGCGGCTGCGCCTGCGGCGCGATCCGTTACGAAATCCCGAGCGAACCGTTGGTGCAGGGCGACTGCCAGTGCCGCGACTGCCAGCGCAAGAGCGGCACCGGGCACGGGTCCTACCTGACCTTCCCGGACAGACGGCGCGTGAAACTCGAAGGCAAGGCAACGCATTGGGACATCGTTGGCGACAGCGGCAACGCGAAGACTCGCGCCTTCTGCCCGACCTGCGGGTCGCCGGTCTATCTGACGTTCTCGGCCATGCCTGATCTCTTCACCGTGCACGCCGCGAGCCTCGACGATCCAGGCCGGTACAAGCCACAAATGGTGTTCTATGGCGTGCGCGGTCACGCCTGGGATCATCTCGATCCTGCCCTGCCGAAATTCGACAAGATGCCGCCGGGGTGAAATCAAGCAGGGAACAAGGGCTCCTCGCCTCAGATCAGCGCGACCTCGCCGGCCGCCACGTCGTGGATGCCAGGCTTCCCAGGGCTGGCCCGCTGGCGGCGCTCTGCTCCGGCGCGCGCGGGGTCACGCCAGGTCGCGGCGGTCGCCGCCCGAACTTCATCTGGCGACGACGCAAGGCGTTCACGCTATGCTGGCCCCATGTCCGATTCGCCCGATCTCGTCGCTCTACGCAAGTCCCTCGCCGCCGCCGCCGAAGGGGTTACCCCGGAGACCGGGAAGCAAATGGCACAGGCGGCACTCCGCCAGATTCTCGACGCCATCGAAAGTGGCGTCTGCCCGCTGGGCGATTGGGAACGACGGTGTCTGGCAGCGGCGATCACCAGTCTGCGCGGCGGCAAATCCAACGAGGCACGCTCGCGGGCGCGCCAGGCGTTGTGGCCGGCGGAAAACAGGCGAAACGCAGCGGTCGCCAAGTTTCCGCCGAGGCCGGGAATGTTGACCCTCGACGAGCTCAAGCGTGAATTCGCGGCCGCCCTTGCCATGCCGGGACGCGGACATGGCGGCGGGGGTGGACGAGGCGACAAGACCGCCTAGACACCATCGGCACTGGCAAATGGCGCCAGGACTGCCAATACTTCGGACATGCCCGTCCAGTGGACCATCGAGCCCGATCGAGACCTGGTGACCGTGGTCGCGGAGGGCGAGGTCACCTACAGCCAGCTCGTCGCCATGATCGATGGGCTGCGCGCCGGCGATGCCCATGGCTATCGGAAATTGTATGACGGCGCCCGCAGCCTCATGCGCATGACGCCCGAGGAAGTCCTGATGCTCGGGGCGCACATGCGCGTCGAGCACGAGAGGACTCCGATGGGGCCGATGGCGGCGATCCTGCCGGAAGTCGACGCCGAGATCCTCGCCCGCCTGCTCGGCATGGTCGCCCTCGCCGACCGTCCGTTGCGGATTTTCGTCAACCGCGAGCGGGCCCTCAAATGGCTTCTCGCCCTGCCGAGTGCGCCGCGTTCCCTTGAGTTCGTGGGATAACTCACTCGATGTATGTGCTCTACCACGCCTGGAGATCCTCGGCGTCGCGCCGCGTGCGGCTCTGCCTCGCCGAGAAAGGCCTCGCCTTCGAGAGCAGGCTGATCGACCTCGCCAGGATGGAGCATCACGCGCCCGCATTCCTCAAGCTCAATCCCAACGGCGTCATTCCGCTGCTGGTGCTGGCGGACGGCCGCTCGCTCTACGAGAGCGGCACGATCTGCGAATATATCGACGAGACCCATCCCGAGCCGCCGCTCAGGCCGGCCGACGCCTTCGGCCGCGCGGCGATGCGCAACTGGATCCGGCACGTCGACGGACTGATCGGCAACCTCATCGTCTTCAACTGGGCGCACTCGATGGCGAAGGTGGCCACGCAATGGTCCGACGCGGAGCTCGCCGAGAAGCTCAAGAACGTCCCCAGCAAGGAGCGGCGCGAGGCGTGGCTCAGGACCGCACGCAAACCCTACACCGAGGAGGAGCGCGCCGAGGCGCGGGACAAGCTCACGGTCGGGCTGCTCGACCGCATGGAGGCGATGCTGGCGGCGGGCGCGAGGGGCCATGGCGCACGGGATGAGGGTGTGTGGCTCCTGGGCGCGCGCTATTCGATCGCCGACATCGCCGCCGTACCGTTCATCAAGCGCCTCGACGAGGAGATCGCGCCGCACGAGATAACGGCGGCGAAGCATCCGCGCGTCCACGCCTGGTGGCAGGCGATCCAGGCGCGGCCGGCGTTCGCGGCGGCGCGGATCGGCCCGTTCAGCGAGACCTGACCCCCTCCGCCCTGCGGGCACCTCCCCCAAGCGTGCCCATGAAGGCATGCCTGGGGGAGGAGATCCTTATTTCGGGACCAGGCGATAGCCGCAAGGCTGGCTCTGCTGCCGCGTGGTGATCGGGCGCGGGCCGGTGCCGGCGGGAACCGTGATGCGCGCGCCGTTCGAATCGGCATAGCTCGGCACCACCGCATCGAAGCTGCCGTCCGGCGCAGGCTTCACCGTCCAGATCGGCTGCGGGAAGGACGCGAACCTGAGCGACAGGGCGCCATCCGTGACCCGGATCATCGGATCGCCGGTGCCGGGCGCGCAGGTCGAGGCGTTGCCCGGCGCATGTTCGATGACGACAGGCCATTCCAGGGAAGCTTGAGCGAGAGCCGTTCCCGCGGCGAGCAAGAGGATCACCGCGACGGCGCGGACTTTCATGGCCTCCCCCCTTCCTATGACGCCGGCAACGGTGGCAGGCGGGCCGAAGCGGGTCAAACGGACGGCAGCCCAGGCTGGGCAAGTACAGAGCAAATTTTGATCATTTATGCGGCAACGCGCTGCCATCGTGGCGCGTTGAGGTTTGGTCTGCCTCTTACAAGGAGCCGAGACATGCTGAAACCTATTGTCCTCGCGGCCTTCCTGACCTGCGGTGCGATGGCCGCCTATGCCCAGACCGCCCCGACGTCGCCGTCGCCCAGCGGCGCTCCGGCGCCGGCGACCGCCCCCGCCGAGCGCACGGTGTCGACCGGTGACTTCAACGTCAGCGGCGACATGGCCGCCAGCGCGCTGCTCGGCACCCGGGTCCGCAACGCGAACAAGGAATCGATCGGCAAGATCGACGACATCTACATCGACAAGGACGCCAACATCAAAGTCGTCATCATTTCCGTCGGCGGCTTCCTCGGCGTCGGGTCCAAGGATGTCGCGGTGAAATGGAGCGACCTCACCTTCGGCCAGGACGAGACGTCGGTGGCGCTCACGACCTCGCTCTCCAAGGACGCGCTGATGGCCCTGCCGGACTACACCAAGGCCGAGCGCCGCAAGGTCGTCCCGGCAGAAACGGCCACCGCTCCGCCGGCCCGGCCCGCGACCCGCTAGATCGGCTTATCGACAGTCGTGACGAATCGGGCGTCCCCCGAGCGAAGGGGCGCCCGAGGGTGGTTGGGTGCTGACCAATTTTGGGTGCGTCGACGTCGTCGCTGGCGCCCGAGCGGCCGGGCTGACAAGGTTGCGGCCGCCATGCCGTTTCATTGGACGATCGATCCGCAACAGAGACTGGTCACCGTGGTTGCCAAGGGCGACGTCACGCGGGCCGAGGTCGAGGCCTATCTCGACGCCATCGGCCAGGCCGGTGCCTACGACTATCGCAAGCTGTTGGATGCCAAGCACGCCCGCACGAGCATGGCGTCCGAGGAGTTGCTGGGGCTGGGTGCGCGCATGCGCGCCCTGCACGAGGCCGGCCACCCGATGGGCGCGCTAGCCGCGGTCGTGCCGGACGAGCATTCGGAGGCGGCAGGCCGCGTGCTCGGCATGCTGGCCGCCGCCGACCGGCCGATGCGCGTCTTCCACCAGGTCGGGCCGGCGCGCAAATGGCTGAGGGGCCTGCCGGCATAGCCTGTCGGCATAGCTGGCGATTCTCACATCTGGACAGAAGCTCCCGCACCGGTAGGGTCCATCCCCGACGAAGATCACCCGGGGGAGCGTGGCATGCCGAACAATCCAAAGGTCCTGATCGCCGGCGCCGGGCCGGTCGGGTTGACGCTCGCCAACGAGCTGGTGCGGCACGGCATCGCCGTGCGCATCGTCGACAAGAACGCCGAGCGCACCGACAAGTCGAAGGCGCTGGTGCTGTGGAGTCGCACGCTCGAGCTGTTCGACGATGCGGGCTACGCCAACGAGTTCATCCCGGCCGGCTTCGCCGCGCACGGTGCGCAGATCTCGACCGGCAAGGAGATCGTGGCCAAGGTCACGCTCGACTCGATCAACAGCCGCTTCAACTACGCGCTGATGATCCCGCAAAGCGAGACCGAACGCGTGCTGGAGGAGCGGTTGGCGGCGCAGGGCGTCAAGGTCGAGCGACAGGTCGAGCTGGCGGGCTTCGCCGACAAGGGCTCCGCCGTCGAGGCGACACTGAAGAAGACGACCGGCGAGACCGTGACACTCGTGGCCGACTGGCTGGTGGGCTGCGACGGCGCCCATTCGGCGGTGCGGCACGGGCTCGGCTTCGCCTTCGAGGGCTCGACGCTCGAGAGCCACTGGGCGCTGGCCGACGGCTACGTCACCGGGCTCGAGCCGAAGGACCGGCTGCACATTTTCTGGCACCGCGACGGCATCCTGGCCTTCTTCCCGATCGTCGGCGACCGCTGGCGGGTGATCGCCGACCTCGGGCCGGCGACGGGCAGCGAGAAGCATCCCGATCCGACGCTCGACGAGATCAACGCACTGATGGCCCATCGCGGTTCGCCAGGAATCGTGATGAAGGATCCGTTCTGGCTGGCGGCGTTCCGCATCAACGAGCGCAAGGTGAAAGACTACGCCAGGGGCCGCGTGTTCCTGGCCGGCGACGCCGCGCACATCCACAGCCCGGCCGGCGGCCAGGGCATGAACACCGGCATGCAGGACGCCTTCAATCTCGCCTGGAAGCTGGCGCTGGTGATCGAGGGCACGGCGAAGCCCAGCCTGCTCGACAGCTATTCGCCCGAGCGCAGCACCGTCGGCGAGATGGTCCTGCGCAACGCCGGCCGACTCACGGAGGCCGCAACCTTGCGCAACCCGATCGCCCAGGGTCTGCGCAACGCGGTGGTGAGGTTCGCGGCGGGCTTCCCCGCGCTCCAACACAAGGTCGCCGGCCAACTCGCCGAAATGGACATCCATTATCCCGACAGCCCGCTCACGGCGCGCGGCGCCTACAGCGTCGGCGGGCCGGCGGCCGGCGAGCGCTGGCCCGACCGGCTTCCGGCCGGGGCCGGCGGCACCAGGTTCACGGCGGTCGGCCCGGCCGACGTCGTGGCGGCGCTGGCGGCGACCTTTCCGAAGCTGGTGCAGGCCGCACCCGCGAGCGGCGAGCATGCGAAGGCGCTGCGGCTGATCCGCCCCGACGGCTATGTCGGCTTCGCCGGCGCGGCGTCGGAGCAGGTCGATGCCGAGGCCTATCTCGCGGCGATCGCCGCCCAGGGGGCCGGCGGCTAGCGGTCGCCGACGCGCTCCAGGCCCTTGATGGCGAGCGGCGCCTTGCCGGACTTCGCCGCGACCTCGCGATCCTGCGCCTCGAGGATCGCGCGGGCGGAATGGCCGGTGTCGTCGCCCGCGACGGCGTCGAGCGGCACGCGGCGGTTGGAGCGCTGGCTGCCGTCCTCGTAGGTGACGTTGAACAGGACGTATTCCATCCGCTTGCCGGGTTTCTGCGCCATGGCGGCCTCCTGCTGTGGGTTGGGTCGGTCGACCGTGCGGCGCTTATACGCCTTTCCCGCCGGCAACGGTGCAGTGGTTTGACGGCACGCCGGCGCCGCAGGGCTGCGTCGTTGGCGATGCTGGCACGACGCGGTAAAGACCGTCACAGTGCGCGACCTGCCCGCGCCGATCCGGAGTCCTTTCAGAGATGGTCGATGATCCTGTCGTGACCGCACCGGCGCCCAGGCGCCGCCGGGTCGACGGCCGCCGCCTGCGGAGCGAGCGGACCAAGCAGCTGATCATCGAGGCCTACCTCGATCTCCTTCGCGAAAGCCCGCAGGTGCCGACGTCGGCCCAGATCGCCGAGCGCGCCGGCTACTCCGTGCGATCGGTGTTCGAGCGCTTCGCCGACTTGCTGACCTTGAGCCTTGCCGCCGCCAACTATGCCTTTGTCCAGGGCATGGCCCTGGCGGTGGCCCGGCATGTCGACGCCGACCGGCAGACCCGGCTCAGGTCCCACGTCGAGACGCGCGCCGACGTGTGCGAACGATGGCTGCCGCTGTGGCGCGTGCTGCTGCACCACGTGCGCGAATCGGACCTGTTGGGGGTCCAGATCGAGCGCATCCGCGACGCGTTCATCGCGCGCCTGCAGCTGATGTACCGGCCGGAGCTCTCGACCCTGCCGGAGGCGGAACGCAGACAGCTCCTGATCGCCCTCGAGGCGCTGATCGATTTCGAAAGCTGGGGGCGGATGCGCGAGCGCCACGGCCTGTCGGTCGAAGCCGCGCGCGAGGTCTGGATCCGGGCCATCGACCGGATGTTGCCGCCGACGCCACCGGCGGCCTGATCCGGGCTATTTCTGCATCGACACGCCGGCGCGCGCAGCGGGCTCGAGATTGTTGTCGGGCTGCAGATAGAGCGTCAGGCAGACGACGGCGACGGCCACCGCGCCCCAGACCAGCCATCGCCCCGCCGCCAGGGAGCCGGTCTTCGAGGCATCGACCCTAGACGAGGACACGGGTGAGGACATGGGCAAGGGCACGGCCGGGGCGCTCCGTCCCGGCAGCCAGTCCACGAGGCGGGTGGCGATCACGCCCGAGTCCGATGCTTTCCAGTCACCTTCGGGCGAGGTCGCGATCGTGGCGGCCAGCGCCCGAGCCGCGGTTTCCCTGGGCAGATCCGAGAGCCGGGCGGCCTCCTGCCACGGGTCGAGACCGAGGCGGGTGAGCGCGGTGAGAACCGTGAGCGACAGGCCATTACCCTCCTCGCCGACCGAGGCGAAGAGGAACGCGTTGTACCGGGAGTGACCGAGCGCATATTCCGGACGCAGCGTCATGGCGCTCCCCTGCGGTGTGGTGTGGGACGGGTGCTAGAAGCCCATCCCGCCGCCCATGCCGCCACCCATACCGCCCATGCCACCGCCGCCCATGCCACCAGGCATTCCGCCGGCGTTGCCGTCGGGAATTTCGGCCACCATCGCCTCGGTGGTGATGAGGAGGCCGGCCACCGACACCGCGCCCTGCAGCGCGGCGCGGACGACCTTGGTCGGATCGATGACGCCGGCCTTGATCATGTTCACGTACTCGGCCTTCTGGGCGTCGAAGCCGAAGTTGACGTCCTTCTGCTCGAGCATGCGTCCCGCGACCACGGCGCCGTCGAAGCCGGCGTTCTCGGCGATCTGGCGCACCGGCGCCTGCAATGCGCGGCGCACGATGTCGATGCCGACCTGCTGGTCGTGGTTGCCGCCGCGCTTGCCGTCGAGCACGCGGGTCGCATAGAGGAGTGCTGCGCCGCCACCGGCGACGACGCCCTCCTCGACCGCGGCCTTGGTGGCGTGCATGGCGTCATCGACGCGGTCCTTCTTCTCCTTGACCTCGATCTCGGTGGCGCCGCCGACCTTGATGATGGCGACGCCGCCGGCGAGCTTGGCCAGCCGCTCCTGCAGCTTCTCGCGGTCGTAGTCGGAAGTCGTTTCCTCGACCTGTTTCTTGATCTGCGAGATGCGGGCCTCGATGTCCTTCTTCTTGCCGGCGCCGTCGATCACCGTCGTGTTGTCCTTGTCGATGCGCACCCGCTTGGCGGTGCCCAGCATGGCCAAGGTCACGTTCTCGAGCTTGGTGCCGAGATCCTCGGTGATCACCTGGCCGCCGGTCAGGACAGCGAGGTCCTCCAGCATCTCCTTGCGGCGGTCGCCGAAGCCCGGCGCCTTGACGGCCGCGACCTTGAGGCCGCCGCGCAGCTTGTTCACCACCAGGGTGGCCAGCACCTCGCCCTCGATGTCCTCGGCGATGATCAGCAGCGGCCGGCTCGACTGCACGATCGATTCGAGCAGCGGCAGCACGGCCTGCAGGCTGGCGAGCTTCTTCTCGTGGATCAGGATGTAGGGCGCCTCGAGCTCGCAGACCATCTTCTCGGCATTGGTGATGAAGTACGGCGAGAGATAGCCGCGGTCGAACTGCATGCCCTCGACGACGTCGAGCTCGGTGTCGAGGCTCTTGGCCTCTTCGACCGTGATCACGCCCTCGTTGCCGACGCGCTTCATCGCCTCGGCGATCATCTTGCCGATCGACTTGTCGCCGTTGGCCGAGATGGTGCCGACCTGGGCGATCTCCTCGCTGGTCGACACTTTCTTCGAGCGGCTCTTGAGGTCCTCCATCACCCATTCGCAGGCGATGTCGATGCCGCGCTTGAGGTCCATCGGGTTCATGCCGGCGGCCACCGACTTGGCGCCCTCGCGCACGATCGCCTGGGCGAGCACGGTGGCCGTGGTGGTGCCGTCGCCGGCGGTGTCGGAGGTCCGGGTCGCCACTTCGCGCACCAGCTGGGCGCCCATGTTCTCGAACTTGTCGCCGAGCTCGATTTCCTTGGCGACGGTGACGCCATCCTTGGTGATGCGCGGCGCGCCGTAGGACTTGTCGAGCACGACGTTGCGGCCCTTGGGGCCGAGCGTGACCTTGACCGAGTCAGCGAGGATGTCCACGCCGCGGATCATGCGGGCCCGGGCGTCGGCGCCGAAACGTACTTCTTTCGCTGACATGATTGCTTTTCCCTGTTTGAAATGTTTCCGGAGCGCGGATCGAGGTCAGGCCGCCTTCTTCCTGGCGATGCCCGTACCTTCGACGACGCCCATGATGTCGGACTCGGCCATGACGAGGAGATCCTCGCCGTCGAGCTTGATCTCGGTGCCCGACCACTTGCCGAACAGGATGCGGTCGCCCTTCCGCACGTCGAGAGGCACCAGAGCGCCCGCCTCATTGCGGGCACCGGGGCCGACGGCCACGACCTCGCCTTCCATCGGCTTCTCCCGGGCGGTGTCGGGAATCAGGATGCCGCCCTTGGTCTTGTCCTCTTCCTCGACCCGGCGAATCACCACGCGATCGTGCAGCGGCCTGAATTTCATGGCGTTTCTCTCGATTGTCGGGTTTCAGGGGCGCACGCGGAGGGCACGCGCGGAAGTGGTGACCAAGAGATGGTGATCTTCAGCCGGCGAACAAGCAATATATGCCGGCGATCATCAAAAGAACCGAGCCCGAGGCGGGTGCGCCTAGCGACGACCGGCGCGGTTGACCGGGCCGCCGCGGTTCACGCCGGCACCGGCGCCGGGCGCCACGCCGACACCGGGGGCGCCCACGCCTGCTCCCGGCGCAACACCGACGCCCGGAGCGCCGACGCCCACGCCCGGAGCAACCCCCACGCCGCGGGCGCCGACGCCGGGCGTGGCGACACCGGGGCGCACCACGCAGCCCTTCGGCACGCCGACCGACGTGCAATAGACCTCGGCGCTTGCCGGGGCAGCGGCCGCGGTCAGCACCAGGCAAAACGACACCAGACCAAGTCGACGAACCATGGCGAACTCCTGCGTTACCGGCATCACCCTAGCAGGTGATGATGGGTTTTGCCGGGGTTCTCTTTAAGGTGGCCGCTTCGCCGCCGGAGGTCGACAGCACACCATGGATTTCGCCTTTACCGCCGAGCAGGAAGACCTGCGCCGCACGGTGCGAAAGTTCGCCGAAAGCGAGCTTGCACCCCTGGTCCATGCCGCCGAGGACAACGAAACCTTCCCACGCCACATGTTCAAGCGTTTCGGCGAACTCGGCCTGATCGGGGTGCGCTACCCGGAGGCCGATGGCGGCTCCGGTTTCGACAAGGTGTCCGATTGCATCGTCCGCGAGGAGATGTCCCGCGTCTGCCAGGCGTTCTCCTCGTCGTGGTCGGCGCACAGCCATCTCGGCATCTGGCCGATCTGGAAGGCCGGAACGGAGGCGCAGAAAGCCGGCTTCTTCCGCCCCGCCCTCGCCGGCGAACGGATCGCGGGTTTCGCCCTTTCCGAACCGGACGGCGGCTCCGACATCCGCGCGCTCCGCACCAGGGCCGAGAAGGTTCCCGGCGGCTGGCGGCTGAACGGTTCGAAGCTCTACATCACCAACGCACCGATTGCCGATTTCCTCACCCTGGCGGCGCGCACCGAGCCCGAGTTGACGCCCGCCGCCATCAGCCTGTTCCTGGTCGAGTTGCCCAATCCCGGCATCGTCGTCACCCGCCTGAAGAAGGAAGGCATCCGCGCCTCCGACACCGGGCTGGTCCATATCAGCGACGCCTTCGTGCCCGACGCCTGCCTGCTGGGCGGGCGCACCGGCACCTATCCGATCATTCTCGACAGCCTTTCGGAGAACCGTGTCGGCGTTGCCGCCAACGCGCTCGGCATGGCCCAGGGCGCACTCGATGCGGCGCTCGGCTTCGCGAAGGTGCGCAAGGTGCGCGGCAAGACGATCGGACAGTACCAGGCGATCGCGCACAAGCTCGCGGACATGGCGGCGGAGATCGAGGCGGCACGCTGGCTCGTCGCCTACGGCGCCTGGCGCGTCGACCAGGGCACGCTGGACGCAGCGACGGCTGCCAAGGTGAAGCTGATCGCCTCGGAATGCGCGGTCCGCGTCTCGGAGGCGGCCGTGCGCATCCATGGCGGCGCCGGGATCATGAGCGACTATCCCGTCGGTCGCATTCATCGCGACGCGCTGGTCTATGTCATCGGCGAGGGCACTTCCGAGATCCAGCGAAACCTCATCGCCCGCGGGCTCGGCCTCTAGAGCGGGCTGACGATGTCGGCTCTCCGCACGCCGGAGAGTCGATGTCCTGATCGCGTGTCACACCCCGCCTGTCACACCAAGTTGTGACAAATGTTGTGACAGTGACAGGCCCGGAGTCCGGGCCGAGCCCGGTTTCACGGGCTTTTACGACGTCGTTTCTTCTTCGCGTGTCACCAGCCCAGCGCGCCTGTGACAGGCAGCGCCATGTGTCCGTTCCGACTCTTATCGGTGCTCGGTGGGGACGGGTTAAAACCGGACTCAGACGGCCTGGCGTGACGTACCATCCGTGGCGAGCTCCACCCTCGCTGATGCGTAAACTCGCGGCGTGCGCGGGCGGGTCATGCTCATTTAGGAGAACTGGCGCGGTCCAACCGCCAGCCTATGAGGAATATAGTCTATTTCCTGCTGAACCTGCAACTCTGATCCGCTCACATCTGCTTGAGCGTATGCTGGCAGTGCAAGCGCGCGGGGGCCGCTGGCGTATCGCGGCGAAAGCCTCCACAGTATGCGAATTGCCCGGCCTGCTTTCCGATGCTCGGTGCGAGCGTCCGGAGAGATGCCGGCAGACACCGACGATCTCGAAGCCCCGGTCCGGAGCCCTTTCAGAGATGACCCAAGCCCCTGTCCTGGCTGCCCCTCCGGCGCGGAGTCGCCGCTTCGACGGTCGCCGCCTGCGGAGCGAACGGACCCGGCAACTGATCATCGAGGCGTATCTCGAGCTGCTGGCCCGGAACGTGCGGGCCCCGACGGCGTCGCAGATCGCGAAGCAGGCGGGATATTCGGTGCGGTCCATCTTCGAGCGCTTTGCCGACCTCGGAGCGCTCGGCCTCGCGGCGGCGGATCACGCGATTGCCGCCGCCCAGTCGGAAGCGGCGGCGCGCGACGTCGACGCCGACCGGCCGACCCGGATCGGGTCGCATGTGAAGATTCGCGCCCAGGCCTGCGAGAAGTGGCTGCCGCTGTGGCGGGCCATGATCGACACCCAGGCGCAGATCGCCGACCTGAAAGCCCGGGTGGTGCTGGTCCGCCGGGCCAACCTCGAACGGCTCAGGCTGATGTACCGGCCGGAGCTTTCGACGCTGCCGGAGCCGGAGCGCGAGCAGCTGGTGATGGCCATGGGCGCCATGACCAGCTTCGAGAGCTGGGACCAGATGCGCTACGGCTACGACCTCACCATGGATGCCGCCCAAGCCGTCTGGCGAACCGCGATCGACCGGATGCTGCCGGCCACGCCACACCCGGCCTAGCCACCACAACTTCCAGTTCAGGCGCCTCACGCGCTGGTGCAGCGCGAACGGCAGGGCCAGGCCCGACCCTCTACTGACGCCAACCGAGCCGGGCACTGAGATTTTGCGCCAGATGCGCCGGCGCGAGAGGCACCTCGTTCCAGCACTCCTCGGACGTGAAGACGACCCTGCCGCCGATCCGGAAGAGCGTGTCGCGGCCGTGCCTACCGCAGGCCGTCGCGGCGGCCGTCTCGCGGGCGTCGATCTCGAAGACGATGCCCTCGTCGGCGGCTTCGAACGCCGCCTGCGCCGTGATGCCCGGAAGTGACTGCCAAGCGTCGCGAAATTGCGCATAGGCACGGCCGGCGCCGGCGATGTCCGCGCCGTAGTCGGCAATCGACACTCCCCAGATCTCGGCGGAGCGATCCGGGCAGCCGCCGCCTGCGGACCGGGTGCTGGTCCGGACGTACATGAGCGTACGGTGGTCGGTGCCGGCGTGATAAATCAATCGACCAGGATCGGGTTCGAAGACCACCAGTCGCTGCAGCTCGGCCGGCAGCACAATGTCATCTTCGCCGGCGAAAACCGGCTGCCCGCCCGAGGCCGCCACCACGACCGCCATCAACACCAGCCAGATCGAGCGGACCATTGGCAGAAGCCCTTGAGAGAGAGTCGCAAAGAGAATGGCTTGCAAGTAAAATTTGCGCGGTTGGTGCGACCTTGGTCAATGAGAGCGCTGGGGATTCCCCTTGCGGCGTGGGGTCGCGGCGGAATCGCGCAATTTCAGCGCCAACCCGGCATCAACTCGATGTCGGCGAGCACGCTTGCCGGCCTTGCCCCAGGAATGATCTCGCGACAGCCTTCGCCGATGAAAGCCCTGCTCCTCGCCCTGCTCCTGCTGGCTGTGGCCGGCACCGCCCAGGCCCAGCAGCGCCGCCCTCCGGAGGCTGAAAAGCCACCCGATTGCGCGGCGACGATGGGCGCACTGCCCAAGGACTGGACCGGCGAGGCCTATGCCATCGACGGCAATACCCTGGGCGGCACCGGCCTCAAGCCGCAGCTCAGGCTATGGGGCGTGCAGGCGGCCGAATTGCGCGGCAAGCCGAACGGCGAGGAGACGGTCGCCGGCATGCGGGCCCGCGCCGCTCTCGAGGACGTGCTCGACAAGGGCGGGCACAAGGTGAAGTGCCGGGTGGCGCGTTGGAACCGCGAGTGCCGCGTCGTGGCACAGTGCACGGTTGATGCCGCACCGGCGCCGCTCGATCTCGGCGGCTACATGCTCGCGAGCGGCCTGGCCTACGGCTTCCACCTCGAGGAGGGGTTGCCGTGGGAACAGCGCGCCGGCCAGCGCTATGCCGGCGCGGAGGCCGAAGCGCGCAAGGCCAAGCGCGGCCTATGGCCGGTCTGGCTGGGGGAGAAATAGGCCGGTCCCCGGAGCGCGAAGAAGAAGGCCATCGCCGACTGTCGAACCGGGACAGCGGATCTCATCCGCCCAGAGTGCGCCCGACCCAGCTCTCGATGGCGTTGGCGTCCATGACGCCGGACTGCCGGGCGATTTCCCTCCCGTGCCGGAAGAGGATCATGGTCGGAATGCCGCGGATGGCGAAGCGACCGGCCAACTCCTGCTCCTCGTCGGTGTTGACCTTGGCCAGGCGCACGGCGGGCTCGAGACGGCCAGCCGCCTTCTCGAACTGAGGCGCCATCGCCTTGCACGGGCCACACCATGGCGCCCAGAAATCGACCAGCAGCGGAATGTCGCTCTTGATGGCATGCGGCCCGAAGCCGGCAGCGCCGAGCGCGACGGGATGGCCGTCGAACAGCGGCGCGCCGCAGTTGCCGCACTTGCCGCCGGGCCCGGCCGCGAGCTTGTCGCGCGGGGCACGGTTCAGCGTGTTGCAGGACGGGCAGGCCACAATCAGGGGATCAGTCATCGCAACCCTCCTAGGATGATGCATGTGCCGGCTGGCCGTCGTCGCGCAGCCAGACGTAGATCGCCGGGATCACCAGCACCGTGAGCGCCGTCGAGGACGCCAGCCCGAACACCATCGAGATCGCCAACCCCTGGAAGATCGGGTCGGTGAGGATGAAGGCGGCGCCGATCATGGCCGCGGCAGCGGTCAGGAAGATCGGCTTGAAGCGGATGGCGCCCGCTTCGAGCAGCGCATCGCGCAACGCGGCGCCCTCGGCGCGGCGGTGCTGGATGAAGTCGACCAGCAGGATCGAGTTGCGCACGATGATGCCGGCAAGCGCGATGAAGCCGATCATCGACGTGGCCGTGAACGGCGCCCCGAACATCCAGTGACCGAGCACGATGCCGATCAGGGTGAGCGGCACCGGGGTCAGGATCACCAGCGGCAGGCGGTAGGAGCCGAACTGGGCGACGACCAGCAGGTAGATGCCGAGGATCGCCACGCCGAAGGCGGCGCCCATGTCGCGGAATGTGACGTACGTCACCTCCCACTCGCCGTCCCACAGCAACGCTGGCTTGGATTCATCGGCCGGCTGGCCGTGATAGAGGATTTTGGGCGGTCCGGCCTTGCCCCAGTCGAGCTTGGCGATCTCGCCCTCGACCGCCAGCATGCCGTAGATCGGCGCCTCGAACCGACCCGCAACCTCCGCCTGCACCATCTCGGCAAAGCGGCCGTCGCGCCGGAACAGGGTGTAGGAGGCGGGCTCGCGCTTGACCGTGACGACGTCGCCCAGCTCGACGTTGGCGCCCTGGCGTCGCGTGCCGCCGGCCGGCAGCGGCGTCGACAGGATGCGCTCGCCCAGCCATTCGGCGCTGCGCGGCAGCTTGACCACGATCTCGATCGGCTTGGCGTTGTGGCTGCGCTGGGAGTAGCCGACCTTCACGCCGCCGATGATGGCGGCAATGGTGTCGTACACCGCCTGCTCCTCGACGCCATAGAATTCGAGGTTCTCCTGGTTGATCGAGAAGCGCAGGCGCTCGCCCGGCGGGCGGAAGGTATCGTCGAGGTCGACCACGAACGGCACCTTCTCGAAGGCCTCGCGCACCTTCATCGCCGTCTCGCGGCGCGTCTTCTCGTCAGGGCCGTAGATTTCGGCCAGCAGGGTGGCGAGCACCGGTGGTCCCGGCGGCACTTCGACCACCTTCACCACGCTGCCGGCGGGGCGCTCGAGCCCCTGCAGGCGCTGGCGCACGTCGAGGGCGATGGCATGGCTGGCGCGGCTGCGCTCGCCCTTGGGGCGGAGGTTGATCTGGAGGTCGCCCTGCTGCGGCGAGACCCTGAGATAGGAATGGCGGACCAGGCCGTTGAAGTTGAACGGCGCCGCCGTGCCGGCATGGACCTGGATCGAGGTCATCTCGGGCAGGTCCTTGAGCCTCCCGGCCGCCGCCATCAGGAAACGGTCGGTCTCCTCGAGTGTCGTGCCCTGCGGCAGATCGACGACGACCTGGAGCTCGGACTTGTTGTCGAACGGCAGCAGCTTCACCGCGACGTCGCGGGTGAAGAACAGGACACAGACTGCCAGCGTCGCGACGCCGACGCCCAGCAGGAAGCGGCCGGCACGCCGGCGGCCCGTGAGCAGCGGGCGAGCGACCCTGAGATAGAGTCGGCCGAGGCGTCCGCCGTCGCCGTGGCCGGCTCCCGCTGCGGCCGGTGGGGCCTTGGCGAAATGGCGGCCGGCGACGCGGTAGAGCAGCCAGGGCGTGATCACGACGGCGACGAAGAACGAGAAGATCATTGCCATCGAGGCGTTGGCCGGGATCGGGCTCATGTAGGGCCCCATCAGGCCGCTCACGAACATCATGGGCAGCAGCGCCACGATGATGGTGAGCGTGGCGACGATGGTGGGGTTGCCGACCTCGGCCACGGCCTCGATCGCGGTGGTCTTGAGATCGGCGCCGCCGCGTGCCTGCCAGTGGCGCACGATGTTCTCGACCACGACGATGGCGTCGTCGACCAGGATGCCGATCGAGAAGATCAGGGCGAACAGGCTGACGCGGTTGATGGTGTAGCCCATCAGCCACGAGGCGAAGAGAGTGAGCAGGATCGTGGTCGGGATCACCACCAGCACCACGACACCCTCGCGCCAGCCGACGGTGAGGGCGATCAGCAGCACGATCGACACGGTGGCGAGGGCGAGGTGAAACAGCAGTTCGTCGGCCTTTTCGGTGGCGGTCTCGCCGTAGTTCCGGCTGACGGTCACGGTGACGTCGTCGGGCACCAGGGCGCCCTGCACTGTCTTCAGCCGCGCCAGGATCTCGTCGGCGACGATCACGGCGTTGGCGCCGCTACGCTTGGCGAAGGCCAGCGTCACCATCGGCCGGGGCTCCAGTTCGCCGGAGGCGCCGCGGGCCAGCGTCCAGGTGCGGTGGCCGGGCTCGGCCGCGCCGACCACGATGGTGGCGACATCCTTGACGTAGACCGGGCGGCCATCGCGCGAAGTGAGGAGCAGGAGGCCGACGTCGGGCACGCCCTGCAGGGTCTGGCCGACCACCACCGGAACGCTGCGGTTGAGCTGGCGGAAGGCGCCGACCACGAAGGAGCGATTGGCATTGGCCAGCTTGTCGACGAACTGGTTGAGGGTGATGCCGTAGAGGGCCAGCCGCTCCGGGTCGGGCTCGACGCGGATCTGGTTGGCGCTGCCGCCGACGATGTAGCTCAACCCGACATTGTCGACCTTGACCAGTTCGTGCCGCAGTTCGTCGGCGATCTGATAGAGGCCGTTGTCGGTCCACCGCGCCGCGGCGGCGGG
>Ga0155465_1144_pt1 | contig 17729 bp, 19 predicted proteins | sample RifCSPhighO2_12_FD_107123 | JGI IMG/M metagenome (GOLD analysis project Ga0155465, IMG submission 107123) | Alphaproteobacteria bacterium RIFCSPHIGHO2_12_FULL_66_14 | reverse complement strand
CGATCTCTCCCGGTCGGCGCCTATACCCAACTCGTCAAGCGCGCGGGCGGCACCGACCGCGCTCCACAGGCCGGCAAAGCCGCCGCCAAGAACCACGATGCGCTGTGCCACCGGCACGTCCCCGTCAGCCAAGATGCCGCTTCGCATCGGCGTGGGCGGCGTCGAACGCCGCGTCGAGCGCGGGATTGAGGCCGCGGCACGAGCGCACCACCTGCTCGGCCCACGAGACGTAGTCACGCAACCGCGCCTCCGTCCATCCGGCCGGCGGGCTGCTCACCATGCTGCGTAGGTTGGACGTCTTGTCGGCGATCTTGAGCAGCTTCGCCCGCCGCGACTTTGAGGGCGTCTTGTCGATCTGCAGGCGCTTGCGCTCTTCCTTGGGCAGCGACTTGTCGTCGGTCACCTCGGCCACCAGCGCCGCGACCTCGGCGCCGAACCGCTGTTCCAGATCCTCATAGGTGGCGTCGGTGTCCTCCAGCGTATCGTGCAGCAGGCCGCCGGCCAGCAGCGTCGCGTCGTCGCCGCCGGTCGCCTCGGCGAGCAGGGCCGCCACCTCGGTCAGATGGTTGATGTAGGGCTCGGCGCGCTCGCCCTTGCGCCGCTGCGCGATGTGCTGGCGGGCGGCGTAGTCGGCGGCGCGCGCCAGGAGGACGATATCCGCGCTCATAAGCTCCTCTTGTGCGACCAGCGGTCCGGCTTGTCGAGCCGGCCTGCACGGCCCATGTTCCCGCCCATGTCGCGTACCATGAAGGCCCTGCTCGGCGTCTGGATTGCAGCCCTTGCCCTCGCCGCCGGCTGGATCGGCTGGGACGCCTTCCAAGGCGGCCGGCCCAGCATCGGCGGGCCGTTCACGCTGGTCGACCAGGACGGCCGCACCGTCACCAGCGACAGCCTCAAGGGCAAGCCGACGCTCATCTACTTCGGCTTCACCTACTGCCCCGACGTCTGCCCGACCTCGCTGCTGCTGATGGAGACGGCGGTCGAGAAGCTGGGACCGGACGCCGCCAAGAAGGTCAACCTCGTCCTCATCACCGTCGATCCTGAGCGCGACACGCCGGCCCTGCTGAAAGGCTACGTCACCAACTTCGGCCCCACCTTCGTCGGCCTTACCGGCACGCCGCAGCAGATCGCCGATGTCGCACGCGCCTATCGCGTCTACTACCAGAAGGTCCCGGGCAAGGACGGCGGGCCCTACCTGATGGACCATTCCTCGATCGTCTATCTGCTCGACCGCAACGGCCGGTTCGTCACCCACTTCACCCACGACGCCAAGGCCGACGCGATCGCCGCGGCCGTGGGACGGTTGCTCTAAACTATTGAATCTACACACATTGTGCGCTGCAATATTGAAGTGACAAGCGGTCGGCACCACGTACAATCCGGCCCCACATGCTTTATCACGCGTACGAATTTCATCGGCAGCTCGCCAAGCCGGTCCGGCTGTGGGCCAACGCCCTCGAGCAGGCCTATTCCAGCCCCTACAACCCTTTGTCCGACACCTGGTTCGGCAAGTCGGTGGCGGCCGGTGCCGAGATCATGGCGCGCCTCACCCAGAACTACGGCAAGCCCGAATTCGGCCTGAAGACCACACCGATCGGCGACGAAGCCGTCGAGGTCAACGAAGAGATCCTGCTGCGCAAGCCGTTCTGCGATCTCCTCCATTTCCATCGCGACCATTCTCATCCTGGGACTGGCCGGCGCGATCCCAAGGTCCTGGTGGTGGCGCCGATGAGCGGCCACTACGCCACCCTGCTGCGCGGCACGGTCGAGGCGCTGCTGCCCGAGCACGATGTCTTCATCACCGACTGGACCGACGCCCGCGAAGTGCCGCTCACCGACGGCAACTTCGATCTCGACGACTACATCGACTACATCATCGCCTTCTGCCGCTACCTCGGGCCCGACGTGCATGTCATCGCCGTCTGCCAGCCCTCGGTGCCGGTGCTGGCCGCCGCCGCCCTGATGGCCGAGGCCAAGGACCCGCGCCAGCCCAAGTCGCTCACCCTGATGGGCGGCCCGATCGACACCCGCCAGAGCCCGACCGTCCCCAACGACCTGGCGATGCGCAACTCGATGATGTGGTTCCGCCAGAACGTGATCTCGACGGTGCCGCTCGGCTACCCCGGCGCCATGCGCCGCGTCTATCCGGGCTTCCTGCAGCTCACGAGTTTCATCTCCATGAACCTCGACCGGCACGTCAACGCGCACATGCGGCAGTTCGAACATCTGGTGAAGGGCGACGACGACTCGGCCGACGGCCATCGCGCCTTCTACGACGAATATCTCGCCGTCATGGACCTGAGCGCCGAATTCTACCTCCAGACCATAGAAGTGGTCTTCAAGGAGCACCTGCTGCCGCGCGGCGAGTGGGTGAGCCGCGGCCGCAAGATCGACCCTGCTGCCATCGAGACCGCCCTGATGACGGTTGAGGGCGAACTCGACGACATTTCCGGCATCGGTCAGACCAAGGCGGCCCATGCGCTGACGCCCAACATTCCCGGCGCCCGCCATGTCCACTGGGAGCAACCCAGGGTCGGCCACTACGGCATCTTCAACGGCCGCAAATGGCGTGAGCAGATCATGCCGCGGGTCCGCGCCTTCATCCGCGAGAACGACGCGCGCTGAACAGTCGGGATATTGACGGGCATCATGGGTCGTTCCTCCCATGGCTCCCGGTCTGCGACGGGCGCCGCCTGCATATCCAGGCCCGGCGGAGAGGGCTATGATTGCAGCCATGACCGTGCCCGTCGAGATTTCCGCCTGGAAGCCCGCGCCGTTCGCACTGAAAGGCGAGACCGTGTTCGCCGTCGGCGACGTCCACGGCTGTGCCGTGGAATTCCACGCCTTGCTCGACGGCATCGCCGGACTGGCGAAGGCGCAAGGGGGCCGGCGGCGCCTGATCTACCTCGGCGACATGATCAATCGCGGGCCGGACAGCATCGGCGTTCTCGATCTGTGGGCCGAGGGCGAGGAAGCGCGTGGTGTCGATCACATCGACCGGGTGATGGGCAACCACGAGATCATGATGATGCTGTCGGTCATCGGCGGTCCCCATGCGCACAAGGCCGAGACCATGTGGCTCAGCAAGCGCATGGGCGGCCAGAGGCTGCTCGACCAGATGGCGGCGCGGACCGGCCACGCAGCGGCACGCGCCGACGAGGACCTGCTCAGGACGGCGCTGGGCGAAGCGGTTTTCCATCGACTCTACGGCATGCGGTCGCATGTCAGCCTCGGCAACACGCTGTTCGTCCACGGCGGCCTCGACCCGCACGCCGACCCCGACGAGTTCCTGACCCGGCCCTGGACGATCTTCACCGAGGCGCGCTGGGCCTGGATCAATCACGGCTTCCTCGACTGGAAGCAGGGTTTCGGCGGTACCTTGGTGGTGCACGGCCACACGCCGCCCGACAAGCACAAGGCGATCAGCGGCATGGACGACCCGCACCTGTTCGAAGGCGACCGCCTCGGCCTCGACGGCGGCAGCGCCCGCACCGGCATCGTGACCGCGGCCGAAATCCAGGACGGCCGCTACCGCATCCTCAAGGCCGGCACGCTGTTCGAGAATCCCGAACCGTCGGGCGAGTGACAGGTAGCCGGAGACCTATGCGTTGGCCCGGATGACTTCCAGGAACGCCGCGCCATAGCGCTCGAGCTTGGCGTCGCCGATGCCGTGGATTTCGCGCATGGCGCCGGGGTTGGCCGGGCGGTGCGAGGCGAGCTCGGCCAGGGTGCGGTCGGAGAAGACGACATAGGCGGGCACGTTCTGGGTCCGCGCCAGTTTGGAGCGCAGGGTCTTCAGGGCGTCGAGCAGGGCCGCGTCGGCGTCGCCCACGATCGCGGCGGTGGCGGCGCGCCGGTCGCGGCGCGCGCCGGCCTTGCCCTTGGCCCCCCCCGAGGTGAGGTCCTTGCGCAGCTCGATGCGCACTTCGCCCTTCAGCACCCGCCAGCCTTCTTCCGTCACCCACCATCGGCCGTGCTCCATCAGGTCCTGGGCGATCAGGCCGATGGCCGAGAGCTGGCGGAAGATCGAGCGCCACTCGCCGGCCTTGCGGCCCGAGCCGACACCGAAGGTCGGCAGCTTGTCGTGGTTGAACCTGGTCACGTTCTCGGTGCGCTCGCCGGTCAGGATGGCGACCAGATGTTCCATGCCGAAGCGCTCGCCGGTGCGCAGGATAGCCGACATCGCCTTTTGGGCGTCGATGGTGCCGTCGAAGCGCTCGACACCCTCGACGCAGAGATCGCAGTTGCCGCAGGGCTCGGATGGCTCGCCGAAGTAGGCGAGCAAGGTCTGGCGCCGGCAGCGCGGCGCCTCGGCCAGCGCCAGCAACGCACCCAGGCGCTGGCGCTCGATGCGCTTGCGTTCGTCGGACGAGTCGCTCTGCTCGATCTGCAGGCGGCGGAGCTGCATGTCGCCCAGGCCATAGAGCGTCAGCGTGTCGGCCGGCAGCCCGTCGCGGCCGGCGCGGCCGATCTCCTGGTAGTAGGCTTCGACGTTGGACGGCAGGTCGGCGTGGCAGACGAAGCGCACGTCGGGCTTGTCGATGCCCATGCCGAAGGCGACGGTGGCGGTCATCACCACGCCGTCGTCCTGCTGGAAGGAATCCTGGTTGGCGTCGCGCACGCGCTTGTCGAGGCCGGCATGATAGGGCAGCGCGCGCACGCCGGACTCAGCCAGCGTCGCCGCCAGTTCCTCGACCTTGCGGCGCGAGGCGCAATAGACGATGCCGCTTTCGCCCTCGTGGGCGCGCACGAAGGCCAGCACCTGGCGCGAGGAGCGTTCCTTGGTCTGGAAAGCGAGCCGCAGGTTCGGCCGGTCGAAGCTCCTGACAAAGACGCGCGGCGGTGACGCGGGAAACAGCTTCTCGACGATATCGCCGCGGGTCGGCGCATCGGCCGTCGCGGTCAGGGCCAGGGTCTGCAGCCGCCCACCGTCCATGGCGCCGATCTGGCGCGCGACATTGCCCAGGGTGAGGTACTCGGGCCGGAAATCGTGGCCCCACTGCGAGACGCAATGGGCCTCGTCGATCGCCATCATCGTGACGTTGGCCTCGGCCAGCATCTCGACCGTGTCGGGCCGAGCCAGCCGCTCGGGCGCGACGTAGAGCAGGCGGAGTTCGCGCCGACGCAGCAGGTCCATGACACGGGCGGTCTCGGCGGGCTCGTTGCTGGAATTGAGGCTGCCTGCCGCCACGCCGGCCGCCGCCAGGGCGCGCACCTGGTCGCGCATCAGGGCGATCAGCGGCGAGACCACGAGCGTGAGACCGGGCCGCACGATGGCCGGCAACTGATAACACAGCGACTTGCCGCTGCCGGTCGGCATGACGGTGAGCACGTTCTCGCCCGCCAGCACGGCGCGGACGATTTCCTCCTGGCCGGGCCGGAAGTCGTTGAAGCCGAAGACGGAATGCAGCAGCGCGTGGGCGCTCAAGAGGGCGGGCGAGAGGGCGTCGGTCATTGTTTTGCCGACACTATCGCCGCGCCGGCCCGTGGCGTCATGCCTTGCATTGTGGATGAACCTGCGCGCCAGCGCCCGAACGCGGGGCAAAAATAAGGCGGAACCTGGCCGCGCCGCCGCCGTTTCCTTGACCGGTGGCACAATCAGAGGCCGGATGTTGATTTTGGGATTTACGCTCCTGCTGACGGTGATTGGCATCGCGGTCATGCCCTGCTGGCGATACAGCGCACGCTGGGGCTACGGGCCAGGCATCGGCGCCGGTATTCTTCTGGTGTGCATGGGGGTTTTCACGGCGGGGGGCCGGGCCGGGCCGTCCGATGCACTGGCCGAGCGCTTCGCCGCCCGGCCGCGGGCCGAGATCAAGGTCGAGGCGTCGAGCGTCGCCCTGGCGCCACTGCCTCATGCACGTCTCGGCATTGTCGGCACGAGCGCCGTCGTCTCGGCGGAGTGACGGCACGGCGAGACAGATCGTACATGCGTTTGGAAAACGCCTAGGGTCCTGCCGCGCGCACGTTCAGAAAGGAACCGACATGGCCAAAGGTCAACTCCGCAGCAACCGCGAGAAGAAGAAGCCCAAGCAGGACAAATCCAAGAAGGTCGTCTCGGTCTCGCCCTTTGCGGCGGCGCACACCAACCCGGGCGCCAAGGCTGCCGCCAACAAGTACAAGTAGCTCTGCCGCTAGTGGCGCGCCGCCTGCCCGCCGTCGAGGGTCATCACCACGCCGCTGATGTAACTGGCGCGGTCCGACGCCAGGAACACCGCGAGATCGGCGACCTCGTCGGGTTCGGCGGCGCGGCCGAACGGCATGTGCTTGGTGAGTTCGGGCCAGCGCTCGGGATCACCGAACTGTTGCTCGGCCTGGCCACGCAGCAAAGTGAGCATGCGATCGGTGCGGGTGGCGGGCGGGTTGATCGCCACCACGCGCACGCCGTGATCGACGCTGCGCGAACCCACGGCGCGGGTGAAGGCCATCAGGCCCGCATTGCCCATGGTGCCGGCGACGTAGTCGTAGTTGAAGCTCTCGCCGGCGAGGCCGATGATGTTCACCACCACGCCCTTCTTGCGGGCGTAGAACTTCTCCAGCATGGCACGCGTGGCGTTGACGTAGCCGAACACCTTCAAATCCCAGGCCTCGCGCCATTTCGGCTCGGTCATGCCGAAGATGTCGCCGCGCGGGATGGCGCCGGCGTTGTTCACCAGGATGTCGGCATGAGCCACGGCCTCGACGATGCTGCGCGCGGTGTCGCCCTTGGAGAAGTCAGCGGGATGGATCTCGACCGGTACATTATGGCGGGCGCGGATTTTCTCCCGCGCCGCCTCGAGCGACTCCTTGGACCGCGAGGCGATGTGGACGGCACAGCCTTCGGCCGCGAAGCCCATGGCGCAGGCGAAGCCGATGCCGCGGCTGCCGCCGGTGATCAGCACGGTGCGGCCGGCAAGTTTCATGTCCATGTCGCGGTCTCCTAGAGCCGGTAGATGCTGTCGACGGTTGCGCGGCCGTCCTCGGTCTTGACGCGGCCGTCCTTCGCCATCTGGACGAGATGCGCCAGCATCGAACGGCCGGCGGCCTTGTGCAGGTGCAGCGGCGTGTCGGCGTAGTTCTTGGCGACCATCTGCGGGATGGTCTGCGGGCCTTCCTTGAGGCGTGCCAGGATCTGCGCCTCGCGGCCGAGGCGATGCTCGATGTAGGCCTGCACGAAGGGATTGGGATTGTGGATCTCGGCGCCGTGCGTCGGGATATAGAGCGTCTCGTCGCGCGGCAGGAGCTTGCGCAGGCTGGCGAAGTAATCGGCCATGTTGCCGTCAGGCGGCGAGATCACCGCCGTCGACCAACCCATCACGTGGTCGCCCGAGAGCAGCGCCTTGTCCTCCTTCACCGCGAAGCAGAGATGGTTGGAGATGTGGCCCGGCGTGTAGACCGCCTCGACGTTCCAGCCGTCACCCTGGACCACGTCGCCGTCGCCCAGCTTGATGTCGGGCGCGAACGAGAGATCGCCCGCCTCCTCGGCATGCTCGCCGGCCGGCGGCTTGGGATGCGGGCCGTAGCTGTAGACCTTGGCGCCGGTCGCCTTGGCGAGCGCGGGCGTGGCCGGCACGTGATCGATGTGGGTGTGGGTGACCAGGATGTGGGTCACCGTCTCGCCGCGCACGGCGCGCAGCACGGCGTCGATATGGTCCTGCTGGTCGGGACCGGGATCGACCACCGCCACCTTGCCGTGGCCGACAATGTAGGTGCCGGTGCCCTTGAAGGTGAAGGGGCTGGGGTTGTTGGCCACGACACGGCGGATCAGCGGTGTCACCTCCATCGCCGTGCCGTAGTCGAACTTGAAGTCCTTGATGAAGGGAATGCCGGGCATCGCGTTGCTCTTACGGTGAGGGCGGCGTCAGCTTGTAAAGGGCATTGCGGATGTCGGAGCTGACATAGACCGTACCCGACCTCGCCACCGCCACACCGGTCGGCACCAGCGCCGGCGGACCGCCGGGGAACGGGGCGAGGCCGATGTCGAGGTTCGAGGCGATCACCGTCTTGGCGCCAGACGACGGATCGATGGCGACCACGCGCTTCTGGCCCACTTCGGCGATGAACAGACGGCCGTCGGGCCCGACGTCGATGCCTTCGGGACCGGCCAGGCCGTCGGCCACGACCTTGCGCCCGCCCGTGGCGACATCGATCTGGAGCACCGCGCCGCCGGCGATCTCGGTGATATAGACCAGATTACCCGGACCCTGGGCCATGGCCACCGGCCCGCGCAGTTCCTTGGTAACGACGCTGCGTGTCTTGCCGTCGGGGCTCACCTTCACGAGATTGCCGCTGGCGAGCTCGGCGACATAGAGCGATCCATCGGCGCCTTCCAGCGCGTCGACGGGAGCAGCGAAGCCGGTCAAGGTCGCCACCAGCTTGCCGGTCTTGCGATTGATCTTCTCGACGGTGTTGGAGAACCAGCTCGACAGCAGCACATGCCTGGGCCCGGCGGAAATGCCGAGCGGATAGGCGTGCGTGTCGCCGTGGACGCGCAGCACATCGGACACCTCGCCGCTCTGGCCGTCGACGGTGCGATAGCTGAACACATCGGCCACGTGCACCGTCTCCTTGCCGCCTTCGGTGGTGACGGCGAGGTCGGTCGGCACGGCGAGCTTGCCCTCGACGATGGTCCTGGCGGCACCGGTGTGCTTGTCGACGAGATAGATGCCGTTGTCGGTCATCGACGTCACGAACAGGCGGCCGCGCGAATCGAAGGCGAGGTTGTCGAGGCCGGGCTTGAGCGAGGCCACCAGCTTCTTGGCCTTGCTGGTCAGGCTGATGCTCCAGACGTCGCCGGTGCCGGTGTCGATGACAAAGAGATTGTCGCGATTCTGCGGATCGATGTTGGCGGCGGCCGGGATCTTGAAACCCGAGGCGATCACGTCGATCGCGCCCGTCTCGAGGTTGACTTTCGCGACCTCGCCCTTGAACCACAGCGGCCCGTAGAGAAAACCGTCGTCGCGGTGGATCTCGAAACCGTTCAGGCCGCCCAGCTTCTCGGCGATCCGACGCAGCTCGGTGCGCGGGAACGACTTGAAGTCGGGCTTGTCGACGTTCTTGAGGTCGATCTCGTAGAGCGCGTCGCCGAGGAAGACTTCCGACACGAACAGCCTTCCGTCCTTGCCGAAGGCCAGCGAGTTGGGGCCGCCCATGCCGTTGGCGACCTCGATGGTCTTGCCGTTCGGCTTGCGGATGTAGACCTTGCCCAACAGGAAGGCCGTCCACGCCATGGTGCCGTCATCGGCGAAGGCGATGTCGTCGGCCATGCCGGTTGGCGCGTCGATCACGCGGTCGACTTCGCCGGTATCGACCTGCACGCGGTAGAGTGCCTGGCCGATCACAGAACCGGCGAAAAGCTGGTCGTCCTTGTTGAAGGCGAGGCCATGGACACCGTGAAACCACGAGCCGGGCACCAGAAACTGCTGGCTATACTCCTTGGAAGTAGCGGAAGACGTCGCTGGCGCTGCCTGTTGCGCAAGCGCACTGCCCGCGACGGCAACCGCAAATGCTGCCGCCGTGCAAAACCGGCCCAAACTCATCCATTTCCTCCGACCGTCTCTCGCGGCGCGGACTTTAGACCGCGCGACACATTTTGTAACGCCGTACCCTTCAGCTACCATGGCAATGCTTGAAAAACATGCTCTTTGCGGGAGAAAGCACATGGCGGGTCCGCTTTCGGGACTGACGATCGTCGAGCTGGCCGGTATCGGGCCGGGGCCGATGTGCTCGATGATGCTGGGCGACATGGGCGCCAACGTGATCCGCGTCGACCGTACCAAGACGCATGTCATGGATCGCCTCGCCGATCCCAAGTTCGCCGTGCACAACAGGAGCCGGCGCTCGGTCTCGGTCGACCTGCAGAAGAAGGAAGGCATCGACGTGGTGCTGCGCCTGATCGAGAAGGCCGACGGCATGACCGAGCCGTTCCGTCCCGGCGTCGCCGAACGTCTGGGCGTCGGCCCCGACGTCTGCCTCCAGCGCAACCCGAGGCTGGTCTATGGCCGCATGACCGGCTGGGGCCAGGAAGGTCCGCTCGCCAAGGCGGCCGGCCACGACATCAACTACATCGCGCTGACCGGCGCGCTGCACGCCATTGGCTCCAAGGACAAGCCGATGCCGCCGCTCAACCTGGTGGGCGACTTCGGCGGCGGCGGCATGCTGCTGGCCTTCGGCATGGTGTGCGGGCTGCTCGAGGCGCAGAAGTCGGGCAAGGGCCAGGTCGTCGACGCGGCCATGGTCGACGGCGCGGCGCTGCTGCTGGGCGGCATCTACGGCATGGCGGGCGCCGGCCTGTGGAAGGACGAGCGCGAGACCAACATGCTGGACGGTGGCGCACACTTCTATGGCACCTACGAGACCAAGGACGGCAAGTTCGTTTCCGTCGGCTCGATCGAACCGCAGTTCTACGAGCTGCTGCTCGAAAAGACGGGACTGAAAGGCCAGAACCTGCCGGCACAGATGGACCGCAAGATGTGGGGCGACCTCAAGGCCAAGCTCGAGGGTATCTTCAAGACCAAGACGCGTGACGAATGGTGCGCGGTCATGGAAGGCACCGACATCTGCTTCGCGCCTGTGCTCACCATGCAGGAGGCCTCGCAGCATCCGCACGCCAAGGCGCGCGGCGCCTATGTCGACGTCTCGGGCTTCGCCCAGCCGGCCGCCGCGCCGCGGTTCTCGCGCACCAAGGAAAGCGTGAAAGGCCCCGCCGCCAAGCGCGGCCAGCACACCGACGAGATCCTGGACGAGAGTGGCTTCTCGGCCAGGGAGATCGGCGAGCTGAAGGCGGCGGGAATCGTCGGGCCGCAGTAGTGCCACACCGATGATCCGCGCCTTCGAACTGGCCGTCCGGCAGCTCGGCGACCCCCGGCTGCGCGTCATCATCTGGCAATCACTGGCGCTGTCGCTGGTGCTGCAGATCGCCATCGGCGTCGTGGCGTGGTGGGCGCTGCAGTCCTTCGCCACCTTCCAGTGGGGCTGGCTGAACGAGACCATCCGCTGGCTCGGCGGCGGCGCGGTCACGGTACTGGCGCTGATGCTGTTCCCGGCGAGCTTCGGCATCGTGATCTCGATCTTCCTCGAGAAGATCGCCGACATCGTCGAAAGCGTGCACTACCCCAAGCTCGGCCAGGCGCGTGGCATTCCGGTCTGGGTCGGCCTCCGCTCGGGTGTCGTGTTCCTGCTCACCCTGGTGGCACTCAACCTCGTGTTGCTGCCATTCTACCTGGTGGCGCTGTTCATCGCCGGGCTGGGCGCGGCGCTGTTCTACGGCGCCAACGGCTGGCTCGCCGGCCGGGAGTACTATGAGCAGGTCGCGCTGCGCCGCCTCGACCCGGCCGACGTGAAGGCCTGGCGCAAGGCCAATGGCGGCGTGCTGTGGCTGACGGGCGTCGTCCTGGTGTTCCTAGGCACCGTCCCGATCCTGAACCTGATCGTGCCGGTCCTGGGAGTAGCGGCCATGGTGCATGTGGCGCAAACGCTGAAGCCACCCCTTAATTTGCCAGCCGGGCCGCGCTAGAATGACGGCATGAAAAGGGCATTTGGGGTTTTCGCGTTCATCCTTCTCCTCGGTGGCTGCGTCACGGAATCCAGTCCGCAATATTCCCTCGCCACCGGCGAGAAGGGCGTTTTCACCTCGCGTAATCCCGGCACGCCGATCCCGCTCGATCGCATCAAGGGGATGGACGAGCAGCAGCTCGCCACCACGTTCGGCACCGCATCACTCGACCGCAAGGACGAGCCGGCGCGCGTGCTGCGCTACCAGTCCGACGCCTGCACGTTGTTCGTCTCGCTCTATCGCCGCAACGGCGCGCCTTGGCGGGCCGAGTTCGCCGACGCCTACGACACCCACCTGCGGCCTCTGCCGCCTGACCAGTGCGCCGGCTCGGTGGCGGCGCAGAAGCGGCGCATCGTCTAGCGCCCGCCGCGATCCTCGCGCCACAGGTCGAGCTTCTCCTGGATCGGGCGGTCGGAGAAGGAGAACAGCACGGCCTCGCCCCTGGGTTTGTGCACCACCTTGGCCCAGCTCGGCACGATGAAGTGGTCGCGCTTCTTCCAGCGGAAGGTCCGATCGCCGATCGTGCTCTCGCCCTCGCCCTCGACCACCGAGAACACCGTACCGTCGGTACTGCGGTAGGACGCCGTCGCAAAGCCTTTGGGCAGAAGCTGCATGAAAGTGCCCATGGTGGCGATGGGCGCGCCACCGCTCGCCGGATTGACGTAGCGCAGCTTGTAGCCGTGGCAGGCGTCGGGCGGGCCGGCCTTGGCGAGGCCCCGCAGCGCCTCACGCGTGCGGCTATAGGGATAGTTGAAGATCGGCGAGGTCTGCCGGGCCGGCTTCCAGTCCACCGGCAGCAGGCCGCTGGCGAACCTGGCGTCGGATGTGCCCTGCGGCGTGGTGACGGCCTGTTCGTCGGTCTCGCCGTTCTCGGCGAAGCCCGCGTTGAACATCGCCACCAGCGGGATGTCGAGACCGTCCAGCCAGACCATGGGCTGCGACGAATCGTTGCCATGGTCGTGCCAGGTCCAGGTCGGCGTGATGACGAAGTCGCCCTCGCGCATGATCGTGCGCTCGCCGTCGACGGCGGTGTAGGCACCCTCGCCCTCGACGATGAAGCGCAGCGCCGACTGGGTGTGGCGATGAGCCGGCGCCACCTCCCCCGGCAGGATGAGCTGCAGGCCGGCGTAAAGTGTGGGCGTGATGCAGGCGCTGCCCGGCATCGCCGGATTCTCCAGGATCAGCACTCGTCGCACCGCCTCCTTGGCGGTGATCAGCGTGCCCGACTCCATCAGGAATGGCCGGACTTTGTCGTAGTCCCAGCTCGCCGCCTGGTATTTGGGCGCGGGAGCCGGGGGTACAAGCTGATGCAGCGACTCCCAGAGTGGCGCCAAGGAGAGGCCGCCGATGCGTTCATAGAAATCGCGGCGGGCGTTGTTGCGGCTGGCGGGTATTGCCATCTGGCTACTCGGCGGCGGCGCGCATCGGCGCCATCCGTGCCGCCGCCCGGGTGCGGCAAGCCGAGGCGAAGGCACCAAACACCTTCATCGAGACCGGATTCTCGAGCGCCTTGTATTCGGGGTGCCATTGAAGAGCGAGAGCGAAGCCAGGTGCGTCGGGCACGCTGAAGGCCTCGACCTGGCCGTCCTCGCAGCAGGTCGCCTCAAGCTTGGCGCGCGACGCCAGCACGTCGACGCCCTGGGCATGCAGCGAGTTCACCTTCACGCGGCGCTCGCCCAGCAGCCGATGCAGTATCCCGCCCTCGACGATGTCGATGTCGTGCGCCGGCGCGTAGTTCACGTCCATGTCGGGCGACTTGGGCGAGCGGTGATCACGCCGGCCGTCGACCTCGTGCACAAGCTGGTGCAGCGAGCCGCCCAGCGCCACGTTGACCTCCTGCAGGCCACGGCAGATCGCGAACAGCGGCACGCCGCGGTCGATGGCGTGACGGATCAGCGGCAGGGTGGTGGCGTCGCGGGCGGGGTCGTGGGCCGTGCCGGGCCGGCTTTCCTTGCCGTAGTGATGCGGCTCGACATTGGACGGGCTGCCCGTCAGCAGGACACCGTCCAGCGTATCCAGCAGCCGGTCGAGAGCTTCGGCCATGGCAACATCATCGCCCAGTTCCGGCCCGAAGGCGGGGATCAGCACCGGCAGGGCGCCAACGGCGCGAATTACGGCCTGGACGTATTTTTCGCCCGCGGAGTGGTGCCAGCCGCCACGACCGTTTTCCTTGAGACAGGCGGAAATGCCCACGAGCGGGCGCAGAGAAGACCGATCCATACCCTTGTTGAACCCTGCAAATAGAGGGATTTATCATCGCCGCTCAGCGCCTGGTTGGCAATTGCCCGGCGGCTGGGCGCTCCCGCATCTTGTGCAGTCCAGCCCTGCATGGTACCGCCCGCGCCGCCCCCAGTGGCTCCCGACCAGTGCCCAACGAAAGCGACAGTGTGCCATGACGACCACGCCTCCGCCCGCCAAGCCGGCCGCCGACCAGCCCCAGGCCGTTGCCTCGCTGACCATGCACGGCCAGTACATCAAGGACTTGAGCTTCGAGAACCCGCGCGCGCCGCAGAGCCTGATCGAGCAGACCCAGCCGCAGCTCACCCTCAATGTCCAGGTGACCAACCGCCAGTTCGACGCCAAGACCTTCGAGGTGGCGCTGACGATCGAGGCCAGCGCCCAGACGCCCGAGAAGGAACCGCTGTTCATGCTGGAGCTGGTCTATGCCGGCACCGTGTCGCTCGGCGAGTTGCCGCAGGATGCCTACGGGCCGCTGCTGTTCATCGAAACGCCGCGCCTGCTGTTCCCCTTCGCCCGCGCCGTGGTGGCCAACGCCACGCGCGAGGCGGGCTTTCCGCCACTCAATATTGCACCGGTCGATTTCGTGGCCCTCTACCGCCAGCAACTCGAAGCCAATGGCGGCAGGATGCCCGGAGTCGCCGACGGCCCGGTCGGCCACGCCTAGGACGCGGCAACTCCGGCCGCGTCAGGCCTTCGACCAGAGCGGATCGCTGAGCTTTTTCAGGAATTCGGCGTGGGCCGCGAGTTCGGCCGTGCTGACCATATGCGGCCGGGCCGGACGCACCGGCCGGTTGTTCGCCGCCGCAGTGCCGTCTGTGGCCGTGCCGGTCATTTCCGGCGCGAGGCCGAGATCGCGCTGCCGGCCCCCGCTCAGCTCGAGATAGACCTCGGCCAGCAACTCCGAATCGAGCAACGCGCCGTGCTTGGTACGATGGGCATTGTCGATGCCGAAGCGCTCGCACAGCGCATCGAGGCTGGCGCGCTGGCCGGGAAACCTGCGTCGCGCCATCGACACCGTGTCGACGTAGGGATTGGCGATCCTGGCCCTCCCCGCGCGTTCCAGTTCGGCGTTGAGGAAGCCCAGGTCAAATTGCGCGTTGTGGATCACGAGTTGCGCGTCGCCCAGGAACGCCAGCAGCTCGTCAGCCTTGTCGGCGAACAGCGGCTTGTCGGACAGAAACTCCTCGGTGAGGCCGTGTACGTCCTGCGCGCCGGTCGGCATGTCGCGCTCGGGATTGAAGTAGCATTGGAACGAGAGACCGGTGGCCACCATGTTCACGAGTTCGAGGCAGCCCACTTCGACGATGCGGTGGCCGGCGAGCGGATCGAGGCCGGTGGTTTCGGTGTCGAGGACGATTTCACGCATCCCGACCTTGTAGCCAGTTGCCGCGCTATTTGCGACGGGCGCGCGCGAGCTGGCCTGTGAATCGCTCGCGCCACGGGTTGGGCGGCCAGAAGCGACCGGGATGCTGGCTGAGCCGTGTCACCGCCGCGGCGAGGGCAGCCCGCGTGGGGGCGATCCCCAGCCCGGTCGGGATGATCTGGCTCGCCTTGCGGCGCTTCAGCGCGTCCGGGACCTGCTGACGCAGGATCCCGTCCAACTTTTCCGCCGTCATGCCGGGCCGCGCCATGACGCGCCGGCGCTGCAGGAAGGCTGGCGCGCTCACCACCAGCGTGGCGTCGACGCGGCGCTCGCCCAGACCCTCGAACAGCAGCGGGATGTCGAGCACGACCAGCTTCTCGCCGGCGAGTGCCGCGCGGCGCAGGAACGCCTTCTGTCGCTGGCCGACCAGGGGATGAACGATCGCCTCGAGCTTGCGCAGCGCCTCCCTGTTACCGAAGACGCGCGCGCCCAGCGCCTGGCGATCGAGCACGCCCGCCTTCACGACGCCGGGAAACGCCGCCTCGATGCCGCGCAGCGCAGCGCCCCCCGGCGCCTGAAGCGCATGCACGGCGGCATCGGCGTCGTACACCGGCACACCCATCTCCCGCAGCATCCTGGCCGCGGTCGACTTGCCCATGCCGATCGAGCCGGTCAGTCCGACGATGACCATCAACGGCTACACAGCACGGCGGCTCAGGGCACCAGGATCGTCTGGCCCGTGGTCTTGCGGCTTTCGAGGTCGATATGCGACTGGGCGGCATTGGCCAGCGGATAGCGCTGGTCGATGGCGATCTTGACCTTGCCGCTCTTCACCATCTTGAACAGCGACTTGGCCGAGGCCTCGAGTTCCGCCCGCGTCGCCGTATAGACGCCCAGGCTCGGGCGCGTCACGTAGAGCGAGCCCTTGGTGTTGAGGATGCCGAGCGCCACCGGCGGCACCGCGCCCGAGGCATTGCCGAACGAGACCATCAGGCCGCGCGGCTGCAGGCAGTCGAGCGAGGCGTTCCAGGTGTCCTTGCCGACGCCGTCGAACACGACGGGCACGCCCTTGCCCTTGGTGATCTTCTTTACCTGGGCGACAATGTCTTCCTTGGTGTAGTCGATCACCCACTTGTAGCCGTTCTTCTTGGCGAGCGCGGCCTTCTCCGGCGACGACACGGTACCGATCACCTTATAGCCGCGCGCCTTGGCCCACTGGCCGAACAACAGGCCGACGCCGCCGGCCGCGGCATGGAACAGGATGGTGTCGCCCTTCTTGAGCCACGCCTTGGCGGTGTGATCGACGAGATATTCCGTGGTCATGCCCTTCAGCATGATCGCCGCCGCCTGCTCGTCGCTCACGCCCTTGGGCACGTGCACGAGCTGGTCGACGCCCATTAGGCGCTCCTGGCAGTAGGCGCCCAACACGCCGCAATAGGCGACGCGGTCGCCCTTCTTGAAGCCCTTCACCTTGGGCCCGACTTCGACGATCACGCCGGACGCCTCGCGGCCCACGGCATTCGGCATCGGCGTCTGGTAGAGACCGGAGCGTGTGTAGACGTCGATGAAGTTGAGGCCGATCGCGGTGTGGCGGATCTTCACCTGGCCTGGGCCGGGGGCGCCGACCTCGACGTCGTGAAGTTGCATCTTCTCCGGGCCGCCGTTTTCATGCATCAGAATGGACTTGGACATCTGTCTCTCCCTTGAAATTCGTTGGCTACTCGGCGGCGCGCTTTGACTTGGCCGCCTGGTATTTCTCGATCTCGCTCGCCACGGCCGACTGCGACTGCATCGAGTAGGTGTCGCGGTTGGCGGTGGCGATGTCATAGCTCTGCTGTCTCGGCGCATTGGAACGGCGCTGGAAATGCGGATGGACGAAGCGCGCCATCAGCTCATAGGAGCGCTGCGTCGCCGGCCAGTCGGCCCAGTTGTGGGCGAGCAACAGGACGGCGCCGAAGCCGCCCTCCGAGCCCTTCCACAACCGCTCGAAATGGCGGATGCAGTCGTCCGGCGTGCCGATGCAGGCGATGCCTTCCTTGGTCAGGTACTCCGCCGCGTCGGTTATGCCGGGCGGCAGGATCGGGAAGGTGGCGACGTCGGTGAAGTATTTGGCGAAGCGGTCGATGCCGAATTTCACATCCTCGAGCGCCTGCTCACGCGTCTCGGCGACATGCGCGAAAGTGACAATGCGCCACTTCGAGCGGTCCGACACCTTGCCGTTCTGCCGCGCATGTTCCTGGTAGGTCTGCCAGTTGGCGGCATGCGCCTTGAGCGCGTCGTCCGACGTGCCGCCGATCGACAGCATGCCGATGCCATGCCGGCCCGACGCCACGGCGCCGACCGGCGAGCGCGCGCAGGCCACGGCCATTTCCATGTTGGGCTGGCTGTAGGACCGGAGCTGAAGCTGGGCCGCCGTCAGATCGAACCAGTCGGTCTTCCTGGTCACCGACTTGCCGGCCATCAGCTCGATGATCACGTCGAGCGACTGGTTCATGCGGTCACGCTGGTCCGCGGCCTTGATGCCGATCTTGGCGGCATCATGGACCAACGCGCCCGGACCGACGCCGAACATGGCGCGGCCGCGCGTCATAT
>Ga0155465_1144_pt2 | contig 17974 bp, 14 predicted proteins | sample RifCSPhighO2_12_FD_107123 | JGI IMG/M metagenome (GOLD analysis project Ga0155465, IMG submission 107123) | Alphaproteobacteria bacterium RIFCSPHIGHO2_12_FULL_66_14 | reverse complement strand
TCGTCGGCCTCGAGGGCCTTGTGCAGGATAAGAAAGCGGCGGATCTGGGCGCCTGCCATGCGCGGATCGTCGGCCAGGTCGCGATTGACCTGCTCGATCTCGCCCTGGATCAGATCGTGGACCTCGGGCCGCGACGCCAGCTCCTGATAGCTCGCATAGGAGATGTTGCGCCGTTCGGCCCAGTCGCCGACAGCGGTCATGTCGATGTTGACGAATACGGCGACGAAATCGCGGCCATGGCCGAAGGCAACCGCCTCGTTGATGTGCGGATAGAACTTCAGCTTGTTCTCGATGAACTTGGGCGCGAACAGGGTGCCATCGTTCAACTTCCCCACATCCTTGGCGCGATCGATGATGCGCAGGTGTCCGCGTTCGTCGAGATAGCCCGCGTCGCCGGTGTGCACCCAGCCGTCGGCCGTCTTGGTATCGTTGGTGGCCTCGGGGTTCTTGAAATACTCCTTGAACACCCCGGGACTGCGGTAGAGCACCTCGCCCGAGTCGGCGATCTTGAGCTCGACCTCGGAAACCGGCTTGCCGACGGTGTCGGGATAGACCTCGCCGTTGGGATGGATGGTGACGAACACGGACGCCTCGGTCTGTCCATAGAGCTGCTTCATGTTCACGCCGAGTGCGCGGTAGAAGTTGAAGATCTCGGGGCCGACCGCCTCGCCCGCCGTGTAGGCCACGCGTACCCGGCTCATGCCGAGCGTGTTCTTGAGCGGCCCGTAGACCAGAAGATTGCCGAGCGCGTAGAGCAGCCTGTCGACCAGCGACACCGGCCGGCCATCGAGCCGTGCCGGTCCGACGCGGCGGGCCACGGTCATGAAATACTGGAACATCCGCTTCTTGAGGAAGCCTGCGTCCTCCATGCGGATGGTGACCTGGGTAATCAGGTTCTCGAGCACGCGCGGCGGCGCAAAATAGTAGGTCGGACCGATCTCGCGCAGGTCGGTCATCACCGTGGCAGCCGATTCGGGACAATTGACCACCAGGCCGACGACGTAGCCTTGGGCGTAAGAGAAGATGTGGTCGCCCACCCATGCCATCGGCAGGTAGGACAAGAGTTCGTCACCGGCCTTGAGGCCGTCGAACGACGCGCCGGCCCTGGCCGCCCACACGAGGTTGTCGTAGCTCAGCACCGCACCCTTGGGCCGGCCCGTCGTGCCCGAGGTATAGAGCATGATGGCGTCGTCCGCGCCGCGCCCCTTGGCGACCTCGGCCGAGACCGTGTCGGGCACGGCAGCGAGCCGCTTCGCGCCTCGTTCCTGCACGTCGGCATACGACTCGAGGGAATCGTAGTGCCGCATGCCGCGCGGGTCGACGTACATCACGACCTGGAGCGTGGGCACTTTCTTCTGGATCTCGAGCAGTTTGTCGACCTGCTCCTGGTTCTCGGCGAGCGCAAAGCGGGCGCCTCCATGTTCGACGACGAAGGCGAGCTCGTCGGCCACCGAGTCCTGGTAGACCGGCACCGGCACACCACCCAACGACTGGGCCGCGCACATCGACCAATAGAGCTGGGGCCGGTTGTCGCCGACGACGATCAACCGGTCGCCGCGGCGGAAACCGAGATCGGCCAAGCCCGCAGCCAGCAGATCGACCTGCCGGGCGACATGACCCCAATCATAAGTTTGCCAGATGCCGTACTCTTTCTCGCGGTAGGCCGGCTGACTGGCGCCGGTGCGCGCACGTTCCGCGAGAAGCTTCGGAAACGTGTCCCGAGCTTCGGTGCCGGTGTCGGCCGTCCCCGTCGTCATCCCTGCCTCGCGTTCTCCATGCCCTCTTTTTCGGCTTGTCGCTTCTGCGGCGATTTCGTCAGCCAGATAGCCATAGCTGTTTCGAACCGGTCAAGCCAGCGATCGGGTGAATGCGACGGTGTTACACGGGTCGCAGCTTGAGGGTGAAGACTGCGCCGCCTTCGCGGCGGCTTTCGACGCCGATGCTGCCACCATGCGCCTCCGCGACGCGGGCCACGATCGCCAGGCCCAAGCCGCGGCTGTCGGCCCGCGAACGGTCGCGCCGCCAGAAACGCCTGAATATCGACTGCCGATCGGCCTCCGGCACGCCGGGACCGTCATCGAGAACGCGAACGGTGCCGTCGGACGAGACGTCGACCTCTATCGACGTGCCACGCGGCGTGTGGCGGACGGCATTCTCGACCAGATTGCGCACCGCCCGGAACAGAGCGTCGGGATGGCCATGCACCCAGACCGGGCCCTCGGCACCGGTCAGGGCAATCGTCTTGGACATGTCGACGGCCAGCGGGGCCATGAAGCCCACGGCGTCGGAGCAGACGGCATGGACGTCGGCCCTTGCTTCGTCGCTGACGACGAAGCTCTCGAGTTCGGCGATATCGAGGACCTGCCCGACCGTCCGCGCCATGCCGACAATGTCGGCGCGCAGGGCGTCCTGGGCCGGGCCCGCGTCCAGCGAGTCGACACGAGCGCGCATGATGGCAAGCGGCGTGCGCAATTCATGCGCCACGTCGGCGGTGAATTCCCGTTGCGCCCGGAAGCCCGCTTCGAGGCGTTCGAGCGCCTGGTTGACGGCGCGGACCAGCGGCACGATCTCGGTCGGCATCGCCTGCTCGGGCAGGCGGACATCGGTACGCGCCGGGCCGATCGCCGCCGCCGTCGTCGAGGCCTCCCGCACCGGTTCGAGCACGCGCCGAAAGATCAGGATGTCGATCATCAGCAGTACCAGCAGGATCGGGAAGACGATCCAAGCGACGCGTGAAATGAAGGCGGCGACGATGTCGTCGACGATGACGTCGTCATGCGCGAGATCCTGGGCCACTTGAATCCAGTAGAGCCGCTTGCCGATCGTTCGAGTCACCGTTACGCCAATCAGATCGGATCCCGTGCTCCGCCGGCGCACGATCCAGTCGCGCGGCGCAGACTCTCCGTGCTGAAACAAGGCAGCGCCATCCGTGCGGGAAGAGAAGAGAACCCGCCCCGAGGCATCGATCACCGCGTAGGCGTATAGTCCGTGATCGTCGGCGTAGAGCGGCCTTTCATCATCGGGAATATCGATGACAACGGAACCATCGGCCCGTGATCGCAGGAAACTGCTGACAGTAACAGCCTGGCCGCGCAGCATCTCCCGATGGAGATTGCTGGCCGCCTGATTGAGCAGCCAATAGAGCGCCAGCGGGATCAGCACGGACGTGACGCCGATCGCAACGACGTGCAACGCCACGACCCGCGAGATGATCGACCGGAATCGCGTCACCCGGCCTTTTCCTCGGTCAGCAGATAGCCGACGCCGCGCACCGTGTGAACCTTCACCGTGGCGCCGGCATCGGTCAGCATCTTGCGGAGGCGGTGTACGTAGACTTCCACCGCGTTCGAACCGACATCACCCGACAGACCGAACAGATGGTCCTCGAACAGCCGCTTGGGCGCCACGTTGCCGCTGCGCCGCAGGAGGATTTCCAGTACCGCGGTCTCACGCGCCGGAAAGGCGTGCGGCATGCCGTCCACGAATGTCCGCCGGCCCTCGGTATCGAGCGCGACGTTGCCGAAGGTAAGTCGGCGGCCGAGCAGATTGCCCGGGCGGCGCAACAACGCCTGAATCCGGGCAATGAGCTCCTCCATGGCGAACGGCTTGGCGAGGTAGTCGTCGGCGCCGGCGCGCAGACCCGTGACGCGGTCGCTGACGCCGTCGCGCGCCGTCAGCACAAGCACGGGCGTCGAGTCACCGCGACGGCGGAGATCGCGCAGCAGGCCGATGCCGTCGTCGTCGGGTAGCCCGAGATCGAGCACGACTACGGAGTATCGCATCGTGGCGAGTGCGTGCCCTGCGTCACTGGCAGTGCCCACGGAATCGGCTTCGATGCCGCCCCTGGAGAGCCCCTTCCTCAGCAGAGAGACGAGCTCCGTGTTGTCCTCGACGAGAAGTGCCCTCATCGGTCCTGGGCTCCCAGCCATGCGCGCAACGTACGAAGGCTTCTAACACGCCGCACGGCCCCTCGCCTGCCGGATTGCACCAGGCCGGCGGGCATCGACGCCTTCTCATGCCGCCGCGTCCCGGCTACATCTGAGACGTGACGACCTCCGACGACCTGATCGACCTCGGCGACCGACGGCTGCGCGTCCGCCGGCTTGTTCCCGGACAAAGCGACGGGCTCGAGCGCACGACGCTCGTCTTCCTCCATGAAGGGCTGGGCTGCGTCGAGATGTGGCGGGATTTTCCGCAGCGCCTTTGCAATGCCACGCGTTGCGCCGGCATCGTCTACGACCGTACGGGCTATGGCCGCTCGAGCCCCTGGCCGTCGGATCCAGGCGTCCATTACATGGAAATCGAGGCCGACGAGATACTGCCGCATCTGCTCGACCGGCTGAGCGTCGCGGATTGCGTGCTGATCGGCCACAGCGACGGCGGTACGATCGCGCTCAACTACGCTGCGTCGGATCCCGAACCGCTGCGCGCGGTGGTGACGCTCGCGGCCCATGCGATCAACGAGCCGGTCTGCGTCGACAGCATCCGGCGCGCCCGCAAAGCCTTCGGCGGCGGCGACCTGCGCCAGCGACTTGCCAGGTATCACGGCGACAATGTCGACGGCTGCTTTCGCCTGTGGTCCGACGCCTGGTTGGCACCCGGCTTCGAACCGATGGACGCCGACGGACGGCTGCCGGGCGTCATCGTTCCGGTGCAGGCGATCCAGGGCGAGGACGACGAGTACGGCAGTGAGCTGCAGCTCGGTATCATCGCCGGGAAGGTCGGCGGCTATTGCGAGACGCGCCTGGTGCCGGACTGCGGTCACGTTCCCCATCTGCAGCAGCCGGCCTACGTGCTGTCGGAGGTTGCCCGCTTCGTGGCACCCCTGGCGCTTGTCGGGTGACGATTCCGGCTGCCGGCTAGAGCCGCTTCAGTTCGCTCGACGCCGCCCAGTTGAACTCCGACACGGTCGGGCAACGCGCCTGGGCGAGCTGAAGCTGTTCGCGCGCGCGCCGCTTGTCGCCGCGGCGGATCGCGTCGATGCCGATGAAGAATGCCGCCGGGCACTTGCCGTTGCTGCGCTTGGCGGCCTCGTCAGTTTCGGCGGCAACCTCGAGTTCGCCGGCGGAAAGCCTGCCCAGCAGGAAATTGGCGATCGGCCCAGGCCATTCGTCGAGAGTCCCAAGCCCGAGATCCTTGCCGAGCGCGTTGCGTCCGTCGCGCCTGGCCCGAACCTGGGCGGCGTAGCGCCACAGCAGCGGCGACAGACGTGACTTCAGCGTCGTGCGCCCTGCCAGCGCGGAGTCGAAATCCGTGATGGCGTCGACATAGCGACCGAGATCGAAATTGGCATGGCCACGGACGAACAGCGCCGTGCGCCGATCCGCCTCGCTCGCGGCGCCGCCGACCGCGCCATCGAGCAGGACTTGGGCACGCTGGAAGTCGGCAATCTGCATGTAGACCTGCGCCTGGCCGATCGCCAGCCAGGGATCGCCCGGCTTGCGCAGCAGGGCATGATCCAGCGCGCGCAACGCCGCAGCGCGGTCGCCGCCACCGGCCAGCTCCGGCATGGTGCTGGACAGCACCATCGGCCAGCCGGCGGGCAGGACCTTGCCCATTTCATCGATGTCCTTCCGGCTGTCGGCATCGCGGCCGAGGCGACTCAGCTGATAGGCCCGGATGCTGAGATAGAGCGACCGGTCAAAGGCCGAGAGCTTGGAGCTCGACAGGATCTTGTCGAGCGCCTTCAGGGTTGTATTGGGCGCGTCGGCGGGAGCGTCGGGCCAGCCGAGCTGGCCGGAATTGCCACTACCCGACCGCCGGTCGAATTCGCGCGCCGTCGGGTCCCAGTCGCCGGCATTGCGCTGCGCCGCGGCCTCGGTCGAGGCCGTCACGAGGGCTGCAAAAGCCCCGATCGCCTGTACGATTGCCCGCTGCATGGACCCAATTTGGCACAAGGACCCAGCGCCTGCATCCGCCGATTGCCTGTGCCGGCCCATGCCCCTATTTTGCCACCCGTCCGCGCAAAACCGACTTCCAGGAGTATCCGACCATGGCCGCCGCCCATCCCAACAGCTTCAAGGCCCGCAAGACGCTGAAGGTCGGCGCCAGGACCTACACCTATTTCAGCCTCAAGGCGGTCGAGAAGGAGGTCGGCGACCTCAGCCGCTTGCCCTTCTCGCTGCGTGTCCTGCTCGAGAACCTGGTGCGCCACGAGGACGGCACCACCGTCAAGAAGGCCGATATCGCCGCCTTTGCCGACTGGCTGAAGAACGGCGGCAAGTCGGCCAAGGAGATCAATTTCCGCCCCGCCCGCGTGCTGATGCAGGACTTCACCGGCGTGCCGGCGGTGGTCGATCTCGCGGCCATGCGCGACGCCATGGGCAAGCTCGGCGGCGACGCCAAGAAGATCAACCCGCTGGTGCCGGTCGATCTTGTCATCGATCACTCGGTGATCGTCGACAATTTCGGTAACTCGAGCGCCTTCGGCGCCAACGTGAAGCTCGAGTACGAACGCAATCTCGAGCGCTACCAGTTCCTGCGCTGGGGTGCGATGGCGTTCGACAATTTCCGCGTCGTGCCGCCGGGCACCGGCATATGCCACCAGGTGAACCTCGAGTTCCTGGCCCAGGTCGTTTGGACCAAGAAGGAAGGCAAGGAGACGGTCGCCTACCCGGATACGCTGGTCGGCACTGACAGCCACACCACGATGGTGAACGGCCTTTCGGTCCTCGGTTGGGGCGTCGGCGGCATCGAGGCCGAGGCCGCAATGCTCGGTCAGGCACAACCGATGGTGATCCCCGACGTCGTGGGCTTCAAGCTGACCGGCAAGCTGCCGGAGGGCGCGACCGCGACCGACTTGGTGCTGACCGTCACACAGATGCTGCGCAAGAAGGGCGTGGTCAGCAAGTTCGTGGAATTCTACGGCGACGGCCTCGACGAGATGCCGCTCGCCAACCGTGCCACCATTGCCAACATGGCGCCCGAATATGGTGCCACCTGCGGCTTTTTCCCGGTCGATGGCATCACGCTGGGCTACCTCAAGACGACCAACCGCGGCGGCGCGGCCAAGCTCACCGAGGCCTACGCCAAGAAGCAGGGACTGTGGCGGTCCAAGAAGTCGGTCGATCCGATCTTCAGCGACACGCTCTCGCTCGATCTCGGCGATGTCGTTCCGAGCCTCGCCGGACCGAAGCGACCGCAGGACCGCGTGCCGCTGTCGGAGGCGGCGCAGCAGTTCGTCACCAACATGGAGAAGGAATTCGACCGCAAGGACGCCGGCAAGCGCGTCAAGTGCGAGGGCACCGACTACGACCTCGGCCATGGCGACGTGGTGATCGCGGCCATCACCTCCTGTACCAACACGTCCAACCCCTACGTCATGCTGGGTGCCGGCCTGATCGCGCGCAATGCAGTGAAACACGGCCTCAAGGTCAAGCCCTGGGTGAAGACCTCGCTGGCGCCGGGCTCGCAGGTCGTGACGGAATATCTCGAGGCTTCCGGCCTGCAGAAGGACCTCAACAAGATCGGCTACAACCTGGTGGGCTACGGCTGCACCTCCTGCATCGGCAACTCCGGCCCGCTGCCCGACCCCGTCACCAAGGCGATCGGCGACGGCGACCTGGTCGTCTGCTCGGTGCTGTCGGGCAACCGCAACTTCGAGGGGCGCGTCAATCCGCTGACCCGCGCCAACTACCTCGCCTCGCCGATGCTGGTGGTGATCTACGCCCTGGCCGGCTCGATGAAGATCGACATCACCAAGGATCCGATCGGCCTCGGCAAAAGCGGCAAGCCGGTCTATCTCAAGGACCTCTGGCCTTCGAACATGGAAGTCCAGAAAACGGTCGACAAGTTCGTCACCACCAAGGCTTTCAAGAAGCGCTACGCCGACGTCTTCAAGGGTGACCGTTTCTGGCGCAGCATCAAGACCAAGCCCAGCCTGACCTACGCCTGGGACGACAAGTCGACCTACGTGCGCAACCCGCCCTACTTCGACGGCATGCCGAAGGTTCCGGGCTCGATCTCCGATATCAAGGGCGCTCGCCCGCTCGGCCAGTTCGGCGATTCGATCACGACCGACCACATCTCGCCCGCCGGTTCGATCAAGAAGGACAGCCCTGCCGGCAAGTACCTGATGGAGCAGGGGGTGACCGCCAAGGACTTCAACCAGTACGGCACGCGCCGCGGCAACCATGAGGTGATGATGCGCGGCACCTTCGCCAATATCCGCCTCAAGAACGAGATGGTGCCGGGCGTGGAGGGTGGCTTCACCCATCACTGGCAGTCGGACCAGGCGGAGCCGATCTTCGACGTGGCGATGCGCTACCAGAAGGAACACACACCGCAGATCCTGATCGCCGGCAAGGAATACGGCACCGGCAGTTCGCGCGACTGGGCAGCCAAGGGCGTGAATCTGCTCGGCGTGAAGGCCGTGGTGTGCGAGACCTTCGAACGCATCCACCGCTCCAACCTGGTCGGCATGGGCGTGCTGCCGCTGCAGTTCAAGGACGGCATGACGCGCAAGACACTCAATCTCACCGGCACCGAGAGCTTCGACGTCGGCGGCATCGAGGGCGGACTGAAGGTCGGCATGGACGTGCCGCTCACCATCCATCGCCGTGACGGCACCAGTGAGAAGATCGTCCTGACTTGCCGCATCGATACCGCCGAGGAGGTCGAGTACTTCAAGAACGGCGGCGTGCTGCACTACGTGCTGCGCAACCTCGCGCACGCGGCCTGAGCGACGGGAGAGCGACCATGGCGACAGGGCTTGCCGGCCATTTCGTCGCCATGGCCCGCAACAACATCTGGTCGAACCACCGGTTGCTCTCGGCCTGCACCGCGCTGTCGCCGGCCGAGTTCGCCCAGCAGCGCACGAGCTTCTTCCCGTCGCTGCGCGCCACGCTGAACCACATCCTCTGGGTCGACACCTATTACATCGACGCGCTCCTGCACGATCCGGCGGTGCTCGAGCGTTACGACGATCCGCCGCCGGACTTCGCCGACGCCGCCGCGCTCCATGACGCTCAGATCGCCAGCGACCGGCGCCTGCTCGCCTTCTGCGATCGGCAGACCGAGGCGACACTGACGGAAGGTCTCGTCCTGCCGCGACCCAACCGCATACCGCCGGCGTCGTCCGTGGCATCGATCCTGGAACATCTCTTCCAGCACCAGATCCACCACCGCGGCCAGGCGCACGCCATGCTGGCGGGTACGGCAGTGAAGCCGCCCCAGCTCGACGAGTTCTTTCTCGCCGGTGAGGAGCATCTCCGGCGCGAGGAGCTGCGCGCGCTCGGCCTACCCGAGACTTGATGCGGCCGCGTTCCTCCTTCGCCGGTGCCGCGATCGAGGTGAGCGATCTTGCGCGCTCCGTGGCCTTCCACCGCCTGTGGCTGCCGATGCTGGGTTTCCACCGCGTCTGGGCGAGCCCCGACCGGGTGATGTGGTCGCGCGGCTATGACCATTTCGTCATGCGCCAGGCCAAGGACGGCGCGACGCATGGGCCGGGGGCGCTGTGGCTCGCGGTATCGGCGGAGAGTCGCGCCCAGGTCGACCAGGTGTTCGCCGAGCTGCGCGACGCCGGGGCCGAGATCATCCAGTCGCCGCGCGAACTCGACTATTTCGCGCCGGGCTACTACTCGGTCGGCTTCCGCGATCCCGATGGCGTACCCATAGAGGTCGCGCATCGCTGGGACGAGCTGCCCGATCTCGCCGATGCCGAGCAGGTGCGCGTGCCCGGCCACGGCGTCAGCCTCGGCGGCTACTTCTTCAAGCCGCAGGCCGGCACGCCGCCCCATCCGGCGCTGCTGCTGCTGCACGGCTTTGCCGGCCACGCCCACACCATGGTGGGACTGGCGCGTGCCGCCTCGGCCAACGGCTACGCGGCGCTGGCGCTGTCGCTGCGCGGCTGGCTGGGTTCCGAAGGCGAAAGCGACCAGGGCCTGCGCCAGCCGCTCGACGTGCTGGCGGCGATCGACTGGTTCGCCAAACGACCGCTGGTCGACCACAACCGGCTGGGGCTGGTCGGCGCCTCGATGGGCGGCCAGGTGGCGCTGCTCGCAGCCGCCCACAAGCCGCCGGTGAAAGCGGTCGCATCGTTTTTCGCGCCAACCGATCTCGCGCGCTGGCGCGAAGCCAACCCCTTCGTGCGCGACTATCTCGACGATCTGTGTGGACCCGAGGGCCTGCCAGTGCGCTCGCCGATCCTGCGGGTGGCGCAGATCGACGCCCCGGTGCTGTTGATCCATGGCGATCGCGACGAGAACGTGCCGGTGGCGCAGACGCTTGCCATGGCCGAAGCACTGCGCAACCACGGCAAGGACGTCGAGGCCTTCGTGATGGCCGGCGCCACCCACTATTTCACCGAACAGCAGAATGCCATCGCACGGCGAAAGCTATTCGACTTCCTGCGCCGCCACCTCACCCTGACCTAGCGAGCCCTGCCGCCCACCGCTAGATTCGTATTAACCACAGAGAGATTGGAAACAAGCTGCATGCGTGTGTCTGAAGCCATCAATACGCGCCGGTCGATGCGGGTCTTCAAGCCGGACCCGGTGTCGAAAGCGGACGTCGAGTGGATCGTGACCACCGCCAATCGCGCCGCCTCCAACGGCAATCTCCAGCCGTGGAAGCTCCACATCACGATGGGCGCGGCGCGCCAGCGCCTGTCGGCGGCGATCCTGAAGGCGATGGACGAGGGCGACGCCGGGCCAGGCGGCGAATACGACGTCTATCCGAAGGAGTTCACGCCGGTCTACGACCAGCGCCGCAAGCTGGTCGGCAAGCAGCTCTACACCCTGCTCGGGGTGCCGCGCGGCGACGCCGCCGGCATGCTGAAGCAGTTCCGCAAGAACTTCGACTTCTTCGACGCGCCGGTCGGCATGATCCTGTGCGTCGAGCGCCGCATGGGGGGCGGGCAGTGGATCGACTGCGGCATCTTCCTCGACCAGCTCATGCTGCTGGCCCGCGAGAAGGGCCTGCACACCTGCCCGCAGGCGGCCTTCAGCCGCTATCAGCACGTCGTTCGCCGCGAACTCAAGATTCCCGACGACCAGATCGTGATCTGCGGCCTGGCGCTCGGCCATGCCGACCCCGATGCGGTGCCCAACTGCCTGATCACCGAACGGGCGTCGATCCAGGACTTCACGACTTGGCACAGCGAATGAACGCTTCGTCATGAGGCCGACGTCGCGGATCGATCTTCGGGTTGCCGCGGCCTTCTGCGGCACCGTCGGTCTGTACGACGTCCTCTACCTCTTCCTGCTGCTGTCAGGCGGACCGCTCATCGGCCCGATCCAGAACATCCTCTTTCCCGACTTTCTCGTCTTCCATGCTGCCGTGCGCGCCTTCCTCGAGGGCAAGCTGGCGCTGGTCTATGACATCGACGCCTTCACCCAGTTCCAGAATGCGATCTATCCCGACCGCTTTCCCTGGACGGTCCATTTCCGCCCCTTCTTCTATCCACCGACCTGGCTGTTGATGCTGCTGCCGTTCGGCCTGCTCGCGGTCGGTCCGGCCTACGGGGCATTCATGATCGCGACGGCCGCGGCGGCGACGGTGCTGGAAGGACGGCGCGACTGGTGGGGCTGGCTCGCGATCGTCACCTCCCCGGCCGCCGCCTGGGTGGTACTGGCCGGCCAGAATACGTTTCTCAGCCTCGCCTTCTTCTATGGCGGTCTGCGCCTGCTCGACCGTTCGCCGGCCGTCGCCGGCATTCTCCTCGGGTTGCTGAGCTACAAGCCGCAGATCTGGGTGCTGGTGCCCATCGCCCTGCTAGCCGCCCGACAGTGGCGGGCGCTTGCCTGGACGGCCGGCACGGTGGTCGTGCTGTCATTCATAAGCCTCGGCGTCTTCGGGCTCGACTTCTGGCTGGCCTTCCTCGAGGCCGCGCGCGAGGCGGGATCGGCGCGGGTGGCTGACGAGATGTTCCGGCGCATATTCATGCACATGACGACCCTGCTCGCCGCCGGCCGCATCCTCGGCCTATCGCTCGGCCTCGCCGGCGCGATCCAGCTCACCGGCGCCGCCGTGGCCGTGGCTGCTGTCTGGTTTGCCTTCCGCCGCCATCCAGCCGGTGACGCCCGCACCGCGATCCTGATGACTGCGACCTTCCTGGTGTCGCCCTATACGCTGAACTATGACCTGCTGCTGCTGATGCCCGCCGCCGTGGCGCTGTTCCGGCGTGGTATCGCCGTGGGCTTCTATCCGCTGGAGCGGCTGCTCTACCTGATCCTGTGGCTGATGCCGACAGGCGGCATGATACTGAACCGGCTCGATCTGCCGATCATGCCGCTGGTCATCCTGCTGTTTGGTGCGATTGCCTGGGCGCGGCTGCAGGCCGAGTCCAAAGTCGAATTGCCGAACGCGGCGGCGGCAGGCTAAAACCGCGATAATTCAAGGCAGTAAGCCAAGCGGGAGGATATCCATGGCCGATGAGGTGATCGCCGTCAGCGCCGACTGGGCCAAGCGCGCCTATGTCGACGGCGCCAAATACAAGGCCATGTACGAGGCCTCGACCAGGGATCCGGTCGCGTTCTGGGGCGAGCATGGCAAGCGCGTCGACTGGATCAAGCCCTTCAGCCCAGGGGCGGTACGGGATGTCGACTACAACAGCAACGTCCACATCCGCTGGTTCCACGACGGCGTGCTGAACGTCTCGGCCAACTGCATCGACCGTCATCTCGCCAAGCGCGCCGACCAGACGGCGATCATCTGGGAAGGCGACGACCCGGCGAAATCCAAGAAGATCACCTATCGCGAACTGCACGCCGAAGTCTGCCGCATGGCAAATGCGCTCAAGGAACTTGGCGCCAAGAAGGGCGATCGCATCACGATCTACCTGCCGATGATCCCCGAGGCCGCCTACGCCATGCTCGCCTGCACGCGCATCGGCGCCATCCACTCGGTGGTGTTCGGCGGCTTCTCGCCCGACAGCCTGGCCAATCGCATCCAGGATTGCGAAAGCAACATCGTCATCACCGCCGACGAGGGCCTGCGCGCCGGCAAGCACGTGCCGCTCAAGGTCAACTGCGACGAGGCGCTGACAAAGTGCCCCGGCGTCAAAAAAGTGCTGGTGGTGAAGCACACCGGCGGCAAGACCGGCTGGGACGCCGGCCGCGACGTGTGGTGGCACGAGATCGCGGCCAAAGTGCCGGCCGACTGCAAGCCCGAGCCGATGGGCGCCGAGGATCCGCTGTTCATCCTCTATACATCGGGGTCGACCGGGAAGCCCAAGGGCGTGCTGCACACGACGGGCGGCTACATCGTGTTCGCCTCGATGACGCACCAGTATGTCTTCGACTACCACGACGGCGAGGTGTTCTGGTGTACCGCCGATGTCGGCTGGGTGACCGGCCACAGCTACATCGTCTACGGCCCGCTCGCCAATGGCGCGACCACGCTGATGTTCGAGGGCGTGCCGAACTACCCCGACTCCAGCCGCTTCTGGCAGGTGATCGACAAGCACCAGGTCAACATTTTCTACACTGCGCCCACCGCCATCCGCGCCCTGATGCGCGAGGGCGAGGCGCCGGTGAAGAAGGCGACGCGCAAGAGCCTGCGCCTGCTGGGCTCGGTCGGCGAGCCGATCAATCCCGAAGCCTGGCTCTGGTACTATCGCGTGGTCGGCGACAGCCGTTGCCCGATCGTCGACACCTGGTGGCAAACCGAGACCGGCGGCATCCTGATCACGCCGCTGCCCGGGGCGACGCCGCTCAAGCCCGGCTCGGCGACCCAGCCGTTCTTCGGCGTGCAGCCGGTCATGGTCGATGCCGAGGGCAAGAAGCTCGAGGGCGCCTGCTCCGGCAACCTCTGCCTGGTGGGTTCGTGGCCGGGCCAGATGCGCACGGTCTACGGCGACCACCAGCGCTTCATCGACACCTACTTCAAGACCTATCCCGGCATGTACTTCACCGGCGACGGGGCACGGCGGGATGAAGATGGCTACTACTGGATCACCGGCCGCGTCGACGACGTGATCAACGTCTCGGGCCATCGCATCGGCACCGCCGAGGTCGAGAGCGCGCTGGTCGGCAACACCAAGGTGGCCGAAGCCGCCGTCGTCGGCTTCCCGCACGACATCAAGGGCCAGGGCATCTACGCCTACGTGACGCTCAAGGCCGGCCAGGAATCGTCGGAAGCACTGCGCAAGGAGCTCGTCGCCTGGGTGCGCAAGGAGATCGGCCCGATCGCCACGCCCGATGTCATCCAGTGGGCGCCCGGCCTGCCCAAGACGCGCTCGGGCAAGATCATGCGTCGCATCCTGCGCAAGATCGCCGAGAACGACGTCGGCAACCTCGGCGACACTTCTACGCTTGCCGATCCGATGGTCGTCGACGACCTGGTGAAGAACCGCGCAAAATGAATCCGACCATCCTGCAGCTTGCGGCCGACCTCGCGGCTGGCCGCACCACCTCGCGAAAGCTCACCGAGGAGGCCCTCGCCCGCATCGACGACGCCACGGGCGAGGGCAAGCGCGCCTTCATCAAGGTCTGGCACAAGCAGGCGCTGGCGGCAGCCGACGCCAGTGACCTGCAGCGCCAGGCAGGCCTCGTTGCCTCGCCTCTCGCGGGCCTGCCGGTCTCGATCAAGAATCTCTGCGACGTCGCCGGCGAGACGACGCTCGCCGGCTCCAAGGCGCTCGACGATGCGCCGCCGGCCAAGGCCGATGCGCCCGTGGTGGCCCGCCTCAGGGCCGCCGGCGCGGCAATCGTCGGCAGCACCAACATGAGCGAGTTCGCCTTCTCCGGCGTGGGCTTCAACCCGCACTACGGCACGCCGGGCAATCCCGCCGACCGCAAGCGCGTGCCCGGTGGCTCGTCGGCCGGCGCCGCCGTCTCCGTCGCCGACCGCATGGCCGTTGTGGCGCTGGGCACCGATACCGGTGGCTCGGTGCGCATTCCCGCCGCCGTCTGCGGCATCGTGGGCTTCAAGCCGACGGCGCGGCGCGTGCCGATCGACGGCGTCGTGCCGCTCTCGACCTCGCTTGATTCGATCGGACCTCTTGCCAACTCCGTCGAGGATTGCGCCATCGTCGACGCGATCTTTGCGGCCGAGCCAATCTCCGTGCCGGAAGCAGCGCCGCTCGCCGGCCTGCGCTTCGCCGTGCCGAAGCATTTCGTGATGGAGGACCTCGATCCCACTGTCGCCAAAGCCTTCGAGCGGGCGTTAAAAGCGCTGGCAGCCAAGGGCGTCAAGATCGAGCATATTGACCTGCCGCAACTGAATGAATTGCCGACGATCAATGCCAAGGGCGGGTTCGCCGCCTCCGAGGCCTATGCCTGGCATCGGGAGCTGATCGCGCGCCGGCACAACGACTACGACCAGTTCGTGGCGCCCCGCATCCTGCGCGGCAAGGAGATGAGTGCCGCCGACTACGTCGACCTCCTGGGCAAGCGCACCGACCTCTGCCGCCGTGTCTCCGCCGTCACCTCGAACTACGATGCGGTTGCCATGCCGACCTGCGCCATCGTGGCGCCGACCCTCGACGAGGTTTCCACGGCCGACGGCTTCACCAAAAAGAACATGCTGCTGCTGCGCAACACCACGGTCGGCAACTTCCTCGACCGTTGCGGTATCAGCCTGCCCTGCCACGCTGCCGGCGAACTGCCAGTGGGCTTCATGCTGATGGGCGAGGCCATGGCCGACAAGCGCGTGCTAGCGATGGCGCGGTCAGTGGCGCCAGTGCTGCGCTCTCACTGATAGCGCGTGTCGTCGGGGCGCGGCATGCGCCAGACATTCTCAGTGGTGGTGTATTCGCTATAACCCAGGCGTGCGACCGGCTTGAAGGCGAGCGTATTGATACGCCCGTCCTTGATGATGCTGTCGGCGACATGGATGCCGACGACGCGCCCGAACACCACGGTCGCCCGGTGCGCCTCGCGGCCCTCCTCGATCGGCATTTCGATCGTCTTCCAGTACTTGCACTCGAGCGCGATCGGCGATTCCGCCACGCGCGGCGGCTTGACGTAGCGCGACGGCGCCGGCGTCAGCCCCGCCAGCTTCATCTCGTCGACGCCATAGTCGACCATCGTGGTCGTGACGTTCATCTGTTTGGCGAGCTCGGCGCTCACCATATTGACCACGAACTCGCCGGTCTCCTCGGCGTTGCGCCTGGAATGCTTGGTCGGGTTGTCGCCGTAGGTGCCGGTGGTCGAGAAATAGACCATGGGCGGCGAGGCGCTGACGGCATTGTAGAAGCTGTAGGGCGCCAGGTTGACGCGGCCCTGGCCGTCGAGGGTCGAGATCCAGCCGATGGGGCGCGGCACGACCAGCGCGGTCAGCGGATCCTGGGTCATGCCGTGGTCGCGGCGGGCGGTATCGTAGAACATCAATCCCTCGGTCTACTGGTAACGCGGCCTACTGATAACGCGGATCGTCCGGCCGGCGCATCCGCCAGACGTTCTCGGTGGTGGTGTACTCACTATAACCTAACCGGGCAACCGGTTTGAAGGCCAGCGTGTCGATGCGGCCGTCCTTGATGATGCTGTCGTCGATGTGGATGCCGACCACCTGGCCGAACACCACCGAACCACGCTTGGCCTCGTGGCCCTTCTCGGCCGGCATCTCGATGGTGCGCCAGTACTTGCATTCGAGCGCCACGGGCGATTCTTTTACGCGCGGCGGCTTCACGAGCCGGCAGGGCACTGCGGTGAGACCGGCAAGCTTCAGTTCGTCGACGCCGAACGCCACCATGGCGGTGGTCACGTTCATCTGCTCCGCGAGGGCAGCACTCACCATGTTGACCACGAACTCGCCGGTCTGCTCGGCATTCATGCGGCTGTGCTTGGTCGGCGTGTCGCCGTAGGTGCCGGTGGTCGAGAAATAGACCATCGGCGGGAATTCTCCGACGCCGTTGTAGAAGCTGTAGGGCGCGAGATTGACCCGGCCCTGGGCATCCATCGTCGAGATCCAGCCGATCGGCCGCGGCACGATCAGCGATTTCAGCGGATCCTGCGGCAGCCCGTGGTCGCGCTTGGCGGCGTCATAGAACATCGCTTCCTCCCTCGGCCCCGCCGAGCTTAGCCAAATCGGACGGGCGGCGCCTGCACTGTGGGGGTCGCGGCATCGAGGATCGCTCGGCGATCGCCCGATTGCGGCGGATAGATGCGTTGGCGGTTGATCAGTTCCTTGGTGCGCTTGGCGTCGGCCCCGCGCGACACGAGCTTTCGATCCCAGCCCTCGGTGTAGACGGCGCCCCACGGCCCGAGGTCGAGGATCGTCGTGTACCAGTCGATCCGGAGCGGCAGCAGAGGCCGGCCCAGCAGGTCGCAGACGACGTTGTGGCCGGCGAAACGGCCCATCGGCCGGCCATGCTGGCACGACATCACCGAGGCGTGAACGCCGTCGACCAGGAACCACGCCGCATCGCCAGCAGCGAACTCGGCGGCGAGGCCCTTGATCTTGAGCGATGGTTCGACCGGAAGCCGGCCCAGCCGGTCGCGCCCGACCGGGAACTGGGCCGTCAGCGGGTGGGCCTGCATGCCGGCGCACCAGACGATCGTGGCAGCGGCGATCCACTCGCCGCTCGCCAGCGTCGCGCCCTCGGCGTCGACGGCGGCAACCGACACGCCGCCGCGCGTTTCGATACCCAGGGCGCGGAGCGCTTCGTCGATGACGGGCAGCGCGCCCTCGCCCATGTCGGAGCCGATGCGGGGCGCGTGGTCGGCCAGGATGACACGCGGTGACTCGGCGCCGGCGGCGCTGAGCTTGCCGGGCATTTCCGCGGCGGCTTCGATCCCGGTCAGCCCGCCGCCGACGACGAGCGCGGTGAACTGCCCGGGGGAAGGGTTGCGTCGCGCCAAACCGGCAATGTGCGCATTGAGCCGTTCCGCCGACGCATGGGTGTCGACATCGAAGGCGTGGCGGTCGAGGCCCGGGATCGGCGGATGGGCGAGGCGGCTGCCCAGTGCGAAGACCAGCCGGTCGTAGGTCAAGGTGCGCGCCGCGCCGTCCGCCTGGTAGGCGACGGTCCGCCGCGCGACGTCGATGCCACTGACCTCGCCTTCGATGCGTTGCACGCCGATCGGGCCCAGCA
>Ga0155465_1170_pt3 | contig 18022 bp, 24 predicted proteins | sample RifCSPhighO2_12_FD_107123 | JGI IMG/M metagenome (GOLD analysis project Ga0155465, IMG submission 107123) | Alphaproteobacteria bacterium RIFCSPHIGHO2_12_FULL_66_14 | reverse complement strand
GGATCTGCTGGGCACTTTCCCAGCCGGTCGTCTCCCCGACGATCGGCCAGCCGCACCATTCGCTCATGTGGCGATGCGCACGCAGGCGACCGTGGTGCCGCCGAACGAGGGGACGAAGGCCGAGTGCTTGCCCGGGCCGCCGGCCACGGTGATGTGGATGTCACTGGGATCGCGACCGATGGTCAACCAGTCGCCGTCCGGTTTGTGGCCGGTGGTGGTGTAGGTTTCCAGATTCTCCTTCGAGACCCGCGAGATGTGCACGCGTGAGCGCTTCCAGAGTTCCTCTCGGATGCTTTCGATCGTGTAACCGTCACGCTTGAGCGTCGCAGCGTGCTCCGGCCCGATGATCACGAACATCGGGCCCTTGCCGTAGATCGTGTTGGCGCCGGGGTTCGCCATGCCGCCGGCGAAGGTCGTCAGCAGGCCATCGCCCGTCGTCGAGCCGTGGTCGTTGAGATTGTGCGGGCCTTCGCCCGACATCACCGTGACGACGCTGTCGGTGGGCGCGAAGCCGCGCTGTACGTGATAGGGCGTCCAGGGATTCTCTTCCTCGTTCTCGCCGAAGCAGAAGGTGAACTTGGCGGGATTTCCCTGGGTCGAGCGGTCCATCTCGCCCGGCTTCGCGCCGGCGACATTGAGCAGCATCAGTCCAAGCGCCCGGCCGATCGTGGCGTTGGCGCGCCAGCCCTGGCCGAAGCAGTTGGAACCGCAGTTGACGCCGAGTTCCATGCGGGCGGGGCCACTGATCATGACCATCGGCGCGCAGGAATGGGTCGTGGCGAGGGTGCCGTGCAGGTTGTAGTCGGGGTCGAGCACGCCGCGCATCGCTGCCGTCACGACGGGAAAATACTCGGGTTTGCAGCCTGCCATGACGGCGTTGGCCGCCAGGCTTTGCAGCGTCGGCACGACCTGGCGCGGCGGCACGGGCGGGAAGGGGCGGTTGTCGCCGCGCACCCGCTCGACGAACTTCGCCACTTTTTCCTCGGTGGGCACGTAGAGCGGCATGCCGTCGCTCCAGCCCTGTTCGGCGGCGAACTCGTTGAAAGCTTCGACATCCATATCGCCGATGTCGATCACTTCCTGCTCGGCGATGTCCTTCATTTCGTCGTTGCCTCGGTCAGTCCGCGGGTTGCCGCCTCGATGCGCTCGCGCAACTCCTCGGCGTTCAGGCCGCCGATGGGATGTTTGACCACGATCAGCCGCGGTTCGACCTTGCGGGCTTTCGCCTGGGCCAGGACCAGCGGCTTGAAAGTCTCCGTGGCGATCACGTAGGCCGTGATGCCCCGCTTCTCCAACTCAATGCTGTCGTGGAAACTCCACGATGAACAGCTTCCTCAATCCGCAATGGCGAGCAATGCGCCCCGATAGTTTGCCGCGACCTTTTCGATCAGATCCTTGGGCGCGGGTTGGCTGGCACTGTTCTTGTAGTGGAAGTCGATGTTGTCGACCGCTCGGGTCGCCCCGAGCTTCGCTCGAATGCCATCCAGCAGTTCACGTGCGTTCGGCTTGGAATTGGACATCAAAGCGATGGCGTCGGTCGCCCAGTTGATCGGCTTCAGCGCCACCTTGTCGCCGCCGGCGGCGGCCACTCCGAAGGTCGGGTTGACGATGCGCATGGTCACTCCTCTTCAACTCGTTTTGGCCAAAGCTGCGACAACGGCCTTGGCGGCGCGCTGGCCGTCGGCGATGGCGTCCGACAGGTATTGGCGCCCGGCGGCCCGCACATCGCCTGCGGCAAAGATCGTCGGCATCGAAGTGCGACCCTCCGTATCCACCACGATATGCCCGGTGGCGTCGCGCGCAAGTGATTCCGGCAGGAATTCCGCAGCGGGAGACTGGCCGACGTAGACGAACACCGCGCTGGCCGGAACGGTGTTTCGCACGGACCCAGACTCGATGACGGCGGACTGCAATCCGTCATCGCCTTCCAGCCCGACGATACGGCCGTCGATGAAAGTGATGCCCTCGGGCGTCTGCGCCGGCGGCGCCCCGACGACGGTTACCTTGCTGGCGAGCCCGGTCAGTTCCTTGGCCTCGAAGGCGGCCCAGCCATCGGCGCCGGCGACGATGATCGGGAGTCCGGTGTAGAGGGGGCCGTCGCAGGCCGCGCAATGCGAGAGGCCTCGTCCTTCGAACTGGTCCTCGTCGGGAACGCCGAGTCGGCCCTTGTTGAGGCCGGTCGCGATCACGATGGCACGGCCCGTGTGGCGCTCACCCTCCGCGGTCTCCACCGTCCACGGGCCATCCCCGGAAACTTTGACGACTTCGCCGAAGCCGATCTCCACGCCGGCGACGACGGCGTCGTCGGTCAGCAGCGAGGCCATCTGGGTGCCGCTGAAGATTTCGTCGAAGTCGTGGAGTTCGCCAAGATTGATCAGCACGCCGCCGGGCGCGAGCTTATCCAGGCACAGGCATTTCAAGCCGGCTCGGGCGGCCTCGGTCGCGGCGGTGAGACCTGCCGGGCCGGCGCCGATGACGATGACGTCGTAAGAGGGTGTATCCATGGCGGCACTAATCGGGATTCGGCGCGGGAAGTGCAAGCGGCTTGACTCGGGAAGCTTCCATGCCTAGTAACGCTAGGTATGGAAGCTGAAATGCTCAAGGGGCACCTCGATGCCATCGTCCTCGCCGCTTTGGAGGCGGGGCCGGCGCATGGCTATGCGATCATCGAGTCCATCAAACGTGGCAGCGCCAGCACGTTTGACCTGCCGGAGGGCACGGTCTATCCGGCGTTGCACCGCCTTGAAGAGGCCGGCCTGCTTTCCAGCGCCTGGATGACTCCGCCCGGGGGGCGTCGTCGTCGCCTTTATTCGTTGACCAAGGCGGGATCGGCGGCCCTCGCCGATCGCCGCAAGGCGTGGAGCCGCTTCTCGCAGGCCGTCGACACGCTGCTTGACGAGGATCGCCCATGGCCGGCGTGATCGACGACTACGTCGCCGCCTTGCGGCGCGACCTCGACTTCGACCCGCCGCTGGCGCGCCGCCTCGCGGACGAAGTTGAGGCGCATCTCTGGGACGCGGCCGAAGCAGATCCGTCGGGACCGTCGCCCGAGGCCCAGCAACGCGCCGTCGCCCGCTTTGGTCTTGCCCGTGAGATTGCCGCGCAATTCGCGGCCGATGCCATCGACCGGCAGGCCAAGCGCACCTGGATGATGCTGGCGGCAACGGTAGCCGTCACTTTCATCGCGATGCGGCTCCGCGTCCTGTGGCTCGATGATTTCGGGGCGTCGATGTCGGCGCTGGCGCCGCTGATCGACCGCTACGCCTTCATTGCGGCACTGGCGGTCGGCGTCATCGGCTGGTTCGTTTGCCGCCGCTCGCTGGCGCCGCTGGCCATTTGTCTCGGCGGTCTCGCGGCGTCGATCGCGGCAGGCATCGCGCGTGCCGGCCTGTTCGCCGATGGCGCGCCACTGCACGTGCTGCTGGCCGCAGCCGGCGAGATCGCCTTGATCGGCTTGTTGTCGTGGCACGTCTTCGGCCTGCACCGACGCCTGCGGAGGACAGCCATGCTGAGGAACGCGCAATGACGAACGGATGGCGGTTGGTCGGGATCTTGTCGTTCCTGGTGGCGGCGATGGCCGCCGGGCTGGTCGTCAGCCACGGCGGCGACGTCGAAGGCATCCGCGTCGCGATCCGCGCCACGGCCCGGACCTCGCTGCTGCTCTTTGTCATGGCCTTCACTGCGAGCGCCCTGGCGGAGCTCATTCCCGGCGCGGCGACGCGCTGGCAGCGCCGCAACCGGCGCTATCTCGGCGTTTCCTTCGCCGTCTCGCATTTCATCCATCTCGGCGCGATCCTGGCGCTGGCGTCGGTCGATCAGGCACTATTCTGGAAACTCACCAATATCTCGACAATCCTGCTGGCCGGTACGGCCTATCTCTTCATCGCCGCGATGGCGGCGACATCGTTCAACCGTACGGCGGCATGGCTCGGCCCGCGCAAGTGGCGCCTGCTTCATCTGGTCGGCGGCTGGTACATCTGGATCAGCTTTGCCGTTGCTGTCGGCAAGCGCGTACCGCTCGATCGCTTCTACTGGCCGATGGCGGCGCTCGTGCTGGCTGCGGCCATCGTGCGGCTGATCGCCATGCTCCGCCGCGGCCGCCGGCCGGTCGCGATCAGCGCCCCTTAGGGACTCTCTTCCCGTAGTCCTTCGCGACGACGGCAATGTGGTCCGCGATTTGCTCGTGGATCATTTTGGGAGGGATCATTTTGAGATCGTCCATTTCAATCCTTCCCCGAAGACCGGTACATTCGCTTGCAGGTCCCGTTGGAGCCGTCGTAGGTCGCAGGGCAGGGGGAAAGCAAGGGCATGGCGTATTTTTCGCAACAGCTGATCAACGCCATCACGCTGGGTGCCATCTATGGGCTGATCGCCGTCGGCTATACGATGGTCTATGGCATCATTGGCATGATCAACTTCGCGCACGGCGAAGTCTTCATGATCGGCGCCTTTATCTCTCTGATCGGATTCATGATCTGCGGCCTTCTCGGCATCGGCTCGGCGCCGGTCGCCATCCTCCTTGTGCTGCTGATGGCCATGGCCTTCTCCGCGGTCTACGGATGGGCGATCGAGCGAACTGCCTATCGTCCCTTGCGTGGATCGTTCCGGTTGGCACCGCTGATCTCGGCTATCGGCGTGTCGATCGCGTTGCAGAACTACGTACAGCTGGTGCAGGGCGCCAGGCCGAAGCCTGGCGGCGACGTTGTGTCGGGCGGCTTCAACTTGTTCAGCGCCGACGGCTTCGACGTGCGTGTCACCTGGCTACAGATCATCATCGTCTTGGTGACGGTTGTGCTGATGATGGGATTCACTTGGCTGATCGCCCGCACACCGCTTGGCCGCCGGCAGCGCGCTTGTGAGCAGGACATGAAGATGGCGGCCCTGCTGGGGGTCAACGTCGATCGCACCATCTCGCTTACGTTCGTACTGGGGGCGGCATTGGCCGCCGTCGCCGGCATGCTGTTTCTGATGTACTACGGCGTGATCGACTTCTTCATTGGCTTTCTCGCCGGCATCAAGGCCTTCACTGCCGCCGTCCTGGGTGGGATCGGGTCGTTGCCCGGCGCCATGCTGGGCGGCCTGCTGATTGGGCTGATAGAGGTGTTCTGGGCCGCCTATTTCTCGAGCGAGTACAAGGACGTCGCGGCCTTCGCGATTCTCGTCCTGGTGCTGATCTTCCGGCCGAGTGGACTGCTCGGCAAACCGGAGATCGAGAAGGTCTGAGGCCATGGGCGCGCGGCTGTCTTCGATGCTGAAAGATGCAGGCCTGACGGCCTTCGTGGCGGCGGCGCTCGGGATCTTCATCGTAGGCTTTCGTACGGTCGATGTCGGCTCGAGGAAGGGGTTGGGCTTCGACTACCAGTTCGCCGACCTCGCCGTCGCCGTCGTCACGATTTTCTTTGGCCGCCTCGGGCTCTCGCTGGCGGCCGCCGGCCTGCGCTGGCCTTCCATGGTTCTCGGCGCGGCCATGATCGCGGCTGGCGCATCGCCGCTCGAGTTGCCATCCGGCTTCCTGCATTGGTTCGTGGCCTTGGGCGGCGTGCTGCTGGTGATTCGCGGCGTATGGCCCTGGGCCAACGATGCGATGACAGCCGCCGCCGGATCGCGCTCAGGCGTGGTGCTTGGCCGGGCCGGTGCGAAATGGTCGGGCTGGCTGCTGCTCGCGGCGGCGGTGGCGATGCCCTTCACGCCGTTCGGCGACCAGAAAACCATGGATCTCGGCGTGTTGATCCTGACCTACGTGATGCTGGGCTGGGGGCTCAACATCGTGGTCGGGCTCGCGGGGTTGCTGGACCTCGGTTATGTCGCTTTCTATGCTGTGGGAGCCTATTCCTACGCGCTGCTCAGCACGCAGCATGGGCTGGGCTTCTGGGTTGTGCTGCCGATCGCCGGCATGATGGCGGCATTGTTCGGCGTCCTGCTTGGCTTCCCGGTGCTGCGTTTGCGCGGCGACTATCTCGCGATCGTGACGCTGGGTTTCGGCGAGATCATACGGTTGGTCATCCTCAACTGGTTCGACCTCACGAACGGTCCGGCCGGCATTGGCTCGATCCCGGGGCCGACGCTGTTCGGCGCGGTGTTCGCCGAGACCGCGCCTGCGGGCAAGCAGACAGTGTCGCAGATGCTGGGCATCCCGTTCGACGGCATCCACCGCCTGATCTTTCTCTACTACATCATCCTGTTCCTTGCGCTGATCACAAACCTGTTCACCCAGCGCATGCGGCGTCTGCCGGTCGGCCGCGCCTGGGAGGCCTTGCGCGAGGACGAGACCGCCTGCCGGGCACTTGGCATCAACCCGACCAACACCAAGCTCACGGCCTTTGCCGTCGGCGCCATGTTCGCGGGCTTCGCCGGCTCGTTCTTCGCCGCCAAGCAACGCTTCATCAGCCCCGAGAGCTTCGTCTTCATCGAATCGGCGATCATCCTGGCCATCGTCGTGCTGGGCGGCATGGGCAGCCAGATCGGCGTCGTCCTGGCGGCGGTGCTGCTGATCGGCTTGCCGGAGTGGTTCCGCGACCTTGGTAACTACCGCATGCTGGCTTTCGGGCTCGCCATGGTGCTGATCATGGTGTTCCGCCCGCGCGGCCTCGTCGCCCATCGCGAACCTTCACTGCGCCTGCATCCGATAAAACCGGGAGGCGGAAGATGAGCGCGTCGCAAGGTCCGCCACTCATCGACGTCGAGCATCTGACCATGCGTTTCGGCGGCCTGTTGGCGGTCGACGATGTTTCCTTTGTCGCCCAGCCACACGAGATCACCGCTATCATCGGCCCCAACGGCGCCGGCAAGACCACAGTGTTCAACTGCATCACCGGCTTTTACAAGCCGACCATCGGGCGCCTGACGCTGCGCGGCGGCGACCGCGACTATCTGCTGGAACGCATGCTGGGCCACGAGATCGGTCAACGGGCAAAAGTCGCGCGCACCTTCCAGAACATCCGGCTGTTCCCCGGCATGACGGTGCTGGAGAACCTGATGGTGGCGCAGCACAACAAGCTGATGCACGCCTCCGGCTGGAGCGTGTTCGGCCTGCTCGGGCTCCGCCGTTATCGCAAGGCCGAGGAGGAAGGTGTCGAACTGGCGCGCGGCTGGCTCGAGCGCATCGCCCTGATCGACGATGCCGACCGGCCGGCCGGCGAACTGCCCTACGGCGCGCAGCGTCGGCTGGAGATCGCCCGCGCCATGTGCACCGAACCGCGGCTGCTCTGCCTCGACGAGCCGGCCGCCGGTCTCAATCCGCACGAGTCGGCGGAACTCAACCGGCTCCTGGTCTCGATCCGCGAACGCGACGGCGTGGGTGTGCTCCTGATCGAGCACGACATGAGCGTGGTCATGAACATTTCCGACCACATCGTCGTGCTCGACTACGGCCGCAAGATCGCCGAGGGCGCGCCGGCCGAGGTTCAGCGCGATCCCGCGGTGATCCGCGCCTATCTCGGCACCGACGACGAGGCGATCGATGGCTGAGCCACCGATCCTCGCGGTGAAGGGAGTCAAGACCTTCTATGGCGCCATCCAGGCCCTGCACGGTGTCGATCTCGAGGTCGCCAGGGGCGAGATCGTGGCCCTGATCGGCGCCAACGGTGCCGGCAAGTCGACCCTGCTGATGACCATCTGCGGCAACCCGCGTGCCCGGGCGGGCGCGGTCCAGTTCGACGGCGAGGACATCACGGCGCTGCCGACGCACGAAATCGTGCGACGCGGCGTGGCGCAGGTGCCCGAAGGCCGGCGGATCTTTCCGCGCATGAGCGTGTTCGAGAATCTCCAGATGGGTGCCACGCTTGCCGATCCCGCGCATTTTTCGCATGACCTGGAGCGGGTGTTTGCGATGTTCCCGCGGCTGGCGGAGCGGCGTGACCAGCGCGGCGGCACCCTGTCGGGTGGCGAGCAGCAGATGCTGGCGATCAGCCGGGCGTTGATGAGCCGGCCGCGGCTGTTGCTGCTCGACGAGCCGTCGCTAGGCCTCGCGCCGCTGATCGTGCGGCAGATCTTCGAGGCGATCGGCCGGATTGCACGGGAGGAGGGGGTGACGATCTTCCTGGTCGAGCAGAATGCCTATCATGCGCTTCGCTTGGCCGATCGCGGCTACGTGCTGGCCAACGGCCGGGTCCGGCTGAGCGGCGGCGGCCGGGAACTGCTCGCCAATGCCGAGGTCCGGGCAGCCTATCTCGAGGGTGGCCACCCATGAGCCCGCCGCCATGAACCCAATTGACACCTTCATGTTCGACTGGTTCGGCGACACGCTGTTCAACGTGCTGCTATTCAATCTCGTGGTGATCGGACCAGCATCGTTCGCGGCGGGACATGCCGTCGCCACGACCTGGCGCCACTGGGGGCAGATGGTTTTCTACACCGGGCTTCTTTCGGCAACCCTGCGCTTTCTCGATTATGCCCTGGCGGGGGGCGAACTGTGGTCGCTGGCTGGCTTTTTGCTGGGCTGGCTCGTCCAGATGTCGATCGGAGCCTTCGCCTATCGCCTGACGCAGACGCGCCAGATGGTCCGGCAATACCCCTGGCTCTACCGGCGCAAAGGCTTGCTGGATTGGGAGGAGCGGCACTAATCTAACGGCAATGCTCCACATCCGTGGAGGGGGCCAAGCAGGGAGACACGCATGAGAAAAACCTACGGAATGCTCGCCGTCACGGCCATCGCCCTGATGGCGACGCCGGCCTTGGCGCAGATCAAGATCGGGTCGGCCGGCCCGATGACCGGACAGTACGCCGCATTCGGCGAGCAGCTGAAGCGCGGCGCCACGATGGCCGTCGAAGAGATCAACGCGGCGGGCGGCGTGAACGGCAAGAAGGTCGAGTTGATCATCGGCGACGATGCCTGCGATCCCAAGCAGGCAACGGCGGTCGCCAACAAGATGGTGTCGGACAAGGTCGTGTTCGTGGCCGGGCACTTCTGTTCGGGCTCGTCGATCCCCGCGTCGGACATCTACAAGGAAGGCAAGGTCCTGCAGATCACGCCGGCCTCGACCAACCCCAAGCTGACCGACGACGCGGTTGGCAAGGGCAACACTACGATATTCCGCACCTGTGGCCGCGACGACGTGCAGGGCGCCACGGTTGGCGCCTACATCACCAAGTTCCACAAGGGGGCCAAAGTCGCGATCCTCCACGACAAGTCGCCCTACGGCAAAGGCGTGGCCGACGAGACCAAGAAAGCCCTGAATAAGAATGGCCTGCGCGAGACGATGTACGAGGCCTACAACGACACCGACAAGGACTTCACCGCGCTGATCAATAAGATGAAGCAGGCGAAGATCGATATCATTGTCCTCGGCGGCTACCACACCGCGGGCGCCCTGATCATAAAGCAAGCGCGGGAGCAGGGTCTTGCGGCCCAGATGATGGGCTTCGACTCGCTCGAGACGGCCGAGTTCGCCCAGCTCGGTGGCGCGGCCACCAACGGCGTGCTGATGTCGTTCCCGCCCAAGGCCGAGGACGATCCGAAGAACGCGGCGCTGGTGAAGAAGTTCCGTGACGCCAAATACAATCCGGAAGGCTACACGCTGTTCAGCTATGCCGCCGTCAAGGCCTGGGCCGACGCTGCCAAGAAGGCCAACTCGACCGAGCCCGCCGCCGTCGCGGCAGCCCTGCGTTCGGGCAAGTTCGACTCGGCCGTGGGTGTCCTCGAGTTCGACCAGAAGGGTGACATTAAGAACCCGGTTTACGACATCTACGTCTGGAAGGACGGCAAGTCGTTCCCGACGGTCAAGTAAGCAGCGACCTTCGTTTGTGGGAAGGGCCCGGCGCAAGCCGGGCCCTTTCTTTTCGTGGGACGCCCAAGGCACAGGGCCGTGTGAGCGCAGCGGCCCTGAAATGCACACGCCGAATCTCCGTCGGCGACCGCTTGTAGATCTCGGCGAAGGTGGCGTTGAAGCGGCGGAGGCTCGAGAAGCCGGCGCGCGCCGCCACCTCGGTCATCGGCAGGCTGGTGTCGTCCAGCAGCCGCTTTGCCTTGTGCAGGCGGTTGGCCTGGGCGAACTGCGATGGGCTCGCGCCGATATGCTTGACGAACAAGCGGTCGAGATGGCGCACGCCGATACCCAGCCGCTCGGCCAGTGCGTCGACGCTGTCGCGATCGAGCGCACCGGCGTGGATCAAGCGTACTGCGCGATGCACCGTGGCGCGTGAACCCTTCCAGGCGGGCGAGAACGGCGCGGCTTCGGGTCGACAGCGCAGGCAGGGGCGGAAACCTGCAGCCTGCGCGGCGGCCGCCGTCGGATAGAATGCGACATTGCGGCTCTGAGCCGGCCGCACCGGGCATACCGGGCGACAATAGATCTTCGTCGTGCGCACACCGGTGAAGAAGCGGCCATCGTAGCGGCGGTCGCGCCTCAAACGTGCGCGGTCGCATTCCTCGCGATCGAGCATCAGGACGACGGAGTCCGAATCCGGCGAGCGGGATTTCATGCACCATGGTACCCGCGTCGCCATGGCAATCAATACCTCAGCCAATCGGCAAGGCCGGAACGTCGTATGGGTCGCCTTCATCGTCGCCGTATTCGGCTGGGGACTCGGATTTTATGGTCCGCCCGTCTACTTGCCGGCGTTGCATGCCAAGCACGGTTGGTCGATCTCGTTGATCTCCTCGGCGATCACCGCACATTATCTCATGGGCGCGGTGCTGATTGCCAATTTGCCGACAGCCTACCGCCGCTTCGGCATCGCACCCGTCACGATGGCCGGCGCCGTATTCTCCGGCGTGGGCGCCATGGCCTGGGCGACCGCTGTCGAGCCGTGGCATCTCGTGCCGGCGTTGCTGCTGAGTGCTCTCGGTTGGTCGGCGACCAGCGGTGCCGCGTTGAACGCTCTCGTGTCGCCATGGTTCGACAAGGACAGGCCCAAGGCGATCAGCATGGCATTCAACGGCGCCAGCGTCGGCGGTATCTTGTTCACGCCGCTATGGACGGTGCTGATTGCGGTGCTGGGAATGTCGCTTGCGGCAGTGCTGCTCGGGTTCGCCATGATGGTCGTGATCGTGCCTCTGGCCTATCTGGTACTGAGGATCGCACCTCCCACGGCGGCCCAGCAGGCAGCCAAGCCGACGCGTCGCCGCGAACTCATGGCACGCGGGACCTTCATCACGATCTCGGCCGCGTTTGCGCTCGGACTGTTCGCCCAGATCGGCCTCTTTGCGCATCTGATCGTGCGGCTGACGCCCGACTTCGGCCCCGTCGTCGGAGCGGCGTCAATCAGTGTCATCACCTTCTGCGCCATTCTCGGCCGCACCGTGCTGGCCTGGCTGCTGAGCGAGCATGACCGGCGTCTGGCGATGGCGGCCAGCCTCATGATGCAGGCGGCAGGGTCGATGGCCCTGGCGTTGGGCGACGGCGCGCCGCTGCTCGTGCTTGGCTGCGTGCTTTTCGGTCTCGGTGTCGGCAATCTCACGTCGATGATGCCGTTGATCGCGCAGAGAGAATTCCGGCCTGCCGATGTCGGCACGGTGGTGGCTCTCGTGACGGCGACCAACCAAGCCGTGTTTGCGCTGGCGCCGGGACTCTTCGGCTGGATGCGCGACCTGACGGAGGGTTATATGGCGGCCTTCCTGATTGCCGGCGCCGTCCAGATCCTGGCGGCGGCGATCCTTGCGATGGGAAGACGCTTTTCATAGCTGTTTCAGCCTCTTGTGGGTGGCTTCCCTTGATTTTGGGGGCTGGTAGCGCAGCCACCCCGGATGTGGTACTCGGAGACTCAACAGCTAGAGGGGATCGATCGTCGAGATGGCGGGGGCCACCATCGCGGTCGCGTCGGATCATGCCGGCTTCGACCTGAAGGAACTGCTCAAGCGTGACCTGCAGCAAGCGGGTCATGACGTGCTCGACCTCGGCACGAATTCGACCGAATCCGTCGACTATCCCGACTTCGGCAAGGCCATGGCGGACGCCATCGGCTCGGGCAAGGCGGGGCGGGGCGTCTTGGTGTGCGGTACCGGCATCGGCATTTCGATCGCCGCCAACCGCAATCCCAAGGTGCGGGCGGCGCTCGTGCACGACGTCACCTCGGCCAGGTTGTCGCGTGAGCACAACGACGCCAACGTCGTGGCCTTCGGTGCCCGCCTGATCGGAACGGAGACGGCGCGCGAGGCGCTCAAGGTATTTCTGGATACTGAATGGGCCGGCGGCCGTCATGCCGGTCGCGTTGCCAAGCTTTCGAAGGACTGAACGATATGAGCCAAGCCGCTGCCAAGATGTCGGACTCGCCGCTACCGATGTTCACCAAGAGCCTCGCCGAAGCCGATCCGGCGGTTTACGCCACGGTGAAGGGCGAACTCGCTCGCCAGCGCGAGCAGATCGAGTTGATCGCCTCGGAGAACATCGTCTCCCGCGCCGTGCTCGAGGCGGCGGGCTCGGTGCTGACCAACAAATATGCCGAGGGCTATCCCGGCCGGCGTTACTACGGCGGTTGCGAGGAAGTCGACAAGGCCGAGCAACTCGCCATCGAGCGCGCCTGCCGGCTGTTCAACTGCTCCTTCGCCAACGTCCAGCCGCATTCCGGCGCCCAGGCGAACCAGGCGGTGTTCATGGCGCTGCTCAAGCCCGGCGACACCTTCATGGGCATGGCGCTCGACCAGGGCGGCCATCTCACGCACGGCTCGCCCGCCAACCAGTCGGGCAAGTGGTTCAAGGTCGTGTCCTACGGCGTCAAGCCCGACATCCACCTGATCGACTACGAGCAGATGGAAGAGGTGGCGCGCAAGGAGAAGCCGAAGCTGATCGTCGCCGGCGCCTCGGCCTACTCGCGCCACATCGACTGGGCGCGCTTTCGCAAGGTGGCCGACGAGATCGGCGCCTTCTTCATGGTCGACATGGCGCACTATGCCGGTCTGGTCGCGGCTGGCGTCTATCCGAGTCCGCTGCCGCATGCCCACGTCGTGACGACCACGACGCACAAGACGCTGCGCGGCCCGCGCGGCGGCATGGTGCTGTCAACCGACGCCGAGATCGGCAAGAAGATCAACTCGGCGGTGTTCCCCGGCCTGCAGGGCGGGCCGCTGATGCACATCATCGCCGGCAAGGCGGTGGCGCTGGGCGAGGCGCTCAGGCCCGACTTCAAGGTCTATGCCCAGAACGTCATCGACAACGCGCGTTCGCTCGCCTCGGCGTTGACCGAGCGCGGCCTCAAGATCATCTCGGGCGGGACCGACAGCCACGTCATGCTGGTCGACCTTCGTCCGAAGAAGGCGACCGGAGTTTCGGCCGAGAAGGTGCTCGACCGCGCCGGCATCACCGTCAACAAGAACAGCATTCCGGGCGATCCGGAAAAGTATACCGTGACGTCCGGCGTGCGACTGGGCTCGCCCGCCGGCACGACGCGCGGCTTCGGCGTCGTCGAGTTCCGCCAGATCGGCCACCTGATCGCCGACGTGCTCGACGGCATCGCCAAGAACGGCCCGGACGGCGACGCCCAGGTCGAACAAGAAGTGCGGAGCAAGGTGCATGCTCTTTGTGCCCGCTTTCCGATCTACCGCGACTGACAACGCGCAAAACACAAATAACAGGGGGACTAGATGCGCTGTCCATTCTGCGGTCACGAGGACACCCAGGTTAAGGACTCGAGACCGACCGACGACAATTCGGCGATCCGCCGGCGGCGCTACTGCCCGTCGTGCGGCTCGCGCTTCACCACCTTCGAGCGCGTGCAGTTGCGCGAGCTCACGGTCGTGAAGAAGAACGGCCAGCGCGTCCAGTTCGACCGCGACAAACTCGCGCGCTCCATTTCGGTGGCCTGCCGCAAGCGCCCTGTCGATCCCGAGCGCGTCGAGCGCGTGGTCAACGGCATCGTGCGGCGCCTCGAAAGCTCCGGCGAGAGCGAGATCCCCTCGACGCAGATCGGCGAACTGGTGATGGACGCGTTGCGCGCGCTCGATCCGGTGGCCTATGTGCGGTTCGCCTCGGTCTATCGCAATTTCCGCGAGGCCCGGGACTTCGAGGAGTTCATCTCCGACCTCGCCGAGACCGCCAACCTCAAGGACTGACGACGATGATGCGCGCCGCGCTCGCGCTGGCGCGCCGTTCGCTCGGGCGCACGTGGCCGAATCCGGCCGTCGGCTGCGTGATCGTGCACGACGGGCGCGTGATCGCGCGCGGCCGCACACAGGACGGCGGCCGGCCGCACGCCGAGGCCGATGCCATCGCCAATGCGCGTGAACCCCTGAAAGGCGCCACCGTCTATGTGACCTTGGAGCCGTGTGCGCACCACGGCAGGACGCCGCCCTGTGCCGAAGCATTGGTCACCGCCGGTGTCGGCCGCGTGGTCTCCGCCATCGAAGATCCCGACCCGCGCGTAAAAGGGCAGGGGCATGCACGACTGGCGGCGGCGGGAATCGCGGTCGAGGTCGGCGAGGGTGCCGCGCCGGCGGCCGAGATCAATGCCGGCTTCTTCTTGCGCGTGAGGGAGGGCCGACCCCTCTTTCATCTCAAGCTCGCGAGTTCACTCGACGGGCGCATCGCCACGGCATCGGGCGAGAGCCAGTGGATCACCGGCGAGGCGGCGCGCGCCGATGGCCATCGCCTGCGCGGTATCCATGACGCGATCCTGGTCGGCGCCGGCACGGTGGCGACCGACGACCCCGAGCTCACTTGCCGGTTGCCGGGTCTTGGCGCCTATTCGCCGGACCGCATCGTGCTCGATTCGACGGCCCGGATGTCGGCCAGATCGAAACTCGCGGCGACGGCGCGCACGACGCCGGTGCTGCTGTTTCATGCCGGTGCGCTGGCTACGCGGCTTGAGCAGTTGCGTGGAAAGGGAATCAACGTCATCGAGGCGCCGGCACGTGGCGAAGGCCGGGTCGATGTCACCGCCGTCGCGAAGACGTTGGGCGAGATGGGATACTCGAGCGTGCTGATCGAAGGTGGCGGCCAGATCGCGGCAGCCTTCCTGAGGGCGGGGCTCGTCGACCGGATCAGCAGCTACAGGGCGGGGCTCGTCCTGGGCGAGGACAGCCGCTCTGCGGTCGGTCCTTTGGCGATCGGCCGGCTCGATTTCGCGCCCCGGTTCAGGCTGGTTTCGAGCCGGGTCGTGGGCGCCGACACACTGGAAACCTGGCATAGGCGGACATAAGTAGAGCCATGTTCACGGGCATCGTCACCGATATCGGCGAAATCACTGCGGTAACGCCGGGGGGCCAGGCGGGGGATCGCCGCTTCGTCGTGCGTACGAAGCACGACATGAAGCCGGTCGCCATCGGTGCCTCAATTGCCTGTTCCGGGTGCTGTCTTACAGTGGTCGAGAAAGATGGCGACTGGTTCGCCGTCGAGGTTTCCGGCGAGAGCCTCGCCAAGACCCACCTGGGCAACTGGAGTGTCGGTAGCCGGATCAACCTCGAACTGTCGCTGAAGGTCGGCGATGAGCTGGGCGGTCATCTGGTCTATGGCCACATCGACGGTGTCGGCACGGTAGTTTCCATGACGCCCGAGGGCGGCAGCGTGCGGTTCGTGTTCGAGGCGCCAGGCGACCTTGCCTGTTTCGTCGCCACCAAGGGCTCGGTTGCCATTGACGGCATTTCCCTTACGGTCAACGAAGTCGCCGGCAACCGCTTCGGCGTCAATGTGATTTCCCACACCCAGGCCGTTACCACCCTGGGACAGGCCAAAATCGGGCAGAGGGTCAACCTTGAGGTCGATATGCTCGCGCGTTACGTTGCGCGATTGTTGGAGCACCGAAAATCATGAGCGCGCTCGAAAAGGACGCCTGGCGGATCACCTTCGGCGAAGTGAAGGCCGCCGCCGAGGACATCATCGAGGAGGCCCTGAAGGGCCGGATGTTCATCCTGGTTTTTGACGAGGACCGCGAGAACGAGGGCGATCTCGTGATCCCGGCCCAATGGGCGACCCCCGAGGCCATCAATTTCATGGCCAAGCATGCCCGTGGCCTGATTTGCCTGGCGCTGACTCGCGAGCGGGTCGAGCAGCTCGGTTTGCCGCTGATGGCACAGAACAACGGCACGCGGCACCAGACCGCCTTCACGGTCTCGATCGAGGCGCGTGAGGGCGTGACCACCGGCATTTCGGCCGCCGACCGGGCGCGCACCGTGGCCGTGGCGATCGACCCGTCGTGCGGGCCGCAGGACTTGGTGTCGCCGGGTCACGTGTTTCCGCTGGTGGCACGCGACGGCGGTGTGCTCGAGCGCACCGGCCACACCGAATCGGCCGTCGACCTCGCACGCCTGGCGGGCCTCACCCCGGCCGGCGTGATCTGCGAGATCATGAACGACGACGGCACGATGGCGCGGCGCAACGATCTCATCACCTTCGCCCAGCGCCACGGCCTCAAGATCGGCACCATCGCCGATCTGATCGCTTACCGCCGCCGCTACGACTCGATTGTGAAGCGCATCAGCGAGACCGCGCTCGACAGCACCTACGGCGGCGACTTCCGCTGCGTCGTCTACGTCAACAAGGTGACGATGGCGCAGCACGTGGCACTGGTGAAGGGCGACCCCGCGACCGGCGGCCCGATCATGGTGCGCATGCATGCCGTCAACCTCTTCACCGATACACTCGGCCAGCGCAGCGGCGGCCGCGGCGGCGAGATCGAAGCCTCGATGCGTGAAATTTCCAAGGAAGGACGCGGCGTCATCGTGCTGATCCGCGAGCCGCTCACCGTCGTGCTGGCCGAGCAGCGCCGCCGCGCCGGCGAGCCGATCCCGCCGGCTGGCCAGGAACTGCGCGATTATGGCGTCGGCGCCCAGATCCTGATCGACCTCGGCGTCAAGGAAATGGTGCTGCTGACCAACAGCAAGAAGAGCGTGGTCGGCCTCGAAGGCTTCGGCCTCAAGATCACCGGCCAGAAGCCTGTTCCCGGCCGCCCATCTCAGCAATCATAGTGCCCTGAAAATGTCGACACGGACGGAAACTCCGACGGCCCGACCGGCGGTCGACGGTGTCGGCGGCGCGCGCATCCTGATCGTCGAGTCGCGCTACTACACCGACATCGCCGATGCGTTGATCGCAGGCGCCGAGCGCGAGATCACGAAGAACGGCGCCACGTCGGAGCGCGTCGTGGTGCCGGGGGCGTTCGAAATTCCCGGCGCTATCGCGCTGGCGGCAGGCCGCTATGACGGCTTCGTGGCGCTGGGTTGCGTCATCCGCGGCGAGACCACGCACTACGACTACGTTTGCGGCGAGAGCGCGCGCGGCCTGATGGACCTCGCCGTGCGGGACAGGCTGGCGATCGGCTACGGCATCGTCACGGTCGACAATGCTGATCAGGCCTGGGCGCGCGCCGCCATCGACCGCGGCGACAAGGGCGGCGATGCCGCCCACGCCTGTCTTGCCATGGTGGCGCTCGGCCGCCGTTGGCGGAAGACGTGAGCGACCGACCCTCGCCAAGTCGCCGGCAGGCCGCACGCCTGGCCGCGGTGCAGGCGCTGTACCAGTGGCAGGAAGGCCAGCACGGGCCGGCCGAAATCATCGAGCAGTTTCTCGGCGTGCGCACCGGCGAGGCGGGCGAGGGCGGCATGCGTCGCGACGCGGATCGGCCGCTGTTCAAGGACGTGGTCGAAGGCGCCGCCCAGCACAAGGACGCCCTCGAGCAGATCGTCTCCGCGGCGCTGGCCGAGGACTGGACCTGGGCGCGCATCGATCGCCTGGTGCGGGCGATCCTGCTGGCCGGCGCCTATGAACTCGTCCATCGGCGCGACGTGCCGCCGCGCGTGGCGATCAACGAATATGTCGAGATCGCGCACGCCTTCTACGATCAAGGCGAGCCCAACTTCATCAATTCCGTGCTCGACCGCGTGGCGCGCCAGGTGCGACCGGCCGAACTCGTGAAGTGACAGTACGATGGTATCGCGCCGGCGGGCCGGTGAGTTCGAGCTGATTGCCCGCTATTTCGCGCCGCTCGCCCGGACCTTCAGCGGCGCCGGCGGCCTCGCGAGCGACAATGCCTTTCTGCCGGCCGATGCACGACACGACACCGCGGTGAAGACCGACACGATCGTCGCCGGTGTTCATTTCCTGGCGAACGAAACGCCCGAACGTGTGGCGGCTAAGGCCCTTCGCGTATGTCTGTC
>Ga0155465_1143_pt3 | contig 18255 bp, 17 predicted proteins | sample RifCSPhighO2_12_FD_107123 | JGI IMG/M metagenome (GOLD analysis project Ga0155465, IMG submission 107123) | Alphaproteobacteria bacterium RIFCSPHIGHO2_12_FULL_66_14 | reverse complement strand
GATGCCATCGGCAGCGGCGCCGTGCGCACCATCTTCCTGCTGGCACTGGCCTATGCCGGAGTGGCGATCCTCGAACAGGCGCTCAAGCTTGTCCTCAACGTCTACCGCGCCTGGGTGAGCGAGACCGCGGTGCGCGCGCTCCGACGGACGCTGCATGTGCAACGCGCCGACCTCGCCACCGACATGTCGTCGCCCGGCATCACCGGCGTCGAGATCGCGATGATCGTCGAGGAAGCGCAGCCGATCGGCGGCTTCGTCGGCGTCAGCATCTCCGAACCGCTGCTGCAGGGCGGCATCCTGGCCAGCGTCATCGGCTACATGATCTATCTCGAGCCCTGGATGGCGGCGCTCTGCCCGCTGTTCTTCCTGCCGCAGCTGGTGTTCGTGCCGCTGATGCAATGGGCCATCAACCGCCGCGCCGCGGCGCGCATCCGCACCATGCGCGAAGTGAGCAGCGGCATCGCCGGCGCGGTGGTGGACGTGCTCGACGTGCCGGGCGAGAGCGCCCGCATCGACCGTGTCTTCGAGCTCAACATGGGCATCTACAGGTTCAAGTACTCGATGAACCTGGCGATGAACCTCATGTACTACTTCTCGGTCGCAGCGGCGCTGGGCGTCGGCGGCTGGTTTGCCGTCGAGGGCCGCATCGAGGTCGGCACGGTGGTGGCGATCGTCTCGGGGCTGGGCAAGCTCAATGACCCATGGGGCGATCTGGTGAACTGGGGGCGCGAACTTTCGGTCGTCGGCGTCAAATACCGGCTGTTCGCGGATATCGTGAACGGGCTCAACGCTGCGCCGCGAGGCTAGCGCGCAGGCGGCACCAGAATCGCTGCACCACGCAGCGCCCCTGTGCGCAGCGCGTGCAGCGCTTCATTGGCGTCGGCCAGGGCAAAGCGCTCGATCTCGGTGCGCACCGGCACCTGGGGCGCGATGCGCAGGAACGCCTCGGCGTCGGCTCGCGTCAGGTTGGCGACCGAGACTATCTCGCGCTCGCCCCACAGGTCGGCATAGGGGAAGGAGGGGATGTCGCTCATATGGATGCCACCGCACACGACGCGCCCGCCCTTGCGGACGGCGCGCAGCGCCAGCGGCACGAGATAGCCGGCGGGTGCGAAGATGATCGCGGCGTCCAACGGCCCGGGCGGCATCTCTTCCGACGCGCCGGCCCACTCCGCGCCAAGCTCGCGGGCGAAGCGTTGCGCCACCGTGTCGCCGCCGCGGGTGAAGGCAAAGACGTCGCGGCCCTGCCAGCGCGCGATCTGGATCACGATGTGAGCCGCGGCGCCAAAGCCGTAGAGACCGAGCCGCTTGCCGTCTCCCGCCTTGGCCAGCGCTCGATAGCCGATCAGGCCAGCGCAGAGCAGCGGGGCGGCGTGGAGATCGTCGTAGGCGTCGGGGAGGGCGAAGCAGAAGCGCGCGTCGGCCACCACGCGGTCGGCGTAGCCGCCATCGATCTGATAGCCCGTGAAGCGCGCCTGGTCGCAGAGATTCTCGCGCCCGGCACGGCAATGCTCGCAGACGCCGCACGCCCAGCCCAGCCACGGAATGCCGACCCGCAGGCCGGGGGCGAAGCCCTGGACGTCGGGTCCGCTGGCGAGCACGCGGCCCACGATCTCGTGGCCAGGCACGAGCGGCAGCTTCGGCGAGGCCAGTTCGCCGTCGACCACGTGAAGATCGGTCCGGCAAACGGCGCAGGCGGTCACCTCGATCAGCGTCTGGCCGGGTCCGGGCGAGGGGTCGGGCAGCCGCCGAGGCACCAAGGGTGCCCCGCATCGCTCGAGGACCATGGCGAACATGATCACCCCTGCCTGAGCGTCAGCGTGAGACAGTCGCGAGTGTCGCGATGCAATGCGCCCATCCAGTTCATTTTGGCAGGTTGCATCGGCAGTGTGATATGTTGTAGTGCATACTTGCTCGCAGCCAGGTGGGGACCGCTGCGAGAGTAGTCATAATATTGAGCATGTGTGAGTGCTCTGGGAAAATGTCTTTGCCGACAACGGTCACCGAGGCGTTCTCACGTCTGGCTGCAACTGCTACTGATTCGCCCGCCCTGGTCGCGCCTGGCTTGGTGCCGCTGTCGTTCGGCGGGCTCGGGCGTCTCATTCGCGATATCGGCACGCAGTTGCGGGCAGCCGGCATCGATCCGCAGTCGCGGGTGGGCATTGCCTTGCCGCGCGGCCCGGAGGCAGCGCTGCTGAGCGTCGCGGTGTGCTGCAGCGCGACGCTTCTTCCCCTCAATCCCGCCCTCAGTCCCGGGGAACTCGAGTCGGAGCTGGAGAAGATCCGTGTCGATGCGCTGATCGTGCCCGGCTGGATGGACATTCCGGCTTGGGCCTCGGCTGGTCGGAGTACCTTCGGGCTCTTCCAGGTGTCCAGGGCAACGACGTCGTTCGACACCGTCGCGCTTACCCAAGTCCGGCCAATCGCCCGTCGCGCCCTTGAGCCCGGCGCGCTGAACGGCCAGTCGGTGGCGGCAATCTTCCGGACGTCGGGCACCACCGGCTCGGCCAAGCGCGTCCCGGTAACCCACGAGAACCTGCTCGAGATGGCGCACAAGATGCGACGCTGGCTGAAGCTGTCGCCGGCCGACCGCTCGGCATGCGTCATGCCGATCTATTACAATGCTGGGTTCAAGGCGACGCTGGTCGTGCCGCTGCTGATCGGCTGCAGCGTGGCACTGCCTGCCGCCACGGGGCCGCAGGACTTCGAACGCTGGGTCAGCGAGCTGCGCCCGACGTGGCTGACGGCGGCGCCGGCCTATCTGCAGGCGATCCTCGACAAGTTGCGCCCGTTGCCGGCCGGCAAGCCCGAGCATTCGCTCCGCTTCGTGCTTTCGACGGCGTCCTATCTACCCGATGCGGTGCGCACGGAACTTGCCGCCCGGCTGGGCGTGCCGGTGCTCGAATTCTACGGCTTGTGCGAAGCCGGCATGATGACGGCGCCCACCCTGCCGCCCGCGGTGGCCAGGCCGGGCACGGTCGGCGCGATCCCGCCTGGGGAACTGGCGATACGGGGCGACGATGGCGCGTTGTTGCCACCCGGAGAGATCGGCCAGATCGTGCTTCGTGGTCCCAGCGTCATGCCGGGATATCTCCACGACATCGACGATGCACCCGCCGGCCTGGTCGATGGCTGGCTCGCCACCGGCGATCTCGGCGTCGTCGATGCCGACGGCATTCTGACGATCACCGGGCGCACCAGGGAAATCATCAACCGGGGCGGCGAGAAAATATCGCCATACGATGTCGAGAAGGTGCTGCTGCAGCATCCTGCGGTGCGGGAAGCCGCGGCCTTCGCCGTTCCCCATCCCCGGCTGGGAGAGAGCGTTGCCGCTGCTGTGGTCCTCAACGACGCCGTGGTGGAAACCTCGTCGGCACTGGTCGAGTTCCTGCGCGACCGTCTGGCGCCATTCCAAATGCCCCGGCACGTCCATATCCTGCCGGCTCTGCCCAAAGGGACGACGGGCAAGATCTCGCGATCGCAGCTGTCCGCCGACTTCTCCCGTGAGGTCCGGAAAATCGTGCACCCGGACGAGCCGCTGCAGATCCAGATCACCGCGATCTGGAGGCGGATCCTCAATCATTCCGATTTCGGCGTCGACGACGACTTCTTCGAGGCTGGAGGCGATTCGCTCCAGGCCACCGAAATGCTTCTGGAGCTGGAAGCGGTCACCCGGCAGGCAATAGCCCCGTCGGACATCAAGGCCGAACTCACGGTGCGCCACTTGGCCACGACCCTGGCCCGCGCCGCCGCGGCTCGGCACGAGCTCGTCACCAGGGTCAAGGACGGCAGCGGACGGCCATTGTTCATCTGCCACGGCGATTTCGACGGCTGGGGCATTTATGCCCTTCGGCTCGCCGAACTCATCAAGGACGACGGGCCGATCTATCTGCTCCATCCCAACTTCGACAAAGCGGCTGGAATCGACACGATCGAGGCGATGGCCAGGCGCTATGTGCCCCATCTGCTGGCGGCCCAGCCTGAAGGGAAGTTCCGGCTCGCCGGCTACTGTCATGGCGGCCTCGCCGCCTGGGAGATCGCGCACCAGCTCGAAGCAGCGGGCCGTGAGGTCGATCAGGTCGTGCTGGTGGACACGTTTTCCATCAATGCCCGTCCGACGGTGCGTGGCATCGCCCGGACCGTCAGCGCCTTGGGCGGGATCGCGCCCAAGGCCATCGGTGATCGTGTCAAGACGCAGGGCATGCCGGCCGTCTGGTCGGGCACGCGGCGGCTCATGCAGAAAGATCGAGCTCTCGTCTGGCGCGTGGCCAAGCGCCTGTACCAGGGCACGGCGGTGACCGGCGCTTCGCTGCGCACAGCCTACTATCGCGCGATGTCCCATTATCTGCCGCCGCGAATCGGCAGCCGTGTGATCTGCCTGCTGAGCGACGAGTATGCGAGCCGGACTGAATTTTCGGCGGCGGCGTGGAAGGGACTGGCGTCTCAGGTGGTTCAGGAGCACGTGCCCGGCGCTCACAACACCTGCATCACCAGTCATGTCGATGACCTGGCCGGAACCCTGAATAGGCTGCTGAGTCCGGCCAAGCCCTTGTAAGAGTACAACTCACACCACATTGTAGGGGCATGAGCGACCCCTATTCAGTGCTCGGCGTGCCGCGAAACGCTTCTGAAGACGACATCCGAAAAGCGTTCCGCACCCTCGCCAAGAAGCACCATCCCGATCTCAATCCGGGCGACAAGGCGGCGGAAGCGAAATTCAAGGAGATTTCGCAGGCCAACGATCTGTTGTCCGACCCGGAGAAACGTCGCCGCTTCGACGCCGGCGAGATCGACGCCACGGGCCAGGAGATGCCGCCGCGTGGCTTCTATCGCGACCAGGCGGGTGGCGCCGGCGGCGGCAAGTACGCGCACTCGGGTGCCCACGAGTCCTTCGTCGACATGGGTGGGATCTTCTCGGAGATGTTCGGCGATCGACGCGGATTCGGGGGCGCGAGCGGCGGCTTCGACATGAGCGGGATTCCACTCACCTATACGCTCCGCGTGCCGTTCCTCGTCGCCGCGCGCGGCGGCAAGCAGCGGGTCGGCCTGCCTGGCGGCAAGACCCTCGACATCGACATTCCCGAAGGCGCGACCGACGGCCAGACCCTGCGACTGAAGGGGCAGGGCATGCCGGGCGCCAATGGCGGCCCGCCGGGCGACGCCTATGTCGAACTGCGGGTCGAGCCCCACGCCTTCTTCGAGGCGCGCGACAACGACATCCATGTCGAACTGCCGGTGACCCTCACCGAGGCGGCGCTGGGCGGCAAGATCCGGGTGCCGACCGTGGGTGGGGCGGTCATGCTGAATGTTCCTGCCGGCTCGAACACCGGAACATCGCTTCGCCTCAAGGGCCGCGGCCTGCTCGACCGCAAGTCCGGCCAGCGCGGCGACCAGTATGTGAAGCTCAAGGTGATGCTGCCTGAGCAACCGGATGAGAAGTTGAAGGAATTTCTCGAGAAATGGGAAGCAGGACGGGCCTTCGATCCGCGCAAGGGCATGGAGCAGTTCACATGACGACGCTCGACGACCTGCTGCGCGTGCACGGCGGCCTCACCACCGTCCATGTCGAGCGATGGGTGGCGCGCGGCCTGCTGCGGCCGTCCGGCAATGCCGGTTCGTGGACGTTCGAGACGATCGACGTGGCCCGCACGCATCTGCTGGCCGAGCTGACGGGCGATCTCGGCCTCGACGACGAGACAGTCGAGATGGTGATCGACCTCGTCGACCAGGTGCACACACTGCGCGGCCAGCTCGACCTCATCGGTCGGGCGATCGCCGAACAACCGGCGGCAACGCGCGAGGCGATCGCGGCGGTGCTCGCGAGGCTGGGCGACCGCTAGCTCAAGCGGCCCGGTGACCGAGCGCCTTCATGTCGTCGAACCATCGCGTGATCTGGGGCTTGCTGCGCGTGCCGACGCTGCCGAGCACGGTGTCGCGGACCGGCGAAAACCCTACGAAGCGCAGGATGTTGCGCTTGAGGTTCTTCAGCCCATGGGCGCCGAAGTACCAGCGATAGACGAGGCTGGGCATGCCCATGGTCACCACGATACGCGCCGACCGTCCCGTCAGGAACATCTCGGGAAAGCCGCTCGGGCGGTGAGCATAGGCAAAGCCAGGCCGCAGCGTGTGCTCAAGGAAGGCCTTCAGGATGGCCGGAACATCGCCCAGCCAGAGCGGAAAAATCACCACGACATGGTTGGCCCATTTGATCGTTTCCTGGGCAGCGACGATGTCGGGCAATACTTCACCGTGCTCGAACTCGCCTTGCGAATGAACGAAGCCGAAATTCAGTGTCGCAATGTCGAGGCGGCGCACTTCGTGCCCACCTTCGGCGGCGCCGGTAGCGTAGGCGTCTGCCAGGGCGTGGCAGAGCCCTTTGCGAACCGGATCGGGATGTCCGTTGAGGATCAGGATCTTTGCGGTCATGCGAAATGGCTCGCATGATCGTCGCGGCCGGGCCTTGACCTAGATCATTCAGGCTCGACGTTCGCCCGCCTACCTCACGGCGTCAGACCTCAGCCTTCCGTCAGCTGTCGCCACGCGGTCGCGACCGCGCTCACCGCCGACGGATCGGCGATCATGTCGAGATGGCCGTGGCCCGGCACCACGGTGACGCCGATGCGGGGATTGATCGCCTGCATCATCGGCTGGAACTGAGCGGCATTGAACAGCTCGTCGTCGGCGCCGACCACGATCCGCGTCGGCGCCTTGATGCGCGCCAGCACCGCGCGCCAGTCCAGGCCGAGCTGCAGGCTGGCCATCAGCCGGAAGGAGTAGACCGGCGTGCGGCGGTCGTCCGCTTTCGCCTGGGTGGCGAAATGAATGGCCGGCAGTCCCTGGAACCAGGGCAACCCGATCCGGTCGAGCAGCGACAGGGCCACGACGCGTGGCAGCGCCACGCCGGCCCATCCGCCTGAGTTGGGCTTGTTGGTGAGTGAGTCCGGCGCGATGAAGGGCGAGATCGCGAGATAGTCGTCGAACAGCCCGGCATGCGGACCGCCCGCGATGCGCAACACGAAGCCGCCACCGGAAGAAAACCCGGCGAGCGTGCGATGGACACCTTGTTTGTCGATCCCCACGCCTTTGACGAGATCGGCCAGGTCGTCGTCGAGCTGGCCGCGATACGAGACATCGCCGTTCCGGGTCCCGCTGCCGCCATGGCCGCGCAGGCTGATGGCGTAGACCGTAGCGCCCGCCGCCTGCAGCGCCTGGGCGAGCTTGAGCATCTCGGTGCCGGAGCCGGTGGAGCCGTGCATCAGAACGACCGCGCGGTCGGCGCGGCCGGGATAGAGGCGATAGTTGAGCGGCGCGCCGTCACGCGCCTTGACGCTCTGCACCTTGGGACTCTCGGCGAAGTTCCACTGCGCGATTCCGGGAATGGTGTTGCCGGCGGCCAATACTGGCGGCGCGCTTGGAGAATCGAAGGCGATGACGGCGGCGAGGGCGCCGACTGTCAGGACGACGAGGATGCCCAAACCGAACGTCAGGCGGCGTATCCAGCGTTTCATCGGTTCAAAGCCTTCCAGATCTTGTGAGCAGTGATCGGCATGTCGATGTGGCGCACGCCCAGCGGACGTAGCGCATCGAGGATGGCATTGCCGAGGGCGGCCGGCGCGCCGTTGGTCGGCAGTTCGCCCATGCCCTTCAGGCCGAGAAAATTGTTGGGCGAGGGGGTGGCGATCGTCTCGACCTGCAGGTCTGGCACATCATCGGCGTGCGGCAGGGCGTAGTCCATCAAGGTGCCGCTGAGCAGTTGTCCCGTGCCCTCGTCGTAGACGGCTTCCTCCATCAGGGCATTGCCGAGCCCGTGCACGATGCCGCCATGCATCTGACCCGCCAGCAGGCGTGGATTCACCACAACGCCGGTGTCGGCCACCGCAGTGAAACGGTCGATGCGGGTGACGCCGGTGTCGGTGTCGACTTCTACCTCGCAGACCATGACGCCGGTCGGAAAGGCCTCGATCTTGTCGGCGAACACCGCATCGCCCTCGAACGGCTTCCAGACCGCCAACTCGAACAGCCCGAGGCGGCGGTCTGTGCCCACGACCTCGAAGGCGCCATCGCGATAGGCGATGTCGGCAGGCGCCGCCTCCAGCCGCTCGGCGGCGAGATCGCGGCCGCGCTGGATCACGACGTCGGCGGCGCGTGCGATCGTCGTGCCGCTGATGATGGTCGAGGACGAGCCGCCGGTGCCGCCGCCGTGCGGGATGGTCTGCGTGTCGCCTTGGCGGATTTCGATGCGTTCGACCGGCACATCAAGCGCCGCCGACAGGATCTGGGCGAAGATCGTCTCGTGACCCTGGCCCTGGCTCTGAGTGCCCAGCCGCGCGACCAGCCGATCGGGCTCGACCTGCACAACGACATGCTCGTCGGCGATGCCGCCGGTGCCGTGCAGATGGCAGGAAAGGCCGAGACCGCGTCGTTTGCCGGCGGCCTCGCTCGCGGCGCGACGTGCCTTGAAACCAGGAGCGTCGGCCTGGCGCAGGGCCGTCTCGAACAGCCGCGGGCAGTCCGCCGCGTCGTAGGTGTAGCCGCTTGCCGCAGTGTAGGGCATGTCGCCGAGTTGAAGTAGGTTGAGCCGGCGCAGCTCGCTGGGCGAGCGGCCGGTCTCGTGGGCGGCGATGTCGACCAGTCGTTCGAGCAGGAACGTCGCCTCGGGTTTGCCGGCGCCCCGGATCGCATCGACCGGCACGGTATTGGTGAAGGCACAGTCGAAATCGAGGCGGATCGCTGGAATGCGGTAGAGACCGGAGATCACCTTGGCCATGCCGGTGGTCGCGATGGTGGGCGCGAACATCGAGACATAAGCGCCGAAGTTGGCCTCGGCCTTGACCCGCACACCCAGGAACCTGCCGGCGGCATCGAGCGCAAGTTCGCCGGTCGCCATGAGATCCCGGGAATGGCTGTCGGCCAGGGCCAGTTCGGCGCGGTCGGCGGTCCAGCGCAGACCGCGGCCGAGCTTGCGCGTCGCCCAGGCGATCAGCACCGGCTCGGCGTAGATTGGATACTTCGGCCCGAAACCGCCGCCCACGTCCTCGGTGACCAGCCGCAGCTTGTCTTTGCCGATGTTAAGGACACGCTCGCACATCAGCCGGTGCGGGATCTGCACGCCCTGCGACCCGAAGGTGACGGTCACGAGGTCGGCGTTGGCGTCGTAGGCCGACCAGGCCGCACGCGTCTCCATGTAATGCACGATCTGGCGCGGCGAACGGATCGTTAGTTTCGCGACGTGAGCCGCCTTGGCGAAGGCGGCATTGGTGGCCGCGGCATCGCCCTTGCCCCATCGGCACATCAGGTTGCCAGGCACGTTGTCATGGACCAGTGCGGCGCCTGGACTGAGTGCCTGCGCCACCGTCACCACGGCGGGCAGTTCCTCGTAGTCGACGACCAGCAGATCGGCGGCGTCGCGGGCCTGGTCGAGCGTGCCGGCCACGATCATGGCGACGATATCGCCGACATGGCGCACCTTGCCGACCGGCATCGGCAGATGTGGCGGCTCGCGGTGACGGTTGCCGGCCTCGTCCTTGATCTCGCTGATGGCGGGCAGGTGACCGAGCTTGTCGGCGGCGGTGTCCTCTGCAGTGTAGATGGCGGCGACGCCCGGCGAGGCGAGGGCGGCCTCCTTGTCGACGCCGGCGATCCGGGCATGGGCATGCGGTGAGCGCACGAACAGGACGGCCAGCGCTTCGGCGGGCACGGTGTCGTCGGTGTAGCGGCCACGTCCCGTGAGGAAACGTTGGTCCTCGCGACGGTTTATCGGCTGGCCTAGCTTCAACGGCGCGTTCATGCGCTCCGTCAAGCCGCCAGCGCGTTGCTGATCACCTTCAAGGCGGCGTCGATGTCGGCGCGGTTGACGTCGAGGTGGGTGACGGCGCGGATGCGATTGCCGGCAGCGGCCCCCATGCCGACGCCGCGCTCCTTGCAGGCCTCGACCAGCTTGGCCGTGGTCCAGCCGGGCTTGGTCACTTCGAAGAAGACCAGGTTGGTCTCCATGCGCGGCACGTCGATTTTCAGGCCCTTGATGTTGGCAATGCCCTCGGAGAGATGGCGGGCGTTGTCGTGATCCTCGGCGAGGCGGTCCCAGTTGTGCTCGAGGGCATAGAGTGCCGCCGCGGCGATCACGCCGGACTGGCGCATCGATCCGCCCAGCATCTGCTTCTGGCGCCAGGCTTCCTTGATGAAGTCCTTCGAGCCGGCGAGGCTCGCGCCGACCGGGGCACCGAGACCCTTGGTGTAGTCGAGCCAGAGCGAGTCGACGCAGGCCGCGTAGTCGCGGGCCTTGGTGCCTGATTTGACGGCTGCGTTGCAGAGCCGCGCGCCATCCATGTGGAGGCTGAGGCCGGCTTCACGCGCCACCTTGGTCACGCCCTGCATCGTGGCGAGCGGCCAGACCGTGCCGCAGCCGCCGTTTGACGTGTTCTCGATCGAGACCAGGCGCGAGCGCGGCGCGTTGCGGCTGTTGGGATCGCGCAGGGCTTCGCGAACCTGCTCGCCGGTGAAGACGCCGTGGGGGCCGTCCAGCATGCGAATCATGACGCCGGCATTGGCGGCGGTGCCGCCGCCCTCGGCGTTGATGATGTGGGCGGTGCGATCGGCGATCACCTCGTCGCCCAGCCGGCAATGCACACGGATGGCGATCTGGTTGGCCATGGTGCCACTCGGCAGGAAAACCGCGTCCTCCGTGCCCAGGAGATCGCAGATGCGTTCGCGCAGACGCTCGACGGTGGGGTCCTCCATCTTCTGCTCATCACCCACCTCGGCGTCGGCCATGGCTTTCCGCATGCCGGGCGAGGGCTTGGTCTTGGTGTCGCTGTAGAGGTCGATGAAACGGTTTTGCATGGCGTGTCGTGTTCTCCTGCGCCACCATAGCCGCATACGGCAGAGGGAGGAAACATGAGCCAGTTTGCGGCCCAGCCCACAGCGGCGCTCATACCGGAGGAGCTGCTCTACGCCGTCGACGGCGCCATTGCGACGGTCACCCTGAACGCCCCGCAGCGCCTGAACACTATCTCGGGGCCGATGCTGAAGCAGCTCACGGATGCACTGGTACGGGCGAACGAGGATCCGGCCGTGCGCGTCGTGATCCTGACCGGCACGGGCCGTGCCTTCTGCGCCGGGCTCAATCTCGAGGCGCAGTCCAAGGGTACGGACAATCTCAGTGTCGGCTCGGGCGCCACGCCCACCAACATCGACCTGCGCAACACGCCACCGCCGGTACTGCATGCCATGGACAAGCCGGTGATCGCCGCGTTGAACGGCTCGGCGGCGGGCTACGGGCTCGATCTCGCGCTCGGTGCCGATATCCGCGTCATGGCGCAGTCGGCCAAGCTCGCGGCGTCCTATGCCAAGCGCGGCGTGCTGCCCGAATCGGGCGGCACCTGGTACCTGCCGCGGATGCTGGGCTGGGCCAAGGCGGCCGAGCTGATCTTCACGGGTCGTACCCTGACCGCAGCCCAGTCGCTGGAAGTCGGCCTGGTGAACAAGGTGGCCCCCGATGCCGAGGTCATGGGTGCGGCGCGCGACCTGGCGCTAGAGATCGCCGCCAATGCGCCGCTCGCCATCCAGGCCGCCAAGCGCATGATGCGCATGGCCTGGAACGAGTCGTTCAACGAGCATGTCCATCATGTCTTCCTGCAGCTTCTGCCGCTGATGCAGACCGAGGACATGAAGGAAGGCATCAGGGCCTTCCTCGAAAAGCGGGAACCCGATTTCAAGGGGCGTTGATCCCCCGGAAACACCCGGTGATGCCTTCAAAAAGGCGATTTTGAAACTGAGATTGGATAGGGTTTAATGTAGCCGACACGCAGTGGGAGACGACAAGCGGGCGGGTCGACGGTCAAGACAATCAGGGACTTTTCTCAGGGAGACGGATTCGATGTTCAAGGCAATCGCAGCGGGAACTTTGGCGACGGTTCTGCTCGCCGGTGCGGCTCATGCCGAGGGGCCAGCCTATACTTGGACTGGCTACGGAGTCGGTTCGGGCAAGTGCCCGACCTACAAGATGACGATTAACGTCACCTTGGAAGGTAACGAGGTGAAGGGCCTTTTCCAGCAGGAAGGCCGCCCGCAGCGTCACTTCGAGGTGAACATGGCCGCCGATAAATCCTTCAAGACCAGGGCCGTGGTCGGCAACAACAACATGATCGACGTCATCGGCTCCCTCAAGGACGGCGCGCCGAAGATCATGCTCGATGGCTACTGCCTGTTCGAAGGCCCGCTCATCAAGAAGTAGCGATGTCCCGCCGCGTGGCGGTCACTCCATCACGATCGCCACGCGGCCGGTGACGCTGCGCTCCAGCAGCGCGCGCATCGCCTCGGCCGCCTGCTCGAGCCTGAAGGTGCGGTCGACGTGCGGACGGCAAAGGCCCGCCTCGCACCAGCCGCGGATGCGTTCCATCAGGGCAAAGGTGCGGCCGGCCTGCTCGAAGCGGGCGTCGTGCGGGCTCCAGCCGACATAGTAACCGTAGTTGAAGCCGGTCACGGCGATGGTCTTGACCAGCAGGATGTTGGCGGGGATTTGCGGGATGGTGCCGCCGGCAAAGCCGATCGGGCAGATGCGGCCCTCGACGGCCATGCAGCGCAGCGACTGGGCGAAGACCTCGCCGCCGACCGGATCGTAGACACGGTCGACGCCGCGGCCGTTGGTCAACTCCAGCACTTCCTTGCGAAAGTCGCTGGTCGCGTAGTCGATCACATGATCGGCGCCGCGCGCCCTGGCGAACGCCGTCTTGCGTGCGCCACCGGCCGTCGCGATCACCGTGGCGCCCAGGATTTTGCCGATCTCGACGGCGGCCATACCGACGCCGCCCGCCGCCGCGTGAACCAGCAGAGTTTGTCCCTTCTGCACGTCCAGCGCCATCGACCAGGTGAGCGCGCCGGCCGAAGTCGGGTAGGAGATGGCGAGCTGAATTGCCTCGACGAACCCCGCGCTCTTCGGCTTGGGGAAGACGTTGACCTCGTGCGCCACTACCTCCTCGGCGAGCCCACCCCAGTCGAGGACGGCCACCACTTCGTCGCCGACCTTGAGGCGTCGGCAGGCCGCATCGACCTCGGTGACGACGCCCGAGACCTCGGTCCCCGGGGCGAAGGGAAAGGACGGGCGGCGCTGGTACTTTCCGGCGATGACCAGGGTGGTGGCGAAGCTCACGCCGGCAGCGCGGATCTTGATTCGCACCTGACCCGCCCCGAGCGGCGCGGACGGCACCGTTTCCAGCCGCAGATCTTCAGGGCCGCCCCATTGGCGGCAGATCATCGCCTTCATAGCGTCACCGGCAGGTTCTTCACGCCGCGCAGGATGAGAGAATCGTGCCACTCCGGATCGCCCCCCGAAAGACGGATATGGGGCAGGCGTTCGGCGAGCCGGGTCGCGGCGATCTGTGCCTCCAGACGGGCCAGCGGCGCGCCGAGACAGAAGTGGATGCCATGTCCGAAGGTCAAGTGCGGGTTCTGCGTCCGGCCAATGTCGAAGCGCTCGGCTTCGTCGAAGGCCTCGGGGTCGCGGTTGGCCGAGTTCATGAAGGCGAAGACGCGCTGGCCCTCGCGGATGGTCCTGCCGCCCACCTCGAGATCGGTCGCGGCGACGCGGGCGAACGCGCCCGACGGGCCGTCGTAGCGCAGGAACTCCTCGACTGCCGTTGCGGCCAGGGACCGATCGGCGACCAGCCGCTCCCATTCGCCACGGTGCTTCATCGAATAGAGAAAGCCGTTGCCGATCAAGTTGGTGGTGGTCTCGTGGCCGGCGAACAGCAGCAGGATGCAGGTGCCGATGATCTCGTCCGTGCTGAGCGCATCGCGGTCGTCGCGCGCCAGCACGAGCTGGCTGATCATGTCGGCGCGCGGCCGGGCGGTGCGGTCCTCGACCAAGGTGCGGAAATAGTCGGACATCGCCTTGGCGCCCGATTCGGCGCGCAGGTATTTGTTGCCGGCGACCTGGGCGGTGCCGATGAAGAGCGCGATGTCGTCGGACCAGACTTTGACGCGCTCGAGGTCGGCGCGCGGCACGCCCAGCAGGTCCATGATGACCGAGGCGGGGAGCGGATAGGCGAAGTGGGCGATGTAATCGACCGTCTCGCCGCGTTTCGCCCTGGCTTGCATGCCGTCGATCAGGTGGGAGACGATGTCCTCGATGTTGGGCCGCAGGTTCTCGACCGAGGTCGGCGTAAAGGCCTTGTTGAACAGGCGGCGCAGGCGGGTGTGGTCCGGCGGGTCGCGGAACACCATCCAGTGGTTGAGATAACGCACCAGGCTTTCGATCGATCCCTTCCGGTATTCGGGATTGGTCTTGAAGAAGGGCGTCAGCCTGTTGGCGGAGATCTGCCGGTTGTTCAGTGCCACCTGCTTCACGTCGGCATAGCGCGTGATGATCCACGCCTTCATCGCCGGCGACCAGTGCACCGGGTCTTCCACGCGCAGGCGGGCGAATTCGGGGAAGGGATTGGCATTGGTCGCGGGATTGCCGAGGTCGAAGACGTAGGACATGGGTCGAGGCTAACGTCCGGCGACTTACCAAACAAGTGTTTGGTTGCTACAATGCGCCATGTCCCGCAAAAAACTCCTGGCCATATCGGCGCACCGCTTTGCCAAGGGCGGCTTCGAGGCGACGTCGATGCGCGACATCGCGGGCGAGGCCGGCATGCTTGTCGGTTCGATGTACTATCACTTCCCCTCCAAGAACGAGTTGATTGCCGCGGTCTACGAAGCGGGCGTGGTCGAGATCGGGGCGGCGGTCGATGCTGCCGTCACCCGGGCGCGCACGCCGTGGGCTCGGCTGGAAGCAGCCTGCGTCGCCCATCTCGACGCACTGCTTTCCGACAAGGCCCATGCCGCCGTCATGACCGCCGACCTCAGCCGCCTCGACCCGCACCTGCGGCGCCGGCTGGTCGTGATGCGTGACGGCTACGAGAAGCGCTTCGTCGAACTGGTGACGGCGCTTCCGCTGCCCGCAGGCACCGACCGCACCTTGTGGCGCCTGCAATTGCTCGGCGCCCTCAACTGGACACCGACCTGGTACCGGCCGGGCGGCAAGTCGCCCGCCGCCATCGGCAAGGCGCTGGTGGCGGCGCTGCGCTAGTGGGCTATAGAAAGCCGATGACCGTCGAAATCCGCTACGTCGGGCCCGGGGACGAGGACCTGTTCCTTCGCGTTGCGCCGGATGTCTTTGACCATCCGGTCGAGCGTCGCCAGCTCACCCATTACCTCGCGACGCCGGGTCATCACCTCATGGTGGCGATCGCCAATGGCGAGATCGTGGGCCAGGTCGCGGCGGTCGTGCATCGCCATCCCGATGGCCGGCCGACCGAGCTCTACATTGATGAAGTGGCGGTGGCGCCGGAACTCCAGCGTCAGGGCATCGCACGGCGCCTGCTCGACGCCATGCTGGCGTTTGGTAAGGAACTGGGCTGCCAGGAAGCCTGGGTGGGCACGGAGCCGGATAACGCGCCGGCCAGGCAACTCTACGAACCCCGAAGCGCGCCCGCCGAGGCCTTCACCATGTATGTGCTCAGGCTCTAGGCGAACGCCGCCACACTCAATGCCTTGCCGAAGCGGCGGCTGCAGTCGAGCGGGTCGCCGTACTTGCGGTGCCGCGCCGTATGCTGGGCGGCGGCGAGCAGCAGCCGGCCACGGTCGGGCAAGCGGTTCTTGCCGAAATCCTCCAGCATGCAGAGCGCGATTTCCTGGTTGTGCGGATCGTTGCCCAGCCGGCTCGCTGCCATGGCGAGCGCGCACACCAGCGGTGCCGTGTCGTGGCCACTCGCGAAATAGGCTTTTGCCCATCCCAGCGCCTTGGGGGCGTCGAGGGCGATGGTCGCCGCCTCGACTCGGGCAGCCATTTGGTCAGCGTCGAGGCCTGTAGCACTGGACGGCATCTCGATCTGCGGCGGCAGCAGATCACCGCTCAGCTTCTGGTGCCAGGCGTTCTGGTTGAGGTAGGCCGCCGCAAGATAGAGCAGCTTCAGCCGCTGTGGATGTTCGAAATTGTCCCAGAACCAGCCCAGCGTGTTGCAGTACTCGTAGCAATGCTGGGGCAGCGAGAAGTTGATGTCGGCGTGGGTCTCCAGCACGACCTGCGCGGCGCCGAGCTGGATCGCGTCCAGGATCGAGCGCGGGCTCTTGCCGGCCTTCAGCAGCGCCGTCAGTTGCTCGATGTAGGCGGGCTCGGGCTGGCGCAGCACAACCTCGATGAAGGCGTCGGCCTCGGCCTGCGTGAGCGGCGTCTTGTTACCGGCGAGGATGGCGCGTTCCTGCTCGGTCGTGCCGCTGTAGGGAACGGCGTGCAGTTCGTTGCCTTCGAGATAGACGGTGATGGCGTTGCAGGCGACTTCGTAGAGCGAGTACCAGCGCGGACCGACGGCGATGTCGAGAGCGCCGGCATAGAGGACGTCGTGCGCCATGTCCCAGCCGATGGCGTCGCCCAGCTCGACGGTGGCGCGGGCGCGGAAGGACTTGTGGCCGGTGGTGTATGAGCGGTTCTGGAAGGAGCGGTCCTGGACATCGATCAGGCCGGCGAAGACAAGCTCGGCCAGCGCCGCGCGCCGCTCAGAGGGCTCGGCCATGAGGCCGAGGAAGGTGCGGTAGGCGTCGACCACCTCGCCACGATGGACCAGGGTCATCCATTGACCGAGGCGGTCGTGCAGCGCTCCGTCGAGTTTTAGCGGCGGCTGGTCGGGCCAGTGCACCACCGGCGCCGGTGGCAGCCCATCCGCCATCTGGAAGCCGCGCGAATAGTGGCCCGGGGCCTTGGCAATCTTCTGATTCCAGATGTCGAGGCCGGTCGGGATGTACCAGATGGTCTGCGCCATCGGCAGGCCCGCCGCCGCGCCCGGCAGCATCTTCGCGAGATGCAGCGTCGCACGTGCGCTCAACAGGCAATGGTCGTTGTTGACGAAGTTAACGAAGCCATCGTCGATGCGCTCATGATAGGGCACGTGAGTATAGGGGGCATGAATGCGCACGGCCTCGCGCAGCATTTCCGGCAACGGCCGGCCGGCTTTCACCAACCCATAGTAGACCTCGCTGGCGCCGTGCTGGTCGCGCGCCAGGATGCGTTCTTCGAGGGCTGCATAAAGCGGGTCGGAACGCGTACTCGCAACGGCTGCTGAGTCTGGCGGCATGGTCGACCTCCGAAGAGTCGACATTAGACGCCGGGCGGGCCTGCCTTCCAAGTCGCCATTTTGCCTACCGTCGCCGAGCGGCGCGCCTTTCCAGGCGTTCCGCCCAGCAAGACGGAATGCCGTTGCGTGAGTGCTCGGATTGGGAAACCATCGCCGCAGCCGAGACGAACCGCAATCCTGGAGAAAGCCGATGTCGCATGTGATCAAGACCGTCGAAGACGGCGTGATGAAGATCGTTCTCAACCGCGCCGAGGCGATGAACGCGCTTACCCGGGATATGATGACCGGGTTGACCGAGTCGCTGGAAGAGGCGGCGGGCGATCGCAAGATCGGCTGCGTCGTGGTGCGCGGCGCCGGCGACAAGGCCTTCTGCGCCGGCGGCGACGTGAAGTCGATGGCGGCGGGTCGCGACCAGGACAAGACCTACGAGGACAAGGTCCACGACATCCGCATCCGCATGCAGGTCTCGGAGCTGCTGCATGAGATGGGCAAGCCGACCATCGCCATGGTGAACGGCGTGGCGGCGGGGGCAGGACTGTCGCTCGCCCTGGCGGCCGACATGCGCTTCGTCGGCAGGAGTGCGCGGATGACGACGGCTTTCGCCAAGGTGGGCTTCTCGGGCGATTTTGGCTCGCACTATTTCCTGCACAAGCTGGTAGGCACGTCCAAGGCGCGCGAGCTCTACTTCACGGCCGAGATCCTGAACGCCGAACAGATCGAGAAGCTGGGACTCGCCAACCGCGTCATCGACGACGCCAATCTCGACAGCGAGACCATGACCTTCGCCAGGAAACTCGCGGCTGGCCCGCGGGTGGCGTGGTGGCACGTGAAGAAGAACATGAAGGTGGCCGAGGAGGGCACCCTCTCCGAGGCGCTCGACAGTGAGGCGGCGCGCATGATCCGCACCGGCGAGACCGAGGATCACAAGGAAGCGGCCCGCGCTTTCGTCGAGAAGCGCGCGCCGGTTTTCAAAGGCTACTGAGGCCGGAACCGGGCGGCGAGGCGGCGGAGCGTGCCGATCACGCCCGTCGGCATCGCCACGATGGCGGCGATCAGCAGCATGGCATAGAGCAGCGCCGACAGGCCCTTGCCGAGCCCGGCCGTGACGTCGGGGAAGAACTGCAGGAACAGGCCGCCCACGATC
>Ga0155465_1135_pt3 | contig 18316 bp, 16 predicted proteins | sample RifCSPhighO2_12_FD_107123 | JGI IMG/M metagenome (GOLD analysis project Ga0155465, IMG submission 107123) | Alphaproteobacteria bacterium RIFCSPHIGHO2_12_FULL_66_14 | reverse complement strand
TGAAAGCGCTCGCCAAGGGCGTGACGATCGAGGGCGTGCGCTACGGCGCCATCGAGGCCAGCATGGACCGCCAGCAGCGCTCCAACGCCTGGCTCGATATCGCGCTCGGCGAAGGCAAGAACCGCGAGGTCCGCCGCGTGCTGGCCCATCTCGACCTGCCGGTGGTGCGCCTGATCCGCGTGGCGTTCGGGCCGTTTCATCTCGGCGAACTGGAACGCGGCCATGTCGAGGAGATCCCCACCCAGGCGATAGAGAGCCTGCTGGGCGTCAAGCGGCAGCCGCGCAAGCCGGGCTGGGCCAAACCAAAACCACGTGGTCGCTGATGCTAAAAATCATCGGCGGCAAGCACCGCGGCCGGGCGCTGGAAGCGCCCGAAGGCCAGAACGTGCGCCCGACGTCGAGCCGTGCCCGTGAGGCGCTGTTCAACATCCTGGCGCATGCGAGCTGGCACGAGGACGGCACCTCGCCGCTGATCGACGCCCGCGTGCTCGACGCCTTCGCCGGCTCCGGCGCGCTGGGCCTGGAGGCGCTGTCGCGCGGCGCCGCCCATGTCACTTTCCTCGACAACGACGCGCGTTCGATCAAGCTGATCGGCGAGAACCTGCGCCTGCTCGGCGAAGTGGCCGCGGCCAAGGTGGTGCGGGGCGACGCCACCCGCCCGCCGCCGGCCCGCGAGTTCTGCGATCTCGTCTTCCTTGATCCACCCTACCGCAGCGGCCTGGCGGCACCCGCACTCGCCGCCCTTGCCGAGGCCGGCTGGCTGGCGCCGGCAGCGATCGTCACGGTGGAGCTCGCCCACAACGAGGACATCGTGCCGCCGCAGGGTTTCGAGCAGATCGACGAGCGCCGCTATGGCGCGGCCAAGATCGTGATCCTGCGCCGGACATGACGGCGCCGCCCGGTCTCGTCGTCCCGCTCTACATGCTGCGCCACGGCGAGACGACGTGGAACACCGAGCGGCGCATGCAGGGCACCAAGAATTCCGATCTCACCGAGCGCGGCCGCGCCCAGGCGCTCGCCATGGGCCGTGCGCTGAAGGTCGAGCTTGCCCGAGAGCCCGGGCCTACGATCTTCCTGCGCAGCCCGCTCGGCCGCGTGAGCGAGACTTCGGAGATCATCGGCCGTGAGCTGGGACTCGATTCCGGCCAATGGCGCGACGACCCGCGGCTGGCCGAACTCAGCTATGGCGAATGGGAGGGTTTCAGCTGGAGGGAGATCGAGGTCACGCATCCGACGGCGCTGGCCGACTGGCGCGCCGACCCGCACGGCTACTGCCCGCCCGGCGGTGAGACCCACCTCGAGCTTCGCCGGCGCTCGGCCGCGGTGCTGGCCGAGGTCGTGGCCTCGCGGACCCGCACGGTGGTGGTGGGCCACGGCGTCAGCGGCGCGGTGGTGCGCGGTCTCAATCTCGGGCTCGACGCGCGGGCCATGTTCGTGCTGGAGAAGCCGCAGGACGCGTTCTTCCGCCTGCTCGCCGGCCATGAGGAACGGATCGAGGCGGTGTTCGACTAGGCCGCGAGCGGCTACAAGCGCCGCCATGAGCGACACGACTCTTAAAGTGGCGGCGACGCGCCAGGCATGGGCGGCGGAAACGCGCGCCACGCTGGCGTTGGGCTGGCCGCTCATCCTGACCAATCTCGCCCAGACCGCCATGACGGCGACCGACGTGGTGATGATGGGCTGGCTCGGTGCCGACGCACTGGCCGCCGGCGCGCTCGGCAGCAATCTCTATTTCGCCACCATGATCTTCGGCCTCGGCCTCACGACCGCTGCGGCGCCGATGATCGCCCGCGAACGCGGTCGCAAGGGTCATTCGGTCCGCGACGTGCGCCGCACCGTGCGGCAGGGCATGTGGGCCGCGGTGGCAATCGCAGTGCCGATGTGGGTCTTTCTCTGGCACAGCGAGGCGATCCTGCTGGCGATGGGCCAGGAGCCCGTGCTGTCCGTTCAGGCGGGCCACTATGTTCGTGCTCTGCAGTGGTCGATCCTGCCGTTTTTCTTTTTTCTCGTGCTGCGCTCATTCGTCTCGGCGCTCGAGCGGCCGTTGTGGGCGCTGGTGGTCGGCGGCGGCGGCGTGATCGTGAACGCCGTCGCGGCCTGGTGCCTGATCTTCGGCCATCTGGGACTGCCGGCGCTCGGCCTGGTCGGCGCCGGCATCGCCACGACGCTGGCCGACGTCCTGATGTTCGCGGCGCTCGCCGTCGTCGTCTACACCGACCGCCGGTTCCGCCGCTATCACCTGTTCGGCCGCTTCTGGCGCGCCGACTGGCCACGCTTCCGTGAATTGTGCCGCCTCGGCCTGCCGATCGGCGCCATGATCGCGCTCGAGGTCATCGTCTTCAACGTGGCGACCTTCCTGATGGGTCTGATCGGCGCCGCGTCGCTTGCCGCCCATTCGATCGCCATCCAGATCGCCTCGGTGTCGTTCATGGTGCCACTCGGCTTGAGCCAGGCCGCAACGGTCCGCGTCGGCCGCGCCTACGGCGCCCGCGACGTCGACGGCGTCCGTCGCGCCGGCTGGACGGCCTTCGCCCTCGGCGTCGGCTTCATGGCACTGACCGGGCTCGCAATGATCCTGTTCCCGCGCACGCTGGTCGGTATCTTCCTCGATCTCGACGCACCGGCCAATGCCGCCGTCATCGATCTCGCCGTATCCTTCCTGGCCGTCGCCGCCCTGTTCCAGGTGGCCGACGGAGCCCAGGCGGTGACCGCCGGCATGCTGCGCGGCCTGCATGACACGCGCGTGCCGATGCTCTACGCCGCCCTAGGTTACTGGGGCATCGGCCTGCTGCTGGGAGTCGTTCTGGCTTTCTCCACAGGACAGGGCGGCATCGGGATCTGGATCGGCCTGGCCACGGGGCTTGTCGTCGTGGCGGTCTTGCTGGTTGCCCGCTGGCTCCGCCGCGACCGACTCGGTCTCATGGCGCCGGGCCGCTGAGACTCTGGCCGCTGACGCTAGCCCTTGGCGAGTCGCGCAGTGCGCCGGCAGCCGCTGGTTTCGGTGACGACGAGGCCGCCGCCCTCGCCGCGTACGGCGAGCTTGCCTTCGCGGTGGCTCGTGCCCTTCACCGAGGCGACGGCGATCAGCGAGAACGGGCCGGTGCTCCTGGCGACGCCATGGATCTGCCACAGGCTGGGCGTCGGCGCCGGCGGCGGCGCCCGGGTCGTGTTGGGTACGGGGCCGCGCGCCGTCGCATCGTAGGCCGTGCCATCGACGAAGCCGGCTTCAATGGTCAACATGTATTCGAGCGGCGCGTTGCACGAGCCGCCGTCGCTGGTACCCTTCCACTCGCCGTCCAGCGGCGAAGCTGGCGCCGGTGTGGGATTGGCCTGAGGCGGCGCGGCGGCCGGCGCCCGAGTCTGGGCGAGCGCCGGGGACGCCAAGACGGTGCCGAGGACCAGCAGCAAAGACAGAAATCTCTTCATCGTCTTCCGAACAGCCGCTCGATGTCGGCCAGCTTGAGTTCGACGTAGGTCGGTCGGCCATGATTGCACTGTCCGGAGTGCGGCGTCGCCTCCATCTGCCGTAACAAAGCGTTCATCTCCTCGACCGTGAGCCGGCGGCCGGCCCGCACCGAGGTATGGCAGGCGAGCGTGCCGCAGACCTGCTCGACCTTTTCCTTGAGCGCCAGATGATCGCCCATCTCGGCCAGTTCGTCGGCGAGGTCGCGCACCAGTCCCTGAAGGTCGACCTCGCCCAGGACGGCCGGCGTTTCGCGCACCACCACGGCGCCGAGACCGAACGGTTCGAGCACCAAGCCCATATCGGCAAGCTCGGCGGCGCGGGCGGCCAGCCGTCGCGCGCCGTCCTCACCCAGCTCGACCACTTCGGGCAGCAGCAGCGCCTGGCGCTTCACGCCGTCGGCCTCGAGCTGATGCTTGAGCTTCTCGTGCAGCAAGCGCTCGTGGGCGGCGTGCTGGTCGACGATCACCACGCCCTGGTCGGTCTGGGCCACGATGTAGGTTTCATGGAGTTGAGCCCGCGCGACGCCCAGCGGATAGTTGCCGTTGGCGATTTCCCCCGTCGGTATTTCAACGCGCGCCGAGGGACCGCCCAATGAGGGGGAGAGGGAGGGCGCCATGAATTGTGCGGCGGCTTCGGCGAGGCCGCGCGGAAGGAACGAGCCGCCGCCTCCCCCCATCGGCAGGGCATTGGAATAGCCGGTGTGCGGCCGGAAGGCGCCAAGCGCCGCATCCGACACCGTCGTGCTGGCGCGATGACCGGCGGCGGCGAGCGCGGTGCGCAGCGCGCCCACGATCAGGCCGCGGACGATGCTGGCATCGCGGAAGCGGACCTCGGTCTTGGCGGGATGGACGTTGACGTCGACCATCTCGGGCGGCGCTTCGAGGAACAGCGCCACCATCGGATGGCGGTCGCGCGCCAGGAAATCCTGGTAGGCGCCGCGCACGGCGCCGGCCAGCAGCTTGTCGCGCACCGGCCGGCCGTTGACGAAGAGATACTGGTGCTGACCGGTCGGCCGGTTGAGCGTCGGCAGGCCGGCGAAGCCCGTCAGCCGGAAGCCCTCCCGGTTGGCGTCGATGGCCAGCGCATTGTCGGCGAACTCGCGGCCCATGATGGCGGCGAGGCGTTCTAGTCGCCCCTTGTCGCCCTGACCGTCGCCTTCGAGCAGCGACCCATTGGCCGCCGGCAGGTCGATCAGGGCGCGTTCTTCGCTGTCCAGCCGGAAGGCGATCGCGGGATGGGCCATCGCGAGGCGCCGCATCGCATCGGCCACGTGACCCGACTCGGTGCGCGGCTCCTTCAGGAACTTCAGTCGGGCGGGCGTGGCAAAGAAGAGGTCGCGTACTTCGACGCGCGTGCCGGATGGATGCGCCGCGGGCCGCGGCTCCCCCTTGGCGCCGCCCTCGATCTCGAGACTCCACGCCGATTCGGCGCCTGATGGCCGCGAGGTGATGATGAAGCGACTCACCGAGGCGATCGACGGCAGCGCCTCGCCACGGAAACCCAAGGTGCGGATGTCGGTCAGTTCATCGTCCGGCAGCTTGGACGTGCAGTGCCGCTCGACCGCGAGCTGCAGCTCCTCGGCGCTCATGCCGACGCCGTCGTCGACCACGGAAATGAGGGTGCGACCGCCCTCCTTCAGCGTGACGGCGATGCGATGGGCGCCGGCGTCGATGGCGTTCTCGACCAGCTCCTTCACCGCACTCGCGGGGCGCTCGACCACCTCGCCCGCGGCGATGCGGTTCACCAGGGTTGTGGGAAGACGACGGAGGAGAGGCGCGCTCATGGCGCTGCTATCTTAGGGCTTACGCCCTGTGGACGGTATGCGGGCGGAAAGATACTGGCGGGTCAGAACCTTGGCGTCCTCGACGGCGGGTTGGTCAAAAGCGTCGATCTTCCAGAGATGGGCGGCGAAGATCGTCTCGAGGATGAAATGCATCATCAGCGCGCCCATTACCCGCTCGTCGAGTGTGGCAATGCGGATGACGCGCGTCGGCCGCCCGGCCTTGATGGTGGTCGCCGCCGTGGCATCGGCCTCGGCCATCAGGAGATCGCCCATGGTCCGGCCGGCCAAATAGTCGAGCGCCTTGTCAGGACCCGGCTGCAACACCGGCCCCCGGCCCGCCGTGTCCTGGATCAGGAAGGTGAAGAGCTTGTCGGCCGGCCCGCCGAGATAGAGCTGGACCTGGCTGTGCTGATCGACAGTGCCCAGCGCCACGGCCGGCGTCGTGCCGTTGCCGTCCTTGCCGAGACTCTCGGCCCATATCTGGCGGTACCAGAAGGCAAAGGCGTTGAGCCGGTCGACATAGGGCATCAGCACCGTGATGTTGATGTCCTTCTCGCGGGCCAGCCCGACGGACACGGCGGCACCAAGCGCCGGTGCGATGCCCGCCGCATCGTTGGCCGCCAGCACCGGATCGAGCACGCTGGCCGCCCCCTCACGCACCGCGGCACAGTCGAGGCCCGCAATCATCGCCGGCAGCATGCCGACCAGTGACAGCGACGAGTAGCGCCCGCCAATCTTCGGATCGTGCTCGAGGATCGTGGCGCCGATGCGCTTGGCGAGACGGCTCAAGGGATTGTCCGTCGCCTCGGTGATCGCAATGACGTGTTGGCCGGCCGTCGCCTTACCGACCTTGGCTTCGAGGGCGTCGAGAATGGCGAAGAGCTGCGCCAATGTCTCGGGTGTACCGCCCGACTTGGAGATCGGGATAAAGCCCGTGCGCTCCAACGGCAGGCGCGACAGCAGCTCGGCGTAGGTCGCCGGATCGACATTACCCATGAACCAGAACCTGGGCCGACCCTGGAGCGGGCCAAAACCCTGGTCCTTAAGCGCCACCAGCGTCTTGCCGCTGAGGCTGGAGCCGCCCATGCCCATGACGACGACATGCTCGAACCTGGCGAAGCGCTCGGCGTGGGATTTGAGCGCTGCGAGATCGTCGCGACGCGCCGGCAGCTTGAGCAGCGGCAACTCGTTGCTGTCGTGCCAATGGCGGATCTTGTCGAGCGCCGGCCGCAGCTCGACCATCGCGCGGTCGAGGCTGGCGCGGGAAAGCCCCTTGGCGCCGACCGAGGTATCAAGGGCATCGTCGATCGAGTGGCGATAGTAGTTGATCATTCTTTTGGATCGGAAACGACGCCCACGGGTTTGCCGACGACGACGGTCGTCATCGCCTCGTCGCGCAACAGGCGGCGGGCCATCCGGCGGACGCTGTCGAGTTTGACGGCGTCGATCAGCGCATCGCGTCGGACCAGGTGGTCGGGCGACAGACCGTCGACCTGCAGGGACTGCATCAGGCCGGCGACCGAGCCCGACGAATCGAGCGACAGCGCCAGCGCCCCGCGGAGGTAGGTCTTGGCGTCGGCGAACTCCCGCTCGGTGATGCCATCGTCGCGCAGGCGCACCAGATTGGCCCGGATGACACGGATAGCCTCGGCGACCCGCTCGTTGGCGCTCGCTGTCGAGATGACCAGCAGCGCCGCCCGCTTGTAGGGGCGCAGCCCGCTCGACACGCCGTAGGCAAGTCCACGTTTGCCGCGCACCTCGTTGAACAGCCGCGACTGCTGCCCGCCGCCTAGGATGTGGTTCATCACCAGGGCGGCGTACCAGTCCGGGTCGTCGCGGGCGATGCCGGGCAAGGCCATCAGCACGATGCTTTGCGGCACCGGCCGTTCGACGACGATGGTGCGTGGCCTGGTCGGAGGCGTCCATTCCGGCGGCAGCGGCGGCACCATGCCGACGGCGAGATCGCCGAAGGCGCGATCGAGCTGGCGGGCGAGTTCGGCTTCGTCGATGTCGCCTACAGCCGACACGATCAGACCGGCGCGCACCAGCAGCGTGGCGGCTCGGCGCTCGAGCAGCGCCGGCGTGAGCGCCTTGAGATCGTCGCGGGTTCCCTCGGGATCGGCAGCGTAGGGATAGCCCGCGAACAAGGTCTCCATCAGGGTGCGCCCGGCGACCGATCGCGGCCGCTGTGCCGCCTGGTTGAGCTGGGCGATGGTCTGGGCACGCCGCTGCTCGACCATGTCCGGATCGAAGCGCGGCCTGGCGAGCGCCAGTCGCAGCAGCTCGAAGCCTTCGTCACGGTTGGCGGACAGGACGCGAAGCGTGCCACCCAGCCGGTCGAGCGAGGCGCCGAAGCCCAGGGAGGCCGCGGCATCCTCCTGGCGCCGACGGAACGCCTGGGCGTCGAGCGGGCCGGCACCGTCGGTGAGCAGCGTCGCCATGAGATTGGTCACGCCCGACTGGCCGGCCGGATCCGACGCCGTGCCGCCGGCGAACGAGAAGGACAGCGCCACTACCGGCGCGCTCTTGTCCTCGACCAGCCAGGCTTTGATGCCGAGCGGCGTCGTTACTTGCTTGATGTCGATCGCGCCCGCGCCGGCCGCCGGCAGCCAGGCCAGCACGCCGGCAAGCGCCGCCAAGGCGCCGCGTCGGAGAATGCGCGTCATCGGGTGCCCGCCGCCGGGGTCAGGAGCGAGATCACCGCGCCGGAGTCGCGCCACACCAGACGGGCGGCGGCGACCACGTCGACCGGCGTCACGGCGGCGATGCGTTCGGGCCAGGCGGCGACGTCGGCCATGGTGCCGCCGGTGCTCAGCACCGCACCATAGAGGCGCGGACCGCTGGCCAGCGAATCCTGGCCGTAGATTGCCGCGGCGAGCAGCTGGTTCTGCGCCCGCTCGACCTCCTCCGTCGTCACGCCGCCGTCGATCAGCCTCTTCATTTCGACGTTCACTGCCGACTCGATCTCGGCAACGGTGCGTGTCGGCGCGGGATGGACACCGATGTCGAACGAGGTGAGGCCGAGACTGACGGGGCTATAGCCGGCCCATACCGAGAGCGCGACCCTGGCGTCGACCACCATCGCCCGCCACAGCCGGCTCGTCTCGCTGCCGCCGAACAGGCGCGCCAGAACCTGGAGCGCATACGCATACTTCGTTTCGCCGACACGGTAGGACGGCGCCAGCCAATCGCACGACCACCGCGGCTCGACGACGCGGGCATCGGCGCGGCTGATGCGCTGCGGCAGGTCGACGGCGCCCTGCGCCGGCCGGCGGCGCGCCTCGATCTTGCGGGCCGGGATCGGGCCGTAGTGCTTCTCGGCGAGCTTGCGGACGGCTTCGGGTGTGGTGTCGCCGGCCACGATCAGCACGGCGTTGCCGGGAGCGTAGAAGCGGCGATAGAAGGTCGCGAGCTCCGTGATGTTCAGCTTCTTGATGTCGTCGACATAGCCGATGACCGGCATGGCATAGGGCTTGTGCCGGCCGAAGAGCTGCTCGCGCGTCGCCTCGTCGAGCAAGGCCGAGGGCACGTTGTCGATCCGCGAGCGGCGCTCCTCGAGCACGACCTGGCGCTCCGAGATCAAATCCCTCTCGGCAATGCGCAGGCCGGTCATGCGATCGGCTTCCATTCGCATCACCATGTCGAGGCGGTCGGGCGCGACAGTCTGGTGATAGCCAGTCGAATCGAAGGATGTGTAGGCGTTGTCGCGCCCGCCGTTGCGCGACACGATGCGTGAAAATTCGCCGGAGGCAACCCTGTCGGTACCCTTGAACATCATGTGCTCGAGGAAATGCGCAACGCCGGTGTGTCCGAACGTCTCGTCGGCGCTGCCGACCTTGTAGACCAGCACCTGGGTCACGATCGGGGCGCGGCGCGACGGCAGCACGACAACCTGCAGGCCGTTAGCCAGTGTGAAGCTCTCGGCCGGCCGGCGGCTGACGGCGAACAGCTTCGCCAGAGCCGGGGCTGCCGGCGAGCAGACCGCACTCGCGACGAGGCCGCCCAGCAAGGCGCGGCGGCCGGGCGTCAGCGCACTCAGAAAATGCCTTCGAGCAGGCCGCGCTTGCGTCGCGTGATCGTGGGCGTCGGGCCCGCCGCAGGCTGGCCGGCGGCCTGGGCGTCGCGCAGCCGCTGCTGCTCCTTGGCCGGATCGAGCACGACGCCCGGCGGCGGCTTGTCCTGCCAGAAGATCAGGCTGTCGATGAACGTCTTGTCGCTGTCGGCGATCGTCCTGGTATCCTGGTTCACTTGGCTGCGGATATTGGGATCAATGCCGCCCTGGCCGGCCTTGGCCACCAGCGCCCGTTCGGAAGCCCCGCCGGTGCTCGCCGGTGCGTTGCCGCCGGCAGCGGCGCGCTGCGCGCGGCTGGCGGTCTGCGGCGCCAGGGCCTCGCGGGCCTGCTCGGCCGGCGTCACTTCCTGCGGCCTGGGCGCGCCGGGCTGCGGCGGGCGCAAGGTCGCATTCGGCGGCATGGTGAGCGGCGAATGCGAGACGATCTTGAACTCGTCGGGCGACACTTTCTTGGCGCCGCCCAGGTTTTCGAAAGCGCTGCAGCCGCCCATCGCCAAGGCGCCGAGCGTGAGGAGGGTCACCGGGATTATGCTCGTCCGTTGCATCGTCCGTCCTTCGGGGTCCGCTTCTGTCCGCTGATCATGGCCGCATCAGGGCGCGCGTCGCTTTTCGCCGACGAGAGAGTCGATGAGCATCAGCCCGACGCCGACAACGATCGCCGAATCGGCGACATTGAACGCCGGCCAATGCCATTGGCCTATGTGGAAATCGGCGAAATCGAACACCGCTCCCCAACGGGCGCGGTCGATAACATTGCCGATAGCGCCTCCGATGACAAGGCCGATGCCCCAGCCGTGGAGCGGCCGGTCGGTTCGTCGCAGCCAGATGAACAGGCCGATGCAGACGGTTACGGCCACGGCCGAGAGGGCCCAGGGTGGCAGGGCGCGGTCGCCGCCCAGCATGCCGAAGCTGACCCCTCGATTCCACACCACCACCAGGCGGAAAAAGCCGTCGATCACCGGCACGACGGCGCCGGTTTTCAACAGGTAGCCCAGCAGCAGCTCCTTGGAGACCTGATCGGCGACCAGTGTCACGACGACCAGGGCCATCGCCTGCATTTGGAGGCGTCTCATCGCGAAAATCTCACGCCGTCACCGCCTCCTCACAGCGATGGCAGAGCAGTGGATGGGCAGCCGACTTGCCGACCTCCTCCAGCACCTGCCAGCAACGTGCACATTTCTGTCCGGCAGCCAGCGCGGGCATGACGCCGACGCCGGGCACGTCCGGCAGCGTGAAATCGTCCACCGCCGGCTCGCCCTCGACCATCCTGCCGCCCGAGGTGATGCAAATCTCCGCCAGGTCGAGGTCCGCCATGGCCGCCAGGTAGTCCTTGCCGACATGAACATGCGGCGCCGCCTGCAGGCTCGATCCGATGCGCTTCTCGGCGCGTTCGAGTTCGAGCGCCCCGGTAACGACGCGGCGCAGCATCCGCACCGTCTTCCACTTTTCGCCGAGGCCCGGATCGAGCCAGGCCGCCGGGATCTCGGGATAGACGCGCAGATGCACGCTGTCGGCCTGGCCGTCCGGCATGTCGGCGGACCGGGCAAGCCATGCCTCCTCGGCGGTGAAGCAGGTGATGGGCGCGAGCCAGGCGGTCAGGAACGAGAAGATCTCGGCCATCACCGTCCTCGCCGCGCGCCGGCGCAGCGAGGAGGCGGCGTCGCAGTAGATTGCGTCCTTGCGGATGTCGAAGTAGAACGCCGAAAGATCGACGGCGCAGAAATTGTGCAGCTCGGTCGCGATGGCGTGGAAGTCGAAGTCGTCGACCGCGCGCCTCATCAGCCCGTCGAGTTCGGCCAGGCGGTGAAGCACCCAGCGCTCGAGTTCGGGCATGTCGGCATGGGCCACAACTTCGGCGGCGCTGTAGCCGTCGAGGCTACCCAGCAGGTAGCGGAGCGTGTTGCGCAAGCGCCGGTAGGCCTCGGCCTGGTGCTTCAGGATCTCCGGGCCGATGCGCTGGTCCTCGGTGTAGTCGGTGCCGACCACCCACAGGCGCAGGATATCGGCGCCGTACTGATCGCAGACCGATTGCGGCGCGGTGATGTTGCCCAGCGACTTCGACATCTTGCGGCCTTGCTCGTCGAGCGTGAAGCCGTGCGTCAGCACGCCGTCGTAGGGCGCGCGGCCGCGAGTGCCGCAGCTTTCCAGCAGCGAGGAATGGAACCAGCCGCGATGCTGATCGGAGCCTTCCAGATAGAGGTCGGCCGGCCACTTGAGGTCGGGATTGCCTTCGAGCGTGAAGGCATGGGTGCAGCCCGAATCGAACCAGACGTCGAGGATGTCGGTGACCTGCTCGAAATCCTGGGCGTTGTACTTGTTGCCGAGGAAGCGCTCGGGCGGGCTCGCGAACCAGGCATCGGCGCCTTCGGCCTTGAAGGCTTCGACGACGCGTCCCATGACCTCGGGATCGCGCAGCGGCTCGCCGGTCGCCTTGTTCACATAGACCGCGATCGGCACGCCCCACGCGCGCTGCCGCGACACGCACCAGTCGGGCCGCGTCTCGATCATGCTGCGCAGCCGGTTGTAGCCGGCCGGCGGCACGAAGCGTGTGGCGTCGATCGCCGCCAGCGCCTTCTCGCGCAAGGTGCCACCGATCTCGGCGATCGGCTTGTCCATGGCGATGAACCACTGCGGCGCATTGCGGAAGATGACCGGCGCCTTGGACCGCCAGGAATGCGGGTAGGAATGCGTGATACGGCCCGAGGCCAAGAGCTTGCCCGTCGAATCGAGTGCCGCAATCACCGTGCGGTTGGCGTCGCCCTTCTTGCCTTCCGGCGTATAGACGCGGCGGCCGGCGAACAGCGGCACGTGCGGATAGTAGGAGCCGTCCTCTGAAACCGTGTCCGGCACTTCGACGCCATTGGCCACGCCCAGCTCATAGTCGTCGGCGCCATGGCCCGGCGCGATATGCACGAAGCCGGTGCCGGCATCGGCGGTGACGAAACCGCCGGCCAGCAGGCGCACGTCGAACTCGTAGCCCTGGCCACGCAGCGGATGGGCCGCGACAAGGCCCTCGAGATCGGCTGCAGTTACATCAGCCAGCACCTTGGCGGTGAACTTGGCCGCCTCGGCGACAGCGCCGACGAGATCCTTGGCCAGCACCATCTTCTCGCCGACCCGTGCCTTGCTGCCCTCGCCCACCTCGGTCACTTCGATCAGCGCGTAGGCGATCTCGGGGCCGTAGGCGAGCGCGCGGTTGCCCGGGATGGTCCACGGCGTCGTCGTCCAGATCATCACCGAGCTGCCGTCGAGCTTGCCGCCGGCCGACTTCAGCACCGGGAAGCCGACGTGGATCGTGTCGGAGACATGGTCGTGATATTCGATCTCGGCCTCGGCCAGCGCGGTCTTCTCGACCACCGACCACAGCACCGCCTTGGAGCCCTTGTAGAGCCCGCCGTTCATGACGAACTTGCCGAGCTCGGCCACGATGGTGGCTTCGGACTCGTATTTCATCGTCGAGTAGTAGTTGTCCCAGTCGCCGTCGACGCCCAGGCGCTTGAACTCCTCGCGCTGCACGCCGATCCAGTGATCGGCGAAGGCGCGGCACTGGCGGCGGAACTCGACCACCGGCACCTGGTCCTTGTCCTGCTTCTTGGCGCGGTACTCTTCCTCGATCTTCCATTCGATCGGCAGGCCATGGCAGTCCCAGCCCGGGACGTAGTGGCTGTCCTTGCCCAGCATCTGCTGGGTGCGACTCACGAGGTCCTTCAGGATCTTGTTGAGCGCGTGACCGATATGGAGGTTGCCGTTGGCGTACGGCGGGCCGTCGTGGAGGACGAACTTGGGCCGGCCCTTGCTCTCGGCACGCAAGCGGTCCCACAGTTTCATGTCGGCCCAGCGCTTCAACAGCTCCGGCTCCTTCTTGGGAAGGCCACCGCGCATGGGGAAGTCGGTCTTGGGCAGGAAAACGCTGGATTTATAGTCAGTTGTCACGAAAAACTCGGCACGAAGGGAGCGATGGGCGGCGGCCGGAACGGCAGCCAAACAGACGGGACGACCCGGCCGCGGTCAGCGGACCGGGCGGATAATTCGCTCCTGGGGGGCCCCGATAAACATTGGGCCGGCAATCTAGGGATGGGGGTCGGGGGGGTCAAGGCATGGCCTCAGTCGATTGCCGAGCCTCATACTGTCTGCCAGCATCGCAGCGAATGCCGCTCTTCGACGCCCCGGTGAGCCCCAGACTCCTTTGGCCATCGCACGCATGCTGGCCACGGCGGCGAGCCCGCGCCCTGATCAAGCGATTCCAGGCGCGATGGCCGGAACTCACCTATGACATGGACCTCGGCGTCGAACTCGCCAACGCGCAGGCCTTCCTTCACCTTGGTGCGCGGCATGTTCGTTTGTACGGTGGGCTTGTCCGCCACCGCAAGATCGGTTCGGCCGGCTTGGCTGTCGCGCTCGCCCATGAGACCGGGCACCATCTCGGAGGGTCGCCTCGCCTCCCATTCTACAAATGGTTGAGTAGTGAGACGCGCGCAGACGCTTGGGCAATGACCGTCGGACTGAACCAGATATTCGGACACGACCCGGCCGATCGAATCTGGAAACGGGGGCGTGCCGAGCTGGATGCCATATTTCGCTGAAATCTTTAGCCCTCACAAACGCGAGGATAGCGTAACTTCCGACAACTCTAGGCGACGTTGTTCAAAGGGGGGAACCGATGGGACTGATTTTCAACACGCCTGCCACGATCGAGATGACCGAAAAGGCCAACAGCCTGTTCAGCAATGCAAGCATAGGTTGGTGGCGACAGACACCGCAACGCAACTGGTATGCCGGAGTTACGACGAAAAAGAAGCTTCACGAAATTGCCAAGGCCATCAACTTTTTCCCGAGCAACGGCGAAACCAGCAACGAAGGCCGGAACTGGATCAAGTGGCTCAAGGAGATGCACAAAGGCAGCGGCACGACGCCCGCTGAACAGATACTGAAGATCGTCGACCATGCATTGGGGGACGATCCCAAGTGTGCCGAAATCTTCTTCTGCATTATTCCGACTTCCGCGAACTATGCGACAGTCACACCTTCGAAGGTCGGGCCGCCAAACGCCTATACGAGGCTGATCACCATTGAGACGCCCACGCTCGCAACGATGAAGAGAATGGTTCGACGCAGGGCGGCGGCTCGGCGCAAGGCCAGAACAAAAAAGAAGTCTTAGCTGCGGGGCCGGTCGATTGCGTTGGCGGCGTTGTTTCATAGCCACCGACGAAACCCAGGTGCCCGTCGCGATCTGCCTGTTGCAATGCGATCCGGGCGGTTAGTCTGATGCCTGCTGGATCGTCGGGGGCATCATGCGTTGCGCGAGTTGCGAGACGGACAACGCGCCAGACAGCCGATTCTGCGTCACCTGTGGTACGGCGCTTGGCGACCTGTGTTCCACGTGCGGGCATTCCAATCCGCCGGCTGCACGGTATTGCGCCCAGTGTGGCGCGGCGATGGGCCGAACGCCGGCGGCATCCCCCACAACGAAGTCCGCGACCACCCCCGACGGCGAACTCAAGCAGATCACCGTTCTGTTCGCCGACGTCTCGGGCTCGACCGAGCTGATCGAGTCGCTCGATCCCGAGGAGGCCGCGCGGCGTCTCGGGCCCGCCCTGGCGGCAATGCAGGAGGCGGTGCGGCGCTTCGAGGGTTCGGTGATCAAGGTCCAGGGCGATGGCATCATGGCGTTGTTCGGTGCGCCGAACCCGCAGGAGGACCATGCCGTGCGCGCCTGTTGCGCGGGGCTGGCGATGCAGGCTTCGATCAAGGCGCTGCCTGGAGATCCGTTGCCGATCCGCGTTGGCATCCATTCCGGCGAAGTACTGGCGCGTACGGTAGCCACCGATTTCTCCACCGACTTCGACGCCACCGGCATCACCGTTCACATCGCCAACCGGCTCGAGAGTCTGGCGCCGGGCGGTGGCATCGTCGTTTCACCGTCAACGCGACGCGCCGCCCGTCAGTTCATCTCGGTCCAGTCGCTGGGCCCACAGCCGATCCGCGGCCTGTCGGCACCGCTCGAGATCTTCCAGCTCACCGGACTGCGGCGCGGCCCCACCAGCCAGCGCTTCAGCGACGAGGGTACGCGCGCGAGCTTTGTTGGGCGCGAGCGAGAGTTGGCCCTGCTCGAGCGCAGCCTCGAGCGCGTGGCGGAAGGCGACGGCTGCGCCGTCGGACTGGTGGCGGAAGCGGGCGTCGGCAAGAGCCGGCTGTGCTTCGAATTCGCCGAGCGCTGCCGTACCGCCGGCGTGCGCGTGCTGGAAGGCCGCGCCCTCGCTCACAGCCGCGCCACGCCGTTCGAGCCGGTAATCGATGTGCTGAAGGCCTTCTTCGAGATTGTCGCCGACGATTCGCCGGCCCAGGCGCGGGAGAAGGTCGTTGCGCAGCTCGACCGTTTCGACCACGAGCTGACGACGGAACTTCCGCTGCTGACCGATTTTCTGGGAATCGCCGATCCCATCCAGCTGCGCGAGAAGCTCGACCCTGCGGCACGGCGCGACCGGCTCAACACGCTGCTGCGCCGGCTGGCGCGCCTGGCCGGCCGCGACGAACCGGCGGTGGTGCTGATCGAAGATCTGCATTTCATGGACTCCGGCAGTGAGTCCCTGATCGAAGTGCTGGTCGAGGCGCTCGCCGGCACGCGCATCCTGTTGCTGGTCAATTTCCGGCCAGGCTACGCCGCGCCGTGGATGCGCGGCGACCGCTACGACCAGATTTCACTCGCGCCTCTCCGCCAGACGGCAGCCGACGCGCTGGCCGCGCATCTGCTGGGTGACGACGAGTCGGTGGCACCGTTGCTGCCGCTGATCGCCGACCGGGCGCGCGGCAATCCGTTCTTCATCGAGGAGCTGGTGCGCAAGTTCGATGAGAGCGGCCATCTTGCCGGCGAAACCGGCGCTTACCGGCTGTTGCGCGCGCCTGACATGAAGCTGATCCCCGACAACGTGCAGGCGATCGTGGCGGCGCGCATCGACAGCCGGCCTGAAATGGAGCGAACGCTTCTGCAGACGGCCGCCGTCATCGGCCGTGAGTTCGTAGCGCCGATCCTCGAGCATGTCGCCGGCATCGCCGGCCCGCTGGTGAGTGCCGCTCTCCATCGCCTCTCCATGGCCGGCTTGGTCTATGAAACCAGCGGCACGCCGGTCGGTAGCTTTGCCTTTCGGCATCCCATGGTGCAGGAGGTCCTTTATCACTCGCTGGTCTCCGAGCGCCGCCGCGCCCTGCACGCCTCGGTGGCCGCTGAACTCGAGCAGACCCTGCCCGATCCGGGCGGCGCCCAGGCAGGCTTCATCGCCTATCACCTCGAGGAGGCCGGCAACCTGCCACAGGCCGCGTCCTACAACATGAAAGCCGCAATGTGGCACGGCACGCGCGATCCCGCCCAGGCACTCGACGCCTGGAAGCGCGTGCGCCGTCTGCTGCTCGGTCTGCCGCTGGAGGGACCGGCACGCTATCCGCTGCTGATGGCGAGCGGCCAGATCGTGAATTTCGCCTGGCGCGAGGGGCTGACGGCGGCGGATGTCGAACCCTACTACATCGAGGCGCTGGGCATCGCCAGCAGCCTGGGCGACATGCGGGCGATCACGCTCGTCACCGCCGCCTACGGCCGCGCGCTCGCCAGCACTGGCTCCGCCATCGACTACGTGGCCAAGGTGAGCGAGGCTCGCGCTCGGCTTCATCCGCAGAACCATGCCGGTCTGCATACGTTGTTGACCGCCATTCGCTGCCATGCCCTGCGGCTGGGTGGCGATCTGCCCGCCGCTCTCGCTGAAAACGACGCAGCGCTCGAGAACGCTCATTTGGTGGAGGAGCAAGACCAGCAGACCCTGGGCTTTCGGGTGCTGGTCTGGATCAAGGGGATGCGCGGCCAGACCCTCACCATGATGGGCCGCTTCGACGAGGCCCGCGCCCTGGCCGCCGAGCTGATCGCGGGCGACGAGGCGACGGTCGACGTCCTTCATCGTCTGCTCGCCCACGCGATCATGACCGACATCGCCTGGGGTCTGGGCGACGTCGCACTCGCCACCGAACACAGCGCCGCCGCCCATCGTTTGGGAGAGAAGAGCGGCAACCCCTACCTCATGGTCTATGGTCGCGCCTATGCCGGGCTGGGCCAGTCGATGCGTGGCGAGTTCTCAGAAGCGACGACGACACTGAACGGCGTCTTGAGGGAAGCGCGCCGCCGCAACGCGGGGCTCGAAAACGAAGCGAGAATTCTTTGCGACCTTGCCTACGTGCAGATGCGCGCCGGCCTCGCTGAACGGGCACAGGCGACGGCCGAAGAAGCTGCAGCGGTAGCGCGGCGCAGGGGCGCCAAGATCTGGCTAGCCTACGCCGAATGGCTAATGGGCGGGCCGACATCGACTGCTTTCAAGGAGCTTGTGGTCGAGACCGGCGCAGAGCTGCTCACCCGGCTCCCTGACCCGAGGCGTCCTTAGCTATGTGCCCAGAACCAGGAGCGCGCGCGCCGCCTCACCGTCCGCCGCGATCTGCGCCTTCAAGGCATCAAGCCCGGCAAACTTCATCTCCGGCCGGATGAAATCGACCAGCGCCACGCGCAGCGTCTGGCCGTAGAGGTCGCCTGCGAAGTCGAACAGGTGGACCTCGAAGTTCTCCTGCAGCTTGCCGAAGGTCGGACGCTTGCCGAGATTGGCGACGGCATCGCGCCATTTGCCGTCGACCAGGGCCCGCACGGCATAGACGCCGAAGCGCGGCCTGAGATGCTCGCCCAGCGCCACGTTGGCGGTCGGAAATCCGATGGTGCGGCCGCGCTGGTCACCCAACTCCACCACGCCTTCAATCTCCCAGGGGTGGCCCAGCAGCTCGGCTGCTTCGCTCGCCCAGCCGGCGCGCAGCGCCTCGCGGATGCGGGTCGAGGAATAGATCTCGCCCTCGCGCATCACGGGCTCGAGCACAGTGACGCCGAAGCCGCGTGCTGTGCCCGCCTGGCGCAGAAACTCGACGTTGCCGCCGCGGCGCGCGCCGAAGGTGAAGTCGTAGCCGCACACGACAT
>Ga0155465_1107_pt2 | contig 18495 bp, 21 predicted proteins | sample RifCSPhighO2_12_FD_107123 | JGI IMG/M metagenome (GOLD analysis project Ga0155465, IMG submission 107123) | Alphaproteobacteria bacterium RIFCSPHIGHO2_12_FULL_66_14 | reverse complement strand
CTGCGCGCTGGAGTCGATGGGCTTCAAGAGCTTCGGCTTCGGCGGCGGGCGTGCGGACGTCTGGGAGCCCGACGAGGACATCTACTGGGGCAAAGAGGATACCTGGCTTGGCGACAAGCGCTACTCGGGCGACCGGGACCTCGAGAACCCCCTCGGCGCCGTGCAGATGGGGCTGATCTACGTCAATCCGGAAGGCCCGAACGGCAAGCCGGACCCGCTTGCCGCCGCCAGGGATATTCGCGAGACCTTCGCGCGCATGGCAATGAACGACGAGGAGACCGTTGCCCTCATTGCAGGCGGCCACACTTTCGGCAAAACCCACGGCGCCGGAGATGCGTCACTGGTGGGCCCCGCGCCGGAAGCCGCCGGCATCGAGGAACAGGGCCTCGGCTGGCGGAGCAAATTTGGCACGGGCAAAGGAGGCGACGCGATCGGCAGCGGCCTGGAAGTCGTCTGGACCACGACGCCGACGAAGTGGAGCAACAATTTCTTTTGGAACCTGTTCGGCTACGACTGGGAACTGACCAAGAGCCCGGCCGGCGCGCATCAGTGGAAACCGAAGCACGGCGCAGGCGCGGGGACGGTGCCGGATGCGCACGACCGGTCAAAGCGCCATGCGCCATCCATGCTGACCACAGACCTCGCCTTGCGGTTCGATCCTGCCTACGAAAAGATTTCGAGGCGCTTCCACGAGAACCCGGACCAGTTCGCCGATGCGTTCGCGCGGGCGTGGTACAAGCTCACGCACCGCGACATGGGCCCGCGCTCGCGCTATCTCGGCCCGGAGGTCGCCACGGAGGAACTCCTGTGGCAGGACCCCGTCCCGGCGGTCGATCACGTTTTGATCGACGCGCAGGATATCAGTGCCCTCAAGGCCAAGATCCTCGCCTCAGGGCTGCCCATTTCCGCGCTGGTCTCGACCGCTTGGGCCTCGGCGGCAACCTTCCGCGGCTCCGACAAGCGCGGTGGGGCGAACGGGGGGCGCATCCGCCTGGCGCCGCAGAAGAATTGGGAGGTCAATCAGCCTAGCCAACTGGCGACCGTGCTCGAAACCTTCGAGGGCATCCAGGAAGAGTTCAACGCCGCGCAGACCGGAGGGAAGCGAGTCTCGCTCGCAGACCTGATCGTCCTCGGTGGCTCAGCCGCCGTCGAGCAGGCTGCGAAGAGCGCCGGGCATGACGTGGAGGTTCCCTTCGCGCCGGGCCGCACGGATGCATCGCAGGAACAGACCGATGTCGAGTCCTTCGCGGTACTCGAACCGACCGCGGACGGGTTCCGCAACTACCTCAAGACCGGATGCAACGTCTCGGGAGAGGAGATGCTGGTGGACCGGGCGCAGCTCATGACGTTGACCGCCCCTGAAATGACGGTTCTCGTCGGCGGCATGCGTGTGCTCAATGCGAACTTCGGCCAGTCGCCGCACGGCGTCTTCACGAAGCGGCCCGGGACGCTCACCAACGACTTCTTCGTGAACCTGCTCGACATGGGCACGACGTGGAAAGCGGTCTCGGAAGCCGAGGACGTTTTCGAAGGACGCGATCGCGCGACGGGAGAACCCAAGTGGACCGGCACCCGTGTCGACCTCGTCTTCGGTTCGAACTCCCAGCTTCGGGCCCTTGCGGAGGTCTATGCATGCGACGACTCGCAGAAGAAGTTCGTGCATGACTTCGTGGCTGCCTGGACCAAGGTGATGAACCTCGATCGCTTCGACCTCGACTGATCGCGGCGGAAGGCCTTCCGCGCCAAGCCCTGACGGTGGCGGGATGCCGGGCAACCATGTCCCTGGCATCCCGTTACTTTGAATGGCGCACTTTCGACTTCTGCTTGGTCTGTTGCTTGTGCCCGTCCTGGCGCGGGCCGAAGCCGCGCCGCCGCAACCTCCGTGTGGCATGCCACCGCAGCCGGCCTACGCCGCGAGCGATCGGCCGCCCGCCACTGCCGTCTGGACCGAGGCCGGCCTGCGCAAGATCGGCTGGCGTCCGCCGGCCTGTCTGAACTGGGCGTCTGACCGCTCCCGGCTCGTCGCCGCCGTGGCCGGAGACTATCGTTTCGCAGGTTCGCTCGACGATCTTCTGGGCCGGCTTGGCGCGTTCTCGGCCTACAAGTCGATCCGCTATTGGTCGGTGAGCCAGCAGCATTGGCGTGAATTGGTGTCGGACGCTGGCAGGCTCGAGGGACCCGACAGCCTCAACGTCCGCCCCGATCCGACCGCTGCTGATCTCGTGCCCGGCCGTGCCTTTTACTACTTTGAGGTCAATCGCGCCGGACGCGCGGTCTATCGTCTGACGGTTCTGGAACGCACGCCGGAGCGCGCCGTGTTGGCGACGGAGAACGTGACGCCGATCCGGATCGCCATCCTGACGGCCTTCGAACCCGGGGCGCTGCAGACAGTGGCGTTCCTCGACAAGCGCGGCCCTGGACTCTGGAGTTACTATCAGTTGATCCGAGCGGGCGCCGGGGCAAGCGCCGTGGCGCTCCACAGCGACGCGTCCTACGTCAATCGCCTCGCTGCGCTCTATCGCTACGTGGCGGGCATTCCGACGGATCGCGAACCACCGGCGGCGCCCTAGCCCTTGTTGGGCACCAGGACGATCGCGCGGCCCTCGCTGTTCATGCGTCCGGCCCAGTCGGCGGGCTGCGCGCCGCGGCCGAAGAAGACGTCGCCGCGCGCCGGGCCCTTGATCGCGGCACCGGCGTCCTGCGCGATCATCAGGCGGCGGTAGGGCTCGGTGATGCCGGGCTTCCGCGTGACCGGACGCCGGGTATCGATCCAGATCGGCGTGCCAAATGGCGTGAATGTCGGGTCGACCGCCAAACTGCGCTGGGCCGTGAGCGACACACCTTCGGCGCCGATGGGGGCTGCCGTCCTGGTGTCCTTGAAGAAGATGTAACGCTCGTTCCTGCGCATGACATCGCGCGCCTTCTGCGGATTGCGCTTCAACCAGTCGCGGATCGCGGGCCACGTGGCGTCTTCCTTCTTCATCACCCCCATCTCGGCCAGGACGGCGCCGATCGCCGTGTAGGGCCGGTTGTTGGAGCCATCGAAGCCGAGGGTCATCGTGCCGCCTTCGGCGAGCTGGACGCGACCGCTGCCCTGAACCTGGACCTCGAACAAGCCGACGGGATCCTGCACCCAGGCGATCTCCAATCCCTTGCCCTTGAGGGCGCCCTGCTCGATCTCGGCACGGGTGTAATAGGGCTTGTCGGTGAGATCCGGCGGCCGGCGATAGACGGGGACCGTGAACAGGCGGGAGGGCGCACGGCTGCCGCGCAGATTGGGCTCAAAGTAGCCGGTGAACTTGCCCGGCACCTTGACCACCAGCGGTCGGAAATTCTCCTCGAAAAAAAGACGGGCCGCCCGGGCGTCGCCGGCCTTGACCCCGGCGCCGGCGTCGCAGACGCGCTTCCATTCGGCAGGGGTGATGGTCTTCTCGCCGCCATCGGTGGCGATCTTGACTTCAGGGCCGGTTGTCAGCTTGGGGCAGGAGCGGCGGAAGGCGGCGAGCGCCTCGCCATGCTTGTCGTTGGCCCAGCCGGCGATCTCGTTGAACGAGATCGGCGCCATCGCCACCCGCTCCTCGGGCGGACTCGTCCCGCCGCTAGCGCATGCAGACAGGATACCGGCGACGGCGAGCCAAGCCGCGCCACCGGACAGGACAGTCCAGCGCATGTTCGGAAAGCCTCCCTAGCCTTCGCTTTCAGTCTTCGTCAGCAGCCAGTTGGGATCGCTGGATTTGGTGTCGCGACGGAACGTCCAGAGATCGACGACCTTCTGCACCTCGTTCGGATTGCCATCGGCAATCTGGCCATCAGCATTGCGCACGACGTTTATCTGCTCGCTGACGAAGCGCACGGTGACCGACGCGTGGGTGCCCTGCAACTCGGCGGCCGCAATGTCGGAAGCTTCGAAGCCGATCAGCGTGGTCTCCGCCTTTTCCCGGCGCTCGGCCCGGGCGCGGATCGCCGCTTCGAAGCTCGAAAAGGTCGGGCCATCAAGCAGAGGACGCAGGGTCGCGATGTCGTCCTTGGCGAAGGCCTCGACGATGGCCGTGAAGGCGGCGCGGGCGCCGGCGCAGAATCCCATGGGATCAAAAGCGGGATCGGCGGCGCGAATGGCGGCAATGGCGGCAGCGGCGGTCGGCATGACCGTGGCACGAATGCCGCCGGGACCGGTCGCGGTCGACGAGGGCCGCGGCGCGGCCGTGGTCGCCGTTGGCAGCGGGACGACGTTGTCGGATCGCCCGGCAGCTCCAGCGGGAGCATCTCCGACACGCGGTGCCGGGGTTGTCGGCGGCGCCAACGGGTCGCGCGCCGGCGGGCGCTCGTTGCCCGTGCGCTTTCCGAGGACGGATCGTAGCCGCAGGATCAAGAATACCGCGACCAGTCCGATGAGAATGATGTCGTAGTTGTTACCCACGATGGCGCTCCGCCAACTCGTCTCCAACTCGCTTCAAATTACATAAGCTCCGAATGCGGAAAGGGCAAGGCAACCGGAAAAGCCCCTATTTCACGTCGCCAAGACCACAATATCGACCAAATCGGCGACGCCCGCCACCCGGCGGCCCATCCGGCGCTCGCGTACCACAGGCGGGACATAGCCTTGTCGCTCGGCCAGGGCGTAGGTGGCGCCGTCGGTGACGGCCCGGGTCTTTTCGTCCTTGTTGTGCTTCTCGAGTTTCGCCGCGAAATTGACGGCGTCGCCGATCACGGTGAATTCCAGCCGTTCGCCATCACCGACGGCACCGAAGACGACACGGCCTGACGACACCGCCATGCCGACCATGAGCGGCGGCAGGCCGGCGATCCGCCGCTCGGCGATCCAGTTGTCCGCCGCCGCGATCACCGCATCGGCCGCGCGGAGCGCGTCGGCCGCGGCTGTCGGCGAGGCGGCCACTGCGCCGAACGAGGCCAGGATGCCGTCGCCGAGGAATTTGTCGATGCTGCCGCCGTTGCTCGCGATCAGCGGGCAGACGCGGCCCTGGTAATCCTGCAGCACTCTCATCACTTCGCCCGGCTCGAGCTCGGTCGAAAGCCGGGTGAAGCCGCGCAGGTCGACGGTCAGGATGGCGACATCGCGCAACTCCCCTTCGCCCGCCTTGATCGACATTGCCGCAGTCCGGATGCGGGCCGCGACGCCTGGATCGAAGAAGCGCGACAGGTCGCGCGCCGCTGCGCCCTCGCTGACCGACCGCACCAGCAGATGGCGGGCCCGCGAGATGGCGAGCGCCAAGACGGCGGTCGTGAGCAGGATGGCGATGATCTTGTCGATCTCGGCCCCCACCAGCAGGGCGTTCGAGGTCATGTATTCGATGAAATTGTGCGTCCGGTTGGGCGGGCCACCGCGGCCGGTCGCGACATAGTAGGTGAGCCACGCCCAGCCGATGGCGGCGCACGCGCCGCTGAACATCACGAGTCGCGCCTCGAAGCGCAGCGCGCGCAGCGCGATGAACAGGAACGCGTACAGAAGCGTCGGCACCTTCAGATAGAAGGCGGCTGGCTGGGCGTATTTGAAGTGAAAGCTGAAGATCAGCGCCATCAGCAGCGCGATGTCGACCACGACGGAGAGATAGAGCGCCCAGGTCGGCAGCAGGCGCATGTAGGCGAAAATCAACCGGATGATGCAGATCACGCCGTAGATCAACAGGACGTCCAGCTCGAGCGAATAGTCCTCCTGCACCAGGCCCTCGGCCATGCTGGTGCTTTCAAAGACGCCGGCGACCAGGGCCACGATGATGAGCTGGATCCAGCCGATCAGGATTTCGCTGCGCTCCTGCTGCCGCCGGATGGCGTCGCGCACGCGCTCGGGGAGGTCTTCCGGCCCGCCGCCGTCGAACAGCCAGCTGCCGAGGCGGGCAAGCATCAGGCCTTCTCCAGCCAAAGGCTCGTCGCCATTGCATCCGACGGCTGCGGCAGATGCGCCACCACCGAGGCCGCAAGACGCTCGCCCATGCGCCGCTCCACCCAAACGCTGGAGAACAGCGGCCGATAGGCGCCAGTCGCCAGTAGCGGCAGCACGCCCTGCTGTTCGTTGTAGTTCCGCCAGCCCCATATCGGCGGGTAGTCGAAGGGCAGGAAGATGTCGTGGATGTGTACGAGGACGCCCGACGGCAGGCGCGGCAGGACGCGATTGAGCAGAATGTCGACGTCGCTGCCGGGCATCAGGATGTGGCTCGAGTCGATGAACAGCACATCGCCGGCCCGGAGTCCGTCGAACACGTCGGACGGGGCGGCCTGCAGGGTCGAGGATACGACGCGTAAGCCCGGCAGACCGGCAATATCGGCGCGCGGCATCGGGTCGATGGCAACAATCTCGCCGACGCCGCACTCGGCCCGTGCCAGGATTCGGGTCGAGTGGCCGGAACCGACCTCGACAATGCGCCGAGGCTTGCGCTCGCGCACCAGGGCATAGGCGACGGCGGCATCGAGCGGTGGAAACCAGGATTGCCCGAGCAGGCCCTTCAGGCCCTCGATGCCACCGGCATGGCCATCGACGGCGTCGAGCACCCCTGCAAACGCTGCGGCGTGACGCTCGAACAGGCGCTCGATCGCCGGATAGGGCGGCTGGGCGCCCGGCGGCGGCAGCAGTGGCGCATAGCGATGCGGGATGAACCAGCCGCGTGGCGCAAGGCCCAACACGGTCGGCAATCCCAGCACCAACCGCCGCCAGCGTCCGCGCAGGCTGAGCGAGCTGGTCACGGGGTGAGTGTCAGCCCTTCATGGGCGACGATCGCGCGCGGCAGGCCGCCCGGCACGGTGCCCGGGCGGGCTGCTGCCGCCGCACGTGCAACGCCGTCCATGAAGGCATCGTCATGGCTGGGATCATGATGGAAGATTGCGAGCGTACCGACCCCGGCTGCATCGGCCAGTCGCACGCCCTCCTGCCAGGTCGAGTGACCCCAACCGCGATAGCGCGGGTATTCGGCATCGGTATAGCTCGAATCATAGATCATCACGTCAGCGCCGCGGCAGAGTTCGAGGATGGTCTCGTCGCGTTTGCCCTCATGGTGCTCGGTGTCGGTGATGTAGCAGATCGACTTGCCGCCATGCTCGATGCGGTAGCCGGTGGCGCCGTTTGGGTGGTTGAGCGGCGCCGTACGCATGCTCACCGCTTTGCCGCAGAACAGCGTCTGGCCGCTCTTGAATTCCTTGAACGCGACGGACGCCTGGAAGACCTCGAGCGAGACCGGGTAGAGCGGTGCCTGCATCAAGTGGCCGACCACCTTCTTCAGCGTGTGGGGCGCCTCAAGATGGCCGGCCCACATGCGCACCGAATTGCGCTTCTCGAACAGCGGCTCGAAGAAGGTGAGGCCCGAGATGTGATCGAGATGGGTGTGGGTGAAGTAGATGTCGATGTCGAGCGGCGCCTGGCGAGACAGCTCGAGACCCAACGTGCGGATTCCCGTGCCGGCATCGAAAATCAGCCGGCGGCCGCCGGCCGTCACCTCCAGGCACGAGGTGTTGCCGCCATAGCGTGTGTACTCGGCGCCAGAGCAGGAAATCGAGCCGCGTACACCCCAGAATCGGACTTTCAGACCATCGCCCAAGGACTCGATACCTCCCGGTTCCTTCCCGGCTGCAGAGTCCACGCGCGGGTGGCTCGCGTCAACCGAGGCCACCCGTCCCGAGAAGGCGGCCCCGTTCTTGCAGGGCGTCCTGCAGGGCGATCCAAAGGCCGGCGTTTCCCCGTATTGTTGCACGGGGCCGGTGAAATCGTCGGGTCGGGCGCGTTGCCTGCGGACTTGTTCGGGGTAATACTTGCGATATGGAAATCGACAATCACGCTTCCGTCCCGGCGATCGTCGAGCCGCCGACACGTACCGCGAAGTTCTCCATCGGCCAGGTCGTGAAGCATCGCGTCTATCCGTTCCGGGGCGTCATCTTCGATGTCGATCCGGTGTTCGCCAACACCGAGGAATGGCTGGCGTCGATCCCGGCCGAGGTTCGCCCGCGTCGCGATCAGCCCTTCTACCACCTGCTGGCCGAGAACGCGCAGACGACCTATGTCGCCTACGTCTCGGAACAGAACCTGCTGCCCGACGACACCGGCAAGCCGGTGGCGCATCCGCAGGTCCCTCACTTCTTCAAGGAACTGAAGCGCGGTCACTACGTCTCACGCGACCGCGCGCTCCATTGATTTAGTGGATGTCCTCCGAGGCCGCGAAGGCCTTGCGCAGGACCTCGATCCCGAAACCCTTCTTCTTCGCCACGTCGAGGATCACCTTCTCCTTGCGTGCCAGAAGATCGATCGCCACCGGCAGCTTCGCCGCCAGATCGTGGGGAATGACCACGGCGCCGTGACGGTCGGCGTGGATCAAGTCGCCATGGACGACGGTCATGCCGAAGATGTCGACCGGCATGCCCCAGCCTTCGACATGGACGAAGGCGTGGCTGGGGCCGACCTTGCCGGCGAGGATCGGGAAGCCCTTGGCCAGCATGCCGAGGTCGCGCACCGAGCCGTTGGTGACGCAGCCCAGGACGCCCAGCCCGCGATGCACGGTGCTGTTGACCTCGCCCCACATCGCGCCGGTGCCGGGATTGGAATCGAGATCCTGGATGATCGCGAGGGTCGGGCCCTCGCCGCTCACGACATACTCGTACCAGCCGACGCGCATCTTCTTCTTCTCGGCCGCCGAACCCACCGCCGGCTGGGCGGCGCGGATGATGCCGGTACGGGCGTAGCCCACCATCGGCGGCGCGTCGGGTTCGGTGGGATGGAGGTGCTGGGTGGTGAAGCCGGTGGCGGTGCGGACGCCGCGCGCCTCCTCCAGCGCATTGCAGATGGTGGGCGTGTCGACCGACCGCAGCGCGTCGAACAGCTTCTTCTGGGTCTTGGAGTCCATTGTTTCCTCCTCAGTTCGGCGCGCCTCAGTTGAGCGCAAACGGAAAATACTTCTCGTTGATCTTCTTGTAGGTGCCGTCGCTGATCATTTCGCCCAACGCCTTGTTGAAGGCATCGCGCAGCTTCGCATCTTCCCTGCGCAGGCCGGCTGCGACGCCGATGCCCAGCGTCTGGCTGTCCTTTATGTCCTGCCCGACCAGCTCGCAACACTTGCCCTCGGGCTTCTGGCTCCACAGCCAGAGCTGCACCTTGTCGCCGAACACCGCATCTATTTCCTCAGCGGCGAGCGCCTGCAGCGCTTCGGCCACCGTGTTGTAGCGCTTGAGCTGGGCCGAGCGGCGGAAGCTCTTGTCGGCCCAGTCGGCATGCGTCGAGTCCTTCTGGATGCCGATGCGCTTGTTGCGCAACAGCGAGGGCGGCCCGTCGAACGGAGCCCCCTTCTGCGCGATGAAGGCGCCGGGCGAGAGGTAATAGCGGCGCGACAGGCCGAGACGCTTGCGCCGCTCGCTGGTCACTTCCATCGACGACATGATGATGTCGAACTTCTTGTCGAGCAGACCGGGAATCAGCTCGTCCCACTTGAAGGCGGTGAATTCGCACTCGGCTTTCATGCGCTGACAGGCCTCCTGCGCCAGCTCCATCTCGAAGCCGGCGGGCATGCCCTTGCGGTCGAGATAATTGAAAGGCGGGAAGGCGGCCTCGGTGGCGACCGTGATCTTGAAGGCGGGCGGCGTGAAGGGCGACTTGGCGGCGGGCTTGGCCGGCGCCGGCTTTGCCGGCGGCCGGTGCTGCGCGAACGCGCCGCTGGCAACCGCGAGCAGTGTCACCAGAAGCGCCAATGGCCGTAGGGGCAGCCTCATGCGATCAGGCGCTCCAGCAGCGCGTTGAGGCGCTGGCGGCCGGCAGCAGTGGCACGGAGGCGATCGGGCCGGATTTCAAGAAAGCCTGCTGCGATCAGCGGCGCGAGCTTCGCTTCGCCCAGCGCCGCGACGGGATCGGCGCCGGTGACGGACGCGAACGTGGCGCGGTCGATGCCGTCGGCCAGTCGTAGTCCCATCATCAACGCTTCCTCCACCAGATCCCGCCCTGTAACCACCGAACTTTCCGCCGTGCCGTGTCCGGTCCGCTCGACGGCGTCCAGCCAGGCTTCCGGCCCGCTCGCCCGCCGGGTCGCCCGCTTGCGCGGACCTTGGGTCTCGCCTTCGGCGAAGCGGCCGTGGGCACCTGGCCCGATGCCGACGTAATCCTGATACCGCCAATAGATCAAATTATGGCGGCAGGCAGCTCCCGGCCGGGCGTGATTGGAAATCTCGTAGGCGGGCAGGCCGGCCGCGGCGAGGCGGGCTTGAGTGGCCTCGAACATCGCCGCTGCCGCTTCCTCGTCCGGCAGGACAAAGGCGCCACGGGCATGATTGGCGAAGAACCGCGTGCCGCGTTCGATGGTCAGTTGATAGAGCGAGAGGTGCTCGCCCGCGAGGGCGAGCGCGCGCTCCAGCTCCGAGGCCCAAGCCTCGGGCGTCTGGCCGGGCCGGGCATAGATCAGGTCGAAGGAATAGCGCGCGAAATGGCGGCGGGCGGTGTCGAGGGCGTCCAGCGCCTCGTCGGTTGAATGCTCGCGGCCGAGGAATTTCAGCGACTGGGCGTCGAGCGCCTGCACGCCCAGCGACACGCGGTTGACGCCGGCCGCCGCCAGCGCCGCGAACTGGCCGGCCTCGACCGAGGTCGGGTTGGCCTCCAGCGTGATCTCGAGATCGGGCGCGCTGTCCCACAGGGATTTCACGCGGGCGATCACCGCGCCCACCGTCTCGGTCGCCATCAGCGACGGCGTGCCGCCACCGAAGAAGATCGTCTCGACCCGGCGGCCCGGCGCCTCGCGTGCGGCATGCTCCAGCTCCTTCAGGAGCGCGTCCCGCCAGCGCGCCTGCTCGACGCCCTCGCGGACGTGGCTATTGAAGTCGCAGTAGGGGCACTTCGATTTGCAGAAGGGCCAATGGACGTAGACGCCCAGAGGTCCCTTGGGCGGCGGCGCGCTCATCTGAAGCAGGCCTCGACCATCATGCGGAAGGCCCGGCCGCGATGGCTGATGGCGTTCTTCTCGGCGTCCGGCATTTCCGCCGTGGTGCGGGTGTTGCCGCCCCGCTGTCCGAGCGGCTGGAAGCAGGGATCGTAGCCGTGGCCGCCACTGCCGCGCGGCGGCCAGACGATGCTGCCATCGAGCGTGCCGTGGAACAGTTCGAGGTGCTCGTCGGGCCAGGCCAGCGCCAGCACGCAATGAAAGGTGGCGGCACGGGCGGCGAGGGTGTCGGGCACGTGGCGTTTGGCGAGTTCGTCCTGGATGCGGCGCATGCCCACCGTGGCGTCGCGTGTCGGGCCCTCCCAGTCGGCGGTGAACAGGCCGGGCTGGTCGTCGAGGGCCTTTACGCTCAGGCCAGAATCGTCAGCCAGCGCCGGCAGCCCACTCGCCCGAGTCGCGGCCAGCGCCTTGATGGTGGCGTTCTCCTCGAAGGTCACGCCGGTCTCGTCGGGCGATGGCAGGCCGAGTTCGTCCGCCGAGACGATCTCGACGCCGAACGCGCCGAGCATGGTGCGGATCTCGCCCGCCTTGCCGCGGTTGTGGGTGGCCACGACCAGCTTGGGCAAGGCGAAGCGTCGCGGCATCAGGATCTGCCGCCCTTCACCGGCCAATCGCCAGTCGCTGCAAGTGCGCGAGTTCGCCCACGCCCTTTTTGGCGAGATTGAGCAGTTCCATGAACTGCGGTTCGGAAAATGGCTTCTCCTCCGCCGTGCCCTGGACCTCGACGATTCCGCCGTCGCCCGTCAGCACGAAGTTGGCGTCGGCCTGGGCCTTGGAATCCTCTGGATAGTCGAGGTCGAGCACCGCCGTTCCCTCGAACAGGCCGCACGACACCGCGGCCACCTGGCCGGTGATCGGGTTGGCCGTGAGCTTGCCGTCCCTGATCAGGCGCTCGAAGGCGAAATGCAGCGCTACCCAGGAACCGGTGATGCTGGCGGTACGGGTGCCGCCGTCCGCCTGCAGCACGTCGCAGTCGATATTTATTTGCCGCTCACCCATGGCGGGCAAATCGACCACGGCGCGCAGCGCGCGGCCGATCAAACGCTGGATCTCCTGGGTGCGACCCGACTGCTTGCCGCGAGCAGCCTCACGGTCCGTGCGGGTATGGGTCGAGCGCGGCAGCATGCCATATTCGGCGGTGACCCAGCCGCGCCCCGAATTACGCAGGAACGGCGGCACTTTCTCGTCGACCGAGGCGGTGCAGAGGACGTGGGTCTCGCCGAACTTCACCAGGCACGAGCCCTCGGCGTAGCGGGAGAAGCCCGGCTCCAGGGAAATCGGGCGTAGCTGGTCGGGGCTGCGGCCGGAAGGGCGCATTTGCTTCTCCTGAACGTATATCGCCCGAATGGCGGGCGGCCGGTGTAGCGCCGGGACGGCTTCGAATCCAGCCGCCCCTTGGCCTTCTTGGCCGCGTTCATTGACCCGCCCCCTTGCACTACCTACATTTTTTCCATGGCGATCCACCGTATCGGTTCTCCCGGAGGGGTCCTCACCGACAGTCCCCCCGGCCAACGACAGACGGCATCGGTCGCCGAGTTGAACGACCGCGCGCGCGAGGTCTTGCGCCTGGTGGTTGAAAGCTACGTCGAGACTGGCGAGCCGGTGGGGTCGCGGGCGCTCACGCGCAAGCTCACCGAGACGCTGTCGCCGGCCACCATCCGCAACATCATGGCCGACCTGCAGGACGTCGGGCTGCTCTACGCCCCCCACACCTCGGCGGGCCGCTTGCCGACCGACGCCGGGCTGAAACTCTTCGTCAACGGCCTGCTCGAAGTCGGCAACATTTCCGAGGAAGAACGCACCAGCATCGAGGCGCGCTGCGCCACCGTCGGCCGCAGCGTCACCGAAGCGCTGGAACAGGCGACCACCCTGCTGTCGGGTCTGTCGCGTTGCGCCGGCCTCGTGATGGCGCCCAAGACCGAACAGCCTCTGAAGCACATCGAGTTCGTCAATCTCGGCCCTGGCCGCGCCCTGGTCGTCACGGTCACACAGTCGGGTCATGTCGAGAATCGCGTGATCGATACGCCCCTCGGCCTGCCGCCCTCGGCGCTGGTCGAGGCCACCAACTATCTCAACGCGCGCCTGATGGGCCGTACCTTCGAGGATGCGCGCCGCCTCATCCTGGAAGACCTGAAATTGAAGCGCGCCGAGCTGAACGACCTCACCGCGCGGGTGATCGAGTCGGGTTTGGCGACTTGGGCCGGCGAGCCGGGCAGCGCACTGATCGTGCGCGGCCAGGCGCGGCTTCTCGAAGACATCACCGCCATCGAGGATCTCGAGCGCGTGCGCATCCTGTTCGACGCCCTCGAGCGCGGCGAGGGATTCGTGCGTCTGCTCGAACTCGCCAACGGCGCCTCTGGCGTGCAGATCTTCATCGGCACCGACAATCCGTTGTTCGCCAACACCGGCTGCTCGATGGTGGTGGCACCGTTCCGCGATTCCCAGGAACGCATCCTGGGCGCCATCGGCGTCATCGGCCCCACCCGGCTCAACTACGCCCGCATCATCCCGCTGGTCGACTACACCGCCCGTGCGATCGGCCGCGTCGTCGGCTAGCGCGTTTTGACGCGCTACCAATCCTTCTCGTCGAAATCCTCGAGCAGCTTCATCTTGTCGTCCTCGGCCGACGATGGCTTCGCGTCCTCGTCCGCGGGATGGGCGAGCACGCGCAGGCGCGTCTCGCGCGTCAACAGCGGCAGCAGCTCCAGCAGGTCTGCCTGAGCGAAGGCCACGCAGCCCCTGGTTGGCGCATAGTCCTCGCGCGCGACGTGAAGGAAGATGGCGCTGCCCCATTCGCCTTCCGGCGGGTCGTCGTTGTAGCCGACCACGACCACGAGGTCGTAGAGCCCGTCCTCGCGCCACATCTTCTCGTGGCTCCAGTCGTTCGGAACGTGGACCAGCCGGTTGTAGGTCGGCGCCCGCGGATCGTCGCACCAACCGTCATGCTCGTTGATCGGCCGGGCCGGCAGGGCGACCTTGGGCAGGACCAGCCGGTCGTTGCGGAAATAGACGCGGCGCAGTGGAAATTCGCCGGCCGGGGTGGCGGCATCGCCCTCGACCTTGTCCTCGCGCACTCCGCCCGCACCCAGCGTGCAACGCCAGCGCCGGTCGCCCAGGACGGCCCAGCCCCGCGAGGTTTCGGCCGAATCGGCCTGCACGGTCAGGATGTTTTCGTCGGTCATTGCCTAGCACTCCGGTGCCCTTCATAAAGGCACGCTCTTGAGGGAGAAAGCGATGGCTTATGTCGTGACGCCGCCGGCCACCGTCGGCGTGCCGGTCCATGGAACCGGCGATCTGTTCCCGGTCCGCCGCATCTTCTGCGTCGGCCGCAATTACGCCGCCCATGCCCGCGAGATGGGCCACGACCCCGATCGCGAGCCGCCGTTCTTTTTCACCAAGCCGGCCGACGCCATCGTGATCTGCGCCGACCCCAAGAACCCGGCCAAGGTCGCCTATCCGTCGGCCACCAAGAACCTGCACCACGAGATGGAGCTGGTGGTGGCGATGAAGTCGGGCGGCACCGACATCCCGGTCGACAAGGCGCTCGATCACGTCTTCGGTTACGGCGTCGGCCTCGACATGACCCGCCGCGACCTGCAGAACCAAGCCAAGGACATGGGCCGGCCCTGGGACATGGGCAAGGGCTTCGACCAGTCCGCGCCGATCGGCGAGATCTACCCCGCGGCGAAAATCGGCCATCCGTCGAAGGGCACCATCCAGCTCGATGTGAACGGCAAGACCCGCCAGAAGTCGGACCTCAACGCGCTGATCTGGAGCGTGCCGGAGACGATCTCGTACCTGTCCGGCCTGGTGGCGCTGGCCGCCGGCGACCTGATCTACACCGGCACACCCGACGGCGTCGCCGCCGTAGTCAAGGGCGACACGCTGGCCGGCTTCGTCGACGGCTGCGGCACGGTGACCTGCACGTTGGTGTGAGCTCGCTCACACCAACGTAGGCGGGCGCCAGCGCATCAGAATGCGCTACAATTGTTGAGCGCGGAAGGTATCGCACTTGCGGTAGTCGCCGCTGTCGAGGCCGATGCGGAACCAGCGCGTGCGCTGGGCGCTGCTGCCGTGGGTGAAGCTATCGGGAACGATGCGGCCCTGGGTCTGGCGCTGCAGCTTGTCGTCGCCGATCGCCGCCGCCGCGGCCATCGCCTGATCGACGTCGCGATCGTCGATCATCCTGCCGCCGCGCTGCCGGTCGGCGCGGTTGGCCCAGACGCCGGCGAAACAATCGGCCTGCAGCTCGGTCCGCACAGAAAGTGCGTTGCCATCGCGCTTGCTCATGCTCTGGCGCATCTGCTGCACCTTGCCCGAGATGCCGAGCAGGTTCTGCACATGATGTCCGATCTCGTGGGCGATGACGTAAGCCTGCGGGAACTGGCCTGGCGCGCGAAAACGCGCCGCAAGCTCGTCGAAGAAGCCGAGGTCGAGATAGACCCTCTGGTCGGCTGGACAGTAGAACGGTCCCATGGCGGCTTGGCCGACGCCGCAGTCGGTCCGCGTGGCGTCGCGGAAAAGCACCAGCTTCGGCTCGCGATAGACGCGGCCTATATCGCGGAAGATATCGGACCAGACGGTCTCGGTGCTCTTCAGCACGCGCGACACGAACTGCATTTCCGGATCGGCCGCGGGCCGCTGGGTCGGTCGGCTGGAGGTGATGGGCGGCACATAGGTCGAGGGCGTGCCGCCGCCGGTCATGCCACCCAGGATTTCGCCCGGGTCGGCGCCGAACAGCAGCGCCAGGACGATGAAGCCGACGACCCCCAGCCCGCCCGTGAACAGGCCGCCGCCACCGCCGCCCATCGGGATCGGAATACCGGGGCCGCCGAAGCCGCCGCCCAGCCCGCCACCACCGAGGCCGCCGCCATCGTCGCGCCGATCCTCGATGTTGCTGCTCTCATCGCCGTCCATCTGCATGGCAAGCCTCCGCCGGCGAGAATGGGCGAAGCGGCGTGCGTTCGTCCATCCTTGCCGTATATTGCGTGGCAATGAGCCTCTCCATTGCCACCTGGAACATCAACTCGGTCCGGCTACGGATCGGCAACGTCGAACGATACCTGCGGCTGCGCAAACCGGACGTGCTCTGCCTGCAGGAAACCAAGTGCCCGGACGAATTCTTCCCGCACCTCGCGTTCGAGGCGCTGGGCTACAGGCATCGCCTCGTCCAGGGCATGAAATCCTACAACGGGGTGGCGATCCTCTCGAAGGTGCCGTTCGCTGCTACCACCGTCCACCATCGCTGCGGCAAGGAGGATTGCCGCCACATCGAGGCGGCGCTCGATCTTGGCGGCGACCCGATCCTGCTCGACAACCTCTACATCCCGGCGGGCGGTGACATCCCCGATCCCGACGAGAACGTGAAGTTTGCGCACAAGCTCGATTTCTACCGCGAGATGGCCAAGTGGTACGCCGGCCACAAGCCGCGGCCGCGCGCCCGCAAGGGCCTGCGCCGCATCGCGGTCGGCGATCTCAACGTGGCGCCGCTGGAGCACGACGTGTGGAACCACAAGCAGCTGCTCAAGATCGTGTCGCACACGCCCGTCGAGGTCGATCTGTTCGGCCAGATGCAGGCGTCACTCGACTGGATCGACGTGCCGCGCCGCTTCGTGACGGCCGACAGGAAGCTCTATTCCTGGTGGAGCTACCGCAACAACGACTGGCGGGTCTCCAACCGCGGCCGCCGGCTCGACCATATCCTGGCCACGCCGGCGCTGTCGGGGGCGATCAGCGGCCATCGCATCGACACCGACCTGCGCGACTGGGAGAAGGCGTCCGACCACGTGCCGGTGATGGCGACGTTTGATTTGTGATGGGCGACGTTTAGGGAGAAGAGCTCATGAGCATCATCGGTGTTCTCGTCATCGGCCTGCTGGTAGGCCTGCTCGCGCGCTTTATCACGCCAGGCCCCAACCCGCGCGGCATCATCGTCACCATGGTGATCGGCGTCGTGGGCGCGGTGATCGCCACCTACGGCGGCCAGGCGCTCGGCCTCTACCAGTTCGGCGAGCCGGCCGGCTTCATCGGCTCGGTGATCGGCGCGGTCGTGCTGCTAGTGCTGCTGAAGCTGATCGACCGCTAGTTCACCCGATAAAGAAAATATCGGTCCGGCGGCACCCCCGGCGGTTCGGGCAACCGCTGCCAGCGCGGCACCTTGAGCGACTGGTTGGCGAGGATATAGCCGCCGGGACCCGCCAGCGCGTCCAGTGCGGGACCGAGCCAGGCACCCATCGCCATGTTGGCGGCATGATCGCCGGTGCCGAGATCGGTGTGGATCAGAGCCGCGGTTGCGCCAAGCGCTCGGGCGGCACGCGGCAGCGCCTCGCGCGCCTCGCCGAGGAACAGCCGGTCATGCGGCGGGATGCAATCGGGATGGGCTGCCACCCGGCGCTCGAAAACATAGATGTCGCGGCCGGGGAAGAGGTCGCGCAGATGATCGTAGGTGCGGCCGTTGCCCAGCCCGACCTCGAGAATCGGTCCGTTCAGCCGCTCGACCGCGGGTTTGAGGAAATTCAGGCTGTCGCGCTGCGCTTGCATGCGCGCGATGAAACTGTCGAGACGGCTCATGCGTGGCTGTCAGGCGGCCCTGGTCGCGGCGCGCAGCTTCTCGTTGGTGTCCTCGAGGCGATGCGCCAGCTCGCGCATGATCTCTACCGCCATCTGCGGGAACTCCGCGACCAGGCGATAGAACATGTCCTTGGTGATCTTGAGCGTGCTGAGCGGCTCCTTCGCCTTGATGGTGGCGGTGCGCGGCACGTCGCATAGGATGGCGATCTCGCCGAAGAAGCTGTTCTTCTTCATTTCCGCCACGGCGATCTGTCCGCCTGGCGTGTCGATCAGCACGTCGGCCGTGCCGCCCAGGATGACGTACATCGTGTCGCCCTGGTCGCCCTGGTGACAGACCTCCTGGCCGGCGCCGAAGTTCACCCGCTCGCTGGTGAAGGCCAGCAGCTTCAGCTTGGCCTGCTCGATCTTCGAAAAGATCGGCACTCGCTTGAGCAGCTCGACTTCTTCATTGAGGTTCATCGTGTCCTCCTCGTTGCCGTTACGCCGACGCCATCAACTCGGTATAGAGCCCGCCGCGGGCTGCCAGCTCCGCCGGCGCGCCTTGCGAGGCGATCTTGCCGCCCTGCATGACCACGATCTGCTCGAACGGTTCGGCCTGTGCCGGCCGGTTCGCGATCCACACCACGCCGCGGTTCTGCACCATTGCTGCCGCCAGGATGTTGTCGCGGATGCGGTCCTGCGTACGGCCGTCGAACATGGCGACGGCCTCGTTGACGATCAGGAGCTGCGGCCGCTTGATCAGGGCGCGGGCGATGCCGAGCTTCTGCCGCTGCGTCGCCGGCAGGCGCTTGCCGGCGACGCCGACATTGTAGTCCAGGCCGACCTCGATGGCCTGGTCGCGCAGCCCGAGTTCGTTCAGGACCTCGGCGATCAGCGTGCCGATGCGCTCTCCGGCCTGCGCCTGGCCGTAAATGAGGCGGCCGAACAGAATGTTGTCCTGCAGGGTGGCGGCGCTGTTGTAGCGCCCGAAGTCGTAGAATTCGACGGCGCCGCGCAGCTCGGCGGGCAGGCC
>Ga0155465_1071_pt2 | contig 18602 bp, 18 predicted proteins | sample RifCSPhighO2_12_FD_107123 | JGI IMG/M metagenome (GOLD analysis project Ga0155465, IMG submission 107123) | Alphaproteobacteria bacterium RIFCSPHIGHO2_12_FULL_66_14 | reverse complement strand
ATCCGCCACCATCGGTGGCGCGGATTTGATGGTGCTGACCACGGAGACTCGTAGGCCGCGGCGCTGCACGGCCTCGACCAGCCGGCGGAAGTCGCCGTCGCCGGAGAACAGGATCACGTGGTCGAGATGCTCGGCCATCTCGAGGACGTCGATGGCGAGTTCGATATCCATGTTGCCCTTGATCTTGCGGCGGCCCATGGCATCGGTGAATTCCTTGGTCGGCTTGGTGACCATGGTGTAGCCGTTGTAGTCCAGCCAATCGATCAGCGGACGGATCGGCGAGTATTCCTGATCTTCGACCAGGGCCGTGTAGTAGTAGGCGCGGACCAGCCGGCCCTTCTCGCGAAACACCTTCAGCAGACGGCGATAATCGATGTCGAAGCCGAGGGCCCGTGCGGCAGAGTAGAGGTTGGCGCCATCGATGAAGAGCGCGACGCGCTCGTTGTCGTAAAAATTGCCTTTCATGGCGGTTATCCTTTTTAGAAGAATATGCGCAGAGGGAGCGAAAAATTTATGTAGCGGCGGGAGCAACGTAACCCACACCTCTCCGACCGCGTATTAAGTTTAGGCCATTATCTCATAGATCACAAGGGGTTGGAGGTTATTGCTGGTGGAAAATGCCGGGAGACGATCAATTTTCATAGGTGCCGGGGCAAATTTGGCCCACCCAACATATGGATCGCCCCGCGAGACACTGGAGGCCGCCTTCGGAGATTTGGCGGGGCGAGGCGCGCAGATCCTGCGAGTGTCGCCTTGGTATCGAACCGCGCCGGTGCCCGCGTCCGACCAGCCTTGGTATCAGAATGCCGTCATCGACGTAGGCACCGACTTGTCGCCTGACAAGCTGCTGGCCGCCCTCCACGAGGTCGAGCAGGCCTTTGGGCGGGTCCGGACGGTGGCCAATGCAGCCCGGGTGATCGATCTGGATTTACTCGATTTTCGTGGGGAAATAGCCCTTGGCGGCCCCGGCCGGGCGACCCTGCCGCACCCGCGGCTGGCCGAGCGCGCTTTCGTCCTGAGGCCCCTGGCCGATCTTGCGCCCCAGTGGCGTCATCCCGTGACCGGTGTGCCGATACGGGCCCTTTTGGCGGCCTTGTCGGCCGATCAGCCGACGGAGCGTCTGTAGCGCGGCCGGCTTGCGTTTTGGCCCCCTTGCCTTTTGATGGGGGGCGCGTATAACCCGCCGCTCCTGGGAAATCAGAGGTCGCCATGGCGCGCGTCACCGTCGAAGACTGCATCGTGCAGGTCCCCAACCGTTTCGAACTCGTCATGTTTGCCGCCCAGCGGGCGCGCGACATCTCGGCGGGCGCCCAGATCACTCTGGACCGCGACCGCGACAAGAACCCGGTCGTGGCCCTGCGCGAAATCGCCGAAACCAAGCTTGACCAGGCCGTGCTCAAGGATTCGCTGATCTCCGGCATGCAGAAGCATGCCGACATCGACAAGCCCGAAGAGGTCAACGAGATGGCCGAGCTCGAGCAGGAGCTGGCGGCCGCCCTGGCCCAGGGTGGCGCCGAAGCGGCCCAGCCGAAGGCTCTGCCGATGGCCGAGGAAGACGACGTCACGGAATAGGGCTCCGTCGCGAGGCCTAGCAGGGCTCAGCCCTGCCATTCGTGCAATCTTCGTGGAGTAGATGCAATCGACACCATATAGTGTGTGATTGCGATGATTCGTCAGTTCGAACTCGTTGAGCGCGTGCAGTCCTACGATCCGGAAGCGGACGAGGATGCGCTGAATCGCGCCTACGTCTATGGGCTGAAGCGGCACGGCAACCAGCTCCGTGCCTCCGGCGACCCGTATTTCTCTCATCCCGTCGAGGTGGCCGGTATCCTGGCTGAGATGCGGCTGGATACGGCCTCGATCGTCACCGGCCTGCTGCACGACACGCTGGAGGACACCGACGCCACGCGCGACGAGATCGCCGGCCTGTTCGGCGAGAACATCGCCCGCCTGGTCGATGGCGTGACCAAGCTCAGCCGGCTGGAGATCCAGTCCGAGAGCACCAAGGAAGCCGAGAATCTGCGCAAGCTGGTGTTGGCGATGTCGTCGGACATCCGCGTGCTGCTGGTGAAGCTCGCCGACCGTCTGCACAACATGCGGACGCTCCATCACATCAAGGAGCCGGCGCGACGCAAGCGCATCGCCCGCGAGACCATGGACCTCTATGCGCCGCTCGCCTCGCGCATCGGCATGGAAAAGGTCAAGCGCGAACTCGAGGAACTGGCCTTCGCGGAACTGAATCCGGATGGACGGGCTTCGGTGGAGGCGCGCCTTGGTTACCTGCGCGAGCGGGGCGAGCGGCTGGTGCCGCAGATCGACGCCGAGCTGATCGAGACCCTGAAGGATGGTGGGCTCGAGGCGCAGATTAAGGGCCGGGAGAAGACGCCCTATTCGATCTGGCGCAAGATGCAGACGAAGAACGTGTCGTTCGAGCAACTTGCCGACATCATGGCCTTTCGCATCATCGTCGACGACATCGCGCAGTGCTATCAGGCGCTCGGCCTGCTCCACGGCCGTTACCAGGTGCTGCCGCAGCGTTTCAAGGACTACATCTCGGTTCCGAAGCCCAACGGCTATCGTTCGCTGCACACTGGCGTGATCGGGCCGCTCGGGCAGCGCATCGAAATCCAGATCCGCACGGCGGAGATGCAGGACCAGGCCGAGCGCGGCGTCGCCGCCCACTGGATCTACAAGCAGGGTGGGCCGTCGACCGATGCGCCGCAATACGCCTGGCTGCGCAGCCTGATCGACATCCTCGACAAGGCGCCCAACGCCGAGGAGTTCCTCGAGCACACCAAACTCGAGATGTTCCAGGATCAGGTCTTCTGCTTCACGCCCAAGGGCAAGCTGATCGCCCTGCCGCGCGGTGCGACGCCGATCGACTTCGCCTACGCGGTCCACAGCCAGGTCGGCGACACCTGTGTCGGCGCCAAGATCAACGGCCGCATGCTGCCGCTGCGTACGCAGCTCTCCAACGGCGACCAAGTCGACATCGTCACGTCGAAGGCCCAGACGCCGTCGCCGACGTGGGAACGCTTCGTGGTCACCGGCAAGGCCAAAGCCGCCATCCGGCGCTTCATCCGCACGCGTCAGCGCGAGCAGTACATCCAGCTCGGCAAGTCCCTGCTCGACAAGACGTTCCACGAGGAAGGCTACGAGGCCACCGAAAAGGGCCTCGACGGCGTGCGCGCCAACTTCAAGCAGACGACTACCGACGACCTGGTCGCCGCCGTCGGTGCGGGCCTGGTAGGCGCGCGCGAGGTGCTGACCGCCGTCTACCCGGGACTGAAGCAGCCGCGACCAGGCTCGAGAGGCGGCGGCGCCGACGTCGTGCCGATCTCTCGGGCGCGCAACAAGTCCGCGAAGGCGGCCGAAGCTGGGCGGGCCAAAGGCGAGGCCGGCCAGATCGCGATCCGCGGCCTGATTCCCGGCATGGCGGTTCATTTTGCCCGCTGCTGCCACCCGCTGCCGGGAGATCGCATCGTCGGCATCATCACGACCGGCAAGGGCGTGACCATCCATACGATCGATTGCGCCACGCTTGAGAGCTTCTCCGAGGCGCCGGAGCGCTGGATCGACGTCGGGTGGGATTCGGTCGGCGACGGCGCCGCCACCGCCTATACCGGCCGGCTCAAGATCACGGTTGCCAACCAGCCGGGCAGCCTGTCGAGCCCGTCGACGGTAATCGCCCGCCACGAAGGCAACATTTCGAATCTGCGCATCGTCAACCGCTCCATGGATTTCTTCGACATGGTGATCGACGTCGAGGTCGCCGATGTGAAGCATCTTGCCGACATCACCGCAGCGCTTCGTGCGACGCCAGCCATCAATGCCGTCGAGCGCGCCCGCAATTGACGTATTCCCGCCCCATCTTCTTGCGAAAGTAGCGTATGCCCGCGCCGTCCCGCTTGCGTCTTGGAGTGAACATCGATCACGTGGCGACGGTCCGCAATGCGCGTGGCGGCCATCTACCCGATCCGCTGCGGGCGGCGCGCCTCGCCGAAGCTGCCGGCGCCGATGGCATCACCGCGCATCTGCGCGAAGACCGCCGACACATCGTCGACGACGACATCGAAGGACTGATGCGCGAGCTCAAGGTGCCGCTCAATTTCGAGATGGCGGCCACGGTGGAGATGATCGACATCGCCTTGCGCCATCGCCCGCACGCCGCCTGCATCGTGCCCGAGAAACGCGAGGAGCGGACGACCGAGGGAGGGCTCGATGCGGCCGGCCAGCACAATCACCTGAAGCCGATGGTGGCCAGATTGCGCGACGCCGGTATTCGCGTGTCGCTGTTCATCGAGGCCGATCCCCGCCAGCTCGAAGCCGCTGTGGCGCTGGGTGCGCCGGTCGTGGAGTTGCATACCGGCCGCTACTGCGAACTCGACGGCGAACCCCAGCGGGCGGAGCTGGCGCGGCTGCAGAAGGCGGCGGCGCTCTGCGCACGGCTTGGACTGGAGTGTCACGCCGGCCACGGGCTGAGCTACGGCGATGTCGGGCCGGTTGCCGCGATTCCCGAAGTGCGTGAGCTCAACATCGGCCACTTCCTGATCGGCGAGGCGATTTTCGTCGGCATCGAGACCGCGATCCGCGAAATGCGCCGCATCATGGATGCGGCCCGGGTGCCGGGAACGGCCGCGTGATCATCGGCATCGGCAACGATCTCGTGGATATCAGGCGGATCGAGAAGTCGCTGGAGCGTTTCGGCGACCGGTTCGTGCAGCGAATCTTCACAGAGGTCGAACAATCCCGGTCGGAAGGCCGAGCCACCCGGGTGGCCAGCTACGCCAAGCGGTTTGCGGCCAAGGAGGCCTGTTCCAAGGCGTTGGGCACCGGGCTCCGGCGCGGCGTCTTCTGGCGCGACATGGGCGTCGTCAATCAGCGCGGTGGCAAACCGACGATGGCGTTGACCGGCGGCGCGCTGGTCCGGTTGGAGGAAATCATGCCGGCCGGCATGTCGCCGCAGATCGACCTCACCCTGACCGACGAATTTCCCCTGGCACAGGCGATCGTGATCATTTCGGCTGTGGCCCGACCATGATCCGCCATCCGGGTCCAACCCTTTGCAACGCTCCCATGCCGCGGCCGGGGCGGGAGACAGGCGCTCCGGGCCCTGCTATAGGCGCGGCTCGTTTGAACTGGAACGGCGATGACGGACGTGGCTGAGCGGCGGAAACGTGGACAGGACAAGGCTGGCGGCTGGGGTGAAACCATCCGCACGGTGGTCTATGCCGTCTTGATCGCGTTGGTTGTCCGGACCTTCGCCATCGAGCCGTTCAACATCCCGAGCGGATCGATGATCCCGACCCTGTTGGTCGGCGACTATCTGTTCGTCTCGAAGTACTCCTATGGCTACAGCAAGCACTCGTTTCCGTTCTCGATGGGCTTGTTCCCGGGCCGCATCTTCGGCAGTCCGCCGGAGCGCGGCGACGTCGCCGTGTTCAAGTATCCCGGCGACCAGGGACAAGGTGCGAACCGCACCGACTACATCAAGCGTATCGTCGGTATGCCGGGCGACCGCATTCAGATGACGAACGGCGTGCTCCAGATCAACGGCACGGCGGTACCGCGTCTTCGCATCGGCGACTATGTCAGGGGCACCAACGGTCATTACCAGAAGGGGACGCTCTACAGCGAGCAACTGCCCAACGGCCGACGCTACACGGTGCTCGAATACAACGACAGCGGCCCGACCGACAACACGCCGGAATTCCTCGTTCCCGCTGGAAGCTATTTCGTCATGGGCGACAATCGCGACGATTCGCTCGACAGCCGGACCCGGCTGATGTTGCGCGACTTCTCCGGATCCACCCGCGATCGCGACCAGCTTGGCTGGTACGTTCCCTCCGAGAATCTCGTCGGTCGTGCCGAGTTCATCTTCTTTTCGCACGACCCGGCCGTCGCCGGGTGGCTGGAGCCCTGGAAATGGCCGCAGGCCATTCGCTTCAACCGCTTCTTCATGGCGATCCACTGAACGCGACCGACGTCGATCTCGAAGCCTTGGCCGGCAAGATCGGCCACACTTTCGGGCGCGCCGAGCTGGCGGCCGAGGCCCTCACCCATCGCGGTGCGCTCGATCGCCGGTCCGATCTGAAGGCAGCCTTTCCCCACGGCAACGAACGGCTGGAGTTCCTGGGCGACCGCGTGCTGTCACTTGCCGTGGCCGACCTTCTGCTACGCCGGTTTCCGCAGGAGCATGAGGGCGAGCTGGCGCGACGCCACGCGGCATTGGTGCGCGCCGAGACGCTGGTGGAGATCGCAACAACGATCGGGCTCGGCGGCGACATCCGGTTGGGCGACTCCGAGCGCGGGCAGGGGGAGGCGGTGAGGCCGACCATTCTCGCCGATGCCTTGGAGGCGCTGCTCGGTGCCGTTTTCCTCGATGCCGGGTTTGCCGTGTCGGCCGCCTGCGTGGAGCGGCTTTGGGGTGATCGGCTCACCAATCAGGCCGCCGCGCCCCGCGACCCCAAGACCGCGCTGCAGGAATGGGCGCAGGCGAGGCGTTTGCCGCTGCCGGCCTATCGTGAAGTCGGCCGCGAGGGACCGCCGCACGCACCGCTGTTCGTCGTCGACGTTGCCATCAAGGGACATGAGCCGGCGCAGGCGCGCGGCGGCAGCAAGCGCGAGGCCGAGCGCCTGGCCGCGATCGCCCTTCTCGAACGGTTGAGCAAATGACGCCGCCGAATACACGCGCCGGATTTGTCGCCATCGTCGGTGCGCCCAACGCCGGCAAATCGACCCTTGTCAATGCCATGGTCGGGTCGAAGGTGAGCATCGTGTCGCCCAAGGTGCAGACCACGCGCATGCGCGTGATCGGCATCGCCATGGTCGATCTTGCCGACGGTGCACGCGCGCAGGTCATCCTGGTCGACACGCCGGGCATTTTCCGGATCGCCAAGCGCCGCCTGGAGCGCGCCATGGTCGCTGCCGCCTGGCGCGGCGCGGATGATGCCGACGTGGTGGCGCTCGTGGTCGATGCAGAGCGTGGCGTCGGTCAGGAAACGCGCGCCATCGTCGAGCGCTTAAAGGAATCGCGGGCGCCGCGCTTCCTGATTCTCAACAAGATCGATGTCGTGCCGCGTGAGAATCTGCTCGCACTCACCTCCGAATTGAATGCCCTGCTGCCGTTCGAGCGCACGTTCATGGTGAGCGCGCTCAAGCACGATGGCGTCGCCGACGTCCTGGCGACGCTGGCGGCGGCGCTGCCGCCCGGGCCGTTTCTCTATCCCGAGGACCAGGCCGCCGATCTGCCGCTGCGCCTGCTGGCGGCCGAGGTCACGCGCGAACAGGTCTTTCTGCAGCTTCACCAGGAACTGCCTTACGAAGCGGCGGTCGAGACGGAAAAGTGGGAAGACCGCCCCGACGGCAGCGTGCGTATCGAGCAGACGATCCATGTTCAGCGCGACGGTCAGCGCGCGATCTTCCTCGGCAAGGGCGGCGCCCGCATCAAGCAGATCGGCGCCCGGGCGCGGCACGAACTGGCCGAGATGCTCGAGCGACCCGTCCACCTGTTCCTGCACGTCAAGGTGAGCGAACGCTGGGCCGACGATCCCGCGCACTACCGCGCCATCGGGCTCGACTACGAGCCCTAGCGCGGGCATACCCGAGGCATGGACTGGAGCGATGAAGGCATCGTGCTGTCGGCACGGCCCCATGGTGAAAGCGGTCTCATCGTATCGCTTCTGACCCGGGCGCATGGCCGTCACGCGGGCTTCGTGCCGGGGGGGGGATCGCGGCGCGCCAGTCCGGTCTGGCAATCGGGCAATGTCGTTGAGGTCGGTTGGCGCGCCCGCCTGTCCGACCAGCTCGGCAACTACACCGGCGAACTGCGCGAACCGCATGCCGCGCGCGCGCTCGACGATGCAGTCGAATTGGCCGGTCTTTCCGCGGCCTGCGCCGTGGCCGACGCCGCGTTGCCCGAGCGCGAACCGCATCCCGCGATGTTCGACGGCTTCCGGGCCTTCCTGGGGTCGCTCGGCCATCCCGGTTGGCCGGTGATCTACGTCCGGCTCGAGTTGGGCCTGCTGCAGGAATTGGGCTTCGGGCTCGACCTGGAGAAATGCGCGGCAACCGGCACCACGGAGGATCTGGCCTACGTCTCGCCCAGGACCGGCCGGGCCGTGTCGCGGCCGGCGGCCGGGCCCTACAAGGAGAAGCTGTTGCCCCTGCCGGCGTTTCTGTCCACCGGCAGGTTACCATCCGATGACGAACAATTGCGGCAAGGCCTCGATTTGACGGGCTATTTCCTCGAACGGCACGTCTTTTGGCCACACAACAAGCCCTTGCCTCCCGCGCGGGCGAGATTTATGGAAACGCTCCAGCGCTGAATTAACAATGGCCGCGGCTCGAATCGCGGTCGGTCCCCTCATCAGTTCCGTCGATGGCAAAACGCAACAACGTCGTCCCGCTCGCTGCGGTCAAGCCGGTGCAATTCGGACAGGCGCTCCAGGAGCGCTACCTGTCCTATGCGCTGTCGACCATCATGGCGCGCTCGCTGCCCGACGTGCGCGACGGCTTGAAGCCGGTACATCGTCGGCTGCTGTACGCCATGCGTCAGCTGAGGCTCGATCCCAACAGCGCCTTCAAAAAGAGCGCCCGCGTCGTCGGCGACGTGATCGGCCAGTATCACCCGCACGGCGATCAGTCGATCTACGACGCGCTGGTGCGCTTGGCCCAGGAGTTCGCCGCCCGCTATCCACTGATCGAGGGCCAGGGCAACTTCGGCAACATCGACGGCGATAATCCTGCCGCGATGCGCTACACCGAAGCGCGGCTCACCGAAGTGGCGGAGGCGCTGCTCTCCGGCATCGACGAGAACGCTGTCGATTTCCGTCCCAACTACGACGGCTCCACCGAGGAGCCGGCCGTGCTGCCGGGCGGGTTTCCCAACCTTCTGGCCAACGGGGCCGCCGGCATCGCCGTCGGCATGGCTTGCTCGATCCCACCGCACAATGCCGGCGAGCTCTGCGACGCCCTGCTTCACCTGATCAAGATCCCCAACGCGCGCATCGACACGCTGGTCGACTTGGTGAAGGGGCCGGATTTCCCGACGGGCGGCGTGCTGGTCGAGCCGCGGGAGTCGATCGTCGAATCCTACAAGACCGGTCGCGGCGCCTTTCGCCTGCGCGCGCGCTGGAAGGCGGAACAGCTGCCGCGCGGTCAGTACCGCATCATCGTCACCGAGATCCCCTACCAGGTCCAGAAGGGCCGGCTGATCGAGCGTATCGCCGAGATCATCAACGCCAAGAAGCTGCCGATCCTCGACGATGTACGCGACGAATCGGCCGACGATGTCCGCATCGTGCTCGAGCCGCGCACCGGCAACGTTCCGCCCGAGCTCCTGATGGAGCAGCTCTTCAAGCTCACCGACCTAGAAATCCGCTTTCCGCTGAACCTCAACGTCCTCGACAGGGACAACACGCCCCGCGTCATGGATCTGCGCGAGGCGTTGCAGGCCTTCCTCGATCACCGGCGCGAAGTCCTGGTGCGGCGCTCGACCTTTCGGCTGGCGGCGATTGAGCGGCGGCTGGAGATCCTCGAAGGCTACCTGATCGCCTATCTCAACCTCGACAGGCTGATCAAGATCATCCGCGAGGAGGACGAACCCAAACCCAAGATGATCAAGGCCTTCGGCCTCACTGACACGCAGGCCGAGGCGATCCTCAACATGCGCCTGCGCGCGTTGCGCCGCCTGGAGGAGTTCGAGATCAAGGGCGAGCACAAGAAGCTCTCCGCCGAGCGCAAGGAGCTGAAGGCGCTGCTCAAGGACGAGAAGCTGCAGTGGCAGGCGATCGCCGCCGAGGTCCAGGAGACGAAGCGCAAGTTCGGCGGCAAGACCGATCTTGGCCGACGTCGCACCGAGCTCACCGATGCACCGGCCGAAATCGAGCATGCGGTCGAGGACTTCGTCGAGCGCGAGCCGATCACTGTCGTGTGCTCGGACAAAGGCTGGATCCGTGCCGCCAAAGGGCATCTCGACGACAAGCAGGCGGCCGACCTCAAGTTCAAGGAAGGCGACGGTCCACGCTTCGCCGTCCACGCCCAGTCGACCGACAAGATCCTGGTGTTCGGCACCAACGGACGTTTCTACACGTTGCCCTGCGACCGCCTACCGAGCGCGCGCGGCCATGGTGAGCCGATCCGGCTGATGGTCGAACTCGGCAATGAACAGGACATCGTGCAGCTCGAAGTGTTCAAGGGTGCGCGCAAGTTCCTGGTCGCCTCCGATGCCGGACGTGGCTTCGTGGTGCCGGAGGACGATGTCGTCGCGCAGACCAAGAACGGCAAGCAGGTGCTCAACCTTGCCGACAAGGAAAAGGCGGTGGCCTTTTCGATCCTGCCCGAGGGGGCCGACTCGATCGCCGTGCTGAGCGAGGGGAGGAAGCTTCTCGTCTTTCCGTTGGAGCAGGTGCCGGAGATGGGCCGTGGACGCGGCGTTCTGTTGCAGAAGTCGAAGGCCGACAGGCTCTCCGATGCGCAGGCCTTCAAGCTCGGTGACGGACTGCCGTGGGGCAACCGCTTGATTCCGGCCGGCGAGCTGAAGTTCTGGCGCGGCGAGCGCGCGCAGGCGGGACGTATGCCGGAAAAGGGTTGGCCGCGCGCCAAACGCTTCAAGGATTGACGGGCATGGACCTGACGCTGATCTGGAAGGCGGTGCTGATCGGCGTCGTCGAGGGCCTCACCGAATTCCTGCCGGTCTCGTCGACAGGGCACATTATTCTTGTCGGGGAGTTGCTGCACTTTCAGGGGCCGCCCGGCAAGGTCTTCGAGATCGTCATACAATTCGGGGCGATTCTCGCGGTGTGTTTCCTCTACCGCCAGAAGCTCTGGAATACCGCGGTCGGCGTTCTCAGGCGCGAGAAGCCTGCGATGCGATTCGCAGCGACGATCGTCGTGGCCTTCATGCCGGCCGTCGTCGTCGGCGTCGCTGCCCACAAGTACATCAAGTCAGTGCTCTTCAATCCGACGGTCGTGGCCGTCGCGCTGATCGTCGGTGGCGTCGCCATTCTCGTCATCGAACGCTTTGCCCAGCGTCCGCGCATCAAGTCGGTCGACGACGTCGACCTCAAGACAGCTCTTTTGATCGGCCTGTGTCAGACCCTCGCCATGGTGCCGGGCGTGTCGCGCGCCGGCGCGACGATCATGGGTGCGCGCGTCTTTCGGGTCGACCGGGCGGCGGCGGCGGAGTTTTCGTTCTTTCTTGCCATTCCGACGATGCTCGGTGCGACCGTCTACGATCTCTACAAGAACTGGTCGACCCTTAACTGGGACGGCGGAGCCGTCATCGTTCTCGGGTTCGCCGCGGCCTTCATTTCGGCGGCCGTCGTGGTCGGGGCTTTCGTCCGATTCATCGGCCGGCACGGCTTTGCGGTTTTCGCCTGGTATCGCATCGCAATCGGGGCGGCGGCACTGATCTTCCTCTCGATTTAGCGACCTTCCCAAGTACGGGGCGCTGTGCCATAACCCCGGCCGCTGCGGAGCGACCGCACAGCAGAATCACCCAGAATCTCGAAGACATATTGGGAGGCTTGTTTCATGCAACGTCGTAAATTTCTTCGCAACGCCGGAGTCGGTGGCGCTGCGATTGCCGCTTCAGCCACGCTCGCCGCGCCGGCCATTGCGCAGTCGATGCCGGAGTTGAAGTGGCGTTTGACATCGAGCTTTCCCAAGTCACTCGATACCTTGTTTGGCGCTGCCGAAGTGCTGACGAAGAACATTGCCGAGGCGACCGACAACAAGTTCCAGATCCGCGTGTTCGCAGCCGGTGAAATCGTTCCCGGCCTGCAGGTCGCCGACGCTGTCCAGAATGGCACGGTCGAGATGGGGCACACCGCTTCATACTACTACTTTGGCAAGGACCCGGCGTTTGCCTTCGGCACTGCGGTTCCCTTCGGCCTCAACACGCGCCAGCAGAACGCTTGGCTGACCCAGGGCGGGGGAGAGCAGGCGCTGAACGATTTCTACAAGAACTACAACATCTTCGGCATGGCTGCCGGCAACACCGGCGCGCAAATGGGCGGCTGGTTCCGCAAGGAGATCAAGTCGGTCGAAGACATGAAGGGCGTCAAGATGCGTATCGGCGGGTTCGCCGGACAGGTCATGACGAAGATCGGCGTCGTGCCGCAACAGATCGCCGGCGGCGACATCTACCCGGCGCTCGAGAAGGGTACACTCGACGCGGCAGAGTGGGTCGGTCCGTACGACGACCAAAAGCTCGGCTTCAACAAGGTCGCACCCTACTACTACTATCCCGGTTGGTGGGAAGGCAGCGCGACGCTGCATCTCTTCATCGGTCTCGACAAGTGGAATGCGCTGCCGAAGAGCTATCAGGCAATCGTACGCTCTGCTGCCGCGATGACCAACACATGGATGGTCACCAAATACGATGCCGCGAGCCCGAATGCGCTGCGCGAGCTGCTGGCCGGTGGTACGAAGCTCCAGCCCTATCCTCAGTCCGTCCTCGAAGCCTGCTTCGCCGCGTCGAACGACGTCTACGCGGAGACCAACGCCAAGTCGGCGAACTTCAAGAAAATCTTCGACGGCTGGAAGAACTTCCGCCGCGATGCCGTGTTGTGGTCGCGCGTCGCCGAAGGCGGCTTCGACAACTTCATGGCGCGCCAGTCGGCGGCCAACAAGCTGTAAACGACCGTTTACCAGCAAATGAGAGCCCCGCCCCGGCGGGGCTCTTTTTTTGTCGTCTGGCGCGTGGCAGCCTGCGTCCGATGCCGGCAGCAAGCCGGGTCACGGGAGGAGCAATCCATGAAACGCAGAAAATTCCTGACAACAGCCGGCGTCGGTGCGGCGGCAACGACTGTGGCGGCGCCGGCGATCGCGCAGTCGATGCCGGAGTTGAAGTGGCGTCTGACGTCGAGCTTTCCCAAGTCGCTCGACACGCTCTTCGGCGGCGCTGAATCCTTCGCCAAGAAAATCGCCGCCCTCACCGACAATAAATTCCAGATCCGCGTGTTCGCGCCGGGCGAGATCGTGCCGGCGTTGCAGGTGCTCGACGCCGTTCAGAACGGCACTGTCGAAATGTGCCAGACGGCGAGTTACTACTTCGTCGGAAAGGATCTCACCTTCGGCTTCGACGCGGGTGTTCCCTTCGGACTAACGGCACGACAGCAGAACGCCTGGATGCTTCAAGGCGGTGGCCTGGAGCTGATGCGCGAGTTCATGGCCGGCTACAATGCAGTACCGTTCCCGGCCGGCAACACCGGCGTGCAGATGGGCGGGTGGTTCCGAAAGGAGATCAAGACGCTCGACGACATCAAGGGCCTGAAGATGCGGATCCCCGGCATCGGCGGGCAGATCTGGGCCAAGCTCGGCGCGGTGCCGCAGCAGATCGCCGGAGGCGACATCTATCCGGCGCTCGAGAAGGGCACGATCGATGGGGCGGAATGGGTGGGTCCGTACGACGACGAGAAGCTCGGCTTCTACAAGGTCGCGCCATATTACTACTATCCCGGCTTCTGGGAGGCCGGCACGCAGATCTCCATCCTGATCGGCAAGCAGCATTGGGAGGCGTTGCCGCCAAGCTACAAGCTCGCCGTTGAAACGGTTGCGGCCGACGTGAATGGCGAGATGCTGGCGCGTTACGACCGCCAGAACCCGCAGGCGTTGCGCAGGCTGGTAGCGGCCGGCGCCCAGTTGCGTCCTTATCCACGCGAGGTTCTCGCGGCGGCATGGAAGGCGACACATGAGATGTACAACGATTTCTCGGCCAAGAACGCCAAGTTCAAGAAGGTCTATGACCATTGGAAGGCCTTCCGTGACGAACAGTATCTATGGTTCCGCGTCGCCGAACTGACGTACGAAAACTTCGCTTTCTCGGCCGCCCAGACCGTCAAGTAACGCTCGTCAACAGTTGTTTGTGACTGCCCCGCCAAGGCGGGGCAGTTTTCTTGCTGGACCCTTGCAGTCTTTCTTTTGCGAAGCCTGCCTTCCCATGACAGGGGGACATCTCGAAGCCCTACCGATCCGAGCAGGTCCCGTGGCCCCGCATCGCGGAAGGTGGTTTCGATGGCTTCATGGCGCGCATGCAGGGCGGCGGGAAAGTCTGACCCTCAACGGCGAACGGCGAGGTGAAAGTTCCGCATCGACGGGGCTTTCTTCGTCTGCGAGGTCTGATGCTTTTCAAACGGAAGACTGCATGCCAGTCTTCGACCGCTGAAGGGGACCATTACCGTGTCCCGTAGGGAGGTATTGAAGAGATGAAGCGTAGAAAGTTTATCAGTAACGCCGGCGTGGGCGCCGCCAGTGTAGTTGCGACGAGTACTGTTGCGGCACCGGCGATCGCCCAGGGTATGCCGGAACTGAAGTGGCGTCTGACGTCGAGTTTTCCCAAGTCGCTGGATACGCTTTATGGCGGATCGGAACTGTTCGCCAAGGTGATCGGCGAAATGTCCGACAATAAATTCCAGATCCGGACCTTTGCCGCCGGCGAAATCGTTCCCGGCCTGCAGGTTGCGGACGCGGTGCAGAACGCCACCGTGGAAATGGGACAGACCGCTGCCTACTACTACTTCGGCAAGGATCCGTCCTTCGTGTTCGAGACCGGCCTGCCGTTCACGATGAATCAGCGTCAATACCTCGCATGGCAGTACCACGGCGGTGGCAACCGGCTGATCAACGACTTTTACAAGGCCTACAGCATCACCAGCCTCCCGTTCGGCGGCACCGGCGCTCAGATGGGTGGCTGGTTTCGCAAGGAGATCAATACGGTCGACGACATGAAGGGCCTCAAGTTCCGCGTCGGCGGATTCGCTGGCCTCATCCTTCAGCGGCTGGGTGTCGTTCCGCAGCAGATTGCCGGCGGCGACATCTATCCAGCCCTCGAGAAGGGCACGCTCGATGCCTGCGAGTGGGTCGGCCCGCACGACGACGAGAAGCTCGGTTTCAACAAAGTCGCCAAGTACTACTACTATCCCGGTTGGTGGGAAGGTGCGTCGATCGGTTCGCTCTACATCAACACCAAGGCGTGGGAAGGCTTGCCGAAGCCGTACAAGCAGATGGTCGAGACGGCGGCGGCGCAGGTCACGGCTTGGATGGTGCCGAAATACGATGCCTCCAATCCGGCCGCGCTCAAGCGACTGGTCGGGGCCGGCACGATCCTGAAGCCGTTCCCGAGGCCGGTCCTGCAAGCCTGCTTCGACGAAGCCTACCGGTTCTACGAGGAAGTCTCCGCCAAGAACGCCAACTTCAAGAAGCTGTTCGACAGCCTCAGGGTGTTCCGGATGGATCAGAACCTGTGGTTCCGCGTTGCCGAGAATACCTTCGACAACTTCAATTTCTCGATGTCGGCAGCAGGCCGCTAGGCGCCGCCACGAGGACACAAGAAGAAGGCCCCGCCTCAGGCGGGGCCTTTTGCTTGGTCAGTTGCGCACCGGAGGCGGCGCAAAGATGATCGGTGGAGGGTTGTCGTCCTGCGATGGAGCCTGAATCTCGATCTTGACCTTGGAGGGATCGATCTTGGGATCCTTGTCGAGACCGGCCAGCACCAGGCCGGGGAAGGCAATCACGAGCGCCACCATGATGCACTGAATGATGACGAACGGAACGGCACCCCAGTAGATCTCGCCCGTCGTCACGCCATCCATCTCTCGGCCGGTCACCTTGTCGATGTACTTGCCCTCCGGTGCGACGGATCTCAGGTAAAACAACGCAAACCCGAACGGCGGATGCATGAATGACGTTTGCATGTTGATGCCGAGCAGCACGCCGAACCAGATGAGATCGACGCCCAGGGCCAGCGCTGGCGCCACCAGAAGCGGCACGATGATGAAGGCGAGTTCGAAGAAATCCAGGAAGAATGCCAGGAAGAACACCAGGATGTTGACGACGATCAAGAATCCGATCTGTCCGCCCGGCAGCGCCAGCAAGAGATGTTCGACCCAGAGATCGCCGTTAACACCGTAGAAGGTGAGACTGAACACCCGGGCGCCGACCAGAATGAAGATGACGAACGAGGTGAGCTTTGCCGTACTGTCCATCGCCTGCTTCAGCAAGGTCCAGCTGAGCCGCCGGTAGCTGAGCGCCAGCAGAAGTGCCCCCGTCGCGCCCATGGCGCCGCCTTCGGTCGGGGTGGCCAGTCCGATGAATATCGTGCCGAGCACGAGGAAGATCAGCGCCAGCGGCGGCATCATGACGATGATGACCTGTTCGCCGATGCGGCTGAGTATGCGGAGCTTGAGGTATCGGTTCGCCATCGCCAGGACGTAGGCCACGAGGCCGGCGAATGCCGTTGCCCAGATCGCCTCCCAGTCGAGCAAGTGCGACAGGGCGTAGCCCGCGCCGATGCAGCCGACAACCACGACAAGCAGGGAAGGATACCCGGCGCTGCCGTCATCCTCCTTGATCGTCCGCGCTTCGAGCGGCAGCGCGGGCGCACGGTCCGGGCTGAAGATCGTGCGGCCCAGCACGTAGCCGGCGTACAGCGCCGTCAAGACGAGGCCGGGAATGATCGCGCCCTTGTACATGTCGCCGACCGATCGTCCCAGCTGGTCGGCCATGACGATCAGCACCAGGCTTGGCGGTATGATTTGTGCCAGGGTGCCGGACGCGGCGATCACGCCGGTCGCCAGTCGCCGGTCGTAGCCGTAGCGCAGCATGATCGGCAGGGAGATCAAGCCCATCGAAATGACCGAGGCCGCCACCACACCCGTCGTCGCGGCGAGAAGCGCGCCCACGAAAATCACCGCAAAAGCCAGACCGCCGCGCAGCGGGCCGAACAGTTGTCCGATCGTGTCGAGCAGGTCCTCCGCCATGCCCGACCGTTCGAGGATCAGGCCCATGAAGGTGAAGAATGGAATGGCGAGCAGTGTGTCGTTCTCGATGATGCCAAACAGCCGGTTCGGCAGAGCCTGGAAGAACGATGGCTTGAAGAGGCTGAGCTCGATGCCTATGAATCCGAACAGCAGGCCGAGCGCCGCAAGGGAGAAGGCGACCGGATAGCCGAGCAGCAGGAACACGACCAGCGAGAAGAACATGATGGGCGCCATCTCGGCCTTCACGAAGGTCGAGAACCCGCTGTCCGGCAGGAACATCGAGGTTCCCAGGAGACCCACAAGGCAGATGAGGAACGCGAAGAAAATGCCGCGAATAATCGCCATGACCTGCTCTCAGTGCCCGGAGTTACGCTGGCGGGTGTCGACATAGACGCCGCGCATGATCCCGATCTGCTTGATCGCCTCCGAGATGCCCTGAAGCAGCAGCAACGCAAAGCCCAGGACCGCAACAAGCTTGATTGGCCAGCGGATCAGGCCGCCGGCATTGCTCGACGATTCGCCGATGCGAAAGGACTCGTAGAAGTACGGCCAGCCTTCGATCAGCATGATGATGCACAACGGGATCAGGAAGAACAGATGGCCGAACAAGGCGATGCGGTTGTTCGCCCTGGCAGACAGGCGGCTGGAAACGATGTCGATCCGGATGTGCTCCTGGCGCAGCAGGGCGTAGCCGGCGCACATGAGGAAGATGACGCCGAAGAGATACCACTGCCACTCGAGCCAGGCGTTGGAACTCGAGTTGAATACTTTGCGGATGATGGCGTTGACCGCACTGATCAGTACGACCACGAGAATGAGCCAATAGACGGTTCGTCCGACAAGTTCATTGAGGCGGTCGATGGCCGCGCTCAATTTCAGTAACCCGGTCACTATGGATGCTCCCCGATCCAGGGTTTTTTGATTGCCGTTCTCGACGCCACGCAAGCCCACGCTGCCTGCACTTCGCAAGACGGAGACGAGACCATCTAGCAGAAAAAATCCGCGAGGGAACCTTTCATTGGAAGCGTGCGACCTGCATGCGGACGGCACCAGTCGGTCGCCGTACGAGACCTATCGTCGCGGATTTGTCTAAGCCGCAGGCAGCTCGGTCCAGCCTTCCGGCCCGAAGAATTCCAGGGGCCGAAACGCCTGCTTGTAAGCCATCTTGCTCGAGTCGGCGATCCAGTAGCCGAGATAGACATAGGGCAGGCCCCGCCGGGCGGCGGCATCGGCCAACCACAGGATCATGTGCGTTCCGAGCCCTCGCCGCGGATCCTGCGGATCGAAGAAGCTGTAGACCGCCGATACGCCGCTCGACAGCCAGTCGACCAGACAGGCTCCGACCAGGCGGCCCTCGGCCGAGTCGTCGCGAAATTCGATGATCGCGGTCTCGACCGGACTCTCTTCGACCATGGCGCGATAGTCGTCGAAGTCCATGTCGGCCATGTCGCCGTCGCGATGCCGGGTCAGCACGTAGCGTGAAAAAAGCGCATACTGCTCCCCGGTCGCTAGCGGCTGCGACTCGATCGCATGGACATGCTCATTCCGCCGCAGAATCCGGCGCTGGGCCCGGCTGGGATCGAAGTCGCGGACCCTGATGCGCACCGGTACGCAGGCGCGGCAGCCGTCGCACAGTGGCTTGTAGACGAAGTGGTGGGAGCGCCTGAAGCCCGCGTCGGTCAGCGTGTCGTGCTGCGAGATCGCATCCGGCCCGCTCAGCTCGGTGACGAGCTTGGTCTCCAGCCGGTGCGGCAGATACGGGCAGCGCATCGCCGGCGTGGTGCGAAAGAATCGCAGGGTCTGGATGTTTTGGCGAATGAACATGGATTTAGGGAAACG
>Ga0155465_1236_pt1 | contig 18801 bp, 14 predicted proteins | sample RifCSPhighO2_12_FD_107123 | JGI IMG/M metagenome (GOLD analysis project Ga0155465, IMG submission 107123) | Alphaproteobacteria bacterium RIFCSPHIGHO2_12_FULL_66_14 | reverse complement strand
CCGACCTGTTCACGTCGATGGCACCGCGCGAACTCAAGGACCGCATGCCGTTCGTCGTCGACACCGACGAGGGTCCGAAGTGGACGGCCAAGAGCGGCGCCACCTTCGGCTTCAAGAACGGCGTCGGTCCGGCCGGCTCGAAATACGTTCCCGGCAAGCATCACCGCGTCGACATCATGGCCGAGACCGGCCTCTACTCGGATGGCGCCAAGGACATCCGTCGCATCTCCGATCCGCACCTACGCATCAAGGACTTGGACCGCGACGGCGTCGATGCCGAGGTGATCTACGGCATCCTGGGCGCCGCCAGCCGGCTCAACGACCGCGAGGCCGGCAACCAGATGCTGACGATCTACAACGACTGGCTGAAGGATTTCTGCAGCCACTATCCCGAGCGGCACATCGGCCTTGCCTGCCTGCCCTACGGCGACATCGACGCCGCGGTGAAGGAGATCCATCGCGTCGCCAAGATGGGCATCAAGGGGCTGGAGCTCTCGTGCTCGTGGGACATGGAGCCGATGTGGCACCCGATGTGGGAACCCTTGTGGAAGGCGGTGAATGACGTCCAGCTGCCGCTGCACTTCCACACCTTCCCGGCGGTGCCGCCCAACATGATCGAGAAGTATCCCGGCCGCGTCGGCCGCTCGGTGTTCTTCACCATCGTCTCGGGTTTCCAGATGAACCTGGTGAACATCCTGGCCGCCATCATCGGCGCCAACGTGCTGGAACGTTATCCCAACGTCCGCATCGCCTTCGGCGAGTCGGGCTCGGGCTGGATCCCCTACGCGCTCGACCGCATGGACTTCGAGTGGGAGGACCGCTTCACCGACCTCGGCCTCAAGATGAAGCCCAGCGACTACTGGCGCCGCCAATGCAAGGCCACCTTCCAGTTCGACCGCATCGGCGCCAAGCTGATCGACGAGATGGGCGCGGAAAGCCTGATGTGGGGTTCCGACTACCCGCACGGCGACGGCGTGTGGCCGCACTCCGACAAGTACATCAAGGAGCAGTTCGCCGACGTCCCAGCCGAGCAGGTCAAGATGATCACCTGCACCAACGCCGGGAAATTTTATGGGCTGATCAACTAGACGAGATCGCTCTTCGACACGGTGTGGCGAAGCGCGAAGACCTCACCCTCGGGCGCGTGCCGGGCACGCGCCGCCTGGGCCGCTTCGACCGACCAGAAGAAGGCGACCAGCGCCCGCTCGATCTGGCGGTCGGGCGCAGCGCGCAGATCCTTCTCCGCCGTGTGGGCCTGGCCGAGGTTGGCGTGGCCGGCCAGCAGATCGACGCGCGCCGTCTCCAGTCCCGCCAGGGTGTCGAAGGGCGCGGTGTTGCCGGCGGTCATGCGCAAGGTGAGGACCGCCGCGCCAATGCCGTCGCCCCAGCGCTGCTCGACCGTGCAGACAGTGCGCCAGGTGTCGCGGAACTTGGGGAAGATGGCGCGGCTCATCTCAGTCGGGTTGCCGAGGCGCGCGTAGTACTCCGCACTCTCGAAAGCCGCCGCACTCTCGGCATCGTAGAACAGGAGATAGCGGCCTGGGGTATCGACGCCCTTGAACCTGGAGCCGCGCAGCCAGCCGGGACAGCCGACGCGCTCCTGGACATGCTCTTGGCTGTGCCAGTGTTCGAAGAAGGTATCGTCCGCCGGATCGATGTCGACCCAAATGGCGAGGACCGCCTGACCGCCGCTCATGTCGCCCTCACCGCTTGCGTAAAGGCGGCGACCTCATTGCGGCGGTTATGGTCGGTCGCCGGCACATAGGGAGGCTGCGGAAAGGCGGCAAGGGTGACCACGACCAGACCCTCGTCGCGGAAGATGTCGATGCGCTGCCCGGCATGGCCGAGGGCCGCCATCACGCCACGGCCCAGCCACCAGCTGTAGCCATAATGGGTGATGTCGACGACCGGCGGGGATTCGAGCTCGAACGCGGGCGTCGCCGCCGCCTCGACCCAGCCTTCGGGCAGCACGCGTTTGCCGTCGATCACGCCGTCGTTGCGGACAAACTCGGCGAAGCGGCCGAAGTCGCGCAGGACCATGCCGGCGCGGCTGCCGCCGATCTCCTGGCCGCCGTCGCTTTCCAGCGTGTAGAAGGCGTCGCATTCCATGCCGGCCGGCTGCCAGACCTTTTCGGACATGTAGTCCGCCAGCGGCTTGCCGACCGCCTCGGTAAGTGCCGCGCCCAGGAGATAGGTGTCGCCGGAATTGTAGAGAAAGGTGGTGCCGGGAGCGGCGGCGCGCGGCAGCGAGGCCATCAGCTTCAGCACGCCGCCCGGCACCTTGTCGGCCAGAGACTTCGAGTAACGGTTCACGTCGGAATTGCGGTCGGGATAGACCTCGGTCCAGCGCACGCCGGACGACATGGTCATGACATGGCGCAAGGTCACGCCCTCATAGGCCGACTGGCGCAGAGCCGGCAGGTATTTGGTGAGCGGATCGTCGATCGAGCCAATGGCGCCGTCATGGATCGCCGCGCCGACCAGCATGGCTGTCATCGACTTCACCGTCGACATGGTCGACCAACGGTCGTGCTCCCGTAGGCCGAGGCCGTAGCGCTCCAGCACCACCTTGCCGTGGCGGATCACGAGGAGGCCGGCAATGACGTTGCGGTCCATGAACGACGCGACATCGTACTCGCGGCCATCGACTGCGTAGCGCGGATCGATCTCCGGGCCGCGCGGCAACGCGCGGGCCGCGGGCCCGCGCCGGATCATGCGATGGGCGAACAGTTGGTCGACGATGCGATAGGCGTAGGGCTGGATCGCCGGCGGCAAGAGCAGGAAATCCTCCCCTCGCGGGAGGTGCCTGCGAAGCGCTGACGTGTTCAGGAAAATGCCTTGAAGGTGATGAGGGTGAAGGTGTCCTTCACACCGCCCAGCGTCTGGATTCTGCTGGTGACGAAATGGCCGATGTCGGTCTTGTCGTCGAGATAGCACTTCATCAGGAGATCGTACTGGCCGGAAGTCGAATAGACCTCCGACACTTGCTCGACCGCGACGGCGTCGTCGGCGACCTCATAGGCCTTGCCGAGCTCGCACTTCACCATGACGAAGATCGTCTGCATGGACCCGGAGTCTAGCGCGGCTGGCGGGCGAGGAAAGCCGGCACGTGATCGCCGAGCCCCTTGGGCGCGGGACCGCCATCGTCGCGGTCGCGCCGCGGTTCGGAGCGGCGTTCGTGGCTGCGCTCGGGACGACGCTCGGAATTACGTTCGCGCGGCGGCTGGGCCGCACGCTCAGCACGCGGCTCGCGGGGAGCATGTTCACGCGGCGCATGCTCACGCTCGGGACGGCGCTCGCGCGGCGCCCGCTCCGGCCGCGGCTCGCGTGCAGCCGGAGCCTCGGCCGCCGCCTGCGGCTCCGCCGACACTTCGGGACGCGGTTCACGATGTTCACGGGGCGCGCGCGGTTCACGGCGCGGGCCGCGCGGCTTGTCGCCAGCACCAGCACCGCCGCTGCTGCGGCCGGGGCGACCGCCACGGCCGCCGCGGCCACGACGACGTCCGTCGCCGGCTTCCAGCGTCGCGGTCTCGAGGCCGGGCACTTCGATACGCGGGATGGTGGTGCCGATCAGTTTTTCGATGGCCTCGATCAGACCGCCCTCGAACGGAGCAGCGAGCGTGAAGGAATGGCCGATCTTGCCGGCGCGGCCGGTGCGGCCGATGCGATGGACGTAGTCCTCGGGCGAGAACGGCACGTCATAATTGAACACATGGCTCATGTCCTGGACGTCGAGGCCGCGCGCGGCCACGTCGGACGCGACAAGAATCTGGATGTCGCCGGCCTTGAACTTCTCGAGCGTCTCGGTGCGCGCGGGCTGGCTCATGTCGCCGTGCAGGGCGCCGGCATTGAGGCCGTGCTTTTTAAGGGCGGTGTGGAGCGTGGCGACATCGCGCTTGCGGTTGCAGAACACGAGCGCGTTCTTCACGTCCTGGCTCTTGATCAGAGCGAGCAGAGCCTCGCGCTTGTCATCCTCGGGAACGACGATCAGCCCCTGGACGATGGTGGCGCTGGCCGAGGCCGGCGGCGAGACCGTGACTTCCTTCGGGTTGCTGAGGAAGCGATCGGCCAGGCGCTTGATCTCCGGCGGCATGGTGGCCGAGAAGAACAGCGTCTGGCGCAGCGTCGGCAGGGTGGCAACGATGCGCTCGACGTCGGGGATGAAGCCCATGTCGAGCATGCGGTCGGCTTCGTCGATCACCAGGATCTTGACGTCATTCAGCAAAATGCCGCCACGCTCGAAGTGATCGAGCAGGCGGCCCGGGGTGGCGATCAGCACGTCGACGCCGCGCTCGAGGGCGCGTTCCTGGTCGGGGAAGCTCACGCCGCCGATCAGCAGCGCCATGTTGAGCTTGTTGTACTTGCCGTAGGTCTCGAAGTTTTCGGCCACCTGGGCGGCCAGTTCGCGCGTCGGCTCCAGGATGAGAGTCCGCGGCATCCGCGACTTGGCGCGGCCCTCCGCAAGGATGTCGATCATCGGGAGGACGAAGGAGGCGGTCTTTCCGGTGCCCGTCTGGGCGCATCCGAGGACATCGCGACCCATCAGGACGATGGGAATGGCCTTTTCCTGGATGGGGGTGGGCGTCGTGTAGCCTTTTTCGGCGACTGCCTGCAGTACCGGGGCGCTCAGCCCCAAACTCTCAAAACTCATTTAATTTCCGTGGTTTAGTCCATTCTATCCGCTGGACTTTGGAGCGGTCTCGTAAGGCTCGTGGATCGGGCCGGACCGCTGGCGGCACTCATATGACCCCTCGGTCGCCCCAAGTCAACGTGCGGCCGGGCGGGGTCTGCCTCCCGCTCCGGTCAGGCCTTGAGCTCGATTTCCACGAAAACGAACTCGAAATCGTTGGGATTTATGACGTCGTGCTCGACCCCGATGGGGCGGGCATAGGAGACGCCGGCCCGGAGCGGCGCCGGCACCGTCGTCTTGCCGTCATGGATATGCAATTCGCCCGTGGTCACCGGGACGACCACGTAATCGTGGTTGTGGCGGTGCCACCCGGTGTGGCCGCCGGGCGGGAAGCGCCATTCGGTGACGATGACCCGGTCGTTCTCGACCTGGACGGAGGGCTTGGCGAGGGGACGTTCTTTTTCGGTCATGGTCGAAAGCTAATGGGCACCCGGACTTTTGTCAGGTGACAGGCCAGCGCACCTTGTTAAGGTGCATATGCACGTAACTGCCGAGGTTTCCCCTGTCCAACGCCGCCGTGGCCCATCCTCTCCTGACCGCGCCCATCGGGCCAAGTCTGTGGAAACTCGCCGGCCCGACCACGGTCGTGATGGTGGCGCAGACCTTCGTCGCCATCGCCGAGACCTTCATCTTCGGCCGGCTCGGCACCGAGGCCCTGGCGGGCTTCGCGCTGGTCTTCCCGCTCATGATGATGATGACGATGATGGCGGCCGGCGGCATGGGCGGCGGCGTGGCGGCGGCGATGGCCCGCACGCTGGGCGCCGGCCGGCGCGACGATGCGCGGGCGCTGGTGCTGCATGCACTGATCCTGGGCGCGGTGCTGGCTCTCACGTTCACCCTGCTCGCCTGGACCGTGGCGCCCGCCCTCTATCGGCTGCTGGGTGGCGAGGGCCGCGCGCTCGACCACGCCCTCACCTACTCCCATGTCCTGTTCTCGGGCGCGATCGCGATCTGGGCGAATTTCTTTCTGTCGGCGCTGCTGCGCGGCGGCGGCGATGCCGCCACGCCCGGTCGCTACATGCTGCTGTCGTCGATCGCCCAGGTGCCGCTCTCCTACGTGCTGGCCTTGGGCATCGGCGATTGGCCGGGCCTCGGCATGGCAGGCCCCGCGATCTCCTCTCTTCTGACCTCGACCGTGTCGGCCCTGCTGCAGGCGCGCGCCCTGTGGGGCGGCAAGCTGGGCTTCGTCCCGGGATTGGGCGGCCTCGCGCTGCAGGGCCGTCTGTTCTGGGACATCTTGAAGGTCGGCCTGATCGCCTCCTTCTCGGCCTTCACCGCCAACCTCACGGCCATGCTGGTGACGGGCCTGGTCGGCCGCTTCGGCGTGGCCGCGCTGGCGGGCTACGGCATCGGCGTGCGGCTGGAATTCATGCTGGTGCCTCTGGCCTTCGGCATCGGCTCCGGCCTCACCACGATCGTGGGCGTCGCGGCCGGCGCCAACGACTGGCGGCGCGCCGTGCGGGCGGCCTGGATCGGCAGTCTCGTTGCCGGGCTGGGCATCGGCGCCTTCGGCTGGATCGTGGCGCTCGTGCCGGAGGGTTGGGCGCGGCTGTTCACCAACGACCCCGAGGTGATTGCCGCCACCGTGGCCTACATCACGCGCGTGGCGCCGTTCTATTGCCTGTTCGGCGTCGGCATGACGCTCTCCTTCGCGAGCCAGGGCGCCAACCGCATGACGGCGCCCTTCCTGGCCGGCGTCACCCGCCTGTTCGTGGCGACCCTGGGCGGCTGGTTCGCCATCGAGACCCTGGGTTGGGGCCTGCCGGGCGTCTTCACCGCCATCGCCGTTGGCATGATCACCTTCGGCGCGCTGATCGCGGGGCCGTTGCTGATCCATCCCTGGCGCGGCCGGGCGTGATAGACTTCCCGCTCGACGCGGGAGGGCGGCATGCAACGCAGCGGCACGATCTCGACCTGGAACCGCAACCCGGCCGATGAAGAGGCGATGGGCGCCGCCCATGCGCCGATCTGGCGGCGCATGATCGACGTCTCGGTGCCCGACGATCTCCGCGACGCGACCGTGCTCGATTACGGCTGCAACCAGGGCGGTTTCCTGCGCCTGCTCTACGACCGCCATCCGTTCCGCGCCGGCGTCGGCCTCGACATCGCCCGCGAATCGGTGGCGCGCGCCGAACTGCTGAAACGCCAGCGCCCGATCGAATACCGCGCCGGCAACAGCGCCGCCGCCCTCGACCGCACCTTCGACTTCGCTTTCAGCCACGAGGTGCTCTATCTGCTGCCCGATCTCGCGGCCCACGCCGCCGACATCAAGGCCGCCCTTCGTCCCGGCGGCGCCTATGTCGCCGCCATGGGCTGCCACACCGACAGCGCGGTCTGGCCGCGATGGCGCAAAGTGATTGCCGAGACCTCTTCAATCCCGATCTACGACCACTCTCTGGACCGCGTCGCCAAGACCTTCTCCGAGGCGGGCTTCACGGTCTCGGTGCGGCCGCTGGCGCTTGACGCCTTCATGCCGGTGACGGTGGGCAGCGACTACTTCCCCAAGATCGTCGACCAGCTGCGCTACTATAGCCAGGACAAGGTGCTGTTCCGGTTCGTGCGTTCGCCCTGATCAGCGGGCGCCGAGCTTCCTGAGCGAGCGGTCGATCCAGAGTGCGCCGATCTTCTCCTGGACGCCGTTCTGGCGCAACCGCTGGCGCAGGCAGGCGAAGTCGACGCGGTCGAGCTCCTGGTCCTGGTTGAAGCAGGAGAACACGACGCTCTCCTTGCCGGTCACCGGATCCCGGTGGAGCTGCAGGCACTGGGCGCAGATCTCCTTCATCATGCATTGCATGGGCGAGTTGATCGATCCCAGCGCGCGGTGGTCGGCCTTGAGGTAGGGCTTCAGCACGGCATGACGCGCGAGGCGCACGGCGTTCATCATGCCGTCGGAGCCGATGGCAACGATGCGGTCGGCGTCGCTGAACGGAATCGGCTGGGGCCCCAACTCTCCTGATGCGTACTTGCGCATCGTCTCGACGATGTTGTCGACGGTCGACTTGTCCTGCGGTCGGCCGGGGATGAAGCCTGGGGCCTCGTCACAGCACCACACCACGACGTCGGCCGCAGCCTCGATCTCCTCGATCTTGTAGCGGTCGATCACCTTCTTGTAGCCGGCGAAGTACAAAACCTTGCTGCCGGCTTTGCGGAACGCCTGGCCGATCGAGAACAGCACGGCATTACCGAGACCGCCGCCCGCCAACACCACGGTTTCGCCGGGTTCGATCTCGGTCGGCGCACCGGTCGGGCCCATGACGATCACCGGCTCGCCGGGCTCGAGCAGGGTGCAGAGGTCGGATGAGCCACCCATCTCCAGGGTGATCAGCGACAACAGGCCCTTGCCCTTGTCGACCCAGGCGCCGGTCAATGCCAGGCCCTCCATGGTGAGCAAGGTGCCGTCGACCTTCTTGGAGCGCGCCTCATAATTCTGCAGGCGGTAGAACTGGCCGGGCTCGAAGTTGCGGGCGGCGGCCGGCGCCTCGACGATGACCTCGACGATGGTGGGCGTCAGCCGATCGACGCGCACGACTTTCGCACGCCAGTCACGGTTGGCTTCGGCCAAAATCTCGGCCGGCGAGCGTGCCGGCGCCGCCAGCTTCGCCATCGTCCGGGTCAGCACCGGATAGCCCTGCTTGGCGCCGCCCATCGCCTTCACGACATTGCCCGCAAACGAAGGATGCAGGTCGCCGAAGAACGACATGCCGCGGCCGTCGACATGACGATACATCAGGACGCGCACGTCGGCCGGCTTGCAGATCCGCTCGGGCGTGACGGGATTGCCGTCCTCGTCGAGGGCGCGGAAATACTTGCCGTCGATGAAGGCATGCGTCGAGTCCTCGCGCGCCAGCACCGTGTTGGGTTGCGTGCCCGCCGCGACCAGGATGGTGCGTGCCGGCAGGGTCGCCTCGATCTTGGCACCGTTCTGCTCACCCGCCACCTTCAACGCGCAGGCATGGCCGTTGGCGTCGACCTCGACGGCGACCGGCGAGAGGCCTTCGACGAAGCGGATGTCCTCCTCCAGCGCCTTCAGCACTTCCTCGTGGTTCAGCGTATAGGACGGCGACTCGATCAGGCGGCGGCGATAGACCAGCGAGACGCCGCCCCAGCCGTTCACCAGCCTGGCGATGTCGGGCGCGCGGCCCTCGCGTGCGGCCGTCGCGCGCTCGGCACGGATGGCCCGGGCGTGGCCCAGGAACTCCTGAGCGATCTCGCGTTCCTCGTCGTTCCAGGCGGCATTCACCGCCGGCTCGCCGCGTTCGGCGACAAGTGTTTCGTGCCGTGCCAAAAACTTCTCGACCTGCAGCGGATAGTAGGCGAGCGATTCGGTGGCGGTATCGATGCCTGTGAGGCCGCCGCCGATCACGACCACCGGCAGGCGGATTTGCAGATTGGCGATGGAATCTTTCTTCGCCGCGCCCGTGAGCTGCAGCGCCATCAGGAAGTCCGACGCCGCGCGCACGCCGCGGGCGAGGCCATTGGGCAGGTCGAGCACGGTGGGCTTGCCGGCGCCGGCGCAGAGCGCCACGTGGTCGAAGCCCATGGCCAGCGCGCTCTCGACCGTCACCGTGCCGCCGAAGCGCACGCCGCCGAACATCGAGAACTGGCCGCGGCGCTCGAGCAGCAGCCGCACCATTTTCAGGTAGTTCTTGTCCCAGCGCACGGTGATGCCGTATTCGGCGACGCCGCCGAAACCCGCCATCGCGCGTTCACCCAAATCCTCGCGCAGGCTGGCGACATCCTGGACAGCGGCAAACGGCACGCGGGCGCCGTCGGCCAGTACACCCGACTGCTCGGGCGGCAGCGGCTCGATTTTTAGCCCGTCGACCGCCACCACGGTGTGGCCGTCGTTCATCAGGTGATGCGAGAGATTGAAGCCCGCCGGACCGAGGCCGACCACCAGCACGGTGCGGCCGGTCGCCGGACGCGGGATCGGGCGGCTGAGGTTGAGCGGGTTCCAGCGCGTCAGCAGCGAATAGATCTCGAAGCCCCACGGCAGGCCGAGCACGTCCTTCAGCGTCCGGGTCTCGATCTGCGGGATGTCGACCGGCTCCTGCTTCTGATAGATGCAGGCCTTCATGCAGTCGTTGCAGATGCGATGCCCGGTGGCCGCGACCAGCGGATTGTCGACGACGGCCATCGCCAGCGCGCCGATGGAGAAGCCCTCGCTCTTGAGGAGGTTCATCTCCGAGATCTTTTCCTCGAGCGGGCAGCCCGCCAGGGTCACGCCGAACGGCGACTTCTGGAAGGCGCCGGTCTTGCGGTCCTTGAGGCCGCGTGAGCAGCTGTCCTTACCCTGGTTGTGACACCAGATGCAGTAGTTGGTGTGGTCGAGCGCGCGGACCAGGTCGAAGCCTTCGTCGGTAAGCGCAAAGCCCTCGCGATGACGCAGCATCGGCCGCGGCAGTTTCATCCGTGTGACGCCATCGACCACCTCGGTCTCGATCGGCACCAGATGCTCGGGATCGATCTTGTGCGGCACCTTGAACAGTGGCCCGTCGCGATGGCGCTTCTTGCCCTCGGGATTGTGCAGCGCCCAGGCGGCATAGCGCGCCAGCGCCTCGATCTCCGGTGTCGGTGTCTCGACCTTGAACTCGGCGCCGACGTGTTCGCGGACGGCGAGTGCAAAGGCAAGCTCCCAATCCTCCAAGCCGTCGGCAAAGCCGGCCCCGAGCTTGACGTCTGCCGTGACGCTGTCGCCGTCGAGCGCCATTGCGGCATCTGCCTTGATGGCGCGCGTCACATAGCGTTGCACGAACAGCCGCTTGCAGTCGTAGAGCGGTGCCAGCCGGCTGTGCTGGCCGCGCAGCTCCGCCACCGGCGCGGCCACGCCGAACAGGGCGCCGACGAAATCCTCGAGAGGTCGCGCCAGTTCGATCAGAAGATTCGACTCGTCCTTGGCGGCGAGCTGCTCCGGCGCCACGCGCGCCGCCATCAGCCGCGCGTGCAGGTCCGCATCGACGCCCTGCAGCGAGGCGGCGAATGCAGCATCGAGGCGGCCGAGACCATCACGGTCATAGAGATCGTTGAAGCTGAGCCCGTGGGTGAGGACGGGAGCCAGCCGGGGCGCGTTCATTGCCAAATATCCAGATTGAGCGAGGGGTATTTTGTTCGTAGGCGAACCGATTAGCCGGGGCAGCCCGGGAGCGCAAGACGCGCGGCGAATTCGCGACATTTATGCCTGATGACGGGGCCTCCGGCTTCGCGCATGGTCCGCCATCCATGCAAACTGTTCCCGCCTCCGTGCGCAACTGGCTGATCGTCGTTGCCACCATGATCTTTTTCATGATCGTGATCGGTGCGCTCACGCGACTCACAGAATCGGGCCTGTCGATGGTCGAGTGGCGGCCGGTCACCGGCTGGGTGCCACCGCTTTCCGACGCCGCCTGGAACGCGGAACTGGAGAAGTATCTTTCCTCGCCGCAGGGAAGATTGGCCAATCGTGGTTTCAACGTCGTCGAATTCAGAGAGATCTTCTGGCTCGAGTACACTCACCGCCTGTGGGGACGGTTGATCGGCGTTGTTTTCGCGGTGCCGCTCGCCTGGTTCTGGTGGCGGGGCTTGCTCACACCGCATCTGAAGCCGCGCCTGCTGGCGCTCCTTGTGCTGGGCGGCCTGCAGGGTGCGCTCGGCTGGGCGATGGTCGCCTCGGGCCTGGTCGACCGTCCTTCGGTCAGCCATTACCGGCTCGCCGCCCATCTCCTGCTCGCCGTGGCGCTCTACGCCTATACGGTCTGGCTGATCCTCGAGCTGGGACCGCAGGCGGCGCGGCGCGACGATGCCGAGACCTCGCACATGGCGACGGCATTGATTGCCTTCCTCTTCGTCGTGCTCACCTGGGGGGCCTTGATGGCCGGACTGCGGGCGGGAACGGCGCACGGCACCTTCCCCACCATGTCGGGCCATTGGATTCCGCCCGGCCTGTTCGACCTGGCACCGTGGTGGATCAACCCCTTCGAGAACGGCACGACCATCCAGTTCATCCATCGCTGGCTGGCCAAGCTGCTGGTGCTGGGCGTGCTGATCCTGGCTTGGCGGGTCCGCCGCCCCGAAACACTGGCCGCTGCCACGATGGCGCTGCTCCAGCTCGGCCTCGGAATCGCCACGATTCTGAGTGGAATCAACATCTTCCTGGCAACGGCGCATCAGGCCGGCGCGGTACTTCTGCTGACGGCATTGGTCGTCGTCCGTCATCGCGCCATGCCTTCTCGGCAGCGCCCAGCCTCGGCTATGGTTGGGGGATGAACGGCAAGCTCAACTGGCCCAAACCGCCGACTTCGGCGACGTCGTTGGCAAAGCATCCCGTCGTTCTGGCCGGGATCGCGATCCTTGCCGTGGGCGCCGCTGCAACGGGAGCCTGGTTGACGCAGCCGCCCGAAACGGCGCCGCCGCGCGTTGCCAAGTCGGCCAAGGCGAAGCGTGCCGTCGTCGGGGTACCGTCGGCCGCCGTGCCGGCAGCCTCGATCGTTCTTCAGGACGCCGCGCCACCACCCGAACCGACCAGCGCCGATTTCGCCCGCAGCGGCGACGTGCCGGCCGCTTCCACACCACCCGCCTCGACGGCCACCGCCGAGCCGCCCAAGCCGATCGACTGGGCGGCGATGCCGATCGACGACCTCCGCGCCCGAGCCAACGCCGAGGAGATCACCGCCATGGAGGAACTGGCGCGCCGGCTGGTCCAGGGTGTCGGCGTCACCAAGGACCAGCAGGCCGGCGCCGGCTGGCTGCTGCGCGCTGCCCAGCGGGGTTCGGCGCAATCGGCATTCAATGTCGCCGTGATGTACGAGCGCGGCTTCGTGGTCGAGCGCGATTCGACGAAAGCCATCGAATGGTATCGCAAGGCGGTGGCCGCCAACCTGCCGATGGCCAAGCACAACCTCGCGCTGTTGCTGCGCGACGGCAAGGGAGCGCCGCGCAACGGCCGCGAAGCTGTCGAACTGCTGCGCTCGGCGGCGCGTCAGGGAATGGCGGCATCGATGTTCACGCTGGGCGACATCTATGAGCGGGGCGATGCCGCACCGAAGGACGCGGCGACAGCCCTGGCCTGGTTCGCGATCACCGCCGAATTCGAGCGCCAGACCAATCGCAACGCCGAGACGGCACTGGCCAAGACCGCAAACCAGCGCACGCAGACCCTGCAGCGGATTCTGACTCCGGCCGAACTGGAGCGGGCGCAGCAGCTCGGGCAAAGCGAATTCAAGCTCATCGTCGAAGCCCTATCGCCGCCCAAGCCGCCACCGGCGCCCGTGACGCCGGCGCCGGTCGAGACCGCTGCGGCGCCCGCGGTCGCGCCGTCCCCTGCCGACGTCGATCCACCAGGCTGGCCCAAGGCGACCAACGATCAGGCCCGCGTCATCCAGCAGGCGCTGGTCGATCTCAAGCTGATGCGCGACAAGCCGGACGGCACCGTCGGCCCGGTGACCCGCGCCGCCATCCGCGCCTTCCAGCGCAGTATCGCCATGCGCGAGACCGGCGAACCGACCCGGGACGTGTACGCCGCGCTGAAGGGTGCGTTGGCCGACCGCGACATCGTTGCCAACTCGCCGCTGCCGCCGCCGGCCAAGACCGCGCCGGCCGAATCGGCTCCGCCGAAGGCCGAGACGCCGGCGGTGGAATTGCCGAGAGTAGAGCTGCCGAAAACGGAACCGAAGGTCGCGCCGCGCAAGTCCGAGACAATGGCGATCGAACCTCCCAAGGTCGAGGCGGCAAAGCCCGAAACAACGAAGCCGGAAGCGGCGGAGTCAGCAGTCGCCCCGCCGGAGCCGCCGAGAGTCGAGGCCGCAAAGGTCGAGCCGCCGAAGAGCGAACCACCTAAGAGTGAGCCACCGAAGATCGATCCGCCGAAGCCCGCGCTACCGAAGATCGAGACCACGAAGCCGCCCGCGGCCCAGATAGCGGCCCCCACGGAGCCGCCCAAGGTGACGCCCAAGCCAGAACCCGCACCCGCGGTCATCGGCATCGGGCGGACGGAACCGCCGCCACCGACATCGGCCGAGACCGCGCGGGCGATGCCGAAGGAATTGGCCAAGACCGAGCCCGTCAAGCCGGCCGCGGACGCCTGGCCGACGGCGCCGGCGGAGCAGGTCCGGGCGATCCAGAAACTGCTGCGCGAGCTCAATTTCTCCCGCGACGCGCCCGACGGCTTGAACGGTCCCGGCACGCGCACCGCGATCCGCGACTACGAGCGTGCGGCTGGCCTCCCCGTCACCGGCGAGCCGAGCAAGGTGCTGTTCGAGTCGTTGAAGGAATTGCGCCTGCTCATGGCACCGAAATTCAACTGACGGCCGCCCTTCAGCCGGAGATCAGCCGGCCGGCATGCCGCCACCACCCGACCGGCAGGCGCGAGGATGCGCTGTGTGCCGCATCGGCGGAGTCATAGAGCGCAAAGCAGGTGGCGCCGCTGCCGCTCATCGCGGCGTAACGCGCGCCCTTGCTCTGGCGCAGCACGCCGAGAACCTCGGCGATCGCCGGCCGCAGCGAGATCGCCGCCTCCGTGAGATCGTTGCCGCGCGCTGCCAGAGCGGCGACGAAGCCGCCAAGATCCGGCCACGCGGCTGGCACGGGCCTGGCCGCCGAGAACGCGCCGCGACGCGCCGCAAAGACCTCGGGCGTCGCGAGCGGCATGCCGGGATTGACCAGCAGGATGGTGCAGGTTGGCAACGGCGGCGCCGGCCGCAGGACTTCACCCACGCCCGAGACCAGCGCGGCCTGGCCGGCCAGGCACATCGGGACATCGGCACCCAGCGTGGCACTGAGGTCGAACAACTCGCCCACCGGTATTGCCACGCGCCACAACTCGACCAGGGCATGGAGCGCGGCCGCTGCGTCGGCCGATCCGCCGCCCAGCCCTGCCGCCACGGGAATGTGCTTGGCGAGACGGATGGCGGCGCGCGGCGACACGCCGGCGCGGTCGGCGAGCAGACGCGCGGCCCTCAGGACAAGATTGTCCGCTTCGCCGGCGATCTCCGCCGCACGAGGGCCTTCGAGCGCGAGCGACAAGCCGTCGGCCGGCCCGACCTCCAGCACATCGGCGAGGTCGGAGAAGGCGACCAGGGAGTCGAGCAAATGGTAGCCGTCGGCGCGGCGCCCGACGATGTTCAGCCAGAGATTGACCTTGGCACGGGCGAGCCGCATGACACGAGTCTCGGCGATCGCGCGATCGGGTCAGCCACCCTGCTTCGGAGCAGCGGGCTTCTCGTAGACGGTCGGCTTGTCGTTGGACGGATTGAGGCCGTTGGCAAGCTTGTCCTTGATCACCGGCACGCGATCCTTGTCCGGCTTCTGGTTGAGCGAGCGCTCCCATTCGAAGCGCGCCTCGCGCTTGCGGCCGACCTTCCAGTAGGCATCGCCCAGGTGCTCGGTGATGGTGGGATCGTCGCCCTTCTGCTCGCTCGCCCGTTCCAGCCATTCGACGGCCTTATCGAACTGGCCAACCCGATAGAATGCCCAGCCGACACTGTCGGTGATCGCCCCGTCGTCCGGGCGCAGCGCCGTGGCCCGCTTCAGCATCTTCATGCCTTCGTCGAGGTGCAGGCCCTGATCGACCCAGCTGTAGCCGAGGTAGTTCAGGACATGCGGCTGCTCGGGCGACAGCTCGAGCGCCTTCTTCATGTCCAGTTCCGCCTTCGGCCATTGTTTGGTCCGCTCGAGCACGATCCCGCGGCCGAAGAACACCGGCCAGTGCCGCTCGTCGACCTTGCGTAGCCGCGAGATCGCCGTGTCGTAGGCGGCGACGGCGTCGGCATAGTGCTCCTTGCCGCGCTGCAGGTCGGCCAAGGTGAGGGCCGCATCGATGCGGCCGGGCTTTTCAGCGATGAGCGCCTTCAGACGGCTGACCGCCTGGTCGAAACGGTCGAGCTGGGCGTCGAGCGCCGCCGTCCTGAGCCGCGCCTGCCACGAGAGCGGCGAGGCCGGGCCGATCTTGGCCAGGGCAGCAATGGCCTTGGGGATCTTCTGGAATTGCTCGTAGAGATTCGAGATCATCAGCCAGGCGAAGTCATGGTCCGGTTTGAGGCTCGTGGCGAGATGGTCGAAGATCAGCGCAAGGTCGGCGCGCTGGTTGCGCGGGTCGGCCGCCAGGATGCCGCCGATGTCGAACAGGATCTCGGCGATGCCCGACGCCGGGGACGGCGGCTTGGGCATCGGCGCATTGGCCGCGATCAGGGCGTCCATCAGCACGGCGTCGCTGTACTTCTCACCGTAGGTCTTGAGCAGCTCCCGCGCCTCGTCGGCCTTGCCGAGCCGGCGCAATCCATCGGCCACGGACAGCGTTGTGCGCAGACCGTTGCGGTCGAGGGACGACGCGCGGCGATACTTCGATTCCGCCGCAGCGCGGTCGCCCGCCAACTCGTCGATCTGCGCCTCGATGACCAGCGCCGGTGCCTCGGCGCGCTCGCCGGCCGCGGGCTTGAACTTGGCGAGGTGCGAACGCGCCGCGGGATAGTCCTTTTGGCCGGCCTTGAGCCAGGCCATCACGTAGTCGCGCAGCACGCCGAGCTGGTTCTCGGACCCGATGCGACCGAGCTGCTGCTCGGCGGCCTTGTATTCGCCTTTCTTGATCGCCTGGACTGCCAGCACGAGGTTGGCGAAGCCGTCTCCCGGGCGCGTCGCCAACACCCGAGGCGCAAGCTGCGCGGCGGCGTCGATGCGGCCGGCGTACATGCGCATGCGGAAGGCGGAGTAGATCAGCTCGGGATCGGTCGGCGCCAGCGCAAGTGCCGCGTCCATCTGGTCGGCAGCCGCGTCGTAGTCGTGATCCTGCTCGGCCACGCGCCCGGCGAGATAGCGGCCGTCGAGCGTGGCCGCGATCTGGCGGCCGCGCGCGGCCTGAGCCTGCGGCGGCGTCTTGGCCTGCTGGGCGTGGACGATCGCCGGAAGCGCGAGCAGCAGCGCGGCCGGCAGCAGCATGAGGAGTGTGCGTCGCATACCTGTCACATGTTGGGGTAATTGGGACCACCGCCACCTTCGGGCACCGCCCAGTCGATGTTCTGCGCCGGGTCCTTGATGTCGCAAGTCTTGCAGTGCACGCAATTCTGCGCGTTGATCTGGAAGCGTGGCTGGCCGTTGTCGGCGGTCACGACCTCGTAGACACCGGCCGGGCAATAGCGCTGGGCCGGCTCGGCATAGAGCGGCAGGTTGACGGCGATCGGGATCGACGGGTCGCGCAGCTTCAGGTGCACCGGCTGGTCCTCCTCGTGATTGGTGCTCGAGAGGAACACCGAGGAGAGCTTGTCGAAGGAGATCGCGCCATCCGGCTTGGGATACTGGATCGGCTGGAACTCGCTGGCCGGCCGCAGGCATTCGTGGTCGGCCTTCCTGTGGTGGAAGGTCCAGGGCAGGCGAATGCCGAGATCGTGCATCCACATGTCGAATCCGCCATAGACCGTGCCCACCACCGTGCCCCAGCTGAGCGCCGGCTTGACGTTGCGCACCTTGTCGAGATCCTTCCAGATCCACGACGCCTTCACCTTCACCGGATAGGCGATCAATTCGTCGCCGCCGGTCTTGCCCGCCGCGAGTGCCTCGAAGGCCGCCTCGGCGCCCAGCATGCCGCTCTTGATCGCGTTGTGGCTGCCCTTGATGCGCGGCAGGTTGACGAAGCCGGCCGAGCAGCCGATCAGCGCGCCGCCCGGGAAGACGAGCTTCGGCACCGACTGAAGACCACCTTCGTTGATGGCGCGCGCGCCGTAGGACAGCCGCTTGCCACCCTGCAGGTACCTGGCGACTTCGGGATGGGTCTTGAAGCGCTGGAACTCGTCGAACGGCGACAGATAGGGATTGTCGTAGCTGAGATGCACGACGAAGCCGATCGACACGAGATTGTCGCCGAAGTGGTACATGAACGAGCCGCCGGCGCCGCCGGTCTCCGACAGCGGCCAGCATTGCGAATGCACGACCAGGCCCTTCTTGAACTTGGCCGGATCGACCTGCCACAGCTCCTTCAGCCCGATGCCAAACTTCTGCGGATCGACGCCGGAGCGCAGGTCGAACTTCGACATCAGCATCTTTGCGAGCGAGCCGCGCGCGCCTTCGGCAATCAGCGTGTACTTGGCGTGCAGCTCCATGCCCGGCGTGTAGGTGTCCTTGTGCTCGCCGGTCTTGGACACGCCCATGTCGCCGGTGGCGACACCCTTCACCGAGCCGTCGTCGTTGTAAAGCACCTCGGCGGCAGCGAAGCCCGGGTAGATCTCGACGCCCAGCGCCTCGGCCTGCTGGCCGAGCCAGCGGCAGACATCGCCCAGGCTGACGATGTAGTTGCCGTGGTTGTTCATCAGCCGCGGCATCATGAAGTTGGGAAACCGGAACGAGCCCGCCTTGGTGAGCCACAGGAACTGGTCGTCCTCGACCTGGGTCTCGAGCGGCGCGCCCTTTTCCTTCCAGTCGGGAATGAGTTCGTTCAGTCCGACCGGATCGACCACGGCACCGGACAGGATGTGGGCGCCGATCTCCGAGCCCTTCTCGAGCAGGCAGACGGAGACCTCGTGATTGCGCTCGGCCGCGAGCTGCTTCAGGCGAATCGCCGCCGACAGCCCGGCCGGGCCGCCGCCCACGATCACAACGTCGTATTCCATCGCCTCGCGCGTCATGCCCGTCTCGCTCTGCAATGCCTTTTCCAGATGGACGCGCCGCCGGCCGGCGGCGATCCTTCCGTCGTAGATAGCCTGTCGGGGGCAGGATCGCCACCCGCGCAAAAGGGGAATTCCCGTGGCGGCGTTGACCGAAATCGACAGCAAAATCTTCTCTGCCCGTGAATTCCGGCTGGAAAGTGGCCAGACCCTGGCTGTGCTCGAATTGGCCTACGAGACCTACGGCACGCTCGCCCCTCAACACGACAACGCCATTCTCGTCGTGCACGGCTACACGTCGAGCCATCACGCTGCCGGCCGCAACGCACCCGGCAAGCAGGGCCGCGGCGTTGCCGAGGGCGCGGCAGGTTGGTTCGATGGGCTGATCGGCCCGGGCAAGGCGATCGACACCGACCGTTATTTCGTCGTCTCGGTGAACGCGCTGGGCTCGGCACACGGCAGCACCGGCCCCAACTGCACCGATCCGAGCACCGGCAAGCCCTACGGCCCGACCTTTCCTGCGATCACGATGCGCGACATCGTGACGAG
>Ga0155465_1137_pt11 | contig 19002 bp, 17 predicted proteins | sample RifCSPhighO2_12_FD_107123 | JGI IMG/M metagenome (GOLD analysis project Ga0155465, IMG submission 107123) | Alphaproteobacteria bacterium RIFCSPHIGHO2_12_FULL_66_14 | reverse complement strand
GATCAGCCGTTCGGCGTAGGGCTGGAACACCTGTATGGCGTCGAGCCTGCCCGCGGCGAGTGCGGCCTCGTTCTCGGCCATCGACCTGTCGGCGACGCGGTCGAGCGCCGCCGGATCGACGCCGGCGTGGCGGAGATCGTTCTGCAGGCAGATCCAGGGCGTCGGCACTTCCGAGACGGTGGCGAAGCGGATGCCCTTCAAGTCCGCGAAGCGGAAGTCGGGCCTGGGCCTGGCGCCGATGACGAAGAACGGATCGCGCGCCACGACATCGCAGAAGCAGACGAGATCGCAGCCGGGCTCCTGATCGTGCAGCATCATGACGCGCAGCGGCCCGCCCCACATCACGTCGACCTCGCCGTCGCGCAGCACTTTGACGGCAGCACCGGGACTGGGCGAGGGGATCATCGCCACCTCGACGCCGGCCGCGGCGAAGGCGCCGGTCGCCTGGGTGGCATAGAAGGGCGCGTAGAACAGGGCGCGGAAATTTTCGGACAGCCTGATCGTCATGGCTTGTAGCCTCCGCGGCTATGATAGCGTTGCGAGGACGAGGGAGGAACGAATGGCCGCACCAAAGGCAGCACAGGGAATCGCTCCGGGCTTTATGCCGGTCCGGCCGGAGTGGCTGGCGCAGCTTCGCGAGGCGGCGCTCGAGCCCGCGCTGCCGATCGTCGATCCGCACCATCATCTCTGGGATCGTCCAGCCAACAGCTACCTGCTGCCGGACCTGATCGGCGATACCGGCAGCGGCCACAACATCGTGGCCACGGTGTTCGTCGAATGCCGGGCAATGTATCGCGCCGATGGCGAGGAGACGCGGCGCTCGCTGGGCGAGACGGAATTCGTGAACGGCATCGCCGCCATGAGCGCCAGCGGCGGCTATGGGGCGACCAGGGCCTGTCTCGGCATCGTGGGCAACGTCGACCTGCGCTTCGGCGACCGCGCCAAGGCGGCCCTCGAGGCCCACGTCGCGCTCTCCGGCGGCCGCTTCAAGGGCATCCGCAACGTCTCGCCCTGGCATCCGAGTGGCTTGCGCGCCAGTTCGGCCACGCCGCCGCAAGGCCTGCTGCGCGACGCGGAGTTTCGTCGCGGCTTCGCGGCACTCGGCGCGCTGGGCCTCAGCTTCGACGCCTGGCTGCTGCACACCCAGCTCGACGACCTGATCGATCTCGCCGGCGCCTTTCCCGGCACCAGTATCGTGCTCGACCATGTCGGCGGCCCGATCGGCATCGGCCCCTACGAGGGCCGGCGCGCGGAAGCCTTCGCCGAATGGAAGCCGAAACTCCTTGAACTCGCGCGCTGCCCCAACGTCACGGTGAAGCTGGGCGGCCTCGGCATGCATCTGGGCGGCTTCGACTTTCCCGAGCGGCCGAAGCCGCCGACCTCGGCGGAGCTGGCGGAGGCGTGGAAGCCCTATATCGAAACCTCGATCGAGGCGTTTGGCGTCGAGCGGGCGATGTTCGAGAGCAACTTCCCGGTCGACAAGGGCATGTGCAGCTACGCCGTGCTGTGGAACGCCTTCAAGCGCCTGGCGGCGGGCTGTTCGGCCGCCGAGAAGACGGCGCTGTTCAGCGGCACCGCCGCGCGAGTCTACAAGCTGGCACTTCCCTAGGCGTCAGGGCGCGAAGCCGGGCGGAAAGAGTGCCGAGGCATGCGTCTCGGCATCGAACGCTTCGGCCAGCTGGATCAAGTGCGCCTCGGCGTACCACGGCGCCACGAAGTGGATGCCGATCGGCAGTCCGGCCCTGGAGTGGCCGAACGGGATGCTGATCGCCGGATGGCCGGTCATGTTGAAGGGGATGGTGTAGGTGTACCAGGCCGACCGCAGGTCGCCGATCGGCTTGCCGTCGACCACCAGCGGGGCGAACTGGTCCTGGGTGGCGAGCGGCGCCGGCGTCGCCACCGTCGGCGTCAGCAGGAGGTCGCAGTCGGCGAACAGCCGCTGCACCGACTTGTAGGCGGTGGTGCGATCGACCAGCGCCCGGCGCAGCATGACGACATCGATTGCCTCGCCCTCGTCGAGTGTCTTTGCGAACGATACGTCGAGATCGCCGCGCCGTGTCTTCAGGATCTCGCCGAAGCGCTCGATCTGGTTGGCACGCAGGATGATGCGGGCGACGTCGAGCTTCCAGTCGATCTCGCGGCCGTCCAGTTCGCGAATCCTGGCGCCCTGCCTGTCGAGGAAGGCGATGGCGGCATCGAGCCTGGCTTCGGTGTCGGGATCGAGATAGCCGCCGGTCATGCGGCGGATGACGGTGACGCGCTGGCCGGCGATGGGATGTTTGCCTGAATCCTGCGGCCAGGCGAAGGGCGTGCGGCCGATGGCGGCGGTCCACGGATCGTCGCGATGGCCGCGCGACATCGCCGCGAGTCCGGCGCCGAGATCGGCCGGATGGCGGGCCATCACGCCCAAATAGGTGAGCTGGCCGAACTGGTCGGGCGGCACCTCGTGCGGTACGCGGCCGAGCGTCGCCTTCAGGCCATAGACGCCGCAGCAGGCGGCGGGAATGCGGCCCGAGCCGGCGCCGTCGGTCGACATGGCGATCGGCCCAAGGCCCAGCGCGATCGCGACGGCGGCGCCGCCGCTCGAGCCGCCCGACGTGTGCGCGCGGTTCCACGGATTGCGCGTGACGCCGTGCAGGCGGCTGTCGGTCAGGACCTTGTGGCCGAACTCCGGCGTCGTGGTCTTGGCGAACAGAACGGCGTCGGCGGCGCGCCACTGGGCGATGGCGCTGGCGTCGAGCGTGGGCACGTTGTCCTTCATGGTGAGCGAGGCGAAGGCGGTGCGCAGGCCCTTGGTCAGGATCAGGTCCTTGGCCGAGACCGGCACGGCGGCCAGCGCACCGAATTCCGCGCCGCGCATGCGCCGTGCGTCGAGCGCATCGGTGGCCGCGCGCGCGCCTTCGGCATCGAGGGTGGCGATCGGGTTGAAGGGCTCGGCGCGCCTGCAGCGCTCCAGCAACCCCTCGACGATGTCGCGCGCCGCGACCGTGCCGGAGGTGAAGGCCTTTACGAAATCGGCGACGGGCCGGCCGGCGAAATCCTGTGCGGGCAAAAGACGATCCCCCCGTTCTTCATTCCGTGCTGTTATAGAGCATGGCTGTTGCCTGCGTCAGGCGGCGCTCATTATAGGGCGGCCGCGGCAGCGTGCGGCAGGGGGAGCGTGATGGCCGACAGCGTGTTCCACAAGGACTTCAAGTCGATGCCGTGGTGGTGGGAATGGTGGCATCCCACGAACGAGCTGAGCCAGGACCCGCCGCTCAAGGTGGACGTGCTGGTGGTGGGCGCGGGCTACGGCGGCCTGTCGACCGGACTCGAGCTGGCGCGCTCGGGCGTCGACGTCGCCGTGCTGGAGCGCGGCGATTTCGGCGTCGGCGCTTCTACGCGCAACGGCGGCGGCGTGAGCGGCGGCACGACCATGGGCAAGGGCTTCTCCGGCAAGGGCGTCGGCGGCGACCCCGAGGCCTGGAAGAAGGTGATGGCGCGCATGCTGAGCGATGCCGCGGATTCTCTGACGCAGGTCGAGACGGTGATCCAGCGCGAGGGCATCGAGTGCCACTGGCGCCTGAACGGCCGCTTCTCGGGCGCCTACACGCCGCGCCACTACAAGGAGCAGGAAGCCAAGGTCGGCACCTACAACGAGAAGGCGCTGGGCACCTACATGATCCCGCGCGAGCGCCAGCGCGAGGAGATCGCCTCTGACTATTACTACGGCGGCATGGTGGTGGAGCGCACCGGCCAGCTCCATCCCGCGCTCTACTACGGCGGCCTCCTGAAGGCCGCGCACCGCGCCGGCGCGAAACTCTGCGCCAACTGCGATGCCGAGAAGATCGAGCGCAAGTCGCCAGGGTCAGGGGGTGGATTTCGCGTGCTGACCAGCAAAGGGCCGATCGAGGCGCGCGAGGTCGTGATCGCGACCAACGGCTACACCACCGAGCTGACGCCGACCTTGAAGCGCAAGCTGGTGCCGGTGGCGAGCCACATCATCGCGACGGAAGAGTTGCCCGAGGATCTCGTGCAGAGCCTGATCCCCAAGAACCGCGTCGTGAGCGATACCAAGCGCGTGCTCTGCTACTACCGCCAATCGCCTGACAGCAAGCGCGTGATCTTCGGCGGCCGCGCCCGCTTCACCCAGGTGACGCCCGAGGTGAGCGCACCAGTGCTGCACGGCTACATGCTGGAGCGCTGGCCGCAGCTCAAGGGCGTGAAGATCACGCACGCCTGGACCGGCAACGTGGCCTTCGCCTTCGATTTCCTGCCGCACATGGGCATGGAGCAGGGCATGCACTATCTGATGGCGTGCAACGGTTCGGGTGTCGCGATGATGAGCTATCTCGGCTACCAGACCGCGCGCAAGATTGCCGGCGGCTCGAACGCAGCCATCAACGCCTTCGACGGCCAGCCCTTCCCGACCGTGCCGTTCTACAACGGCAATCCCGAATGGGTGCTGCCCCTGGTCGGCGCCTGGTACAGGACGCGCGACTGGTGGGACCGGGCGACGGCTTGATCGAAGTCAACGACGGAGGGCCTGTCGACGGTGTTGATGGGCCGTTCACGCCGGGAGATCGGCACGTCGGGAGATCGGGATGGGTTGGCGCAACGACGCGGAGGGCTACGGGTCGGCCGCCAAATGGCTGCACTGGGCGGCGGCCGCCTCGGTGCTGGCGGCGTGGCTGATCGGCATCGTCGGCGACGATCCCTTCCCCGAGACATGGAAGGGCGCGATCCAGTTCACCCACGTTTCCTTCGGCCTGGTCGTGCTGGCGCTGCTGCTCGGCCGCCTGGGATGGCGGCTGGCCGGTCCGGCGCCGCCCGCGATCGCGACGCCGTTCGAACCCTGGACGGGCCGGGCGGCGCTCGCCACCCATATCCTGCTCTATGCGCTGCTGCTGATGGTGCCGGTCTCCGGCATCGTGCTGCAGTTCGCGCGCGGCCAGGCGCTGCCGCTGTTCGGCCTCTACGAGATCGCCTCGCCCTGGGTGCGCGACCGCGCCTTCTCGCGGTCGGTCAAGGAGGTGCACGAGTTGCTGGCGCATCTGCTGGTGTTCCTGGCGGTGCTTCACGCCGGCGCGGCGCTCGTCCATCACCACCTGCTGAAGGACGACACGCTTCGCCGGATGCTGCCCGGGAACAGCCGGCGCTACCGTGGGCGCATTCCCTGAGGTAGGCTTGCGGCGTGATCCCGTTCCGGAATGCCGCAATGAAGTTTCGCCTGGCCGCCGCCGTCCTCCTCTCCAGCCTGACGGTGGGCCTCGCGCCGGCGGGGGCCCAGGTCCCGCCGATCCCGCCGGGCTGGCAGACGGAGAGGGTCGTGATGCTCGCCCGGCACGGCGTGCTGGCGCCGGTCGAGACGCCGGAGCAGCTCGCCAGATTCGCCGCCTCGCCGTGGCCTGCCTGGCCGGTGGCGCCGGGCAACCTGACGCCGCGCGGCGCCGACCTCGGCCACCAGATGGGCCAGTTCTACCGGATCATCTACGGCGGCCGCGGGCTGATCGAGGAGAGCATCTGTCCCGAACCGGGCACCGTCGTGCTGTGGGTCGACCTCGACAATCGCGCCGAGTACGCCGCGCTGTCGACCCTGGGCGGCCTCTACATGCGCTGCATCACGCCGCTCCTGAAGCACCAGGCCGATCTCTCGAAACCCGATCCGCTGTTCCACCCGCAGTCCTCGCCGTCCTGTCCGATGGACGCGGCGAGCAACCGGGCGGCGATCCTGGCGCGCATCGGCGGCGACTTCACCTCGGTGTTGCGGGAGTACGCGCCGCAGCTTTCACTCCTGCAATCGACGCTCTGCCCGCCGTGCCCGCCGGGCGCGCCGGGCGCGCTGGGCTCCTCGGGCGCCGGCTGCGGCCTGGCGGCCGAGGCGCCGGCGATCGTGCCGGATCCCAAGGGCGGCGTCGCGATGAAAGGCCCGATCGCCATCGGCTCGATGGCCAGCGAGATCTTCCTGCAGGAGAGCGCCGAGGGCATGCCGGCCGACCAGGTCGCCTGGGGACGCTTGGGGGGAAGGTTGGGGGGCAATCCGGCGGGCGACGACAAGCTCCGCGACATGCTGAAGGTGCACCGGCTCCATGCCGACCTGATGGAGAAGACCAAGCCGATCGCCCGGCAGAAGGGATCGAACATGCTGGCGCAGATCACGGCGGCGCTGCAGAACGGCCACAAGTTTCCGGGCGCGCCGAACACCGCCCAGCCGGTCCGCTTCGGCATGCTGATCGGCCACGACACCAACATCCTGAACGTGGCGGGGCTGCTCAACCTCGGCTGGGAGATCAAGGGCTACCAGGACAATGAAGTCCCGCCGGGCAGCGCGCTCGCCTTCGAGCTGCTGCGCGAGGGCCGGAATGGCCAGCGCTATGTGCGGATGGCCTTCTACGCCCAGACGCCCGAGCAGCTGCGCAACATGACGCCGCTCACCCTCGACAATCCGCCCGGCATGGTGGCGGTCGATCTGCCGGCCTGCAGCGCCCATGCCCGTGACAAGGCCTGTCCACTGGAGCGTTTCGTCGAGATCGCGACGGCTGCGATCGACCCGGCCTGCGTGACGATCGGAAAGTGACGCGCGCCAATCGCGGACAGCCACAGCGGAGACAGCCATGAAACTCGTCATCGGTTCGGACCACGCCGGCTTTCCGATGAAGGCCGACCTGCTCGCCTTCGTGCGCGGGCTCGGCCACGAGGTCGAGGATGTCGGCTCCTACGATCCCGCCCCGGTCGACTTTCCCGACATCGCGCGCAAGGTCGCGGCGGCCATCACGTCGGGCAGGGCCGAGCGCGGCCTGATGGTGTGCGGCACCGGGGTCGGCGCCTCGATCGGCGCCAACAAGATGAAGGGCATCCGCGCCGCGGTCTGCCACGATGTCCATTCGGCGCACCAGTGCGTCGAGCACGACGACGTCAACGTCATGTGCATCGGCGCCCAGATCGTCGGGCCGTGGCTGGCCAAGGACCTGATCGCCGCCTACCTCGCGGCGAAGTTCTCGACGGCCGAGGAATTTCGCCGCCGCGTCGCGAAGCTCGCCGACATGGATGCAGGCCGTTGATGGAGATCGTCGACGCGCATCATCATTTCTGGGACCCGGCGCGGAACTATCATCCCTGGCTGCGCGACGAGCCGCCGATCCCGTTCCGCTACGGCGACTACAACGCCATCCGCCGCCGCTACCTGCACGAGCAGTACCTGGCCGATGCACGCGACTATGCCGTGACGGGGTCGGTCTATGTCGAGACCGAATGGGATCCACGCGATCCCATCGGCGAGATGACCTACGTGGCCGAGTTGCGCCGCAAAGGGCTGCCCTCGGTGGCGGTAGGCCAGGCCTGGCTCGACCGCGCCGACGCCGGCCGGGTGCTGGAGCGCCTGACCGGCTTCGACTTCGTGCGCAGCGTCCGCCACAAGCCCCGGCCTGGCGACATGCAGACGGCGACGCGGTGGCGCAAGGGCTTCGCGCTGCTGGCCAAGCGGCTGGGCCGCTTCGACCTGCAGACACCGTGGGCGCATCTCGGCGATGCCGCCGCGCTGGCGCGCGACTTCCCCAGCGTCCGGATCTTCCTCAATCACGCCGGCTTGCCGGCCGACCGCAGCCCCGAGGGCATCGCCGACTGGCGCAAGGCGATGGCGCAGCTGGCGGCCGAGCCCAATGTCGCGGTGAAGATCTCGGGTCTCGGCATTCCCGGCGTCGGATGCACGGCCGAGGCCAACCGGCAGATCGTGCTGGCGGCCGTCGACCTGTTCGGCGTCGAACGCTGCATGTTCGCCAGCAACTTCCCGGTCGACAGCCTGTGTGCGAGCTTCGATGAGATCTATCGCTGTTTCGCGGCGATCGTCGGCGACTTCTCCGATGATGAACGCCATGCCCTGTTCGCGGGCAATGCGCGCCGCCTCTACGCCATCCCAAACGGCGCGCCCCAGTAGGTCGCCGCGATCAGGCCGCGTCGATCAAGCGGGTGGCGCGACCGACAGGCCTTTGACCTTGTGGCGCTCGATCAGCTCGGCCACCAGGCCCGACTTCTTGGCCTTCTCGACGAAGGCGGCAAGGAATGCCGCGCCCCGAGGGCATCGCCGACTGGCGCAAGGCGATGGCGCAGCTGGCGGCCGAGCCCAATGTCGCGGTGAAGATCTCGGGTCTCGGCATTCCCGGCGTCGGATGCACGGCCGAGGCCAACCGGCAGATCGTGCTGGCGGCCGTCGACCTGTTCGGCGTCGAACGCTGCATGTTCGCCAGCAACTTCCCGGTCGACAGCCTGTGTGCGAGCTTCGATGAGATCTATCGCTGTTTCGCGGCGATCGTCGGCGACTTCTCCGATGATGAACGCCATGCCCTGTTCGCGGGCAATGCGCGCCGCCTCTACGCCATCCCAAACGGCGCGCCCCAGTAGGTCGCCGCGATCAGGCCGCGTCGATCAAGCGGGTGGCGCGACCGACAGGCCTTTGACCTTGTGGCGCTCGATCAGCTCGGCCACCAGGCCCGACTTCTTGGCCTTCTCGACGAAGGCGGCAAGGAATGCCGCGCCCGCGAGGTTGGGCTTGGCCGTGCCCACGGCCTGCTGCACGGCGGTGAACTTGCCGTCGAGAATTTTCAGGCCCGGCGCCTTCTCGACATCCTTCAGCAGGCCTGGCCGGAGTCCTGCCAACACCTCGAGCTTGTCGGTCATGAATTTCTGGAAGGCGGCATCGAGGCCGCTTACCTGCACCAGGGTGGCGTTCCTGATGTTGTTGACCAGCCAGAGGTCGTAGGCGCTGCGCGCCGAGACGGCGATGCGCACGCCCTTCCTGTCGACCTCGGCGATGGATTTGATGGCCGAGCCCGCCGGCACCATGTAGGTCGCCTCGATCTCGACGTAGGCGGCGGAGAAGGCGATCTTCTCGGCGCGCTGCGGCTCGGCGCCGATCAGGCCGATGTCCCAGACGTTGTTGCCGACCTGGTCGCCCAGTTCGCCCGGCGTCTTGAAAGGCACATATTTGACCGGCACGCCGAGCTCGGCCGCGATCGCGCGCGCCATGTCGGGTGCCACGCCCTCGGGATCGCCGGCGGCGCTGCGGCCGGTGACCAGCAGGAAGTTGGAGAGGTTGATGCCGGCACGCAGAACGCCGGTCGGGGCCAGTTCGGCTTTTGCTTTGTCGTTCATTGCGCCAGCTTATACTGAACGAAAGGGAGAATGAAACGCGCATGACCGCCGACATCGTCGTCGAGACCACGTCTGGAAAAGTGCGCGGCGCGATGGAGCGCGGCGTCAGCGTTTTCAAGGGCATTCCCTATGCCGCGCCGCCTCTGGGGCCGCTGCGCTTCCGGCCGCCGCACAAGGGGACGCCGTGGACCGGCGTCCGCGAGGCCACGGCCTACGGCAACATGGCGATGCAGAGCGAAAATGTATTCCGCCTGCCTTCGGACCTGCTGAAGATCTTAACCCTGGCGGGCCGCCAGAAGCTCGACGAGGATTGTCTCTATCTCAACGTCTGGTCGTCTGCTTCGTCGGGGGGCGCGAACGGCGGCAAGCGGCCGGTGCTGTTCTGGTGCCACGGCGGTGCCTTCATCACCGGCTCGGGCTCCTCGCCGTGGTCGGACGGCGCCAACCTCTGCCGCGCCGACGATGTCGTGGTCGTCTCCTTCAACCACCGCCTCGGTGCGTTGGGCTACCTCCATCTCGAGGACATCGCCCAGGACTTCGACGGCGCCGGCACCGCGGGCGTGATGGATATCGTGGCGGCGCTCGAATGGGTGCGGGACAACATCGCCTCGTTCGGCGGCGATCCCGGCAACGTCACCATCTTCGGCGAGTCGGGCGGCGGCGCCAAGGTGAGCGTGCTGATGGCGCTGCCCGGCGCCAGGGGCCTGTTCCACAAGGCCATCATCCAGAGCGGCCCTGCCGTGCAGATGGCCGAGCGCGCCGACGGCACCAACACCGCGCACCAGGTGCTGGCGCACCTCGGCCTGAAACCCGAGCAGGCCGGCGAACTCCGCAAGCTGCCGGCGGCGCGCCTGCTCGAAGCCCAGGGTGCCGTGCTGGCGGGCATCGCCCATTCCAGCACCGCCGACCGGCGGCGGCTGGGGTTCAACCCCGTGATCGACGGCAAGATCTTTCCCGGTGGACCTTTCGCCCCTGCGGCGCCTGCCGTCTCCGCCGACGTGCCGCTGATGATCGGCTCCAACAAGGACGAGATGACGCTGTTCATCGGCCACCAGCCGTGGGTGGCGGATGCCACCTTCGAGAATCTGCCGGAAGGATTGAAGTCCTATCTCGGCGCGCGTACCACCGAGGTGATCGCGGCCTACCGCAAGGCGCAGCCGCTGAAGCCCGCCGACGAGATCGCCATTTCCATCGTCTCCGATCTCGGCATCCGCTCGCTGTCGCTGCAGATCGCCGAGCGCAAGCTCGCCCAGAAGGCGGCGCCGGTGTTCGTCTATCTCTTCGCCTGGGAGACACCGGTGCTGGGCGGGCGGCTGCGCTCCTGCCACACGCTGGAAATCCCCTTCGTGTTCGGCAATGTCGAGACCGCGGCGCTGACCGGTGACGATCCAGCCCGGCTGGCGCTGGCCGAAACGATGAGCCGTGCGTGGCTGGCTTTTGCCCGCCATGGCCGGCCGGATCATGCCGGCCTGCCGGCGTGGCCGGGCTATTCGACCACCGATCGCGCCACGATGATCTTCGACACGACGTGCCGGGTCGAGAACGATCCCTACGGGGCCGAGCGACGGGTATGGGAGACGGCGCCATGAAAATCACCGACGTCACGCTGACGCTCTTCGCCTGGGACGACATTCCGCCGACGCAATATGGCCAGCACAGCCGTTTCTCGGGGTCGAGCGCCCTGGGGTTGCTGCGGATCCTCACCGACGACGGTGTCGAGGGGCATGCCTTCCTCGGTTCGGCCGCCAATTCGGCGGCGACCGACGGGCAGGGGCTCATCACCCACCTGAAGCCGGTGCTGATGGGCAGGAACCCGCTGCACCGCGAAGCGGTCGTCCAGGATTTGTGGAAGAAGCAACGCGTCGCTGGCGTGCGCGCCATCGGCGCCGTCGACGTGGCACTCTGGGACCTGCTGGGCAAATCGATGGGCCAGCCGATCCATCGGCTGCTCGGCACCTATCGCGAGTCGGTGCCGGCCTATGCGAGTTCCGCCGTGCTGTCGTCGCCCAGCGAATATGCCGAGGAGGCGGTGCGCTTCAAGGAGGGTGGCTGGGCCGCCTACAAGATCCATCCGCCGACGCAGTGGAAGCAGGACATCAAGGTCTGCGAGGCCGTGCGCAAGGCCGTGGGCGACTACACGATCATGCTCGACTCGACCTGGAGCTACGACTATCCGGCGGCGGTGCGCGTCGGCCGTGCCGTCGAGGAGATGGACTACTACTGGTACGAGGACCCGCTGGCCGACCAGGACATCTACAACTACGTGAAGCTGAAGCAGCAGCTCTCGATCCCCATCCTCGCCACCGAGTATCCGATCACTGGCCTCGATTCCTACCAGCCCTGGATCATGCTGCAGGCGACGGATTTTCTGCGCGGCGATGTCGCCGTGAAGGGCGGCATCACCACGCTGGTGAAGACCGCGCATCTCGCCGAGGCCTTCCGCATGAACTACGAGGTCCATCATGGCGGCAACTCGCTGAACAACGTCGCCAACCTGCACGTCATCGCCGCGATGAAGAACACGACCTTCTTCGAGGTGCTGTTGCCGGACGCGGCGCAGAAATACGGCCTGGAGCAGGACATCGTCGTCGGCCGCGACGGCATGGTGCATGTGCCCAACGGTCCCGGCTTGGGCGCCGCGATCGATTTCAAGCTGATCGAACGCAAGAAGGTGGCCGTGCTCTCATAGCCGGAGAGAAGCATGATCGTCGATTGCCACGCCCACATCTTCACGCACTGGATCGGCGCCTGCGGGCATCCGACGCGCGAGGTCCACAAGCGCTACCTGCAGCGCGTCGTCACCCGGACGGTGGCACCTACCTTCCGCCTCCGCGACGGCGCGCGCGCTGACACCAGGGCGCTGTTCCGGGCCGGCGACGAGGGATGGACCGGCCTCGCCGACGTCGATTTCCGCGTCGGCCGTTTCGGCCAGCTCGAGTTCACGCATGAGGGCGAGGACTACGGCATCCAGTACATGCCCGTGGGCATGCAGGAGCAGGCAGCGCCGCCGGAGCTGATGCTGGCCCAGATGATGAACGCCGGCGTCGATCACTGCGTGCTGCAGGCGGGGGGCGGCTACGGGGCGATGACCGAGATGAACGCCTTCGCCGGGCAGCAGTATCCCGGGCGGATGACCGGCCTGATGCATGTCGACGAGGCGATGGCGGGCAGGCCCGCCGAGCTTGCCGAGGTCGACCGTGCCTTCGATGTGTTGAAGCTGCGCGGCCTCTACTTCAACGTCGATTCACTCAGCCGCCACGGCTGGCCCTGGCCGCTCGACGCGCCCGAGATGGAGCCGTTCTGGGACAAGCTCGCGCGGCGGGGCATTCTGCTCTGCTTCGAGATGAGCTCGGGACCGGGCTACGACATGGCGGGTTACATGGCGAACCTCACCGCCTTCGGCCGCGTGCTCGCGCGCCATCCGTCCTTGCGCGTGCACATGGCGATGAGCCCGCCCGTCGCGTTCTTCGCGCGCAACGGCCGCTACGACTTCCCCGACGAGGCGCTCGCCGTCTGGCGCCACGAGCCGATGGTGCTCGAGGTGATGTTCCCGATCACCTATGGCGGCGTCTGGGACTATCCCTACCCCGAGGCGCAGACGCTGATTGCCGACATGCGCGACAAGCTCGGCGCGGACCGGCTCATCTGGGGCTCCGACATGCCGAACGTGGAACGGTTCTGCACCTATAAGCAGTCGCTCGACTACGTGAGGCGCTACTGCCCATTTCTCAGCGCGCGCGAAAAAGACCTGATCCTGGGTGAGACCTGTGCGGCCTTTTATGGGATCGAACGCAAGAAAGTTGCCGGCTAGGCCTGGCAACGTTGCCACTGGCTGGAGCGTTGAGGACGGACCCACGACATTGCAGGAGGTCTGTCATGAAACGCACGCTGCTGACCCTCGCGCTGATCGCCACCGCCGGCGTGGCCCAGGCCCAGGCCCAGCCGATGCCGTCGTCCGAGCCGCTCGACCCGAACGGCCGACCCTTCATCGGCCGGAACGACTGGGTGCGCCAGCCCGGCGACCAGCCGGGCAACGCCGGGGCCAGTACCGGAACCAATGCCGGTGCCGACGTGGCGACGGCACCCAGCGGTGCGCGCGCGCCCACGCTCAAGGACGAGTACGGCTTCCGCTACGACGCCGAGGGCAATCGCCTCGACGCCCGCGGCAACATCATCTCGCCGCAGACCCGATAGCGGCCGCAGCCTGCGTCGGCGTCGCACAGCAACATGCTGGCGGCGCCGGCTCTTGTCCGTGTCCTGTTCCGATGGTGATCTTGCGGCGTTCACAGGAGGACGCCGCATGGCCGGCTCTGCGCTGCATCATCATCACCCCGCCGTGGTCGACAACCTGGCGAAGCTCTGCGGCTTCTGAGCGATGATTTCGATCTATGTCGATGCCGATGCCTGCCCGGTGAAGGCGGAGATCTACCGTGTCGCCGAACGCTATGGGCTCAAGGTCTATGTCGTGAGCAATTCGTACATCAATGTGCCACGCGATCCCCGGATCGAGCGTGTGGTGGTGGGCGATGGCTTCGACGCCGCCGACGACTGGATCGCCGAGCGCGCCGGCCAGGGCGACATCGTGGTCACCGCCGACATCCCGCTTGCCGATCGCAGCCTGAAGGCGGGGGCGGCGGCGATCGGCTCCACCGGGATCGCCTTCACCACCTCGTCGATCGGCATGGCGATGGCCAGCCGCGAACTGATGTCCAACCTGCGTGCCATGGGAGAGATGACCGGTGGACCCAAACCGATGAGCCCGCGCGACCGCTCGCGCTTCCTGTCGACGCTCGACGAAACGGTCCAGAAGCTGCGTCGGGCGTCTCGCGCCGGCTGAGACGCCGCGCTAGGGCCGGTCGAGCCAGATGTCCTCGAAGCGGAAGCCGTTGAACATGCTGTTGACGTGGGAGACGTAGCCTTTGACGTAGGGTTGCCAGCAGGTCGCGCCGCGGTTCCACATGATCGGCGGTCGGGCGCCGTCGGCCAGAAGCCGCGAGTCGATGTCCCACACCAGCTGCCGGCGCTTCTCGAGGTCGGGCTCGGCCGACTGGATGTCGAACAGCCGCTCGATCTCGGGATTGCAGTAGCGGGTGTAGTTGCGCTCCGACCGGCACGAGAAGTTCTCGTAGAAGGCCTGGTCGGGATCGTCGACGCCGTTGCCCGTGGTGTTGACGGCGACGGCGTAGTCCCTGCGGTCGAGCCGGGTGAACCAGTGCGAGGTCTCCACGACGTCGAGCGTCGCGCGGATGTGGATTTCCCTGAGTTGGTCGATCAGGATCTGCGATGGATTCTTGTAGAGCGTGATACCCCGCGCCGCGACCTTCATCGACAGGGGCCGTTCCCGGCTGTAGCCCGCCCTGGACATCAGCGCACGGGCCTGCTCGCGATTTCCCTCCACGTCGGGCCCAAAGCCTTCGATGGCCGCCAGCTTGTCGGGCGGGAGCCCCCAGAGGCCGTCGCCCGGCGGCTGAAGGCTGCCGCCGATCTCGGCTTCACCCGGGCTGAGGGCGTCGATGAAGGCCTTGCGATCGAGCGCCAACGAGAGGGCCCGGCGGATATCGGGATTGTCGAAAGGTGCCGCGTCGCGATTCACCAGCAGGTTGGTGCTGTTGTTCATCGACGTGGCCTCGCACACCACCCCCGACGACGGCCGCCGCGCCTCCCGGAGCTGCGGGATCGTCACCTCCCAGGGGAAGGTGATGTCGAAACGGCCGGCCATGAAGCTCAGCAACGCCGTCTGGGAACTGGTGACGATGGTGAACTCGATGCCGTCGAGATAGGGCCGTGCCGGCTTCCAGTAGTCCGGGTTGCGCACCAGCTTGACGCGTTCGAATTCGACGAACGAGTCGAACTTGAACGGACCGGTGCCGATCGGCCGCTTGCGCATCTGGGCGGCCGGGATGTGACAGGGGTAGATCGGCGAGAGGCCCGAGGCGAGCAGCAACAGCAGCGATGGTTGCGGCCGGTTGAGGTAGATCGTGACCTCGTGGTCGCCGTTGCTGTGAACGTAATTGATGTTGCGGTACCACGCGGCGCGGGGGTTGCGCCGCAGCTTGTCGCGGCCGCGTGCGGTCAGGAGGGCGAAAGTGCATTCCACGTCGTTGGCCGTGAAGGGCAGGTCGTCGTGCCACCGCACGCCCTCCCGCAGCTTGAAGGTGAGTTCGGTGCCGTCTTCGCTCCAGTTCCACGATTCGGCGAGATCGGGGACGACCGACTGCTCGCTGTTCTGGGCTTTGGACTGGTCGAACAGCACGAGGTTGTTGAATACCGGCATGAAGGGCACGACGGTCGAGGCGCTGTATTCCTCGTGGATCGAGGCGCTCGGAGGATTGTCGCGGTGGAACATGCGAAGCACGCCGCCGCTCTTCTGTGCGAGCGCCGCCCCGCTCGAACACAATGTTGCGGCCACTACGCAACCGATCAAGACCCTCGAACGCATGTTTGTGCCCTTACGCTCGACCCCGCATATCCGCTCTCGGTGTCGTCAGCGCAGCTTACAGCGCTTGGTCGCCGTCGATAGATTCATTCACGCACATCCAATTCTCGCGGGCGTTGTAGTCTGAAATAAGGCGACAGCGTCAGTGAAGAAACAAACGATACAGCATGCGCTTCATGCCGCTTCTGTCCGCCGCATGGCGCGCGAATAGCGCGGGCAAACTTCCCCGGCGAAGCGGGTCATCATGCGTTGGCGCAATTCGATCGGCGTGCCCGGCGTAGCGCACGACACCATGAAGTAGTTGAAGCCGAGCGCTGCCAGGGCATCGATGCGCCGGCAGATCGTGTCCGGGCTGCCCACGAGATTGGAGTCGATGAACGGCCCGAGTTCGCCGGGATCGGTGAGCTTGCGCAGGTTGGCGAACATGCGGCTGAAGTCCTGGTACTCCGGGATGTCGGCCCACGGATTGGCATCCGACTCGTAGTGCGCGCACTGCAGCTCGAAGTAGGGCGGGTAGTAGCGGCGGCCGAGCGCGTGCGCCTCCTCGTCGGTATCGGCGATGAACATCTTGACCGAGATCGGCAGGATCGCCTCGCGCGCGGCGGCGCCGGCCCGCGCCCGCCAGCGCTCCAGGATCCTGGCCAGGAGCTTGTCGGGGAAGGTCGACAGGCAGATCGGCGCCACGCCGAGATCGCCCATCACCTCGGCGCTCGCCGGGCTGCCGATGGCGCCGTAGAAGCGCACCTTCTTGGCCACCGGCTCGGGCCGGATGCGGATCGGCTGCGCGGTCTTCCAGAACCGGCCGTCATGGGTGAAGGGCTCGCCCGCCAGGCCCTTCTCGACGATGCGGTAGCATTCGGCGAAGCGGGCGCGGGCCTCGTTCATGTCGATGTTGTAGGCGTCGTATTCCATCCGGGCGGTGCCGCGGCCGATGCCGAGGTGCAGCGTGCCGCGCGTCATGCTGTTCAGCATGGCGATTTCCTCGGCCAGCCGCAGCGGGTGATACCACGGCAGCACCAGCACCGAGGTCCCGAGTGAGAGGTCGGGGAAGGCCGCCGCAATGTGCGCCATGAACAGGAGCGGGCTCGGCGTCGGGTAATAGTCGCTGAAATGATGCTCGAGCAGCCAGGCGGCGTCGAAGCCGAGCTTCTGGCCGAGTGCGCAGTCGTCCATGACCTCGCGATAGAGCGCCTGGTCCGACTTGTGGATGTCGCTGGCCGGTGCCGCCTGGAAGCCGAATGCGATGTCGCCCATCTGCCGTCCCCTCGCCGCCTTATTCGGCCGGCAGGATAGCAGCCTTTCCTGGTTCAGCGTCGACGCGCAAAGGTGGTAAATTCCGCGCGAGCGGCGGTTGCATTGAACCTTGGGCACCTTCGTGCGTTGAAAGAGGCCATGGCCCTGCGTTTGCGTAAGTTGATTGTGTGGACTGCCGGCATCGTCGGCGTGCTGGCGCTTGCCTGGAGTGCGGCGCCCTACCTGATCAACATGGATGTCTTCAAGCCGGCGATGGTCGATGCCGTCCGGCAGGCCACCGGACGCGAGCTGGTGATCGACGGCCCAATCGAGCTTTCGATGTACCCGGCGCCCGGTATCTCGGCGCGTCAGGTCCATTTCGCCAATGCCGTCGGCACCAAGGGCGCGCAGATGCTCGACGTGCGGCGGGTGGTGGTGAGGCCCTCGCTGCTGGCCCTGCTGCGGGGGCGGATCGAGGTGGCCACGCTGGTCCTCGTCCGTCCCACGATCGTGCTGGAGGCCGATGTCGACGGGAAGCCCAACTGGGAATTTACGCCGGGCGCCGGCGCCGCCCAGCCGGCCGGTGCGCCGGCCACCGGCTTCCATCTGGCGATCGGCCGGCTCGTCATCATCCGCGGCACGCTGAACTACACCGACCCGCGGACCGGCAAGACGATCGTTGCCGAGCAGGTGCGGGCGCGGGCGTCGGTGGGATCGCTCGACGGGCCCTTCACCATCGCCGGCACGGCAACGGTGAACGGCATTCCGCTGACGCTCGACCTCAAGGTGGGAAAGCACACGGACAAGGGCAACGACGTGGCGCTTTCGCTGGAGCTCGCCAGCGGCAAGCTGAATTTTGCCGGCGACTTGTCCGGGGTGGGCCAGGGCGCGCGGATCGTCGGTCATCTGTCGGTGGCCACCGGACTGCTGACCGATTTCATCGCCGCGCTGGTGACCGCCACCGGACAGGACAAGCCCGCCTTCGACTCCTCCGTCGTCGGCCGCTTCGCCTTCGACGGCGGCGTCGAGGTGTCCGAGGAGCGCCTGGCCGTGACCGACTTCAAGATGACGATGGGGGAGGAGACCGCAACCGGCTCGCTCGCCCTGTCGGCCAAGCCCGTGCTGTTGCTCGAGGGTCACGTGTCGCTGCCCAAGGTCGACCTGGAGACGTGGCTCCGCCTGCTCGCCCAGTCCGGTTCGCTCAAGTCGCCCCAGCCCGCGCTGCCCCAGCCCTCATCGGCCAAGCCCACTCCGCCGGCGCTGCCCGGCGTGCGCTCGCCGTTTCCACCCGAGCTCGGCGTGTTGGTGAAGGTCGATGTCGCGGAGCTCCTCTATCGCAAAGGCACGATCCGCGACCTGTCGCTGGCGGTCGACGTCAAGAACGGCATCGTCGCGCTGCCGCAGCTACGGGCTCTCCTGCCGGGCGATATGATGCTGCGGGCGTCGACGGCCGCGAGCGGCGATCTCGCCAAGCCCTTGGCCAGCGGCGACTTCAGCCTGAGCGGTCCCAGGCTGCGCGAAACGCTGGCGTGGCTCGAGATCGATGCGTCAGGCGTGCCGGCGGACCGCCTGCAGACGCTGAGCGCCCACGGCAAGTTCATGTCGGCGGGCGACAAGGTGCAGGTGAGCGAGGCGACCTTCGCCCTCGATGGCGCCACCGCAACGGGCAGTGGCACACTCGCCCTGGGTGCGCGGATCGCGGCGACGGTGCAGGTCCAGATCGGCCGTTTCGATCTGGACGCCTACCTGCCCGAGCCGGCCGCCGGATCATCGGTGCTTTCCCTGCCGACCGCCGCATCGGGCGCCGCACCTGGCGCTGCCAACGCCGTGCCGCCCGTCGACCCCCAGGCGCCGAGCTTCGGATTGAAGGCCAAGGTCACGAGCCTCGTCTATCGCGGCCAACCGCTGAAGGGCGTCGAGGTCGACATGAGCGTGCAGGGCCGTCTCCTCAAGCTGAACGCCTTCAAGGTGGCCGACCTGCTGGGCGCCAAGCTCGATCTGAAGGGATCGGTGAGCGACTTCGGCACGGCGCCGCGTGTCGACGTCACCTTCAACACCACGCTGCCGGACGCCGACCGGGTGCTCGACTACGCGGCGCTGCCGAAATTCCTCAACGGCAGGATCGGCGCGGCGTCGGCCAGCGGCGCCGTCGTGGGAACGCTGAACGCGGTCGCGCTGCGCAACGTGACCGTGACCATGCTGGGTGC
>Ga0155465_1117_pt1 | contig 19117 bp, 20 predicted proteins | sample RifCSPhighO2_12_FD_107123 | JGI IMG/M metagenome (GOLD analysis project Ga0155465, IMG submission 107123) | Alphaproteobacteria bacterium RIFCSPHIGHO2_12_FULL_66_14 | reverse complement strand
CCCCTTGACCCAGCTCTTGCTGCGATGGTCCGAGAGTTTCCACCAGAAGGTGCCGCCGAGATCGTCGGGCAAGGCGTCGACCAGATCGGACACGGAGGGGCCGAGGGCGGAGAAATGCTCCTTCACCTTGCGCCCGTCGCGTCCGACGGCCTCCGGTCCCACGGTCCGGCTGGGACCCGCCGCCACCACGCCGAGTCCGCCCTTGATCGGATAGACTCCGAGAAAGCGGCCGGCGCCCCAATGCTCGCGGACAGCGGTTGCCGGGCGCGACGTGTTGCGCACGATCCAGACCCAGCAGCCCCAGCCGGTCTCATGGTCCGGCGCATCACCGCCGAACAGCTTCTGCCGCACACCGGAATGGATGCCGTCGGCACCGACCAGCAGGTCGCAGGTGTTCTGTGTGCCGTCGGACAGCCGGACGGTGACCTGCTCGCCCGAATCGTCGAAGTCGGTGACCGACGTACCGAAATGCAGCGGCACGTCGGCGCAACGCTGGCGCAGGAGCGCCAGCAATTCGCCCCGCATGATGCCGCCCGAATAGCCGAACTGGTCGAGCATCGGTCCAAGTTCGTAGGTGTGGATCTCCTCGCCGTGGCCGTTGCACACCGTGTAGGTCGCCATGCGCTCGCTGGTGGCGACGAAGTCATCCATCAGATCGAGGCCGTGAAAGACCCGGGCCCCGACAGGATAGAGGCCCAGCATGTAGCCGCTGTGGTCGAAGTTCGGCGCCCGTTCGTAGAGCTCGGCCGTGACACCGCGCTGGCGCAACAAGGTGGCCAGGGCCATGCCGCCGACACCGGCGCCCGCAATGATGATCTTCATGGTCCATCCATCGGTTGAGGTTGCGATTTCATCTCCTGCAGCATCCAGCCCAGCCAGACTGCAGCGAAGACCGGCATCCCGACAACTGCGGCGATCAGTGCGAGGTTGGTCAAGAAGGGCTGCTGCGTCAGGAATGCCGCGGCGGAGATCAGGCCGGCTGCGATCTGGTAGAGCGCGCCAAGCCGGGTGAGGGCAATCCATCCGTCTCCGGTACCGGCTGTCCGGGCGGCAAGGCAGGCAAGCCAGGTGGCGATACCGGCGGGCAGGAAACTCGCGGCGGAGAGCCAGTTGCAGGTGGTGTTCAGATCGTCGAGGAAGGCCGGTGCGGTTTCCGGTGCCAGCAGTGGCGAGCCGAGGCGAAGGAGCTGGGCCGCGCCCAGCATCCGCAGGTCGGCCAGCATACCCAGCACACCCGAAAGCGCGAACAGGACGATCATCGCCGGCCCCCGGAAGCCGGGCCCCGGCCGCAGCCAGGCGGCGAGCGAGACCCCGATCAGGGCGATGGCGCTGTCCGACACGAAGAACAGCGCGTAGCCCGCTGCAGTCCAGCCCCAGCCACCGCGCAACGCTGTGAGATACTGTGCCGTGATCGGGCTGGGCGGCGTGGTCGGCGCCATTGCGTTTGCCACCAGCACCAAGACGGTGCCGGCGAGCCAAGCCATCAGCAGGATGACGATATGCAGACGCACCAGACGGAAGTCGGCGGTAAGATGATCGGCTTCTTTCATGCAGCGTAAAGTATGCTTCCCGGACCGATCGGGCGTCGGCGCGCGCAGCCGATTTTTGATGTAGGTTCCGAACCGACACGGGAGGGTCGTGACGAGGCTTGTGTCCATGTCCGAAGCAGCCAGAGTGCTCATCGTCGACGATCACTCCATCGTCCGTTTCGGCCTGCGCCAGATCCTCGATCAGGAGACGCAATTCTCGGTCTGCGGCGAGGCTGCGAGCCCGGTGGAGGCGCGGCGGGAAGTCGAGGCCCGCCGGCCCGACTTCGCCATCTTCGATCTTACGCTCGGCGGTCGCGATGGCTTGGGATTGTTGCGTGAGCTGCATGATCTGCAGCCTGCGATGCGGATGCTGGTTTATTCGGCGCAGCCGGAGTTGGTCTATGCTCCGCGCGCCTTTGAGGCGGGCGCCCGCGGCTATCTGATGAAGGATGCCGGCATAGAAAAGGTTCTCGAGGCCCTGGCGGCTTTGCGGCGGGGCGAACGCTACGCCAGCGATGCCGTCCAGCGCGCCATGTTCCAAAGTGCGGCCAGCGGCCGGCTACCGCTGCCCGCCTCGCTCGAGTCGCTCTCCGACCGCGAGCTCCAGGTTCTGCGCCTTCTCGGCACCGGCCTGGGCACGGCGGAGATCGCCGCCTCACTCTCGCTCAGCATGAAGACCGTCGGCACCTATCGGGAGCGTCTGAAACTCAAGCTCGGCGCCGAAACCGCGCTCCAGCTCGAGCGTTGCGCCGCCGACTTCATCCGCACGGGAAGCCTCTAAGTATGGCGCCCGCTGCGCGGGAGGCCGATCCGCGTGAGGAATTCCGGTACGAGGTCGTCGACATCAATATCCGGCGCGTCCCGTGGCTACTCGTCGCCTCGATGCTGCTCGCTCTCTGGCCCATTGCGATGCTGTGGCAGAACGACTCGGTCGGCTGGCTGCGGCGTGCCCTGATGGTCGACGTGGCGAGCGCGGGCCTGTTCATCGCGTTCGGCTTTTGGCTTCGGCGGCTGCCGCCCGGCTCGCCCTGGCGATCACTCTATGTCTGGGCGGCGGTCTTTCTCCTGCTCGCCTACATGGACGGTTACTACTTCCTGGTCGGCCAGTCCTTCGGGCAGAACCCCATCTACATCCTGGGTGTCATCACCGCCGCCACCGTTTTTCTGTTGCCGCCGCGGCAGATTCTGCCGCTGCTGTTCGTCAACCATCTTGTCTATTGCGCCCTCCTGAAGACCCAGGCCGACCCCGGAGCGGACCTCCTCATGGTCTTCATCCAGAATACGACCGGCGCCACTGTGGCCGGACTCGCCTCGCTCCTGCTCTATCGCGCGCACCGCGAGGAATTCTTCCAGCGCCGGGCGTTGGCGGCGGCCAACCGTGCGCTCGCCCGCAGGAACGACCAGCTCAACGACCTGATGGCCATCACGGCGCATGACCTCCGTGGCCCGTTGCTCGGCATGCGCGATCTTCTCGTACTCGCCGATCGTGCGCCGCCAACCGGCCGACTGGGCGAGATTCTGGGCCACGTCGGCCGGAGTTGCCGCGACCTAATCTCGCTGGTCAACCGGCTGCTGGATGCCCACGCCGCCGAGGCCCAGGTGGAGACGCCGCCGGCGCTCGCGCGATGCGATCTGCGCGGCGTGGTGACGGCCGCCATCGAGCGAGCCCATCCTCAAGTAGCGGCGCGAAGCATCGCCCTCGACTTCCGGCCGCCGGTCGAATCGGTGGAGCTGCCGGTCAATGCTCCCGCGCTCGACCAGGTACTCGACAATCTCCTCGCCAACGCGATCAAGTTTTCACCGCCGGGCGGTGAGGTGCGCGTGAGTCTGGTGCGCGAGGACGGCCGCTGGCGATGCGACGTGGCCGATGATGGCCCCGGCATTCCCGAACAGGAGCGCGCGTCGCTGTTCCAGAAATTTCACCGCGGCTTTCATCCGCGGGCGGCCGACGAAGCCAGTGGCGGCCTCGGCCTGTTCATCGCAGCCACTCTAATGAGGGCCATGGGCGGGCGGGTGGACTACGCTCCCCGCCAGCCGACTGGTTCGCTGTTCCAGGTCACGTTCGCCGATTCCGACGAACCGGGCGCGGGATAGGTCTATTTCTTGGCCCAGCGCGCGGCGGCAGCGTCGTCGCCCTCATGGGCTTCGACCCATTTCTCGCCGCTCGGCGTTTCCTCGAGTTTCCAGAACGGCGCCTTGGTCTTGAGCCAGTCGACCAGGAACTCGCACGCCGCGAAAGCCGCCTCGCGGTGCGGCGAGCCGACCGCGACCAGAACGATGCGATCGCCCGCTTCAAGTCGGCCATGGCGATGTACGATCAGCGTCGCTTCCAGTGGCCAGCGCCGCCGCGCTTCGGCCTCGATTTCCTCGAGGGCCTTTTCGGTCATGCCGGGATAGTGCTCGAGGGTCATGGCGTCGATACGCTCACGGTGCAGCCCGTCCCGCGTGTGCATCTCGCGCACCAGGCCGACGAACACCGCCAGGCCACCGATCTTCTTGTTGCCGCCGGTGAGCCCTTCGAGCTCGGCGCCGACATCGAAATCAGCTTCCTGGACGCGTACCGTCATGGTCCTAGCCGCCGGTAAACGGGGGAAAGAACGCAACCTCGCGGGCCTTGGCGAGCGGTGCATCGAAGGTCGCCGTGCGCTGGTCGACGGCAGCGCCGAAGGCCGCTCCTGCCGCCAACGCCTCGGCATGGCCGGCACTGCGGGCGCGGAGCCAGACCACCAGGTCGCCGACGGTCCTGACCTCGTCCGGCAGCGCGACCTCTTCCTCCGCCAGGCCGACGGTTCGCTTCATCCAGGCGAAATAGCGGACTTTCATGGCTGGCCGCTCGACGGAGGTGCATCCTCGGCCATGTGCTTGAGGCCGGTGCGCAGGTAGTCGTAACCGGTGATCAGGGTCAGCGCGGCAGCGACCCAGATCAGGACGATCCCGATCTGCGTGACGTAAGGCGAGGCGGCATCGCCCACCAGCAGGGCAGCGATCGCCACCATCTGGGCGCCGGTTTTCCATTTGGCGAGTTGGCTGACCGGCACGCCGACCCGGAGTTCGGCCAGGAATTCGCGCAGGCCGGAGACCAGGATCTCGCGCGCCAGGATGATGAGCGCCGCCAGGACATTGAGGCCGCGCAGCGTGCCACTGTCGACCAGCATCACCAGCGCGGCGGCGACCAGCAGCTTGTCGGCGATGGGATCGAGGAAACGGCCGAGGCGGGAAATCTGGTGGTAGCGGCGCGCGAAATAGCCGTCGAACCAGTCGGTCACGGCGGCGATCACGAACAGGATCATCGACAACCACTGCGCCCAGCCACGGTCGAGCCAGAAGCACGCCACGACCAGCGGAATGGCCGCGATCCGCGACAGGGTCAGCAGATTGGGGAGATTGAACAGCATTGATTGCGCCTGTGAGGCCACCTTAACGACCGCCCCTGAAGTGGTCATGGATTTTCTGGGCGATCGCATCGGAGATGCCCGGTACCGACTTGATGTCCTCGACTGTGGCCACGGCGACGGCACGGGCGCTGCCGAAGTGGTTGAGCAGGGCACGCTTGCGGCCGGCGCCGATACCCGGCACCTCGTCGAGGGCCGAACGCGTGAGGTCGGCCGCCCGGCGCGCGCGATGTGTGCCGATGGCAAAGCGATGCGCCTCGTCGCGCAGGCGCTGGAGGAAGTACAGCACCGGATCGCGCGGCTCGAGCGAGAACGGCGGACGCCCGGGCATGAAGAAGCGCTCACGTCCCGCATTGCGGTCCGGGCCCTTGGCGATGCCGACCATGACGATGTCCTCGAGGCCGAGTTCCGTCGCCACTTGCCGCGCCGCCTCGAGCTGGCCTTGGCCGCCGTCGATCAGCACCAGGTCTGGCCAGTGCTCCTCGTCGCGGTCGGGATTTTCCTTGAGCGCGCGGCCGAAGCGGCGGCTCATGACTTCGCGCATCATGGCGAAGTCGTCGCCCGCCGCGCCCTCGGTCTTGATATTGAACTTGCGGTAGGCGTTCTTCATGAAACCGTCGGGACCGGCCACGATCATGGCGCCGATCGGGGCGGTGCCTTGGATATGGCTGTTGTCGTAGACCTCGATGCGCTCGGGTGGCGACTCCAGGCCGAAGAGGCGAGCCGCGCCTTCCAGCAGCGTGCGTTGCGTGCCGCGCTCGGCCAGCCGTCGCGCCAGCGCCTCGCGGGCGTTCGAGACGGCCTGGTCGAGGGCGTCCTTCTGGTCACCGCGCTTGGGATGACGGATCTCGACCTTGTGGCCAGCCCCGATCGCCAGCGCGCTTTCCAGCAACTCGCGCTCGGCGACGTCGTGGCTGGTCAGGATCAGCTTGGGCGCCGGTCGCGCCTCGTAGAATTGGCCGATGAAGGCCGACAACACGGCGGCTTCGTCGAGCTCGCGGGCGTGGCTGGGGAAATACGCCCGGTTGCCGAGATTCTGGCCGGCGCGCAGGAAGAACACCTGTACGCACACCTGACCGCCGTCGGCGTGGGCGGCGAAGATGTCGGCCTCCTCGATCGAGGGCAGGCTGATCGACTGATGCGACTGAATCTGCGTCAGCGCCCGGATGCGGTCGCGCAGCACTGCGGCACCTTCGAATTCCAGATCTGCCGAGGCCTTTTCCATGCGCTGTGACAGCGCCTGCTGGATCTCGCGGTTGCGCCCGCCCAGGAAGCCGCGCACCTCGTCGACGATCGACGCGTATTCGGCCTTCTCGATGCGGCCCACGCACGGCGCGGTGCAGCGCTTGATCTGGTATTGCAGGCAGGGCCGGGTGCGCGTGACGAAGACGCCGTCGGAGCAGGAGCGCAACGGGAAGGCGCGCTGCAGGGCATAGAGCGTGCGATTGACCGCGGTGGCCGAGGCGAAGGGGCCGAAATACTCGTTGCCGGTTTCGCGCGTACCGCGGTGCTTGGCGAGCTGCGGCCATTCGGTGTCCCGGCGGATGACGATGTAGGGAAAGGACTTGTCGTCGCGCAGCAGCACGTTGAAGCGCGGTCGGAAGCGCTTGATCAGGTTGTTCTCGAGCAGCAGCGCCTCGGCTTCGCTGTCGGTGACTGAGAATTCCATGGTCGTGGTCGCCGAGACCATGCGCATCAGGCGCGTTGCGAGGCGCATCGGCTGGGTGTAGGCGGCGACGCGGCTGCGCAGCGACTTCGCCTTGCCGACATAGAGCACCTCGCCGTCGGTCGCGATCATGCGATAGACGCCGGGCTTGCGCGGCAGGGTATGCACGAACTCGGCAATGATCCGCATGCCGTCGGCGAGCGAACCCTCGCTGGGCTTCTGGCTGGTTTCGGTGTCGGTTTCGGTGCTCACGGGGCGGGATCGCTCGGGGCCGGATGGGCGCGCACAATGGGTTGACCGGTGCCCGCCGACAAGGCGGCAGCGGCATGTGGGGAAGTCTGTGAAGAAACCTGGCGTCTGCCTGACGTTACGACAACGTCACTGTATTGACTCAATGGGAACGTGGTGGCAGTCGGTCGCTATTTGAAGGTTAACACGCTGAAATACTTGATATATTCAGATTATTTCCATTTCAAATTATCGACTCACCGCGGCAGACGTTCCCGATTCAGTCCGATCGTCTGCCGCGCTTCAATGTGTGGATAAGTTCGGTCGCTTTAAAGCACCGACAGCATGCGGCCGACCAGCGGGTGGCGGACCACATCCTGGTCGGTGAGATGCACCACCGCCACGTCGTCGAGCCCATCCAGCTTCTTGCCGATCGACGCCAGACCCGAGAGTTCCGGCAGCAGATCGGTCTGGTCGGGGTCGCCGGTCATGACCATGGTGGAATGCCAGCCGAGACGCGTCAGCAGCATCTTGAGCTGGCCGTAGGTGCAGTTCTGAGCCTCGTCGATCAGCACGAAACTGTTGTTGAGGGTGCGGCCGCGCATGAACGCCACCGGCGCGATTTCGATCGTGCCGTCGTCGAGATGCTGGCGCAGGCGCTTGGCGCCCAGCCGGTCGTTCAGCGCGTCCCATAGGGGACGCAGGTAGGGATCGAGCTTTTCGCGCATGTCGCCGGGCAGGAAGCCGAGGTTCTCGCCGGCCTCGACCGCCGGCCGCGACAGCACGATGCGCGTGACCGAGCCGGAATCCAGCGCTTCCACGGCGGCACAGATTGCCAGATAGGTCTTGCCGGTGCCGGCCGGGCCGAGGGCGACGGTGAGCGGTTTGGCCTCTATGGCCTCCATCAATATGCGTTGGTTGTCGCTGCGCGGTCGGACTTTTCGGATGTAGCTCTGATCCCTGTCGTTGGCCGGAGACTTGTCGAAGACGAGATTGTGAACACGGGCGCTATCGATGGCGTGCAGCTTGGCGCGGCGTGTGGCTCGTTTTGCCATTTGCGTACTCCGGAGGCTGGGACAGAGGGACGGAACCGATCGCCGACAATAAAAAACGCCCCCGCAAGCGGAGGCGTCGACGATGGGCAGTACCGAAGGTGCGGCTCAGAGGGCACTCGGCGGATGTTCCGCCGGTGATCCAGACTCCGTCGGGGCGCAAGCTCCTTGGACGGATAAACGACCTCCTTCAGCTACCGAACGAATCGTACTCTGATCAAACCGCCCCGGCCACTATATTTATGGTGTGCCATCCAAATTTCACACTACGGAGAGCGGTTAGGGCGCGAGGCGGACCCCGACGCCTTGGCATGGACCAGCCGGCCCGCGACGTAGGTGGCCTGCACGGCGCGGTCATCGCCCAGGGTCATCTGGATGAAGAGCTGTTCGGCGAAGTCCCGAGCCTCGTTCATCCGGGAGTCGATCAGCGGCGTCGATCGCATATCGAGCACCACGAGATCGGCTTCCATGCCGGCGGCGATGCTGCCGACCTTGTCGTCGAGATAGAGCGCCCGGGCGGAGCCACGGGTCGCGAGATAATAGGCATGCCCGGCCGACAGGGACTGGCGGTTGAGCTGGCTGGCCTTATAGGCGGCGTCGAGCGTCGCCAGGATCGAGAACGACGTGCCTGCGCCAATATCGGTTCCCAAGCCGACCCGCACCGGTCGCTCTTTCCGGACGGCGCACGCAATGTTGAAGGCGCCGCTGCCGAGAAAGAAATTCGAGGTTGGGCAATGCGCGATTGCCGCGCCGCTCTCGTGCAGGCGCTGCATCTCGGGCTCGTCCAGCCAGATGCCATGCCCGAAGACCGCACGCGGCCCGCACAGGCCGTGGTGGTCGTAGACATCGAGATAGTTCCGCCGGTCCGGGAACAGCTCCTTGATCCAGGCGACCTCGTCCCGCGACTCGGCGATGTGCGTCTGCATCAAGCAGTCGCGATGCTGCTGCCACAACGCCCCGGCAGCAGCGAGCTGCCCCGAGGTGCTGGTGCCGGCAAAACGCGGCGTGATGGCATAGAGCAGCCGGCCGCGGCCGTGCCATTTCTGGATCAGCGCCTGCGACTGGTCAAAACCCGACTGCGCCGTATCGAGCAACCCCTCTGGCGCATTGCGGTCCATCAGCACCTTGCCCGCGGCTAGGCGCAGGCCGATTTCCTCGGCCTCCTCGAATAGGGCGTCGACCGAGTGCGGATGGACCGTGCAGTAGGCGCAGCTCGTGGTGATGCCGTTGCGCAGATTTTCCTGCAGGAACAGCTTGGCCACGCTGCGCGCAAATGCCTTGTCGGCGAACTTGAGTTCGGTCGGGAAGGTGTATCTGTTCAGCCAGTCGAGCAGTTGGGCGCCGTGACTGGCGATCATCGGAGTTTGCGGAAAGTGGACGTGGCTGTCGACGAAGCCCGCCGAGATCAGCGCGTTCCGGCCGTAGTCGCGAATTGTGATGCCGGCCGGCAGCAGCGGCGCGATCCGGCTCGCCGGTCCAAAATGGGTGATGCGGCCGTCGGCCATGGCGATGATGGCGTCGGGCTCATGGACCATCGTGGCATCGAGCCCATCACGGAAGGAATCGCCGGTGAAGGTGAGTGCCGGACCGCGCACGGCCGTCGGCCGGGAAGTGGGAGTAGCCATTTCGCCCGCCACGTTCGCATCGAAGGCTTCATGGGGGAAGAGTGCCCTAGCGAGAACAGATGACCGGCAGCTTCGAGAGCACTTCGATCGAGCAGGTCGCCTCAGGAAACAACGCCCAGATGGCGGCAAGAATGAATGCCGCGATCAGAACCGGCCGTAGCACGCGCAGGACGGCAGGAACCGCGACACGCAGAATCCAATAGGCAAGGGCCAGCGCCACGGCGATCGCCAGGACCCGGTACTCGGGTGACCATGCTTCCCAAGTGGCCCCCAGATCGGCCCGTCCGGCCAGTTCCTTCAGATAATCCATGCCGCCGCTTTCATCTCGTCGACTACCGAAAAATCAAAGGGCCCGGCCGTCGCCGGCCAGGCCCTCGATTTAGTTGGTGGAGCCAAACGGGATCGAACCGTTGACCTCTACAATGCCATTGTAGCGCTCTCCCAGCTGAGCTATGGCCCCGAAATTCTGGGTTGCGGCGCGAGGTATAATTCCTGCTCCGCGGACTGGCAACAGGCGCTAGCGGTCACCTTCGCCCTTGTCGTCCTCGACCTCCACTTCGACCTCGATGTCGTCGGCCTCGTCGGCGAGATCATCCGCCTCGAGCGCGTCGTCGCCCTCGACGTCGGGCAGTTCGTCGCCGGCGAGCGCCGCATCATCGGCCTTCTTCTTGGCCGCTGCCTTGACCAACGCAGCCGCTGCTGCCGTCGCAGCCGCAGCGGTCGCCGCCGCTGCCGCCGCAGCACCACGGCCGCGGCGGACCTTCACGAAGTCCTCGCGATCATGCTCCCGGCCGCACTTCGGGCATTTGATCGGGCTCTTGTTCAGGTCGTAGAAGCGCGCTGCACAGCTCTGGCAGGTGCGCTTGGTACCCCAGGTCGCCTTGACCACGCTGAAATCTCCCGGAATTCCGCTGAATTCGGCCGAATCGGCCGCGAGGGAGCGCGTATGTCATGCGTCTTTCACCCTGTCAAAACCAAATTCCGGCATGCTAGGAGGGCGCCGCGCCGCATTTTCGCCATCCCTCGTGGAGAGTGCCCTGTCCGGGAGAGTCGCTACGGCCAAACTGATCGCCCGCCCCGTTGCCCGGTTGCACGGTCGCGTCCGTGCGCCCGGCGACAAGTCGGTCTCGCACCGTGCCCTGATGTTCGGCGCCCTGGCGCTGGGAGAGACCAAAGTGAGTGGCCTCCTGGAAGGTGAGGACGTGCTCGCTACCGCTGCCGCCTTGCGGGCGCTCGGCGCCGTGGTCAACCACGTTGGCACCGGGCTCTGGCGGATCCGCGGCTTCGGTGTGGGCGGCGGCCGCGCGCCGGACGACGTGCTCGATCTTGGAAACTCGGGGACCTCGGCGCGGCTGTTGTCGGGCATTCTCGCCAGCCACCCTTTTACGAGTTTCATGACTGGCGACGCCTCGCTCAGATCGCGGCCGATGCAGCGGGTCATCGACCCGCTGTCGCGTATGGGCGCACGTTTCCACGGCCGCGAGGGTGGCCGCATGCCGCTGGCCGTGATCGGCACCGATGAGATGGTGCCGATCGAATACCGCCTGCCCGTGGCCTCGGCGCAGGTGAAGAGTGCCATCCTGCTGGCCGGGCTCAACACCGCCGGCGAGACCACGGTGATCGAACCCGAGGCGACGCGCGATCACACCGAACGCATGCTGCGTCATTTCGGCGCCGAGGTGCGGGTGAGTCCCGCCGAGGGCGGCGGCAAACGCATCACGGTGGTGGGCTGGCCGGAGCTGAAGGCCCGCGACATCGTGGTGCCGGGCGACCCCTCGTCGGCGGCTTTTGCGGTGGTGGCGGCGGCGATCCGCCCGGGCAGCGACGTGACGGTCGAGAATGTCGGCGTTAATCCGCTGCGGGCCGGCCTCTATCAGACGCTGCGCGAGATGGGCGCCGATATCGCCTTCGACAATCCGCGCGAGGTTGGTGGCGAGCCGGTGGCCGACCTCCATGTCAAAGGCGGTGGGCTGAAAGGCATCGAGGTGCCGGCCGAGCGGGCGCCGACGATGATCGACGAATATCCCATCCTCGCCGTCGCGGCCTCCTGCGCCGAAGGCACGACGCGCATGCTGGGCCTGGCCGAACTGCGCGCCAAGGAAAGCGACCGGCTGGCGAGCGTGGCGGCGGGCCTGACGGTGAACGGGGTGCGCCACGAAATGGGCACCGACACGCTCGCCGTGCACGGCACGGGCGCGCCGCCGGAGGGCGGCGGTCTGGTCAGGACGCACCTCGACCATCGCATCGCCATGTCGTTTCTGGTGCTGGGCCTTGCCGCACGCGAGCCGGTCGCCGTCGACGACGGCTCGCCGATCGACACCAGCTTTCCCGGCTTCGCGGCCCTCATGAACGGGCTCGGCGCCAAGATCGAGCCGGCGTGACCGGCCCGCTGGTCATCGCCATCGACGGGCCCTCGGCCGCGGGCAAGGGGACCCTCGCTCGGCGACTGGCCACCCATTTTGGCCTGCCCCACCTCGATACCGGCTTGCTTTATCGTGTGGTTGGCCTGAGATCCCACCGCACCGGCCGGCCGCCGGCCGAAATTGCCGCTGGTCTGGATGTGCCCGATCTCACCGATCCGGAATTGCGGACGGACGCCGCCGGCCAGCAGGCTTCCAAGGTGGCGATCCTTCCAGATGTCCGGGCCAACCTGTTGAATTTCCAGAGGAAATTCGCATCCCAAGCATCGGGCGCCGTACTCGATGGGCGCGATGTCGGCACCGTCATCTGCCCCGAGGCGCCGGTGAAGCTGTTCGTGACGGCAAGTTCGGAGGCCCGGGCGGAGCGCCGGTACCAGGAGTTGCGCGAACGGGGGGTGGACACTATAAAACCGCGCGTTCTTGCCGAGATGGCGGAGCGGGACCGTCGCGACAGCGAACGGGCGGCTGCACCCCTTAGAGCCGCACCCGATGCTTTCCTTCTCGATACCAGCGACATGGATGCCGACGCAGCGTTTGCTGCCGCATTGGCGTTCATCGAGCGCAAGGGCTTTCGATCCTCCGGGCCGTAAGTCGCCGCCGGCGGATCGAAGACAACAAGCGGCGATTGCGAACGGGCGTGTCGTCCGGGCGTCGGTGTTTCAAAGGCAGTGGATCCGCCGGACTTAACCGGTTGGCCGACGGGCGCAGTGCCGCCCGGGATCGATGAAGGAGAGTACTACATGGCAAAGGGCAGCGCCCTTCGTAAACCCGCGAACGACACGTCTAGCGACGAGTTCGCAGCACTTCTCGACGAATCGCTGGGCGGTTCGACGAGCTTCGAAGGATCGGTCGTCAAAGGCACCGTCATTCGAATTGCCAACGATTTTGTCACCATCGATGTCGGCCTCAAGTCCGAGGGCCGCGTCGCTCTGCGCGAGTTCGCCAACGGGACGGGTGCGCCGGAGATCAAGGAAGGTGACGTGATCGACATCTTCGTCGATCGCATGGAAAACAAGGAAGGCGAGGCCGTCCTGTCGCGCGACAAGGCGCGCCGCGAGGAAGCCTGGACCGTCCTCGAGAAGGCCTTCACCGACAACGAGCGTGTCATGGGCACGATCTTCGGCCGCGTGAAGGGTGGCTTCACGGTCGACCTGAGCGGCGCCGTGGCGTTCCTCCCGGGCAGCCAGGTCGATGTCCGCCCGGTGCGCGATGTCGGTCCGCTGATGGGCCAGGCCCAGCAGTTCCAGATCCTCAAGATGGACCGTCGCCGCGGCAACATCGTGGTGTCGCGCCGCGCCGTCATGGAAGAAACCCGCGCCGAGGACCGCACGCGCCTGATGGGCGCGTTGTCGGAGGGCCAGGTGCTCGACGGCGTCGTGAAGAACATCACCGACTACGGCGCGTTCGTCGATCTGGGCGGTGTCGATGGTCTGCTGCACGTCACCGACATCGCCTGGAAGCGCATCAACCATCCGTCCGAGGCGCTTACGATCGGCCAGCAGGTCAAGGTGCAGGTCATCCGCTTCAACGCCGAGACGCAACGCATCTCGCTCGGCATGAAGCAGCTGATGAGCGACCCCTGGGATGGCGCCGGCGCCAAGTATCCGGTGGCCTTCAAGCTCAAGGGCCGCGTCACCAACATCACCGACTACGGCGCGTTCGTCGAGCTGGAGCCCGGCGTCGAGGGTCTGGTTCACGTTTCCGAAATGAGCTGGACCAAGAAGAACGTGCATCCCGGCAAGATCGTTTCGACCTCGCAGGAAGTCGAAGTGATGGTGCTGGACGTCGACATGTCCAAGCGCCGCATCTCGCTCGGCCTCAAGCAGTGCATGGCCAACCCATGGGAGGCCTTCGCCGAGAAGTATCCGGCGAACACCGAGCTCGAGGGCGAGGTCCGCAACATCACCGAGTTCGGCCTGTTCGTCGGCCTGCCCGGCGACATCGACGGCATGGTCCATCTTAGCGACCTGTCGTGGGACAAGGCCGGCGACGAGGCGATCCGCGACTACAAGAAGGGCGACCAGGTCAAGGTCAAGGTCCTCGACGTCGACATCGACAAGGAGCGCATCTCGCTCGGCATCAAGCAACTCGCCAACGATCCGTTCGAGAAGGTGGGTGTGGTCGCCAAGAAGGGCGACGTGGTCACTGTCATCGTGGCTGGCATCCAGGACAACGGCATCGATGTCACGGTGCAGGACGGCATCCCGGGCTTCATCCGCAAATCCGAGCTCAGCCGCGACCGCTCCGAGCAGCGCCCTGACCGCTATGCCATCGGCGACAAGCTCGACGCCAAGATCACCAACATCGACAAGGCCTCGCGCCGGGTCGTGCTGTCGGTCAAGGCGCGCGAGATGGACGAAGAGAAAAAGGCGATGGCTGACTTCGGCTCGTCCGACTCGGGCGCCAGCCTGGGCGACATCCTGGGGGCGGCGCTCAGCCGGGCCCAGAAGAAGGGCGAAGACGACGAGAAGTAGGTCGTTCGAGACAATCGAATGGAAGGCCGGCCCGCAAGGGCCGGCCTTTTCTTTTGCTTTCAAGGGCTTAGGCTTGACGAGGCTGTTATTTAGTTTAATATCAAAGACTTAAATCCTTGATCTCGGGGCCCGTCGGGCCTTGCCATGGAACCGCGATGACAAAGTCCGAGCTGATTGCCCGCCTGGCGGCCCGGAATCCGCATCTCTATCAACGGGATGTCGAGCGGATCGTCGCGACGGTCTTCGATGAAATCTCCAAAGCATTGGCCTCCGGCCATCGGGTCGAACTACGGGGCTTCGGCGCTTTCTCCGTGAAGAAGCGGGATCCACGCACTGGCCGCAATCCGCGGACCGGCGAGCAGGTCGCGGTGGCCTCCAAGCGCGTGCCCTATTTCAAGACCGGCAAGGATCTGCGCGATCGGCTGAACAAGGAAGCGGCTCGCGCGGCAGGTCTGTTGCCGGCTGACGAAAAGGCGGGCGACAAGAAGTAGCGCTGCCTCGCCTTGGCTCGCCTCCTGCCGTCGCAGTGTGCCATGCTGCCCGTTGCATGAAGATCCTCTCCCGCGCCCTGTTTCTGCTCTTCGTCCTGGCCGGCGTGCTGATGGCCGTCAGCAACACCCAGATCGTGCAGCTTGCCTTGTGGCCGCTGCCCCACGTCATCGTGATGCCGGTCTACCTGCTGGTCGTCGGCCTCCTGCTGCTGGGCGTCTTGGCCGGGCTGGGCCTCGGTTGGTGGGCCGCCCGGCATCATCGCCGCCGCGCGCGCGAGGCCGGCAGCGAGGCCGCACGGCTGGAACGTGAGGCCGCCCGCCTGCGCGCCGGCCTTGCCGCGCAGCAACCCGCGCCGACTGCCGCCGGCCCGGCATCGCCCGGCCAGAAGGCCATAGAGCGCCAAAGTGCCCTGGTCGCGCCGGACCTCGCGGCGCCTGCCACGCGTGGCCCGTTTTCGTGAAAATTCTGTCGGCCGCCGAGGTCGATGCCGCTCTTGACGACCTCGCACTGATCGCCCGCCTCGAGTCGCTCTTCCGCGCTGGCTGCGAGATGCCCCTGCGGCATCACCATCCGGTCAGGGCGCCACTCGGCCCCGGGTCGGCCGATGCCATGCTCCTGCTGATGCCGGCCTGGACCCGCGCGTCGTCCTCTTCGGCCATGGCGCCGCGGATCGGCGTCAAGATCGTGACGGTGTTCCCGGACAACGACCGGCGCGCGCTGCCATCGATCTACGGTCAGTATCTCCTGCTTGACGGTGCCACCGGCCAGACATTGGCGATGCTGGACGGCACGATGCTCACCAAGCGCCGCACGGCCTGCGCGTCGGGGCTCGCCTCGCACTATCTGTCGCGGCCCGATTCGTCACGGCTTCTGATGATCGGCACGGGCGCCCTGGCGCCCCAGCTCATCCGCGTCCACGCCAAAGTCCGGCCGATCCGAGAGGTCGCCATCTGGGGCCGGACTCCGGCGCATGCCGAGGCGTTGGCGGTGGCGCTCGCGGGCTCGCTACCGCAGGCGCTCGGCCGGCCGATTGCCGTGCGCGCAGTGGCCGACCGCAAGACAGCGATCGGCGAGGCCGATATCGTGTCGTGCGCAACTCTGTCGAAGACGCCGCTGGTCGAAGGTGCGTGGCTGCACGAGGGCCAGCATCTCGATCTGGTCGGCGCCTACACGCCCGAAATGCGCGAAAGCGACGACGAAGCAGTCTGGCGGGCGCGGGTTTACGTCGATACCCGTGCCGGAGCCCTAAAGGAGGCGGGTGACATCATCCAGCCGCTGGCCAATGGCACCATCGACGAAGACGACGTCATCGCCGACTTGTTCGAGCTGACTCGGGGGCAGCAGACCGGCAGGCTACCGGACGATGCCACGACCATCACGCTTTTCAAGTCGGTAGGGGCTGCGCTGGAGGACCTTGCGGCGGCGGAGCTTGCGGTCGGCCCCTGACCGCCGGTGTTTGATCGTCAGCCGGGCTCGATCAACGCACCCGCCGTCTTCAGGGCCTCGATATCCGCCATGTCCACCCCGGCTTCGGCAAGGATGGCGCGCGAATCGGCCCCCTGGAGCGGCGCCATCGATCGGATCGCGGGCGGAGTGCGGCTCATCCGCATCGGCGGCTCGACCATCATGATCTCGCCCTCGCTGGGGTGCGGGTATTTGCGGAAGAGCTGACGCCAGATCAGGTGTGGATCCTCGAAGAGGTCGGCCGGGCGCGAGACTGGCGCATTGGGGATCTGGCCCTCGTCGAGCAGCTTCACCCATTCGGCCGTGGTACGGCTGGGGGCGAGCGCCTCGACCATCGCGTACATGTCCGAGATATGCATGGAGCGGGCGTTGAGGGTCGAATAGCGCGGGTCCTTCAGGACCTCGGGCCGGCCGACGATCTCGAAGAAGTTCCGCCAGTGCTTGTCGTTGTAGGGCAGGATCGCCATCCAGCCATCCAGGGTGCGGTAGGGCTTGCGGCTGCGCGACAGCAGCCGCGAGTAGCCGACCTCGCCCTCGTCGCTGAAGGTGCGTTCCCACAGATGCTCGACCATCAGCCAGGCAGCCATGGTCTCGAACATCGGCACCTCGACGAACTGGCCTTCGCCGGTGCGCTGGCGGTGCATCAGTGCCGACAAGGTCGAGAACGCGAAGGTGAGCCCTACGGTCTTGTCGGCCAAGATGGTGGGTGGATAGCGCGGCACGTCGTCGCCGGCGGCGCGGCCCATCAGGTCGGCGATGCCGAACCGGGCCTGGATGGCGTCGTCGTAGGCCGGCAGTTTTCCGTAAGGACCGTCGGCGGAAAAGCCGTAGGCGCCGACATAGACGATGTTGGGATTCACCTTCCTGATGTCCTCGTACCCCAGCCCGAGGCCCTCGATGGCCTGCGGCCTGAGCGCGTGGACGAAGGCATCGGCCGTCGCCACCACCTTGAGCAGCGCCGCCCGCGCCACCTTGTCCTTGAGGTCGAGGCAGAGCGACCGCTTGTTGCGATTCACATAGAGATAGGTTGGGCCCATGCCAGGGGTTTTGCCCGGCTTGCCGATGTGGCGGACCGCATCGCCCTCCGGTGCCTCGACCTTGATGACCTCGGCACCCTGGTCGGCCAGCAGCATCGTTCCATAGGGACCGAGGATGATGTTGGTGAGGTCGACGATCTTGATGCCTTCGAGGGCGCCGGGCATTGAGCTGTCCTGTGATGGTGGAGGCGGAGGAGACTGCCACCGCCTCGGTGCCGCGTCACCGTCCATGGCTGGCGACCGATCGAACCGCGGTTCCGGATGGCGCCGCGCCGGGCGGGCGCGGCGCAAGGTTGCAGTCGATCGAGAGTCTCGCGCTGCCGCGTCGGCGCGAATGAGTCAAGAGGGCGCGATCATTCACCGCCACACGCGAGTGTTATGTGACCGTTGTGCGACGCGCGCGGCCGGTGTAGCCAAGGAGCAACAGAGGCGGGGGCGATGCGAAGCAACGTCGCAAGAAAACAGCAAGAGCCAAAGTCGGCATCAAGTCCGGCATCGCGGCCATACCGCATCGAAGAGCAAGTAGGCTACCTGTTGCGTCGCGCCCATCAACGCGCCAGTGCCATTTTTCAGGTCAGCATCGGCGACCCCAACATCACGCCGACCCAGTACTCCAGCATGGTGAAGCTGAACGAGTACACCGAGCTGTCGCAGAATCTGCTCGGCCGTCTGGTCGGCATGGACAAGGCCACGATGCAGGGCGTGGTGCGGAGACTGAAGGAGCGAGGCCTCGTCGACTCGCGACCCGACCCCGGCGACGCTCGGCGTACGCTGCTGAGCCTGACCACGGAAGGTCAGCGGCTGGTGAACAAGCTCTTGATCAATGGCCCGGCGGTGTCGCGCGAGACCATGAAGCCGCTCACCGCTCAGGAGCAGCGGCAGCTTCTCGACCTCCTGTCCAAGATCGCCTAAAGCGGCCTCAATCGTTTGACTCGCGTGGCCTCTCTGGCCATCGTACGTACACGAACGATATGGGTGATTACCTTCGTCCTCACCGCCTTGAGGAGGCGCTTCTCGCGTTGGCGCGGCCGCACACCGTGCTGGCCGGCGGCACCGATTTCTATCCTGCGCGGGTCGGCCGGGCGATCGAGGAGGATGTCCTCGACATCAGTGCGATCCCCATTTTACGCGGCATTTCTGGCATTTCCACGGGCTGGCGGCTGGGCGCCACCACGACCTGGAGCGAACTTCTGGAGGCCGACCTGCCGCCCTTGTTCGACGGCCTGAAGCAGGCGGCGCGTGAGGTCGGCGGCCGCCAGATCCAGAATGCCGGCACGCTGGCCGGTAACCTCTGCAACGCTTCGCCGGCAGCCGACGGCGTGCCCTGCCTGCTGACACTGGGCGCCGACGTCGAGCTCGCGAGCCGGGCCGCAACGCGGCGCCTGCCGCTCGATCGGTTCATCATCGGCGTTCGCCGCACCGCGTTGGCGCCCGGTGAGCTGGTCGTGGCGATCCATGTTCCCAAGCCCGCACATGAGGCGAGGAGTGCTTTCCTGAAGCTCGGCGCCCGGCGCTATCTCGTGATCTCGATCGCCATGGTCGCGGCCACTCTCGAGATCGCCGACAGCCGTGTCGCCAACGCCCGCGTCGCCGTCGGCGCCTGCTCGGCCGTCGCCCAGCGGCTGCCGGCACTCGAAGCGGCGCTCGTGGGCGCGCCCTTGGATGGAAGCTTGGCCGACAGGGTCGACCTCGCCCATCTCGCGCCGCTCACCCCTATCGACGACCTGCGCGGCAGTGC
>Ga0155465_1099_pt5 | contig 20271 bp, 21 predicted proteins | sample RifCSPhighO2_12_FD_107123 | JGI IMG/M metagenome (GOLD analysis project Ga0155465, IMG submission 107123) | Alphaproteobacteria bacterium RIFCSPHIGHO2_12_FULL_66_14 | reverse complement strand
GCAAGAAGTAGCTAGAGCTTCCCGCCGGTCAGCGAGGCGCGCTGGCTGATCTCGATGTGGTTGCCGTCGGGATCGCAGACGAAGGCAAAGCGCACCGTCTCTCCCAGGATCCTTGGCGCGCCGCCCGACGTGCCGCCGCGCGCCAGGATGCCCTCGTACTCGGCGAGGCAGTTCCACACCTGGACCGTCGTGTAGCGATAGCCCGGGCCGCGCCATTCCGGGCTGCGTTCCACCTTGCCCTGCTCGGCGATCACGATCAGCGAATCGCCGCAGCGGTAGCGGCCCGCGCCGGCGCGCTCGAACTGCATCGCCTCGGTCCAGAAGCGGTCGTGGGCGGCAGGGTCGTTGACCCGCAACAGGACAGCAATGCCCTCCACGCCGTTCGCACCCTTCGGCACCAGGCTCACCCGGTTGCCGTCGGGATCGGACAGCGGCCGTGGCGCCGCGAGGCCCTCGCGCGCGATCTCGAGGCCGATGATGCCGGATGGCGGCGCGGCCGGCAGGGGGCCGCGCGAATGGTTCATCTTGAGGATCGAGCCGTTCATGTGATGGCGGTGCTGCTGCACGCCGCCGCCCACCTTGCCCATGTGGTCGTAGGGCAGGCCCACGGTCTGCTGCCAGAAGGCGAGCTGGGCGTCGCGCTCAGTGGAGAACAGGCCGACGTCGAGATGCGGTTTGGCGAGATTCATGGTGCGAGTGTAGCGTCCTGCACAGAAAAGCCACGATGCCTTCTTAGGGCAAGACTTCATCAAGGCCATGGAAACGCTTGAATCTCCTTTGAGAATCGCGATTCCGGACGATCGTGCGCTTCGAAACAACTCTTACAAACGCCGTCACGACTCAGGCTCGATGCGGTTGCTAGAAGGGCAGTGGGTGAAGGGGTCGGCAGATGGGGATCTGCCGCCCGACAATGTGGGAAGGAACGACGATGATTCGCGCCATCATTGGCACGATCGCCGTGCTCGCGGGCTTTGCCGTCCTCGAGCGCTCGGTCGACGCCAGCACCGGCCTGGCCGGTACATGCACGCCAACGCAAGCCTACGCGATGCTCCATCGCGGCGAGACCGTCCCCGTCCGATCCGAACCGACGCCAGAGGCGACGGTCGTCGGTTCGCTGGCGGGGCGCAGCGGCATCAAGGCCGACGCCGCACGGTCGGTCGTGACGGTGACGGCCAGCCAGACGGCTGGGTGCCCGCCGATCTGCTCGCGGTCGATGCCCGCGTCGACGGCCCGATCACCGTCTACAGCCGGCCCGGCCTGCTGGGCCGCGCGCTCACGACGATCGAGGGCGACGATGTGAAGTTCCGCGTCCTCGGCTGTCGCGGCGAGTGGCTGCAGGTGATCAATGCGCGCCACGGCAATGTCTGGATCGACAAGTGGTGCGCCAGGGAAGACGGCTGCCGCGGCTAGTCGACAGGGGTCTGGAGGGGCGGCGGTCCACCATCTGGGGATTTGGCGGATCGTCGCGGGACAGCAGCGAAGACCCCGGGAGGGCGACCTCCCGGGGTCTTTTTTGCCGGTCCCGTGCGTCCCTGGCTTCGCTTGGGAGACGATACCTGGGCCCATATGGGCTAGACAGGATCGGCCGAAACAAACGTCAGCCGAAGGAAACGTCACGATGTCCGAACCGCTTCCCGCCCTGTGCCTGATCGCCATGCCAGGGCGCCGTCGCCGCACCATCGAACTGTGCCAGGAGACCGAACGGCGGGGATTCGCGGGGATTTACGTTCCGAGCCCAGTCGGCAACATGTCGATGTGCGAGGCACTGTCGTGGAACACCGAGTCGATCGCTTTCGGCACTGCCATCGCGCCGATCTATCAGCGCACCATCGTCGATTTCGCGCAGAGTGCCGCGATGATGCACGAAGTGTCGGGCGGGCGGTTTCGCCTCGGCATCGGCATCGCGCACGGTCCGTCGCACGTGCGGATGGGCGTGACGCCGGGCAAGCCTCTGGCGGACACGCGCACCTTCATCGAGAAGTTCCGCGCGCAGGACGGGTTCGGTCCCCTGCCGTCGATCATCGTGGCGGCGCTGCGCAAGCGGATGGTGGCGCTGGCGGGCGAGCTGGCCGAGGGGGTGATCTTCGCCAACGCGTCGCTCTCCCACATGGCTGAGTCTCTGGCCGCACTCCCCGCGGCGAGGCGCAACGACCCGGGGTTCTTCATCGGCAACATGATCCCGACCTGCATCAGCGATGACGTCGAGGCCGCCCGAGCGGTGAACCGGCGCACGCTCGTCAATTACGCGTTCCTGCCGAACTACCGGAACTACTGGAAAGAGGCAGGCTACGTCGAGGAAATGGACGCCATCGAGAAGGCGATCGCCGAAGGACGTCGCGAAGATGTGCCGAAATATCTTTCCGACAAATGGCTCGCCGACAACACGCTGTTCGGGCCGGCCGCAAAAGTGCGGGAAGGAGTCGCCGCCTGGCGCGCGGCGGGCGTGCATACGCCGATCCTGGTGCCCTCCTCGGCGGCCGGCAACCAGATGAAGGCGATCGAGGAAGTCTTCGCCGCGTTCGGCTGACGGCGAAGCTACCGATCTCAGATCTTCAGGTCGCTGAAGAAGTCGTTGCCCTTGTCGTCGGTGATGATGAAGGCCGGGAAGTTCTCGACCTGGATGCGCCAGATCGCTTCCATGCCGAGCTCCGGATATTCCAGCACCTCGACCTTCTTGATGACGTTCTGCGCCAGGATCGCCGCCGGCCCGCCGATCGAGCCGAGATAGAAGCCCTTGTGCTTCTTGCAGGCATCGACGACCTGCTTGCTGCGGTTGCCCTTGGCCAGCATCACCATCGAGCCGCCGTTGGCCTGGAAGAGATCGACGTAGGAATCCATGCGGCCGGCGGTGGTCGGGCCGAACGAGCCCGAAGCCATGCCCGTGGGGGTCTTGGCGGGGCCGGCATAATAGACCGGGAATTTCTTGAAGTAGCCGGGCAGGCCTTCGCCGCGGTCGAGCCGCTCCTTGAGCTTCGCATGCGCCGAATCGCGGGCCACGATCAGGGTACCGGAGAGGTTCACCCGTGTTTTCACCGGATGCCTGGTCAGCACCGACAGCGTATGCGCCATGCCCTTGTCGAGATCGACCGACACGACGTCGCCCGAAAGCTGCTGCGGCTCGACGTCCGGCAGGTAATGCGCCGGATTGTGCTCGAGCTGCTCGAGGAAGATGCCGTCCCTGGTGATCTTGCCCACAGCCTGCCGGTCGGCCGAGCAGGAGACGCCGATGCCGATCGGCACCGATGCGCCGTGGCGGGCGATGCGGATCACGCGCACGTCGTGGCAGAAATACTTGCCGCCGAACTGCGCGCCGATGCCCATCTGGCGCGTGAGCTCCAGCACCTTCTTCTCCATTTCGCGGTCGCGGATGGCCACACCCTTGTCGTTGCCCTCGCCCGGCAGTTCGTCGAGGTAGCGTGTCGAGGCGAGCTTCACCGTCTTGAGGTTCATCTCGGCCGAGGTGCCGCCGACCACGATGGCGAGGTGGTAGGGCGGGCAGGCTGCGGTGCCCAAGGTGCGGATCTGGGTGTCGAGGAATTTCAGCAGGGCGGCCTCGTTCAGCACCGCCGGCGTCTGCTGGTGCAGGTAGGTCTTGTTGGCCGAGCCACCGCCCTTGGCGATGAACAGGAATTTGTAGGCGTCGCCGTCGGTGGCGTAGATGTCGATCTGCGCCGGCAGGTTGGTGCCGGTCTGCACTTCCTTGAACATCGAGATCGGCGAGACCTGCGAATAGCGCAGGTTGGTCTCGGTGTAGGTCTTGTAGACGCCCTTGGAAATCGCCGCCTCGTCGCCGCCGCCAGTCCACACCGCCTGGCCTTTCTTGCCCATCACGATGGCGGTGCCGGTGTCCTGGCACATCGGCAGCACGCCGCCCGCGGAGATGTTGGCGTTCTTCAGGAGTTCGAGCGCCACGTACTTGTCGTTGGCCGAGGCCTCGCCGTCGTCGAGGATGTTGCGGAGCTGCTGGAGATGGCCCGGCCGCAGCAAGTGGGAGATGTCGTGGAAGGCGGCCGCCGTCAGCGTCGTCAGGCCCTCCGGGTCGACTGTCAGCACGTCGCGGCCGTTGAACCTGGCGGTGCCGACGAAGTCCGACGTGAGCTTGCGGTAGGACGTCGTGTCCTCGTGGCTGGGGAACATTTCCTGGAACTGGAAATCGGGCATGGCTCTCTCCTGGCGACCCTCTCGGGGCGCGAATTCCCTGCCGCAGCCGGGCCGCGGCGTCTACTTCTTTCGGAAGCTGTCGAGTTTGACGATCTTGGAGGCGGCGTCCTCGGGCTTGGTCTCGGCCGAGGCGTCCGCCGGCTTGTCCTCGGCCCCGGCCGGATCCGCCTGGGCCGGCCGCTTGTCGGCCACCGGTAACGGCGCCGGCGCGGTCGCCACGGGCTTGTCGTCCGCCACCTTCTCCTTGCGATCGAACTGCAGGCCGAAGCGTACCGAAGGATCGACAAAGGCCGACAGCGCGGCGAACGGTACCTTGATGTGCTCCTGCTGCTTGTTGAAGCTCACCGTCACCTCGAACGTTTCCTCGCCGATCACGAGGTCCCAGTACTGGTGCTGGAGCACGATCGTCATCTCGTCCGGGTACTTGGCGCGCAGATACTCGGGCAGCTGCACGCCGGGATCGTTGCTGCGGAAGCTGATGTAGAAATGGTGCGAGCCGGGCAAGCCTTTTTCCGCCACTTGCGTCAGCACGCGGCGCACGACGCTGCGCAGCGCATCGTCGACGAGAGCGTCGTAGTGAAAGCGATCGTTCATGGCCTGTCGGAAAATCTACGCGAACCATCGGCCCGCATGGTGGGAGAGTCAACGATGCCAATAGCGGGCATTGCAGTGGAAGGAAAGTGGGGGGCTTCTGTTGCCCGGTGCCCCCCGGACCGCGCTTACGTCCGCTGTTTAGGCGGCAGCAGCGAGTGTAACGGTGTTATCGTTAGCACTTGTGTGTGGTCCGTTGCGGCGGAACCATACCGGGCAAAAACCGCGCCTTTACCACGCTCGTCGATCCTGTTTCGCCCCCATCGATTCCGCGCCCGTCACTCATTGAGATCGGGGTCTGGATGTGAATGGTGGAGGCGCCGGGTACCGCCCCCGGGTCCGAAACGCTTATGTCACGCGGCGTTTATCGCCATAGTCGGTTTCCCGACACGACCTATATAGGCGCTTCGCCCGGCTTTTTGAAGGCGTCCCGGCCGCCCGGTGATTTCCCCATGGAAGGGCCCGCCCGCCGCCCATAGAGTCCGCGGCCAACGAAGGACGAATGAAAATGCCCCTCTCCACCGACCAGCAGGCCGAGATCGACCAGGCGCGGGCCGGCGCACAACCGACCCTCCGCCCGATAGCCCCGGCGCTGGAAGAGATTCTCTACCAGGCCCTGCCGGTACTCGATCACGGCTTCGTCCGCGTCGTCGACTACATGGGCGACGACGCCGCCGTGGTGCAGGCCGCGCGCGTCAGCTACGGCCGGGGCACCAAGAAGGTCAGCGAGGATCGCGGCCTCATCAACTATCTCATCCGGCACCGTCACACGACGCCGTTCGAGATGTGCGAAATCAAATATCACGTGAAGCTGCCGATCTTCGTGGCGCGCCAGTGGATCCGCCATCGTACCGCCAACGTGAACGAATATTCGGCGCGTTACTCGATCCTCGACAACGAATTCTACATTCCCAAGCCCGAGCATCTTGCGGCCCAAAGCAAGGCCAACCGCCAGGGCCGCGATGCGGTGCTGGCCGGCAAGGAGGCCGAGCGCGTCTTCGCGCTGCTCAGGAAGGACGCCGAGCTGGTCTACGAGCACTACATGGAGATGCTGAACGAGGGCGAGGCCGGCACCCCGCTCGATCCGGAGCGTTCCGGCCTGGCGCGCGAGCTCGCGCGCATGAATCTGTCGCTCGCCTTCTATACCCAGTGGTACTGGAAGACCAACCTCCACAATCTCATGCATTTCCTGTCGCTGCGCGCCGATGCGCATGCCCAGTACGAGATCCGCGTCTATGCCGACGTCATGATCGACACGCTCCGGCGCTGGTGCCCGATCAGCCACGACGCCTTCATGGAATACCGCATGGGCGGCGCCCACCTGTCGAAGACCGGGCTCGCCATCGTCAAGCGCCTGCTGGCGGGCGAGAAGGTCGACCAGAAGGCGAGCGGCATGAGCGCCCGCGAATGGCGCGAGCTGATGACGGCGCTGGGACTAGGGTAGAGGTGCGCGCATCGTCTGGCCGGCAATCCACCGCCAGCGGCCGTCCTTCTTGCTGAACACGCACAGGGACCGGTAGGTCCCGGATACCTCGCGCCCTTCGAGCTGGCTGAAGAATTGGTCGTTCAGGAGCATCGTCGCCACCGCGACATGATCGAACTGCCGGACCTCGAGCTCGCTCACCTCCTGTCGGCGAAATATGAGCTTGCCGGAGATGCAGCCGACATCGATGTAGGCTGCCTTGTCGAGCTTTATGCCACCGGCATTGACGTAGACGAAGTCGGGATGGAGCAACGTCGCCATGTCTTCGGCGGACCGGCGCCGTAGGGCGTCGGCTTTTGCTTCCAGCACTTTGTGGATTTCCTCGACGATCATCGAAACCCCGGTTCGAACCGGGGTAAGCTTGCACGAACGTCGTCGCAGAGACCAGCAGCGCAGAGGGCGTTGAGCTCGGGGTCGCGCGCTGTCATAACCGCGGCCATGCAGAAGAGCCCGGGACGTCTCAAGCTGATGCGCGAGCGGGTGCGCGACGACGAGGCCATCGAGGCGATGAACGAGGCCGCGTTCGGGCCGGACCGCCAGCACAAGACGGTCTATCGCCTGCGCGAGGACGTGAAGCCGATCCAGGAACTTTGCTTCGTTGCCATCGACCAGAAGGGCCGCATGGTCGCCTCGATCCGCAACTGGCCGATCCAAATCAACGAGAAATGGCCCGCGATCCTGCTCGGCCCGCTCGCCATCGCGCCCGAGCTGCGCGGCCTGGGCTACGGCAAGGCGCTGATGTGGCATGCCATGGCGCAGTCCAGGATGCTGGGCCACAGCCGGATCGTCCTGGTCGGTGACCCCGAGTACTACAACCAGTTCGGCTTTCGCCGCGACCTTGCCCTCAACATCCAGCTCCCGGGCTGGGTCGAGGAACGGCGCTTCCTCGCCCTCGAGCTGGTCGCCGGTTCGATGATCGGTGTGCACGGCATGATCGGAAAGTGGGAACCGAAGAAGCGCGCCGCCCGGCGCAAGAAGCGCGGCTAGCGCACCACGATAGTGGGCGCCTTGCGGGCTCCGCGCTGGTTGGCGGAGAGCTGCTTCCACACCCGGCCGGCGATGTTCTTGTAGACCTGGGTATGCGGACTGTCGGGCTTGTCGATCACGATCGGATGGCCGCTGTCGGAGGTGGTACGGATGTCGAGATGCAGCGGCACTTCGCCCAGGAACGGCACGCCGAGCTTCTCCGCCTCCTCGCGTGCGCCGCCATGGCCGAAAATCTCCGATCGCTCACCGCACTTGGGGCAGAGGAAATAGCTCATGTTCTCGACGATGCCGAGCACCGGCACCGCGACCTTGCGGAACATGGCGAGGCCCTTGCGGGCGTCGACCAGCGCGATGTCCTGCGGCGTCGACACGATCACCGCGCCGCCGAGCGCCACGCGCTGGGCGAGCGTCAGCTGGGCGTCGCCCGTGCCCGGCGGCATGTCGACCACCAGCACGTCGAGTTCGCCCCACTGCACGTCGCGCAGCATCTGTTCCAGCGCGCTCGACACCATCGGACCGCGCCAGATCATCGGCGTGTCTTCGTTCACGATATAGCCGATCGACATGGTGCGCAGGCCGTAACGCTCGATGGGCTTCAGCATCTTGCCGTCGAGCGATTCGGGCTTTTCCGTGACGCCGAGCATGCGCGGCATCGACGGGCCGTAGATGTCGGCGTCGAGCAGCCCGGTGGCGATGCCGTTGGCGGCAAGGCCGAGCGCCAGGTTGACGGCGGTGGTCGACTTGCCGACGCCGCCCTTGCCCGAGGCGACGGCGATGATGTGCTTCACGCCCGGCACGTCGATGCGGCCGCCGCCGCCGGTTGTCTTGGCGGCGGGACCATGGCTGTGGCCATGGCCATGTCCTTGCGGGGCCGGCGGTGGGGTGGCGGGACGTTCGGCCGTCATAACGGCAGTCGCCGACAGCACGCCCGGCATGGCGCGGACTGCCTGTTCGCAGGCCTGCCGCAGCGGCTCCAGGGCCGTGCCGCGGGCCGGGTCGACGTCGAGGGTGACGGCAACATGGCCGCCGCGGACGGCGATCCCGCCCAGCAGGCCGGAGGCCACCACGCTGGCGCCGCTGGCGGGGTCGATGACCGTCTCGAGAACCTTGCGGATGGCTGATTCCGTCACTTCGGCCATGATCGCTCGCTTCCGTTACCCGGCAAATTCGTGTCGCCGCTTGATTGAAGGTGTTGCTGCCGTCACATATATGCAGACCAGCGTGAAATCAAAAGCGGCAAAGCGGCGACGCAGTCTGGCGAGCGGCCCTGAGGTGAATAATGGCGTGGAACAACAACAGCGGCGGCCCGTGGGGCAGTGGTGGTGGCGGCGGTAGTGGCGGCGGCGGCGGTCCCTGGGGGGGCGGCGGCAACCGTGGCGGCGGCGGTCCCTTCGGCGGGCGACGTCCACCCGACATGGAAGATGTCATCCGCAGGGGTCAGGAGCGACTGAAGAACCTCATCCCCGGCGGCTTCGGCTCCTACAAGGGCATCGTCCTGATCGTGCTGGCGGCGCTGGTGATCTGGCTGATCACCGGTTTCTTCCGCGTGCAGCCCAACCAGCAGGCGATTCAGCTCGTTTTCGGCAAGCCCTATGGCAAGCCGGTGGAGCCCGGCCTGCACTACAACCTGCCCAGCCCGATCGGCAAAGTCGAAGTCGTGAACGTCCAGGACCAGCGCCGCATCGTGATCGGGGGACGCGGCAGCCAGACGCCCGCAACGCCCTACGCCCGCGGGCCACGCCCGACCTCGACCGAGAACCAGATGCTGACCGGCGACGAGAACATCGTCGACATCGAGTACGCCGTGCTGTGGCAGGTCAGGGACGTGTTCAAATACGCCTTCGACGTGCGCAACCAGGAACAGAACGTGCGCGACGGCGCCGAAGCGGCGATGCGCGAGGTCATCGGCAAGTCGAACCTGCAGTATGCGCAGACCGAGGGCCGCAGCCGCATCGAGCAGGACACCAAGGACCTGCTGCAGCGCATGCTCGACGATTACGGCCTGGGCGTCCGCATTGCCCAGATCCAGCTCCTGCGCGTGGATCCGCCGGAGGAGGTGATTGCCGCCTTTCGCGATGTGCAGGCGGCGCGTGCCGACAAGGAGAAGAGCATCAACGAGGCCAACACCTACCGCAATCAGGTGCTGCCGCGGGCCAAGGGTGAGGCCGAGTCGATCATCCAGAGAGCCGAGGCCTACAAGGCCCAGATCGTGGCCCGCGCCAGTGGCGATGCGCAACGCTTCACCCAAGTGTACGACCAGTACGCCAAGGCGAAGGACATCACAACCGAGCGGCTCTACCTCGATACGATGGAGGAGGTGCTGCGCAATGTGAACAAGGTGCTGATCGACAAGAGCAGTTCCGCCTCCGGCGTGGTGCCCTATCTGCCCCTGCCGGAACTGAAATCGGGCCAGCCGCAGGGCGTGACTCAACCGCCCCGCCAGACCCAGCCCGCGCAAGGAGCCACGCGATGAGCAACCGTTCGATCATCGCCGTGATCGCGCTCGCCGTCGTGGCGTTCCTGATCACCCAGACCTTCTACACCGTAGACCCGACCAAGCAGGTGCTGGTCCGCCAGTTCGGCGCGATCGTCGGCGAGCCCAAGACCGAACCCGGCCTCTACGCCAAGATCCCGCTCGTCCAGGACATCCAGCGGATCGACCGCCGCCTGCTCGACTACGAGGCCGCGGAGTTCGAGATCATCGCCGGCGACCAGAAGCGCCTGGTGGTCGATGCCTACGCACGTTACAAGATCGTGGCCGCCAAGCTCTTTGCCCAGACCGTGCCGGGCGGCGAGGCGACACTTCGTGGCCTGCTCGATTCGCTGATCAACTCCGAGATTCGCGGCGTGCTGAGCTCGGTTCCCCTGCACGCGGTTCTGACCGACCAGCGCGCGCCCCTGATGGACGACATCACCAAGCGGGTGGACGCCAAGACCAAGGAGCTCGGTGTCGAGGTTGTCGACGTCCGGATCAAGCGGGCCGACCTGCCGCAGGCCAACTCGCAATCGGTCTTCAATCGCATGAAGACCGACCGCGAGCGCGAGGCCGGCCAGCTGCGCGCCGAGGGTGACGAGGAAAAGGCGCGCATCACCGCCACGGCCGACCGCGAGGTCGCGGTCTTCAAGGCGGACGCCGGGCTGAAGGCCCAGGTCACGATGGGCGGCGCCGACGCCGAGGCGACCAAGATCTATGCCGAGGCGTTCAACCGGGACAAGGATTTCTACGCCTTCTACCGCCGCATGGAGGCCTACAAGCAGGCCTTCGGGTCGGGCGGATCGACCATGATCCTGAGCCCCGACACCGACTTCTTCCGCTACTTCAACGACCCGGCCGGGCCGGCGGCGCCCAAGAAGTAGCAGCCCGAAAAGCGCCCCTTGGGGGCGGCAAAATTCGTACCGTCCGGCGGCTGTTGCAGTCCTGCAACGCCGCCGGTTCTTTTTCTGCGACAGCCCTGAAATACTGAAACAAACGGCAGCATCACGGCCTCTTCAATTGCGCCACAATCGGCCCTCATGTAGGGAATGACTCGAACGCGCGGCGCCGGCCGTTCCGACCGTATGGCCCTGAGCGCCGCTGGAGGTCGGACGTGATTCTCTCTGATTTTCAAGGACTTGCGAAGGTCACGGCGCTTGCGGCGGTGACGGCACTCGGTCTGGCGGCGTCAGCGCCTGCCTGGGCGCGTGAGCCCACCGAAAGCTTCGCCGAGCTGGTCGACAAGCTGATGCCGACCGTCGTCAACATCACCACCACCCAGAACGTGCCGCAGCAGGGGCCGCGGCTCCGGGACATGCCGCAGCTGCCGCCCGGCTCGCCCTTCGAGGAGCTGTTCAAGGAGTTCTTCGACAAGCGCGGCGGCGAGGAGCAGAAGCGCCGCGGCACGTCGCTTGGCTCCGGCTTCATCATCGACGGCGACGGCTACATCATCACCAACAATCACGTCATCCAGGGCGCCGAGGACATCACGGTCATCCTGCGCGACGACACCCAGCTCAAGGCCAAGCTGATCGGTTCGGACAGCCGCATCGACGTGGCGCTGCTCAAGGTCGAGCCGCCCAACAAGAAGCCGCTGCCGGCCACCAGGTGGGGCGATTCCGACAAGGCGCGTGTGGGTGATTGGGTGATCGCGATCGGCAATCCGTTCGGCCTCGGCCATTCCGTGACTGCCGGCATCATCTCGGCCCGTGGTCGCTCGCTGAACGACTCGCTCGACGACTACCTGCAGACCGACGCGGCCATCAACAAGGGCAACTCGGGTGGTCCGCTGTTCAATGCCGAGGGCGAAGTGATCGGCGTCAACACCGCGATCTACTCGCCGTCGGGCACCAACGCCGGTCTCGCCTTCTCGATCCCCTCCAACCTCGTCAAGCAGGTCGCCGACCAGCTGCGCGAGTTCGGCCGGGTCAAGCGCGGCTGGATCGGCGTCAGCTACCAGAGCGTCACCGACGACATCGCCGACAGCTTCGGCCTCGACCGCGCGCGCGGCGTGCTGGTGGCCAACGTCGCGGCCGATGGTCCGGCCTTCAAGGCCGGATTGAAGCGCAACGACATCATCGTGAACTTCGCGGGTCAGGACGTGCTCGACCTGCGTCGCTTCCCGCGGTTGGTCGCCAATGCGCGAGTCGGCAGCACCGTCGATGTCGTGGTCTGGCGCCAGGGCAAGGAAGTGCCGCTGAAGCTCAGGGTCGGCGAGCAGGAGGAGGCGGACAAGCAGAACGCCGCCGCCCAGGGCGCGCCCAAGAAGCCCGCCGTACCCGACCAGCCGGTCACCTCGACCATCGAGCAGCTCGGCCTCACCCTGCAGAAGGTGAGCGACCAGCTGCGCGAGAAGTACGGCCTGTCCGACCAGGTGAAGGGCGTCGTCGTCACCAAGGTGGCGGCCAACAGCCCGGCGGCCGAGAAGCAGCTCCAACCCGGCGACGTCATCCTCGAGGTTGACCAGAAGCCGGTCACCACGCCGCAAGAGGTGAGGGACATCGTGGGCAAGCTACAGCAGCAGAAGAAGCGCTCGGTGCTGCTGTTCGTCGAACGCCAAGGCGATCCGCGTTTCGCGGCGCTGCGCCTCACCAAGTGACCTGAAGGTTGCGCCCTAGGCGACTCGGTCGGGATTACCCGACCCAGGTCGCGTTTACGCGACCTTCACCACCAGCTTTCCAAAATTCTCGCCCTTGAGCAGGCCCATGAAGGCCTGCGGGGCCCTGGCGAGACCGTCGACAACGGTCTCGCGGCTCTTGAGCTTGCCCGCCTTCAGGAGGCCGCCGACCTCGGCCACGAACTCGCCCATCAGGGCCACGTGGTCCGAGACGATGAAGCCCTGGATGGTGAGGCGGCGCTGCACGATGGTGAACATCTTGGGCGGGCCGGCGATCGGCTCGGCGTCCTGGTATTCGGAGATGGCGCCGCAGAAGGCGATGCGGCCAAAATTGTTCAACCGCGCGAACACGGCGTGGAAGATCTTGCCGCCGACATTCTCGAAGTCCGAATCGATGCCCTGGGGGCAGAGCCTGTCGAGCACCGCGCCGTAGTCGCGCTCGGCTCTGTGATTGAAGCAGGCGTCGTAGCCCGCCTCGCGCACCGCCCACTGGCATTTCTCCTCGTCGCCGGCGCAGCCCACGACGCGGGCGCCGGCGAGTTTGGCGAGCTGGCCTGCCACCTGGCCGACGGCACCGGTCGCGGCCGAGACGAACGCCGTCTCGCCGGCCTTGGGCTTGCAGATGCGGGTGATGCCGTACCAGGCGGTGAAGCTCGGCATGCCGAGCACACCGAGATGGGCCGACAGCGCCGCCGCCGCCGGGTCGATCTTGCGCAGGCCCTTGCCGTCGTGGAGCGTGTGGCTCGCCCAGTTCAGCATGCCCATCACCATGTCGCCCGTGGCGAAGCGCGGGTTCCGCGAGTCGACCACCTCGCCCACGCCGCCGCCGGTCAGCGGCTTGTCGAGCTCGAAGGGCGGTGTGTAGGAACGCAGTTCGGTCATGCGCGGGCGCATATAGGGATCGAGCGACAGGAAGCGTGTGCGGATCAGCACTTGGCCGTCGGCGAGCGCCGGCAAGGCCATGGGCTCCTGGCGGAAGCAGTCGGCGGTGACGTCGCCCGCGGGACGCCTGGCGAGCACGATCTGCAGCGCGTCGGTCATGGATTTGTCCTCACGGGTTGGGCCTTTCGACGAAGTCGCGCCGGCGATAGCCCTGGAGATAGAGCAGCGCCGTGAGATCGCCGTGGTCGATGCGCGCCGGCACCTGGGCCGCCACCGAGGGTTTGGCCCGGAAGGCGACGCCGAGGCCCGCGGCCTGCAGCATCGGCAGGTCGTTGGCGCCGTCGCCGACGCTGAGCGACTGGGCAAGGTCGAGGCGGCGCTCGGCGCACAGGCGTTCGAGCGTGGCGAGCTTGGCTTCCTTGCCGAGGATCGGCCGCTGGACGGTGCCCGCCAAGGTGCGGCCGTCGTGGTTCAGCGTGTTGGCCGCGTCGAAATCGAAACCGAGGCGCTCGTGGATCATCCGGGTGAAATAGGTGAAGCCACCCGAGACCAGGGCGCAGTAGCCGCCGAACTTGTGCATGGTGGCGATCAGGGTCGCCGCCCCGGCCATGGGGCGGATGCGCTCGGCCGCCTCGTCGAGCCTGGCCACCGGCAGGCCCTTCAGCAGCCCGACACGCTCGATGAGGGCGCCGGCGAAATCGATCTCGCCGTTCATGGCGCGCGCCGTGATGGCGGCGATCCTCTCGCGCAGGCCCAGGAACTCGGCCAGCTCGTCCAGCATCTCGTTCTCGATGATGGTCGATTCCATGTCGGCGACGAGCAATCTCTTGCGCCGGCCCTCGGCGGAAAGCGCGACGGCATCGACGCCGGGCAGGCTCACCGTCGGCGTGGCGCCCTCGGGCGGCGACTCGAACGGCAGGTCGCAGGCAACTCCCGGCGCCAGCCAATCGACGGTGCCGACCGCCGCGCCGCCGGCTCGCAGCTGTTCGGTCGCGCGCTGTACCGCGGCGGCATCGAGGACGGGATGGGCGGGATTGGCGATGAGGACGAAGACGTGGTTCACGGTGGTTCTAATGGCCGATTTGCAATCAGGGGCCAAGCGGTGTCTTTTCGCCGGCCATGGCTCAGGGGCGCGTCATCGTCGTTGCCGGACCGACCGCAAGCGGCAAGTCGGCGCTGGCGCTCGCGCTTGCCGAGCGGCAACCCGGCACGGTGATCAACGCCGATGCCATGCAAACCTACGACGCCTTTCCGATCCTGACTGCCCAGCCCACCGCCGAGGAGCGCGCCCGCGTGCCGCATGCCCTCTATGGCGTGATGCCGCTCAGCGAGACGCTGTCGGCGGCGCGATGGCGCACCCTCGCGACGACGGAGATCGAGCGCTGCCTGGCCATGGGCCGCACGCCGATCCTGTGCGGCGGTTCCGGTCTTTACCTGCGCACCCTGATGCAGGGCATCGCCACCATTCCCGACGTGCCGCTCGGAATCCGCGAGCAGGCCAACGCCGAGTGGCAGGCGCTCGGTCCCGACTCCTTTCGCGCCCGCCTGGCCGAAAAGGACCCGGCGATCGTCGCGCGGCTGAAGCCCGGCGATCGCCAGCGCCATGTCCGCGCCTGGGAGGTAGTGGTGGCCACCGGCCGGCCGCTCAGCGACTGGCAGGTCGAACCCGGCACCGTGGCGCCTTGGCGCTTCGCCATCGTGCTGCTGGCCCCCGAGCGCCTCTGGCTGCGGCAGCGCATCGAGAGCCGCTTCGATGCCATGCTGGAGCAGGGTGTGCTGGCCGAGGTGCAGGCGGTGTTCGATCGCGCGCCCGACGCCCGCTGGCCGGGGCTGAAGGCGCATGGCACCCCGGAGCTCTTCCGCCATTTCCGCGCCGAGTTGTCGCTGGAAAAAGCACGCCAGATTGCCATCGATCACACCCGCCAATATGCCAAACGCCAGATGACGTGGTTCCGACATCAGATGGTACCAGATTTAGTAGTGGATCCGCAGTCAGCTCAATCCCTGGAGGGTGTCGCGCAATATTTGACCAAAACAGAGGTCTGAAACTTTACGTTTCGTGCGCTTTTGGGTTGACCCTCCGGAGCCCGCCCTCTATGGTCCGCGCCGCCGCAAAACTCGTTTTGCGGCGTATTTGTCAGAGGAGAGCGCGTGATGAAGCCCGAGGAGTCCGCCACGACCGGCGCCGATCTGTTGGTGAAAGCCCTGATCGACGAGGACGTCGAGGTCATCTTCGGCTATCCCGGCGGCGCCGTCCTGCCGATCTACGATTCGCTGTTCAAGCAGAACCGGCTGCGCCACATCCTGGTGCGACACGAGCAGGCGGCGGTCCATGCCGCCGAAGGCTATGCCCGCTCGACCGGCAAGGTCGGCGTCGTGCTGGTGACCTCCGGCCCCGGCGCGACCAATGCCGTCACCGGCCTCACCGACGCGCTGATGGATTCCATTCCCGTCGTCTGCCTCACCGGCCAGGTGCCGACGCACCTGATCGGCAACGACGCCTTCCAGGAGGCGGACACGACCGGCATCACGCGGCCCTGCACCAAGCACAACTACCTGGTGAAGGCGGTCGAGAATCTCGCGCGCACGGTCCATGAGGCGTTCTACGTGGCGCGTTCGGGCCGCCCCGGACCGGTCGTCATCGACCTGCCCAAGGACGTGCTGATGAACAAGCACGACTACACGGCGCCGCCCAAGGTGGCCGTGGAGCACAAAAGCTACCGCCCGCAGACCAAGCCCGACCCGAAGAAGATCGCGCAGGCGATCGAGATGATTGCGCACGCCAAGCGCCCGATCTTCTACGCTGGTGGCGGCATCATAAATTCGGGTCCGAAGGCGTCGAAGCTGCTTGCGCAGTTCGTCCACATGACGGGCTATCCCATCACCAACACGCTGATGGGGCTGGGCTCGTTCCCGGCCTCGGACAAGCAGTTCCTCGGCATGCTGGGCATGCACGGCACCTACGAGGCCAATCTGGCAATGCATGGCTGCGACGTCATGATCAACATCGGCGCGCGCTTCGACGACCGCATCACCGGCAACCTCACCAAGTTCTCGCCGGGCTCGAAGAAGATCCATGTCGACATCGATCCCTCGTCGATCAACAAGAACGTGCGCGTCGATCTCGCCGTCGTGGGCGACGCCGGGCTCGTGCTCGAGGAGATGATCAAGCTCTGGAAGGCAAAGCAGCCCAAGGTCGACCTGAAGGCGCTAAAAGCCTGGTGGGCCGAGATCGAGAAATGGCGCGGGCGCAACTGCCTCGCCTACAAGCCGAACAAGGAGACGATCAAGCCGCAGTACGCGCTGGAGCGCCTCTATCACCACATCAAGGACAAGGACCATTACATCACGACCGAAGTGGGCCAGCACCAGATGTGGGCGGCGCAGTTCCTGAAGTTCGAGCAGCCCAATCGCTGGATGACCTCCGGCGGGCTCGGCACCATGGGCTACGGGTTCCCGGCGGCCATGGGCGTGCAGATCGCGCACCCCGACGCGCTGGTGATCGACGTGGCGGGTGAGGCCTCGATCATGATGAACATCCAGGAGCTCTCGACGGTCGCCCAGTATCAGCTGCCGGTGAAGATCTTCATCCTCAACAATCACTACATGGGCATGGTGCGCCAGTGGCAGGAGCTGCTGCACGGCGGGCGCTACTCGGAGAGCTATTCGGAGTCGCTGCCCGATTTCGTGAAGCTCGCCGACGCCTTCGGCGCGGTGGGCCTGCGCTGCCATGAGCCCGACAAGCTCGACGGCGTGATCCAGGAGATGATCAAGATCAGGAAGCCGGTGGTCGTCGACGTTCTGGTCGACGAGGCGGAGAACTGCTTTCCGATGATCCCCTCGGGCGCGGCGCACAACGAGATGTTGCTGGGTCCCGACGACAAGGCCGGCAAGGTTTCCGACGAAGGCATGGTGCTGGTGTGAACGTGCCCATGGAGATTCAAAGCCACACCATTTCGGTCCTCGTCGCCAACGAGCCCGGCATCCTGGCACGCGTCGTCGGCCTCTTTTCCGGCCGCGGATACAATATCGAAAGCCTGACCGTCGCCGAGACCGACGCCAGGCAGAGCCTGTCGCGCATCACCATCGTGACCAAGGGCACGCCGATGATCATCGAACAGATCAAGGCGCAGCTCGACCGGCTGGTGCCGGTCTACCGCGTGCGTGATCTCACGGTCGAAGGTCCGCATATCGAGCGCGAGCTGGCGCTGGTCAAGGTCAAGGGCACCGGCGAGAAGCGCGTCGAGGCGCTGCGCTTGGCCGATGTCTTTCGTGCCAAGGTGATCGACGCCAAGGCCGACTCCTTCGTATTCGAGGTCACCGGCAATTCCGACAAGGTCCAGACCTTCATCGGTCTGATGGAGGCACTCGGCCTGGTCGATGTCGGCCGCACCGGCATCGTCGCCATGTCGCGCGGTGGCGAGGCGCTCTAGTGGACTACGCCACCGCACTTCTCGGCCTCGCCGTCGTCCATCTGCTGGCGGTGGCCAGCCCCGGCCCGTCGACGGTGCTGGTGATCCAGACCGCGGCCGTCTCCGGTCGCCGCGCCGGTCTTCTGGCGGCCTTCGCCATGATGCTGGGGGCGCTGGTGTGGGCGGCGGCGGCACTGTTTGGCCTGCAGGTGCTGTTCGCACGTTTCGAATGGCTCTACCTCGTGTTCCGCATCGCCGGCGCGATCTACTTGCTCTATCTCGCCTACATGCTGCTGCACCATGCCGGCGCGCCGCTGCCGGAGGCCGACCCGACGGCGGTCCGCGCCGGTGCCTGGCAGGGATTCGTGAAGGCGCTGCTGCTGCAGCTCAGCAATCCCAAGGTCATGGTCTTCATGGGCAGCATCTTCATCTCGCTGCTGCCCGCCCAGCCGCCGTCCTGGATGGACGCCACGGTGCTCGCCATCGTCGCCTTCAACGAGTTCACCTGGTTCGCGTTGTTGGCGCTCTTGTTCTCGGGCGGTGTCGTCCGTGCGTTTTACCGGCGCACCAAGCGCTGGCTCGACCGCGTCATGGGCGGTGTGCTCGGTCTCCTTGGCGCGCGGCTGCTAGTAGCCGAGGTTTAGGCGGCTGCCGGCGACACGGGCCTCGACCTCGGCAAGGTTGGCCGGAGTCTGGGTCAAGACGAACTGCGCCTGCGTGCGGCCCGAGATACGCAACGGATCGCCGCCCTCTCGCTGCTGCATGTTGATGAAGAACGTGCCCGCGGGCTGGCAGGTCCAATTGCTGCTCAAGCCGCCGACATTGACGCCGGGATAGCGCAGGCAGACCTGGGTGAGCGGCTGGCCGCTCGAATCCGTCGTGGTGTCGATCTTCCACTCGCCCTGGAAGATGCGCCGCTGTCCGACCAGCCAGGCGAAGTCGCGACCGTCCGCGGTCGAGTAATGGATTTGCGCCGGGCCGCCGCCGCGGGTCCACAGCCAGGTCTTGTGGCTCATCGAACGGGCGGCGCCATGGGTCGTCGAGTTTTCAATGGCATAGTCGAGCCCCGGCATGGCGACGGCCGGCGTGGTCGGCGCATCGGATTTTTCGGCGCAAGCGGACAGGGCAAGGGTAGCGGTCAGGATCAGCGCGACTACGGCGGACGGGAAGCGAGACATCGACATCGAGGGGGACTTTCCTTTGTCAGCGGGGAGATGCGCGCCGGGAACTGGCTGATGGTCTCACGACCATAGCCCATCACGAAGGGCGCTGGTGGGTTGCCAGCCGGAATGGATCGCCGTCGATGCGCTTGAGTCTCCGCCATAGGCCGGCCAAGCCCACGGTCTGCTCGACAGCCTGGCAAATCCCTCCCGTCAACTGTGGAATAGTGGACGTGCTGGCCGGAACTGCCCTCTGCGCTGGGCCGTGCCGTCCTTGCTGCCCGACACCGTCGAGCCGTGCCAGAAGCCGCCGAGGATCAGGCCGGATCCCATGAGGAGGACGAAGGAACGCAGGGCGGACATGCGAAGAGTCGGCATTCGAGACTGGTGTTTGAGGGCTGGGTTGTCTAGTAAGCGCCGTTCATTGCAAAGAGCAAACTGCCAGGAGGAATGGGCCCAATGCGTGTCTATTACGATCGTGACGCCGACGTGAACCTGATCAAGGGCAAGAAGGTCCTGGTCGTGGGATACGGCAGCCAGGGCCATGCCCACGCCATGAACCTGCGCGATTCGGGCGTGAAGGACGTGCGCATTGCGCTGAAGCCCGGTTCGGCCACGATCAAGAAGGCCGAGGGCGCAGGCTTCAAGGTGATGAGCCCGGCCGAAGGCGCCAAGTGGGCCGACATCGTCATGATGCTGACGCCGGACGAACTGCAGTCGGACATCTACAACGCCGACCTCGCGCCCAACATGAAGCCGGGCGCCTCCCTTGCCTTCGCGCATGGTCTCAACGTCCACTTCAACCTGATCACGCCGCGCTCCGACATCGACGTGTTCATGATCGCCCCCAAGGGTCCCGGCCACACGGTGCGTTCGGAGTATGTGCGCGGCGGCGGCGTGCCCTGCCTCGTGGCGGTGGCACAGAATTCCTCGGGCAACGCGCTCGAGATCGGCCTCAGCTATTCGTCGGCGATCGGTGGCGGGCGTGCCGGCACCATCGAAACCTCCTTCAAGGAAGAGTGCGAGACCGACCTGTTCGGTGAGCAGGTGGTGCTCTGCGGCGGCCTCGTCGAGCTGATCAAGGCCGGCTACGAGACCCTGGTCGAGGCAGGCTACGCGCCCGAGATGGCGTACTTCGAGTGCCTGCACGAGGTGAAGCTGATCGTCGACCTGATCTACGAGGGTGGCATCGCCAACATGAACTACTCGATCTCCAACACCGCCGAGTACGGCGAGTACCGCTCGGGCCCGCGCATCGTCACCGACGAGACCAAGGCCGAGATGAAGCGCGTGCTGGCCGACATCCAGTCGGGCCGCTTCGCGCGCGACTGGATGCTCGAGAACAAGGTCAACCAGGCCTCGTTCAAGGCCATGCGCAAGAAGATGTCGGAGCACCCGATCGAGGAGATCGGCGCCAAGCTCCGCGGCATGATGCCGTGGATCAAGGAGAAGGCACTGGTCGACAAGTCGCGCAACTAGGCGCCGGCGGGCGGCAGCGCTTGTAA
>Ga0155465_1101_pt2 | contig 20435 bp, 22 predicted proteins | sample RifCSPhighO2_12_FD_107123 | JGI IMG/M metagenome (GOLD analysis project Ga0155465, IMG submission 107123) | Alphaproteobacteria bacterium RIFCSPHIGHO2_12_FULL_66_14 | reverse complement strand
GGATTGCCGCGCGCGGCGCTGAACAGCGTCGAGCCGTCGGCGCCGGCCGCGACCTGGCGCTCGCCGGCATTCAACGCGGTAACCGTGTCGTTGATCGAACGGCCGATCTGCGGCTTGTTCTTCTCCAGCTTGTCGAAGAACGACCAGCCATAGAGCTTCTTCATGGTCAGGACCCAGGTGCCGACATAGCCCGAGAAGCCGGGATGGCCGGTCGATACCTTGCCCTTCCACTTGATGTCGAGAAGGTCTGTCCAGTTCTTGGGAGCGTCCTCGGCCTTCACCTTCGACGAATTGTAGGTCAGCAAAACCAAGCCGGCCGACGTTGCGTGATAGAAGCCGTCGGGATCGACGTTCCTGAACGCCGGAACGATCTTCGATTCGGCTTCAGGGACATACTTCTCGAAGCGGCCCTGCGCCTTCAGCCGCACATAGTGGCCCACGTCGGTGGATGAGAAGACGTCGCAGATCGTCTGGTTGTTCTTGATGTCCTGCAGCAGTCGCTGATAGGCGACCTGCGCCGTCGTGCGGACGACGTTGACCTTGACTCCGGATATCTCGGTAAAGCCGCGTCCAAGATCTTCCGCCCCCTCCGACGTGTAGTGCGCGACATACCAGGTGATCTCACCTTCCTTCCTGGCGGCATCGGTCAGGGCCTTGATGTCGGCGCGTGCAACCGCTGGCGCCAGCGCCAAGCCGACGACGATGGCAAGGCGTGCCAGCATCTTCATGGTCTCCTCCTGGAACGTACTTACTTGTTCTTGTTGTCTGCGGGAGGATACGATCATACGAAGCGCCGCGCGACAAGCGTGCGCCGTGACAGAGCGTGCGCATGACGGAAGACGAACAATCAGCCAGCTGGGCCACCTACTACGACAAGCTGCGCGACCGTCCGCCGCGTCGCACGACCGTCGCCGCACTCGACCGCTTCCAGCCGTTGCCACTGGATGCTCTCGCATTGGACCTCGGCTGTGGCGACGGTCGCGACGCCATCGAGATGCTGCGGCGTGGCTGGCGTGTCGTCGCGGTCGACGCGGAACCGGAAGCACTGCAACGGCTTCAGTCTCGCGACCTCCCCCCCGACGCACGCGTCACGCCGGTGGTGGCGCGTCTCGAGGAAGTCCCCTTGCCCGTCGGCGTTCACCTGGTGAATTCCAGTTTCGCAATGCCCCTCTGCGAACCGGCAGCCTTTCGCGACCTGTGGCGACGCATCCGGGAAGGCCTGCCGCCGGGCGGTCGCTTCAGCGGCCAATGGTACGGGTTGCGCGACAGCTGGGCCGGCCGCCTCGGCATCACGTTCGTCTCCCGCGACGAAGCGCTCGCCATGCTCGACGGCCTCGAGCTGGAGATGTTCGAGGAGGAGGAAGCCGACGGTGTTACGCCGCGCGGCAAGCCCAAGCACTGGCACATCTTCCATATCGTTGCGCGAAAGCCCGGATAGCAGCCCAAGTGGACAAGGCAGCGGCCGGTGTCCGACACTCCGGCGCCTGATCGAAGGAGGCTCCATGACCGCCGTACCCGTCACTGCCGAGATCGCCAAGCGGGCCGCCCACCTCGCCTGGAACGATCTGCCGGAGGATCTGATCGAGCGCACCAAGCAGTGCCTGCTCGACTGGTTCGCCGTGACCGTCGCCGGTGCACGGGAGGAACTCACCGACATCCTGGTGGCTGAGGCGCTGGAAGACGGTGCCAAGGGACCGGCGACCCTAGTCGGTCGTTCCGAGCGGCTGCTGCCCTCGGCGGCAACCTTGATCAACGGTGCCGCCAGTCACGCGCTCGACTACGATGACGTCAATTTCGCCATGGGCGGCCACCCAACCGTGACAGTGGTCCCCGCCCTGCTCGCCTTGGGCGAACAGACCAGGGCGTCGGGCCGGCTGTTCATCGAGAGCTTCGTCGCCGGCTACGAAACTTCAGGTCGCGTCGGTCGCCTCGTGGCCCCCAGCCACTACCAGAAGGGTTTTCACGTCACCGGAACGGTCGGTTCCTTCTCGGCCACCGCCGCCGCCGGCCGCATGCTTGGTCTCAGCGACAAGCAGCTCGCCGTGGCTTTCGGCATCGCCGCCACCCAGGCCGCCGGTCTGAAGTCGAACTTCGGCACCATGTGCAAGCCATTGCACGCAGGTACCGCCTCAGAGCACGGCCTGCGCGCCGCCCGCCTAGCCGCCAAGGGCTTTACCGCACGCGGTGATTCGCTCGAATGCGATCAAGGCTTCGCCTCCTCGCAGAGCGACCACATGAATGCCGATGCTGCTCTGGGCGCGCCGCCGCAGGGCTGGCATCTGCGCAACAACCTCTTCAAGTACCATGCTGCCTGCTACCTGACGCATGCCCCCATCGAATGCGCCAAGGAAATCCGCCTGAAGAACAACTTTCCACCCGAGCGGGTACGCAAGATCATGCTGCGCATCGACTCCGGCTCGGACAAAGTCTGCAACATCCCGCATCCGACGACCGGCCTCGAAGCCAAGTTCTCTTTGCGCCAGACCATCGCCATGGCGCTGACCGGCGTCGATACCGCGAACCTCGACTCCTACAACGACGCGATCACGCAAGATCCGCGCATCCGGACCTTGCGCGAGAAGGTCGATATCGACTTCAAGCCCGACTGGGCCCACTCGCTGGCAGAGATAGCGATCCAGCTCGACGACGGCACGACCATCGAGGCCACTCACGATTCAGGCATCCCCTGGTCCGACCTTGCCAAGCAGCGCCAGGCGATCGAGGCCAAGTACGAAAGCCTGGTCACGCCGATCCTGGGGGCCGCCGGCGCCAAGCGCCTGCGCGATGCGATCGAGCGCATCGACGACCTCGCCGACGTGGGTGAGCTCGCCCGCGCATCCGCCAAAGCCTAACGGGGACAGAATGTCGGAGGATTTCAGGGCGCGCGCCCAGCCGGTGCCGAAGGGCAACCGCTACGAGGATTTCGAGGTCGGGCGCATCTTCAAGCACCACTGGGGCCGCACCATCACCGAGTCGGAGAGCACCCTCTTCTCAACGCTGACGCTGCATTTCAATCCGCACTACTTCAACGCCGCTTATGCCCGCGCCCACGGCCATCCCGGCATCGTCGCCAACCCGCTGCTGGTCTTCACGACCGTCTTCGGCCTCACGGTCGAGGACCTGAGCGAAGGCGGCGGCCCGTTCCTCGGTGTCAACGAACTCACCTACCACCAGCCCGTCTATCCCGGCGATTCGCTGCGTGCCGAATCGCAAGTGCTCGACCGGCGCACCTCGGACTCCCACAAGGGCTTCGGTATCGTCACCTGGAACACCAGGGGCCTCAACCAGCGCGAAGAGCTCACCATCGACTTCAAGCGCACCAATCTCGTTCGCCTCAGGAATTCGTAAAGATGACTTTCCTCACCGAAGAACGCCGCATGATCCAGGAGCAGGCGCGCGAATTCACGCTGAACGAAGTGCTGCCCGTCGCCAACAAGCTCGACCCCGAGAAGGGCGAGATCCCGATGGACCTGCGCGACAAGATGGCCGAGCTCGGTTATTTCGGCATCCTGATTCCCGAGCAGTACGGCGGCCTTGGCTTGGGCTGCTCCGAGTACTGTATCGTCACGGAGGAACTGTCGCGCGGCTGGATGAGCGTCGCCTCGATCATCGCGCGCGGCAACCTGCTGATCGGCGCGCATATGATGAGCGAGGAGCAGAAGACCCGCTACCTCACCCGCATGGCCAAGGGCGAATTCCTGGGCGCCTTCTCCATGTCGGAACCCAATGCCGGCTCCGACATTTCCAACATCTCTTGCCGCGCCAAGAAAGACGGCTCCGGGTACCTGATCAGCGGCAACAAATACTGGTGCACCTTCGCCGACGGCGCCGACTTCATGATCATCATCGCACGCACGTCCGACGCGCCGGCGGGCAAACGTCATCTCGGCCTCTCCATGTTCTTCGTCGAGAAGAAGCGCGGCGAGCTGCCGAAGGGCTGCAGCGGCGCGCCGATTCCCAAGATCGGCTATTTCGGTTGGAAGACCTGGGAGTTGGCCTTCGACAACTTCCGCGTCGATGCCGCCGACATGATCGGCGAGGAGGGCCAGGCCTTCTACTACGCCACCTCGGGCCTCGAGACCGCCCGCGCCCACACGGCGGCCCGCGCCATCGGCCTTGCCCAGGGCGCGCTCGATGATTCGATCCAGTACGCCAATGACCGCAAGCAGTTCGGCCACTCGATCTCGGATTTTCAGGCGATCCGCTTCAAGATTGCCGACATGGCGACGCAGATCGAGGCGGCGCGTCAGCTCATGTATTTCGTCTGCGAGCAGATCGACACCGGTCAGCGCTGCGACAAGGAAGCCTCTATGGTGAAGCTCTTCGCCTCTGAGATGGCCGAGCGCGTCACCAGCGACGGCATCCAGATCCATGGCGGTGCGGGCTACACGACGCTGCACGCCGTCGAGCGGCACTGGCGGGACGCCCGGCTCACCAAGATCTTCGAGGGCACCTCGGAGATCCAAAAGCGCATCATTTCCGATCGCCTGCTTGGCCGCGGGAGGAACTGATGAAAGTCTCCGCCCTCACCGGCAAGCACAACTACTTCGAGGATTTCAAGGTCGGCGACGTGATGAAACACGCACGCGGCAAGACCGTGGAGCCGATGGAGCAGGTCTGGATCACCAACGTGACCATGAACACGGCCGAAGCGCACTTCAACGAGCACCTGACCAAGTCGACGCTCTACGGGCAACGGCTGGGCTTCGGCGGAGTCACCATTTCCATGTGTATCGGGCTTGCCGCCGAGGACACGGCCGAGAACGCGCTGATGGAGCTCGGCATGGACAAGATCCGCCTCAAAGGTCCGCTCCATCACGGCGACACGCTCTATTGCTACACTGAAGTGCTGGAGAAGACGGATGCCCAGCAGCCTGACGCCGGCATCGTGCGCTTCAAGCACTACGGCGTGAACCAGGATGACAAGCACATCTTCGAAGGCGAGCGCACCGTCCTGATCAAGCGGCGCAGCCACTGGGGAGACAAGTGAGCGACGAAGCTCCTCTTGGAGCCCTCGACGGTGTCCGCATCGTCGATCTCACCCAGATGCTGGCGGGCCCCTTTTGCACGATGCTTCTGGCCGATCAGGGAGCGGAGATCATCAAAGTCGAGCCGCTCGACGGCGACCACACCCGGATCGTCGGCCCCTATCACGACGACGACAAGCTCCGGGCGTTCGGCGGCTACTTCGCCTCGGTGAACCGCAACAAGCGATCGATCGCCATCGATCTCAAGCGCTCCGAAGGCCGCGACCTGGTGATGCGCCTCTGCGACGGTGCCGATGCCGTGATCGAGAACTACCGCGGCGGGGTCATGGACCGCCTCGGCCTTGGCTACGAGGCGCTTCACGAGCGTTACCCGAAGCTGGTCTATGCCACCATCCGCGGCTTCGGCGACTGGCGCACCGGCCGCAGCCCCTACACCGACTGGCCGGCCTACGACGTCGTGGCCCAGGCCTTCGGCGGTGTGATGGCGATCACCGGCCCTGACAAGACGACGCCGATGAAGGTGGGCCCTGGCATAGGCGACCTGATGCCCGCCACCATGTGCGCCTTCGGGGTCGTGAGCGCCATCTTCCGCGCCCACAGGACCGGACAGGGCCAGTTCGTCGACGTCGGCATGGTCGACGCCATCCTGTCGCTCTGCGAGCGCATCGTGCATCAGCACGCCTATACTGGCGGCGTTCCGACGCCCGAGGGCAATCACCATCCCCTGCTCTGCCCGTTCGGCATGTTTCCGGCCAAGGACGGCTTCGTCACCATCGCGGCCCACGCCGACACCCATTGGCCGATCCTGTGCCGGCTGATCGGCAAGACCGAGCTCGGCACAGACCCGCGGCTCGCCAACGTCCAGGACAGGCGCGCGAACCAGGACGAGATCATCGCGGCGGTGTCGGCCTTCACCAGCCAGCGCACCAAGAAGGAGCTGCTCGCTCACCTCGGCGGCCAAGTGCCGTTCGCGCCAGTCAACGACGTGCGCGACATCTTCAGCGATCCGCATTTTACCGCCCGCGACATGATCGTCCCGGTACCCCATCCCGGCCTCGACCACGCGACAAGGGTGGCGGGCGTGGCGATCAAGATGACCGAGACGCCTGGCCGTGTGCGCCATCGCGCCCCCTTGCTGGGGGAGCACACGGACCGCTATCTGACCGAACTCGGCCTCGGTGGCGCGGAAATTGCGCATCTCAGGGCCGAGAAGATCGTTGCCTGAGGAGAATGACATGACCGACCGCCCTCCCCGTCGCCCGCGCCGCGTCCAGCTTTCCACGCCAGGCTCCAGCGAGAAGATGATCCAGAAGGCTTCCGAGTCGAAGGCAGACCACGTCTTTCTCGACCTCGAGGATGCCGTCGCCCCCAGCCAGAAGCGAGAGGCCCGCAAGAAGATCATCGAGGGCCTGAAGACGCTCAACTGGAAGGGCAAGACGCGCTGCGTGCGCATCAACGACCTCACCACCGAGTACGCCTACGAGGACATCATCGAGGTCGTCGAGGGCGCGGGCGAGCATCTCGACACCATCATGATGACCAAGGTCATGACGCCGGCCGACGTGCTGTTCGCCGACAAGCTGCTTTTCCAGATGGAGAAGAAGCTGAAGCTCAAGCGCCGCATCGGCCTCGAGGCTCTGATAGAGGAGGTCGAGGGCATGCAGAATGTCGATGCCATCGCCAAGAGCACGCCCCGTCTGGAATGCCTGGTGTTCGGCATGGGTGACTTCTCGGCCTCGATGGGCGTCACCAACAAGAATGTCGGCGAGAACGACGGCTATCCCGGCGACATCTGGCACTATGCCCGCTTCCGCCTGATCATGGCCTGCCGCGCCGCCGGCATCGATCCGGTCGACGGCCCGTTCGCCGATTTCAAGAACCCCGAGGTCTACCGCGAGGAGTGCAGGCGCTCGATGATCCTGGGCTGCGTCGGGAAATGGGCCATCCATCCTTCGCAAATCGACATTGCGCTTGATGTGTATTCGCCCAAGCCCGAAGATATCGCCCGCGCGCGCAAGCTTGAGAAGGCTTACGCCGAAGCGGAAGCCAAGGGTTTGGGTGCAATCAATGTCGACGGAATCATGGTCGATGTCGCGTCCATCCGGATCCTGCGTAACACCATTCTGAACAAGGCGGACCTATACGGCATGTAGATTCAGAGATGGGACCGCACACAAACAACAAGACGGTCACTTTTAGGGAGGAAGACGATGCTGAGAAGGACTTTGCTGGGCGGCGTGGCCGCTTCGACTCTTGCGGCTCCGGCGATGCTGCGCGCGCAGGAACCTCTCAAGATGCGGCTGTCGCTCGACACGTCCGCCACCCACACCCGAACCATCCAGATGACCGCCTTCGCCAAGGAGCTGGAGAAGCTCGCCAGTGGCAAGATCAAGGTCGAGGTCTTCCACTCGGCTCAGCTGTTCCGTGATCGCGACGTCGGCAAGGCCCTTCGGCAGGGTGGCGCGGAGATGGGCGTGCCCGGGCCCTGGAACCTGACCGGCATCGAGGCCAACCTGGACATCACGCAGTCGCCATCCTTCTATGGTCGGACTGCGGCCGAAATCTACAAGGCGATCGATGGCGAGGTCGGTCAGGCCCTCAACGGCATGATCGAGAAGAAGCTGGGCGTGAAAGTCGTCGGCAAGTGGCTCGATCTCGGCGCGGCCCACACTTTCTCGACCAACAAGCCCTTGAACGGGCCGGACGACCTGAAAGGTCTGAAGATCCGAACCTCGGGCGGCGCTGGTCAGATGCTCCGGGTCAAGTTCTTCGACGCGGTGCCGAACTTCACGGCATGGCCCGATGTGCCGCTGGCTTTGAGCCAGGGCACCTTCGATGCCTTGTTCACGACAAACGAGAGCGTGAAGTCTGCCAAGCTCTGGGATTCCGGCGTCAAGTACTCGCTGCAGGATTACCAGTTCTTCGCCCAATACATCCCGATGATCAGCGAAGCTTTCTGGAAGAAGCTCGGCCCCGACCTGCAGAAGGTCGTCACGGCTGCCTGGGCGTCCCAGATCGACGGCTGGCGCAAGGCCATGGCCATAAGCCAGGCCGAGTCCCTGGAGATCATGAAGAAGAACAACATCAAGGTCGGCGCGCCCGATGCCGCGGTGCTCAACGCCACCCGCAAGCGCCTGATGGCTACCCAGGATGCGGTCGTCAAGGAACTCAAACTCGACCCCGCGCTCGTTGCCAAGGCCAATGCGGCGTTCGGCATCGCCGGCAAGAGCTGATTTCGACGGGGCGCCCGACATCTCCGGGCGCCCCTCCCACAAATCCGGAATTTGACGTCAGGGGCTCGCATGCTCGACGCATGGGACAAGCTTGAACGCTGGCTGATTGGGTTGCTTGGCGCACTCGGCCTCGTCGTCTATCTGACCCAGATCGTCGGCCGCTACATCACTTCGGCCATCGACTTCTCGATGGCCGAGGAGCTCACGGTTTACATCATCATCTGGTCGGCATTCCTGACGGCAAGCCTGCTCGTCAGAGAGGACGGACATGTGCGCGCCGACCTTCTACTGCGCATGATGCGCCCCGGGCGCCAGCGCTGGGTCGAGATCGCCAATTGCGGGATCGCGTTCGGATTCTGCATCGCCTTGACCTGGTATGGCTGGCTGGTCACCGCCGACTCCTTCGACCTCGGAGAGCGCAGCAATACCGCGCTCGGCTTCCCCTTGTGGATCTACTACGCCTCCTTGCCGGTCGCCGCCGCGCTCATGTCGATGCGCTACGCACGCCGCCTTTGGCAGTTCTGCTTCGCCTTCGACCCCGCGACCATGGAAGTCCATTCGGGGCACGAGTAGACGATGACCAAGCTCTTTGCCGCCATCTTCTTTGTCCTGCTCGGCATGGGCCTGCCGATCTGGCTGGTGCTTGGCGCCTCCGCTGGCACGATGTTCGCGATCGAGGGCAAGCCCCTGGTCGGGATCGCCCAGAAGATGCTGGACGAACTCAACTCGACCACGCTGCTGGCTGTCCCCTTCTTCGTCATGGCCGCGTCGTTCATGCAGCGCGGCGGCATTGCCAAGGCGCTTGTCGACGTGGCCGCGGCCTGGGTGGGCAACGTCCGTGGCGGACTGGGCGTCGTCTGCGTGATGGCCTGCGCCATGTTCGCTGCGATCTGCGGGTCGAGCGTGGCGACCGCCCTCGCCATGGGAACGATCCTGATTCCGGCGATGATCGAGCGTAAATACGACCGGCCCTTTGCCCTGGGCGTCACGGCCGCCTCCGGCACGCTCGGCATCCTGATCCCGCCCAGCCTGCCGCTCATCCTCTACGCCATCATTGCCGACGAGTCGGTGCCGCGCCTCTTCCTGGCTGGCGTGATCCCTGGCCTGATGCAGGCCTCGCTCTTCATCCTCTACGTGCTTTGGTACGGACGACGGAAGAACCTCGCCCGAGAACCGCGCCGCTCGCCTGAGGAATTCCGACGGGTGAACATCAACGCCCTGCCGGCGTTGTCGATGCCGGTGATCATCGCCGTCGGCATCTATGGCGGCTGGGTCACGACGACGGAAACGGCCGCGCTCGCCGCCGCCGTCGCACTGCTGATCAGCCTCTTCTACTACAAGGGCTTCAAACCTTCGCAGACGCTGACCGTGATCGGGGAGTCGATCAAGAATGCCGGCACCATCATGATCATCATCGCTACGGCGCTCGCCTTCGGCCACTGGATCACCGAGTCGGGCATTCCTGCCTCGCTTGTGCAGTTCATCCGCGACAACGGCTTCTCCTCCTGGCAGTTCCTGCTCGCCATCAACGTCATGCTGATCGTTCTCGGCATGTTTCTCGAGGTTGCGTCGATCCTGCTGATTGCCATGCCGATCCTGATTCCCGTGCTGAACCCTCTCGGCATAGACCCCGTCCATTTCGCCATCGTGGTGGTGGTCAACATGGAACTCGCGTTGATCACCGCGCCGGTCGGGCTCAATCTCTACGTCCTGGCGACGGTTTCGAAGACGCCGATCGGCGTCGTCATCAGGGGCGTTAACCCCTTCCTCGTCCTTCTGCTTTCCCTTCTCCTGGCGGTCACCTACATTCCAGACCTGAGCCTCTGGCTGCCACGACTGGTCTACGGATAGTCCGCCTGCCGGACTGAAGTCGGCCCTCGTCCCTGTTGGGGCCATCCCGGACGCACAGGTGTTTATTTCACTCGCAGTGTGCTCTCGCCCAGATGCCGGCGACGCCATAGCCTGGCGGATCACAACTGCAGCACGTCTGCGCCGCGCGCATTGAGAGCATCGTGGCGGGCCGGTATCCTCCGGAGCACAAGTCAAAAGACCAGGGAGGAACCGATGAAGCTCTTCATGCATCCCGTCTCGACCACCAGCCGGCCGGTCATGCAGTTCATCGCCGACAACAAGATCGATGTCGACATGCAGGTCATCGACATCCTGAAGGGCGAGCAATACGAACCGGCGTACAGCAAGCTCAATCCCAACCATCTCATTCCGATGCTCGAGGACGGTGATTTCCGCCTGACCGAAAGCGCCGCCATCCTGCGCTATCTCGCCGAGAAGGCCGGATCGCCGGCATATCCGAAGGACCTCAAGCAGCGTGCCCGGGTCAACGAGCTGTTGGACTGGTTCAATTCCAACTTCTATCGCGACTGGGGCTATGGCCTGGTTTATCCGCAGGTCTTTCCCCACCTCAAGCGCGAGGACACCAAGGTGCAGGAAGCAGTGGTCGCCTGGGGCAAGGACAAATCGAAAGGCTGGCTACAGGTTCTGAACGACCACTGGCTTGGTCCGAAGGGGCAGTATCTCTGCGGTAACGAGATCACCATCGCCGATTATTTTGGCGCCGCACTGGTCACTGCCGGCGAGCTGGTGCATTGCAATCTGGCGGCCTATCCCAATGTCGAGCGCTGGCTCGGCAACATCAAGAAGCGGCCGAGCTACGCCGAGATATACGAGACCTTCAACGGCTTCTGCGCCTCGACCAAGGGCCAGCCCTGGCAGGCGATCTGACAAGGAGAGCACCCATGATCAAGGGTCTGCACCACAACGCCTATCGCTGCCGCGACTCCGAGGAGACCCGCCGCTTCTACGAGGATTTCCTCGGCCTGCCGCTCGTCCATACGCTGAAGATCGAGCAGACCAAGACCGGCCGTGCGACTGGCGTACTGCACACGTTCTTTCAGCTCGACGATGGTTCGTGCCTAGCCTTCTTCGAGGCGCCCGACATGCCGTTCGAGTTCAAGGAACAACACGACTTCGACCTCCACATCGCGTTGGAAGTCGAGCCTGCCGCCCTCGACGCAATGTTCGCCAAGGGCAAGGCCGAAGGCCGCGAGGTCCGCGGCATTTCCGACCATCATTTCATCCGCTCGATCTACTTCCGCGATCCCAACGGCTATGTGATCGAGCTGTCGGCCAAGGTCGCCGGCCGTGAAAGCGACATGGACCCGAAGAAGAACGGCGCCCGTGAGCTGCTCGACAATTGGCAGAGGACGAAGCCGGGAGTGGCCCGGGCCGCCTAACCCAACCGCCGCCGGTAGAGGGCGATCAGCCGTTCCCAGTGCCGCTCGGCGGCAGGCTTGTCGTAGCACCAGCGCTGCGGGAAGGCGAAGCCATGGTGAACCGTCGGATGTACCTCCAGCTCGCCGGCCGCCCCTGACTTGTCGAACATGGCCTTGAGTTCCTTCACCATCTCCGGTGGCGCCAGTTCGTCGTGCTCGGCGCAGGAGATGTAGAGTTCGCCTTTTGCCTTGCCGAGATTGAGATGCGGGCTTTCGACCGCATCGCTCACCAGCCAGGTCCCGTAAAAGGACGCGGCGGCCGCGATCCGGTCGGGGAATCGCGCGGCGGCGGCAAGGGCATAGGGTCCGCTCATGCAATAGCCATGGACACCGACCGGCCCCTTTTTCGCTTCCTTCTGCTTGTCGGCGAAGGCGATCAGGGCGGTGATGTCATCCATGACGGGCGGGATGGTCATCTTGGTCCGTACCGCCCGCATGCGCTTGTGCTCCTCGCTGCCGTGGGTCAGGACATCAGGCCCGTACTTCGTGTCCCGACCTGCGCGGTAGTAAAGGTTCGGCAACAACACGTAGTAGCCGACTGTCGCCAGCCGGCGCGCCATGTCGTGGAGCTCCTCGCGGATGCCGGGGGCATCCATCAGGAGCAGCACGGTCGGATAAGGGCCGCCCCGTTCCGGGTGGCAAACGAAGGTTTCGACGGCGCCGTCCTTGGTGGGGATGTCGAGTGTCTTCTCTATCATCTCGTGTCGTTTCCTCCTGCTTTGCGGCCATGCGAGCATCTTGCTAGGCTTCACTCAACAGGAAATCCGAGGGAGCGCGCCATGTCCGACCAGTCGAACATCTATGTCGGCGTCGCCGGCTATTTCGGGAAGCCCGATCATCCCGGCCGTGTCGGAGTGTTCCGGCGCGCCGCAAACGGCGGCGACTGGCAACACGTGCTGGGTGTCGTTCAGGCCTTCACGGTCTTCACCCATCCTTCCGACCCTGCGACCGTATTCGCCGGCACCAACGACGGCGTGTGGCGTAGCACGAACGCCGGTGCCACCTTCCGCCGGGCTGACTTTCCCGACGCCGGGAAGCAAGTCTGGTCTTTCCTGGTCGACTCACGTGATCCAAGGCGCATTTTTGCCGGCGCCTCGCCGATCGACGTCTATCGCAGCGACGACGACGGCGCGAGCTGGCGAAGGTTGCCCAATCCGGGTATGGCGAGCCACTGCAAGGGGCCTTTCGCCTCACGGGTGATGCGACTGGTACAACACCCGCAGCGACCCGACGAAATCTATGCCGCGCTCGAGATCAACGGCGTCATGCGCAGCACCGATTCGGGCGAGACGTGGGAGGACTGTAGCGCCGGCCTGATCAAGCTCGCCGAACTGCCACACCTCCAGAGCAAGATCGTGAGCGACACCACGGCCGAGGGCATGCTCGACAGCCATGCCGTTACCATCAATCCCGCCGACCCCGACGCCGTGATTGCTGCAATGCGCATGGGCCTGTTTCGCAGCACCGACCAGGGCCGTAGCTGGCAGGATATGGAAGTCGGACGTTTCTCGCCCACCACCTACGGACGTGACGTCAAGGCCTCGACCGTCGAGCCCAACACGCTCTACTCGGCGCTGAGTGTCGCGGCATCCAGCCACGATGGCGGACTCTATCGCAGCGACGACGGCGGGCGGAGCTGGAAGCGCTTCGACAAAGTGCAGGTGCATGGCACCATCATGTCGATCGGCCTGCACCCGCGGGATGCCGCTCAGGTCTATATCGGCGCGCGCTACGACGGCGAGGTCTTCGGCACCCGTGATGCCGGCAATACATGGCAAGCCATGCCACTGCCAGGTGAAGTCCAGCACATCTATTCGGTGGCTTGCGGCTAGCGTTGCCACAAAAAAAGGCGGCCCTCAGGCCGCCCTCTTCTCTGATGAGATGGCCGACCCTAAGGTCGGCCATCCATCGGGTTCCTTACTACATCCGCTTCGGCAGCTGGACCTTGGAGGCCGTCAGCGACTTCTCGAGGACCGGGATGCCGGCCGCCGTGTTGCCTGCGGCGCACTGGGCGATGGCTTCCGGCTCGGGGCCTTGGGCCGGCGAAGACGTGCTCGTCTTCCGCCACAGGGCGGACAGAGCCTGGCAATACGCCATGTCGTTCGGGTTCGGCGCAGGCACCTGCACCACGATCTCGACACGACGGTTCTGAGGCTCGCGTACGCCGTCGCCCGTCTTGACGAGCAGGCCCGCTTCGCCACGGCCGACGGTGACGATTGCCGTCGCCGGGACACCTTCCTTGACCAAGGCGGCCTTGACGGTGTTCGCGCGGCGCAGTGACAGCGCCATGTTGTAGGCTTCCGGACCCGACGTATCGGTATGGCCCGTGGCCATCACGCGGACGCCACCCCTCGTCTTGAAGGCAGTGGCCGCCTGCTGGAGCGTGTTCAGAGCCTGGGGCGACAGGTTCGAGCGATCCCAGTCGAAGAACACCATGAATGTCGGCGGTGCGGGCGGTGGCGGCGGCGCGGCTGCCGGCGGCGGCGGCTCGTCGCATGCGCCCAACAACAGCGCTGCGGCGATAACGGCGAACAGTGACTTCAACATGGATATCATCCCCCCATTTAATGCAAGTAGCAGGGTCCATGATGGAACACTCCGCTAAAAACGTAAAGCGTACGTTTTGCGTTGGCCGCATGCCATTGAAGGCCGATTTTTCGAGTTGGCGTCCCCAGCGGGATTCGAACCCGCGTCGCCGCCGTGAAAGGGCGGTGTCCTAGGCCTCTAGACGATGGGGACGAAGCCGGAAGAGCGGCTGCATGTAGCGGTTGGAGCCCCCGAAATCAAGCAAGCACCGACCCGGCGGCGGCCACGGCATCGTCGATCTGCAGCCGGACGGATTCACGGCCTCCGAAACGATCGATCCGAAGTGCGCCTGCGACATGAAGGACCGGCCGGGCCCGATCGAGGAGGGCCGGCCCCAGCGCCGTCTGGTTGGCGCGGAAGGCTATCGCATCGACCCGACCGCGCTCCGAGCCGACCAGGGTGCAGCGCACATGCCCTTCGCCCACCGTCTGGGCGTAGCTGACACGAACGCTGGTGAGAACAAATCGTGGCAGCGCATTGCCGGCGCCGAACGGGCCGACGCGCTCGATCATGGCGACCAGCTCCTGGGTCGCCGCGGCCGGCGACAGCGCCGCATCGATGCCCAGTTCGCGCACCGGCGGCGCCGCGCCGAGCAGCGGGCCGATGCGCTCATCGAGAAAGTGTGCCAAGCTAGGCAGCGCCTCGCGAGTCACCGTGAGGCCTGCTGCCATAGCATGGCCGCCGCCATTCACCAGCAGGCCGGCCTGGCGGGCGGCGATCACGGCTGCGCCGAGATCGACGCCACGCACCGAACGCCCCTAGCCCTTGCCCAGATCGCCGTCGAGGCCGATCACGAAGGCCGGCCGGCCGTAACGTTCGACCAAGCGGCTGGCAACAATGCCGATCACGCCCACATGCCAGCCCTCGCTCTCGATCACGAGTGCCGCCGGGAGCTTCGCGCGATCCGGTCCGTATAGCCCCTCGACCCGCGAGATGGCCTGGTCGAGAACCTCGCGCTCGATGGAGCGCCGCTCGGCATTGAATTCATCCAGCCGCAGCGCCAAAGCGCCGACTTCGTGCGGATCGTCGCTCGACAGCAGCCGCGCGCCGAGGTCGGCTTGCCCAACCCGACCACCGGCATTGACCCTGGGTCCCAACAGAAACCCGAGATGATAGGCGCCAGGGACCTCCTTCAGGCGGGCGACGTCGGCAAGCGCTGCGAGCCCAAGGTTGCGCCGCTCGGTCATCATCTTGAGGCCCTGGCGCACCAATGCTCGGTTGACGCCGGTCAACGGCACGACATCGCACACCGTCCCCAGCGCCACGAGATCGAGCCACTGGCGCAGGTCTGGCTCGGCGCGTGCTTCGCCGTACCAGCCGGTTTCGCGCAGCACCCGGTTGAGGCCTACGACCAGCAGGAACGCCACCCCCACCGCTGCCATCTGCTTGTGCGGGCTGGCGTCGTCGATCCGATTGGGGTCGACCACGGCAATTGCGTCGGGCAGTGCGATCTCGGCCATGTGATGATCGATGACGATGGTGTCGAGGCCCGCCCGCTTGGCGTCCGCCAGCGGCTCGAAGGCGGTTACGCCGCAGTCGACGGTGACGACAACCGCGGCCCCCTCGGCCTTCAGCTTCAGCAACGCCGCCGTGTTGGGGCCGTAGCCTTCCTTGCGGCGGTCGGGAATGTAGACGCCGATATTGCCGCCGATGCTGCGAAAGAAGCGCAACAGCAGCGCCGAGGATGTGGCGCCGTCGACGTCGTAGTCGCCGAACACCACGATGCGCTCGCCGCTCCGCACCGCCCGCACCAATCGTTCGACGGCGACGTCCATATCCTTGAGATGTGATGGATCGGGCAAAAACCGGCGGAGCGTCGGCTCGAGGAAATCAGGTACCGAGTCGAGATCGACGTCGCGCGCTGCCAGCAGCCGCGACACCGCGTCGGGCAGCCCATGGCGCTGCGCGATGGCAAGGGCCGTGCGCTCGTCGGCCAGGCGCGCCGCCCAGCGCCGCCCGGTCAGCGACCGTTCGACACCGAGGAACGCCGCGCGCTCGCCGCGTTCCACGTCGCCCTAGGCCCAGCTCGGCAGGCCGGTCTTGATCGAGAAATTGTGGTTGGCCGAGATCCAGCGCACCGTGCCGGTCTTGGAGCGCATGACGATGGAGTGGGTCTCGGCGCCGTTGGAGAAGCGGCGGACGCCCTTCAGCATCGATCCCGACGTGACGCCTGTCGCGGCGAACATGACGTCGCCCTTGGCCATGTCTGTCATCGAGTATTTGCGGTTGAGGTCGGTGATGCCCCATTTGCGCGCGCGGCTCTTCTCGTCATCGTTGCGGAACAGCAGCCGGCCCTGGATCTGGCCGCCGATCGCACGCAACGCCGCCGCCGCCAGCACGCCCTCCGGCGCACCACCCGAGCCCATGTAGATGTCGATGCCGGAATCGCCGGTCGAGGTAGCGATGACGCCCGAGACGTCGCCGTCGCCGATCAGCATGATGCGGGCACCGGCTTCGCGAACCTTGGCGATCAGTTCGGCATGACGGGGCCGGTCGAGGATGCAGACCACGAGGTCGTCGACGTCCATCTTCTTGGCCTTGGCCAGGTCGGCCAGGTTCTGCTTCGGCGTCTTGTCGAGATCGACGATGCCCTCAGGCAGGCCGCCGCCGACGGCGATCTTGTCCATGTAGACGTCGGGTGCGTTGAGGAACCCGCCATGCTCGGCCATCGCAATGACGGCCAGTGCATTCGGCAACCCCTTGGCCGTGATGGTGGTGCCTTCCAGCGGATCGAGCGCGATGTCGATCTTCGGTCCCCGGCCCAGCCCGACCTTCTCGCCGATGTAGAGCATCGGCGCTTCGTCGCGCTCGCCCTCGCCGATCACCACCGTGCCTTCGATGGCGAGCGAGTTCAGCGTCGTGCGCATGGCGTCGACGGCCGCCTGATCGGCCATCTTCTCGTCCCCTCGCCCCATCAGCTTGGAGGCCGCCAGTGCCGCCGCTTCGGTGACACGTACGACTTCCAGCGCCAGATTGCGGTCCATCTTGCCTTCGTCTGACATCGCTTCCTCCATCGGCGTCTGAAAGCGCCGTCTAGAATGCCTCAATCCTGATCAGGCAGGGCTCCTCCGCCACCGCCTTCAGCTTGGCAATACGCGCAAGCGCACGCCGCATCGCCGCCTCTTCCGTCTCGTGCGTCGTCAGCACCACCGGGACCTCGCCCGACTGCGAGCGCCCGCGCTGCAGCATCGACTCCAGGGAGATGTGCTCCTTGGCAAGCGCTCCCGACACCGCCGAGATCACGCCGGGCCGGTCCTGCACCATCAACCGCATGTAGTAGGCGCCGACATGGCGGTCCATCGGCGAGGCCGGCCGGTCGGCGAGCCGGGCTGCCGGCACGACGAAGGCTGGCATGTGGCGACCGCGCGCGACGTCGACGAGGTCGGCCACCACCGCCGAGGCGGTCGGCCCCTGCCCGGCACCTCGGCCCTGGAACATCGTGGTGCCGACGAAATCGCCCTCGACCACCACGGCATTGAACACGCCCTCGATGTGGGCGATCGGCGTGGCCAGCGGCACCATGCAAGGGTGGACGCGCTGCTCGATGCCGTATTTGGTCTCGCGCGCGAGACCCAGGAGCTTGATCCGATAGCCGAGCTCCTCGGCAAACTGGATGTCCATCGAGGTCACGCGGCGGATGCCTTCGATATGGATGCCGGCGAAATTGACCCGGGCGCCGAAGGCCGCCCCGGTCAGGACGGCAAGCTTATGAGCTGCGTCGATGCCATCGACGTCGAAGCTCGGGTCGGCCTCGGCGTAGCCCGCGGCCTGGGCCTCGGCCAGCACGACGTCAAAGTCGCGGCCGGTCTCGCGCATCGTACTCAGGATATAGTTGCAAGTGCCGTTGAGAATCCCGTACAGCCGCCGCACCCGGTTGCCGACCAGGCCCTCGCGCAGCGCCTTGATGATGGGAATGCCACCCGCGACCGCCGCCTCGAAGGCAAGAATACGGTCCTTCTTCTCGGCCAATGCCGCGATTTCCGCGCCATGCAGCGCGAGCAGCGCCTTGTTGGCAGTGACAACGTGCTTGCCTGACGCGAGCGACTTCTGCACCAGCCGGCGCGCCACGCCGCCCGAGCCGCCGATCAGCTCGACGACGACGTCGATATCAGGCGCCGTCGCGAGCACCAGCGGATCCTTCTCCCAGCGCATGCCGGAGACGTCGATGTCGCGCTTCTTGCTTCGCGAGCGCGCGCTGACGGCCACGAGCTTCAGCGGACGGCCGCCGCGCAGCGACAGCAGCCGGCCATGCTCGGCCAACAGCTTGACGACGCCCGCGCCAACGGTACCGAGACCGGCGATGCCGATTCTGAGGGGAGATTTCATGGACGCCTGATACGACAGGATGATGCTAGGCGCGAGCCTTGATCGGCGTGACGTTGTCCCCAACGCCGCGCAGATAAAGATCGATGGCGCGCGCCGGGTCAGCCATCACCTGGCGCATGTTGCGGACGGCCTGGCGGATGCGGTGCTTGTTCTCGACCAGCGCGATCCGAACATGCGCATCGCCGTGCTCGCCGAAGCCGATACCCGGCGAGACAGCGACATTGGCCTGCGTCAGCAGCAACTTGGAAAAGGCGAGCGAGCCCAGTTCAGCGAAGGCCTTCGGTATCGGCGCCCAGGCGAACATGCTGGCCGACGGCGCCGGCAGGGTCCAGCCGGCCGCGAGAAGGCCCTCCATCAGCACATCGCGGCGTTCCTTGTAGGTATTGCGCGCCTCGGCGACGCAATCCTGCGGGCCGTTCAGCGCCGCTGCGGCAGCGACCTGGATCGGCGTGAAGGCGCCATAGTCGAGGTAGGACTTGATGCGTGTCAGCGCCGTGATCAGCGTCTTGTTGCCGGCGGCAAAGCCGATGCGCCAGCCCGCCATCGAGTATGTCTTGCTCATCGAGGTGAATTCGATGGCGATGTCGCGGGCGCCCGGCACCTGAAGCACCGACGGCGGCGGCACGCCGTCGAAGTAGATTTCGGCATAGGCGAGGTCCGACAGGATCCAGATGCCCTGGCGTTTGCAGAAATCGACGATGGCGCCGTAGAAATCGAGATCGACGACCTGGGCTGTCGGGTTGGACGGATAGTTCAGGACCAGCGCCAGCGGCTTGGGCACCGCATGCTGCACCGCGCGCTCGAGCGCCGGTAGGAATTCGGCAAGCGAAGTGCTGCCCGGCACCGGGATGTGGCGTACCGACCCGCCGGCAATGATGAAGCCGTAGGGATGGATCGGATAGCTGGGATTGGGCACCAGCACCGTGTCGCCCGGCGAGGTGATCGCCTGCGCGAGATTGGCGAGCCCCTCCTTCGACCCCAGCGTGACGATGATCTCGCTCTCCGGATCGAGTTCGACGTTGAAGCGGCGCGCGTAGTAGGCCGCCTGCGCCTTGCGCAGGCCGGGGATGCCGCGCGATGCGGAGTAGCCGTGGGCGCGCGGGTTGGCGGCGGCCTCGGCAAGCTTGGCCACGATGTGCGGTGCGGTCGGCAGGTCGGGATTACCCATGCCGAGATCGATCACGTCCTGGCCGGCGCCGCGGGCGCGCGCCTTCATGGCGTTCACTTCCGCGAACACGTAGGGCGGCAGGCGCTTCAGTCGGTGAAACTCGGAATCGTCCATCGTGTTCTTCCTTGGCGGCCTAGAAATCGATGAAGACTTCGGCGCGCCGGTTGGCGGCGACGCCGCGGGCGGTGCTGGTCTGGTAGATGGGCTCGTCGTCGGAGGCGGCCTCGGCGACGATCCGGTCACGCGGCACGCCGAGTGCCCGTAGCTGCTGGGCGACGGCCAGGGCGCGACGCCGCGACACCTCGAAATTGCCACGCTCGATCTGCGCTACCGAGGCACCGTACGCGTCCTGGTCGGCGTGTGCCACGACGCGGATCGTGCCGCCGTTGCGGCGCTGGATCTGCGCCACCTTGGACAGCACGTCGTAGTCGTTTCCACCCAGACCCGACGAGGCGCGGCCGAACTGGATCACCGCGACCTGCATCGGTCCGCCGAACGGCGGCGACTTGATGTCGCTGAACGGCACTGCGCCGGATTGAGCGGCCGCGATGTTGGCCTCGATCGGCGCCGCCGGCATCTGCGGTGGTGCTGGAGTTGGCGTCACGACCACCGGCTCAGCCGCAGGCGGCGGCGCGGCGACAACAGGTGCCGGCATCGCGTCGGGTGTCCGACTCGGCGGAACCCAGCCGGGTGGCGGCACGAACGCCTTGCTCGGATCGGCCGCGCGTGTTGGCGGCATCGCGGGCGGCGGCGGCGGCTCCGGCTGAGGTGCGGGAGCCGTGGCAGCCGCCATGACTGGCACGGGCGGCGGCGGAGCCGACTCGACAGGCGCCGGCATCGGGGC
>Ga0155465_1171_pt4 | contig 22065 bp, 22 predicted proteins | sample RifCSPhighO2_12_FD_107123 | JGI IMG/M metagenome (GOLD analysis project Ga0155465, IMG submission 107123) | Alphaproteobacteria bacterium RIFCSPHIGHO2_12_FULL_66_14 | reverse complement strand
GCCGATGTTGACGAGCAGCAATGCCGTGCGGGTCGTGCCATGACCGACGCGACCGTCCCTCCCAAGCATGGACCGATGAGGTTGTGGAGCGTCTCGGCGCTCGGCATCGGCTCGATGGTCGGCGCCGGCATCTTCGCCCTGCTCGGCCAGGCAGCGCTGATGGCCGGCAGCGATGTCTACCTCTCCTTTGCCATCGGTGGCGTCATCGCGCTGCTCTCGGGCTATTCCTACTCTCGCCTCGCGGCCCGGTTCCCGAGCTCGGGCGGCATCATGGACTATTTCGACCGGGCCTTTCCCTCGAAGGTCGTGGCTGGCGGCCTGTCGGTGCTCTATCTGGTGACGCAGATCGTCTCGATCGCGATGATCGCCAAGACCTTCGGCGCCTATGCCGACCGCCTGCTGGTGGGCGACGTGTCCATTCCCCTTGTCGCCAATATGTTCGGGTCGGCGATCGTCATCGCCCTCGTCGTCATCAACATGGTGGGCTCCGGTACGGTCGGCCGCATCGAGGAGCTGCTGGTCGCGGCCAAGCTGATCATCCTGACGGCGCTCCTGTTGGCGGGCGTGCCGAGCATCGATCCCGCCATGCTGCGCAATGGCCCGACCGTGGGATCCGCCACGCTGTTCGCCAGCGTCGGCCTCACGTTCTTCGCCTATGCCGGCTACGGGATGATGACCAACGCATCCGGTCACGTCGCCAATCCCGCGAAGACCATCCCGCGCGCCATCTTCCTGGCGATCAGCGTCGTGATCGTCCTCTACATCGGCCTGTCGGTGATCGTGTTGGGCAACATCTCGCCGGCCGAACTCGCGCGGTTCTCGAGCACGGCGGTGGCGCAGGCGGCGAAGCCGATCCTCGGCAACGCGGGCTTCGTCGTCGTGTCGATCGGCGCGCTGTTCGCGACCTCCTCGGCGATCAACGCCAGCATCTTCTGCGCGCTCGAAGTCTCCCGGGGCCTCGCGGAGAAAGGGCAGTTGCCCGCCGTCTTTGCCCGCGCCGCCTGGGGGCACGGCACGCGCGGCCTCGTCTGGTCGGCAGGTGCCATCCTGGTGATGGTCAACCTGTTCGATCTCGGCGCCATTGCGCAGGTTGCCGGAGCCACCTTCCTGATCGCCTACCTGGCGGTCTTCGCGGCGCACTGGCGCCTGCACGGCGAGGTCGGGGGATCGCGCATCCTGATCGTCGGTGGCGCGGCGTTGATGGCCGTGGTGCTCGCGGCGTTCACGATCAGCCTCTGGTCGACGCAGCCCTCGGCCATCGGGCTCACCCTGCTGGCTGTGGCCGGCAGCCTCGGCGTCGAATGGCTGGTTCAGCGGCGTCGCCGATCGGGCTGATGCCGCCGGCGAAGCGGACGATCTGGCCGCCCAGCTCTACAAGCAGGCCACGACGACCGGCCGCGTCCCGCCGTCGCCATCTTCCATGATTGCGGCGGACCGTGATCGATCGCGGCATCGAAGGCCATCCCCCGGCGAGCGCCCTCGCGCCTTGAGCGGCTAGAGGACGCTCACGCGATCGGTCATGGCGTAGGGATCGATGTCGAGCCTCAGCCGGCCGACGAGAACCACGGGCACCTTGCGCCGCTCGACGATCTTGAAAGCCAGCAGGCCGGCTGCTTCGAGCTTGGAGAGGGTGCGCAGCAGGTTCGGCTCCGCGCGGCGGGTGAACCGTGCCAATTCGGCCACCGACCGGGGCTTGCGGTCGCGGATTGCCTTCATGAGGCTGCGGTTCTCGGGCGTGAGCAGCCGCAGCAGGACGCCCGCCGAGTCGACGCTCGGGCGTGCCGCGCTCCGCGGGGCCCGCCGCTCGCCGCGCGCCACCGCCCGCATCTCCTTCTCCAATGCCTTCAGGCTCTGAATCTTCATGGTCGTCACTCGCTTTCCCACTATTCCTCGGCGATCACCGCCTCCGACACGCCCCGCTCTGCCAGTACCCGCCGCACCTCGGTGAAGAAGTCGGCCAGCAACTGGTCGGCATCCGTGAAGCGATAGGGCCTGCCGATGTCGCCCACGACCCTGTGCCAATGGTAATGAGCCACTTTGGTTCTCCGCTTTCGTGGCCCATGTCCCGGTACGCCATGGGCATTGTCGAAGCCCACGAGCCGGCGACCTCTCGGATCGTGAAGCGTGAACGAATATCGAAGGCCGTGCGGTTGCGCGAGGCTGGGGTCGACCCGCCGGATCTCGAACTTCAGCCAGTATCCTTTTTCCAGGTGGTGAATGCGGCCGTCGAACGCCAGGAGGAATTCGAGGGTATGATCGTCCGGCATTTCTATATCCTGTGAGGATATGATAATAAAATTACACCGCCGTTGCAACCAGCAGGCCGGCCCGGAGCGGGACAGCCGTTGCTTCCGGAAGGCACCTCAGGCCTCGGGTTGCGGTTGGTCAAATGCGAGCCCCGGACGGGCGGGGCACTGCACGTCGTCTACGACGCCGTCTAGTCGCGCGGGTTGCGGAAGACGACACAGGCGCCGCCCGCGGCCCGCAGCTTCGCGCACAGCGCGTTCGCGTCGGCCCGGCTTTTTTCCGAGACCCGGACGGAGAACGCCGGGAGGTCACGCCGGCGGGCGTTCAGGACCAGCGGCAGGCGGTCGCCCAGAACGGCCTCATGCTTGCGCCGCAGCCGCTCGTAGTGGGCGAGGACACGCCCTTCGGACCAGTTGCCGGCAAGCTGGACGCCCCACGGCCCCCACGCCGGGTCGGCCGTGAGGTCGCGCCGGCGGCGCGGACTGTCGATCATCAGCTTGGCGATCTCGATGCAGCGCTCACCGGTCGGCGTGTTCGAGGGCGGCGTGGCCGAGGACGACAACTGTGGCGGCGGCTTTGCCGTCCATTCCTCGGCGCTGTGGCCCGTGATGATGCGAAGATAGGCCTGCGTCTCGAACGGCAGGCGGCTTCGGCCTGCCAGCCAGGCTTCGACCTGGGCGGGGCCGGCGTTGTAGGCGGCCGCGGCCAGGCCCAGGTTGCCGCGAAATGTCGTGCGCAGTTCGCTCAGATAGCTCGCCGACTCGCGCAACGCCTGCAGCGGCTCGAAGGCGTCGATGAGCCCGCGCATCTTGGCGGTTCCCGGCATGAATTGCGCGATGCCCTGTGCGCCGGCCGGGCTGACCGCCCCTGGATTGAAGCGGCTCTCCTGCCAGATGAGTCGGGTGAAGAATTCCTCGGGCAGCGCGTTGTCGGCCGCCGCCTGGGCCAGCGTGCGGCAGATGTCGGCCACGGAGGGGTTTGCGGCAGCGGTCGACTCGCTCTTTGGCTGGGCGCGCACCGGCGTCAGTGGCGCCAGAATCAACGGTGACAGGGTGGCAGCGAGGGCCAGACACGCTGCGGCGAGTATCGCGTGCTTCATCGGGTGGAATGGTATCATCGCTTGCCAAATTTACGCACTGCGCCGGACTCCTTCGATGATCCGCAAAGCGACCCTCGCCGACCGTCCCCGCATTTCCAAAGTCCGCCTTGCCGTCCAGGAAAATCGCCTGAGTCTGTCTTCGGTGGCCAAGGTCGACACGACCGCCGACTGGATCTTCGCGAACGCTGCCTTCTGGGTCTGGGAGCAGGACGGCGCCGTGCAGGGCTTCGCCGTCGCCGATCCGCGCGACGGCACGATCTTCGGCCTGTTCATCCATCCGGATTACGAAGGCCGCGGTATCGCCCGTGCGCTGCTGCCGCGGGCCTGCGAGGATCTGCGCGCGGCGGGCTTTTCGGTGGCGACGCTCACGACCGGCCCCGGCACCCGCGCCGAACGCTTCTATCGCGAGAACGGATGGGAGGATGTCGGCCGCCAGGACAACGGCGAGATCATCTTCCGGAAGCTCCTCTGAGCGGGGGCCTCAACGGCCTGACGGGACAAGCCCCAGCTGCTGCATGATGGCGAGGCTGTCCGTCAGGTTCCAGGTTTCGACGATCTGGCCCTCAGCGTTGAAGCGGTGCAGATCCCAGAAGGTCGCCTGGATCCGGCGGTTGGTTGGCGCGACGCCCATGACGGGCTGTGAATGGGTGGCGATCGTCGTGCAGTGGCCCATGACCCAGTCGTCTTCGGCTACGGCGTGCTCGACGACGATCTGAACGTCGGGCCAGCTTTCACGCGTCGATGCCAGGGACTGCTGGATATGCTCGCGTCCAGGCCCCACATTGCGCGATCTGATCTGATGATCGGTCGCGTAGTGGCTCATGCACCGGTCGAGGTCCTTGTCGTTGAAAGCCGCCTTGGCCTTCAGATAGTTGTCCTTGTTCCTCGCCGCTGTTTCCCGCCCGGTTGGATCGCTCATGGACTTTCCCTTCGACTTTAGCGTTACAGGCTAGGAGCCGGAATTGCCCTTGCGTTGAACAAACGTGCAGGCAATACACGAAAATGCCGACCGCCGGCCTTCCCTTCGCGACATCGGTATTCTCGGTCGACGTGGACGGGGTCGCACTCCACTGCAATCCCGTCGTGTGCGTGATTTCCGGCATCAGGGGAGCTGTCTCGGTCATCAGTGGCAGCGAGCAGGTGTCCGGCGACATACTGCTCATTCGCCCGGGGATGGAACACAGGGTCAGCTGCAAAGGCAGTGGCATCAACGCGATGTACCTCGATGGCCTGTCATGGCCCGGTGGAGCCCTGCTCGCGAAACGCTTGCAGGGTGTCGTCGGGGACCTGGCCCTCGATGCCCTTTTTCAAGGTGTGGAGGCGCAGGGTGAATTGCGCCGACGGCTTGCCGGTGACTTGCCTCTGTTTCCTCAGCAACTGGCAACCGTCCTTGAAGATCTGGCCTCCGATCCGATGTCGAGGATGACCCAGTTCGAACTCGCCGACCGATTGCAGATGGAAAGAACCGGGGCGCTGCGCCTGTTCAAGGCGGTGACCGGCCAGACCTTCCGAAGGTTCAAGCAATGGTCGGGACTGCGCCACGCCGCCCGGCAAATCGCTTCGGGCGACCTCGTCAGAACGGCCGCCATGGATGGTGGTTTTGCCGACACGGCCCATCTCACCCGGACGTTCCGTCTCTCGTTCGGGCTTACACCATCGGAGGCGATCGCGGGACTTGCGAAGGCCGCGCCCAGATCGCCGTCGCCTCGTTGCTGACGGACTGCACGTTCGTTCAACGGCATCACCGATCGTTTCCCCAGGCTCTTCATCTCTGACGACGGAGCCCGGCACCCACGCCGAACTCTTCTATCGCGAGAACGGGTGGGAGGAGACCGGCCGCCAGGACAATGGGGAGATCATCTTCCGCAAGCTCGTCTGACGGCGCGGTGAAGCAGCGCCCCCGGTCGGACAGGCGACGATCCCGATGCGCCGCGTCATGATGCGACGAACCGCTGGTGAGGGCATTCGTGCGCATTGCAATCCACACGCTCGGCACGCGGGGCGACGTGCAGCCCTACGTCGCGCTCGCCCGCGGTCTGGCCGCACGCGGGCATGCCGTGCAGCTTGCCGCGCCCGAACAGTTCGCGGGTTTCGTGCACGAGCACGGCATTGCCTGCGCGCCTCTGCCCGGCGAATTCCTGGCGCTGCTCGACGCGCCCGAGGGCAAGGCGGCGCTGGCGGGCGGCGGCAGCGGCTTCGGTCCGGGCTTCCGGCTGCTGAAGCATGTGCGCCCGCTGATGCGTCGGCTGATGGACCTGGAGTGGGACGCCGCCCGCGCCTTCCGTCCCGACCTGGTCGTGCACCATCCCAAGTCGCTTGCCGCGCCGCACATCGCCGAGGCGCTGGGCTGCCGTTCGATGCTGGCCTCGCCGCTGCCGGGTTTCACGCCGACCTCGGCGTTTGCCAGTCCCCTCGTTCCCTTCGCCTCGCTCGGTCCGCTCAACCGCGCCAGCCACAGGCTGGCAACCGAGGGCGCGAGGTGGCTGTTCGGCCGGCAGATGCGCGACTGGCGCGTCGCGGTGCTCGGCCTGCCGCGCCGCCGCGCCGGCGCCGATCCCGCGCTCGGCACGCTCTACGCCTACAGCCGTCATGTCCTGTCGGTGCCGGACGATTGGGGCCGCGACGTGCTGGTGAGCGGCTACTGGTTCCTCGACGAGGCGGCGTGGCAGCCCCCGCCCGGGCTGGCAGCCTTCCTCGAAGCCGGGCTGCCACCGGTTTACATCGGCTTCGGCAGCATGCCGGGGATCGAGCCGCGGCGCCTGACGGAGATCGTGGTCGCAGCGCTTGCGCGGACGGGCAAGCGCGGCCTGCTGGCGACCGGCGGCGGGGCGCTCGCTTCCGGCGATCTGCCTCCGGATGTGCTCGCCATCGGTGGCGCGCCGCATGATCGCTTGCTGCCGCGCGTCGCCGCGGTGGTGCATCACGGTGGCGCCGGCACCACCGGCGCGGCGCTGCGCGCCGGCAGGCCTTCGGTGATCTGTCCCTTTTTCGGCGACCAGCCCTTCTGGGCGCGCCGGGTCGCGGCGCTGGGGGCGGGTCCGCCGGCCCTCGACCGCCGGACCCTGTCGGCGGAAGGCCTGGCGGCCGCCCTCGTGGCGACCGACGGGCCGGAAATGCGCCGCCGCGCCGCCGGGCTCGGCGCCGCCATCCGGCAGGAGGACGGGGTCGGGGCGGCGGTGACATTCATCGAAGAAAGAGTTGCAAGTTCAGCAGGTTTTATGCTAGATTTTTGATAGGCTGGCGCCAGGACCGCGCCGGCCTTTCCCATTCCGGCACGACCTGCCCGCGGCCGCCCGCGGGTTCGCCTTCATGGCTCGGTGCAGCCGCCGCGACTCCTAAGTCGTGGACAGTCCCAACAACGACCCCGTCTCAACCGCGCGCCGAATAACGGCGCCGGACCAGACACTTAACGACACCCCGGCAACAGGGTGCGAAGGGGCTCCTGCAGACGAAGCCATCGCGAGATGCGTAAAAGCCTGTCGAACAAGGCTTATCTCAGATTTGTGGACAGTGTCCCGGACAACACGCGTTACATCTGGGCGTCCACAATAAGCGGGCAAAAAGCCCACCGTCATTGGCTTTCCGGCGTGCGGGAAGCCGATTCAGACGCCGGCAACATCGTCCGCGACTTTCAATCCCAAGCCGCCCCTCGCCGGGCGGCTCATCGGGGCCACGCCTTCCTGGCGTTCGTCGACCCGGATGGGAATACCGTGCAGGAATTGCATGGCATGGCAAAGTCCAAGCACACTGGGATACTCATGAAAATGGGCATGGATGACGCTGACCTTGTAGCGCCACTGGACCATCTGATGGGTAAGGATACGAAGACCATCTCGACCGTCGCGTCCGGTTCCGCCGACGAGATCCGCAAGATCTGGAGTCGCGGCATGCAGGCAGCCGACGCCATCACCAGCCGGAAGTTCGACTACAAGGCGCACGATCTGTCGTACGAACTCGGTACCGACGGCGGCCAGATTCAGAACAGCAACTCCGTCGCCTTCACGCTCGGCAAGGCGATGGGGCTCGACCTGTCCGCTGCCCTGCGGGACAAGGGGATGACGCGGACTTTTTCGGGCTGGGATCGCGATCTGCTCGATCCCAAGTACAAGCGCTACGTGGCGCCGCCGGTCTTTCCCGTGAAGGACGCCCCATAGCGGCTTTCCATCATACAACCTTAGATTAGTGGAGCATATGTATCATTCTCGGCATGATCGCGCCCACAGCCCTTCGCAGACCGGAGGTGAACATGCCGAGTGTCTTTCGACGCCACCTCCTGCCCGTCGCCGCGATTCTGCTTCTCGTGATCGGGGTCTCGGCCTGCAAACCGCTTTGCTTGCCCCAGCTCAATGATGTCTGGGTCGGAAGCGGCTACACCTCCGATCATTGGGACGGCGTCACGCACGAGCCAGCCAATGTCTGGATCGACAATCCCAAGATGGCGGCGTCCCTGGCGAAATTCATCGAAAGTCATGGCGTGAGGTCGCTTGTCTATCGACACGACTTCGAATGCGCTCCCAAGCATGGGACCGATTGTCCCGACTGCCTTGTCTGCACCTTGAACAGGCGCGGCGTCATTAGCTACGACTGTCAGCCCGGCGGCGACCTGTTCGTCAAAGCCGAGATCGGGCCGGGCACGAGCGTGCGGGCCATGACCTATTGGCGGCGATAGCGCCGAACGAAATACCGAACAGGTCCGCGATTCGGGGGCGTGCCGGAAGGGCATCGGCGCTGTCTCGCGCGATCCGCCAAGCGGTTGAAGACTCAAGGCAATCCGTCCGCCGCGGCACACGCTCAGGCACACCTGCCGCCGTTTTACGGCACACTTCGTGTGCCGCTGCCGTACCTTCTAGCGCACCTTCGCCCGGGGATGGGCGTTGCGATAGACGGCGGTGAGGCGGGCGGCGTCGACGTCGGTGTAGCGCTGGGTCGTCGAAAGCGAGGCGTGGCCCAGCAGCTCCTGGATGGTGCGGAGGTCGCCACCCGCGCCCAGCAGGTGGGTGGCGAAGGAATGGCGGAGCGCATGCGGCGTCACGCTGTCGGCCAGGCCAAGGTGGCGGCGGATGTCGCGCACCCGCTTCTGCACGATGGCGGGATCGAGCGCGCCGCCGCGGGCGCCCATGAAGAAGGCGTCGTCGGGGCCGGCCGCCTTCAGCCAGGGGCAGGCGTCGCGATAGGCCGCGATGGCATCCAGCGCCTGCGGCAGGAGCGGGACCAGGCGGGTCTTGTTGCCCTTGCCGGTGACGGCGAGCGTGTCCTGGCCCGCCTTCAGCAGGCCCTCGACCGTCGCCTTGGTGAGGTCCAAGGCCTCGCCGATGCGGAGCCCCGCGCCATAGAGCAGCAGCAGCACGGCGCTGTCACGCAGGTCGATCCAGGGCTCACGCTCTTTCTCGGCAGGATCGGTATCGAGGAGCTCGCCCATGTCGCGTTCGCTGAGGGCCTTGGGCAGCGAGCGCGGCAGCTTGGGCGTCTGGATGGTGGCGATGCTGGCGTTGTGGGCGAGGCCGCGCTTGTCGAGGAAGCCGAAGAAGGAGCGCACCGAAGAGAAGGCCCGCGCCGTCGAGCTGCGGGCCATGCCCTGGCGCGAGCGTTCGGCCAGCCAGGCGCGGAACTCGGCCGGCTTCAGCTTGGCCAATGCCTCCAAAGTGGGGGCGCCGCCGAGATAGGTCGTCATGAAGCCGAGGAAGCCCGCGACGTCGTGCTCGTAGGCGATCAGCGTGTGGGCGGCGAGCCGGCGTTCGCTTTTCAGCCAGTCGCGCCAGCCCTCCTGCGCCGCGGCCAAGCTCATTCGGGGGGGCTCATCGGCCGCTCACTCCGGCAGGTCGAGCCAGGCGCGGATGGTGTTCTCCAGCACCTTGGCCAGGAAGAACAGCAGCTCGGTCGACATGTCGGGGCCGAAGGCCTCGGGCTCGCGCGAGCCGAAGCACATCACGCCGTCGGGCGAGCCGGTCGAGACCTTGAGCCGCATCAGCACGTCGGACTTCACGAAGCGCGAGACCTCGCCGAAGAAGGCGTCCTCGCCGATGATCGAGCTGCGCAGCCTCGCATGCTTGTCGAGGCCAATGGCGGCATCGATGGCGCCCGGCGCCAGCACATAGACGCCGCGCACCGGCACGCGCTTGGGCGCGTCGGCATTGGCCTCGATGGCCAGCGTGATGAAATCGACGTCGAGCAGCTCGGGCAGCTCGTGGGTCACGACATGGATCATCTTCTCGAAGGTCGTGGCCTGGATGATGCTGATCACCGCCGCCTGGATGCGGTTCTGGACGATCTGGTTCTGCTTCGAATTGGCGATGATCTCGGTGCGCTCGTTCTTGAGGCGATCGATCTCGGAGCGCAGCCGCTTCAGGATCGCCTGCTGCATGTCGATGACGCCCGGCCCCTGCGGGCGCGGGATCAGCGCCAGTTCGTCGGCAAGTTCGGGGTGGTCGGCGAAAAAGGTCGGATGGGCCTTGAGGTAGGCCACGACATCGTCGGCGGTGATGAGCTTCACCTGCCGCCCCGAGCCGTCGGGCGCCGCGATCGTGCCATCGTTACCCATCTACCCGCCTCCGGGTCAGAGGATCGACTGGCCGGTCTTGGCCCAGTCGTCGAGGAATGCTTTCAGACCATTGTCTGTCAGCACGTGCTTGAAGAGCTGGCGCAGCACGTTGGGCGGCAAGGTGGCGACATGGGCGCCGAGCTTGGCCGCTGCGATCACGTGCTGGGTGTGGCGCACCGAGGCCACCAGCACCTCGGTCTTGAAGTGCGGATACTGGCGATAGATCATCATGATCTCGCCGATCAGGTGCATGCCGTCCTGGCCGATGTCGTCGAGGCGGCCGACGAAGGGCGAGATGAAGGTGGCCCCGGCCTTGGCGGCCAGCAGCGCCTGGGCGGCCGAGAAGCAGAGGGTGACGTTCACCATCGTGCCTTCGGAGGTCAGCGCCTTGCAGGTTTTCAGCCCGTCCGGAGTGAGCGGCACCTTCACCGCGACGTTCTTGGCGAGCTTGGCGAGCTTGCGGCCCTCCTCGAGCATCGTCTTGTGGTCGGTCGCGACCGTTTCGGCGCTGACCGGGCCCGGGACGATGGCGCAGATCTCCTTGATGACGTCGAGCATCGGCCGGCCGGCCTTGTGGATCAGCGAGGGGTTGGTGGTCACCCCGTCGAGCAGGCCGGAGGCCGCGAGGTCCTTGATCTCGGCGACATCGGCGGTATCGACGAAGAACTTCATATAAACTACCCCAATGGCCAGTGGTACGGACGTGCGCGCCACCACAATTTCTAGCGTTTCCCCCACCGAGCCACAAGGCGAGGAGGCTGCCTCGTCGCGCCCCGGGCCGGTGGAAAACACCGGTCCCCGGACAGTGAAGGTTCTGCTGCCGCTGCCGTTGGCCGACGCCTACGACTACAGCGTCCCCGAGAGGCTGGAGGTTGCGGCAGGCCATTTCGTGATCGTGCCGCTCGGCAAGCGCGAGACGGTGGGCGTGGTGTGGGGCGAGGGCTCGGGCGAGATCGCGCCGGAGAAGTTGCGCGATATCGTCGAAATTCTTCCCGCCCTGCCGATGGCCGATGCGCTGCGCCGCTTCGTCGACTGGGTGGCGGCCTACACGCTGTCGTCGCCGGGCGCCGTGTTGCGCATGGCGATGAGCGTGCCTTCGGCGCTGGAAGCGCCCAGGACCGAGGTCATCTATCGGCCCGCCCGCTCGTCAGGCGACGAGGCACTGAAACTCACGGCCGCCAGGCGGCGGGTGCTTGAGGCGCTCAGGGATGGACCGGCAATGCCGGCGGCCGAACTTGCCCATCTCGCGGGCGTCGGCACATCGGTGATCAAGACCATGGCCTCGGTTGGCCTGCTGGAGCCGGTCGAGCGCACGATGCGGCGGTCTTTCCCGCGGCCCGACGGCGAGCGGCCGGGGCCGACGCTGTCGCCCGAGCAGCAAACGGCGGCGCAGGCGCTGGTCGAGAAGGTGCAGGCCAACGCCTTTTCCGCGACCCTGCTCGATGGCGTGCCCGGCGCGGGCAAGACCGAGGTCTATTTCGAGGCGGTTGCCGCGGCGCTGGCCGCTGGCCGGCAGGCGTTGGTGCTGCTGCCTGAGATCGCGCTCACGGCGCAGTGGCTGAAGCGGTTCGAGGACCGCTTCGGCGCATTGCCGGCGCCGTGGCATTCAGGCCTGACCGGGCTGGAGCGCCGCGAAACCTGGCGCGCCATTGCGGAGGGCCGGGTAGGGGTCGTGGTCGGTGCCCGCTCGGCGCTGTTCCTGCCGTTCGCCAGGCTCGGCCTGATCGTGATCGACGAGGAGCATGACAGCTCGTTCAAGCAGGACGAGGGCGTCACCTACAATGCCCGCGACATGGCGGTGGTGCGGGCTCGGCTGGTGGCGGCGCCGATCGTGCTCGCCTCGGCCACGCCGTCGCTCGAAAGCGTGGTGAATGTCACGGCTGGTCGCTACGCCGCGCTCCATTTGCCGGGTCGTCACGGCGGGCAGCAGCTGGCGCGGCTGACGGCGGTCGATCTCAGGCGCGAGCCGCCGGCCCGCGGCCGCTGGCTGTCGCCGCCGGTGGTCGAGGCGATGAGGCAGACCCTGGCCGCCGGCGAGCAGGCGCTGCTGTTCCTCAATCGTCGGGGCTATGCGCCGCTCACTCTCTGCCGCGCCTGCGGCCATGGGCTGGAATGCCCGCAATGCTCGGCCTGGCTGGTCGAGCATCGCTTCCGCCGCACCCTGGTCTGCCACCACTGCGGCCATACCGAGCCGCCGGCCCATGCCTGCAAGTATTGCGGCGCGGTCGACCAGTTCGTCGCCTGCGGTCCCGGCGTGGAACGGCTGGCCGAGGAGGCGCTGGAGCTTTTTCCCGAAGCGAAGCTGGAACTCTTCACCTCCGACTCGCTGATGAACCGCGACGAGGCCTCGGCCGCGGTCGACCGCATGATCGCGGGCGAGATCGACATCCTGATCGGCACCCAGATGGCGGCCAAGGGCCACCACTTCCCCAATCTCACCCTGGTGGCCGTGATTGACGCCGACCTCGGCCTGAACGGCGGCGATTTGCGCGCGGCGGAGCGTACGTTCCAGTTGCTTTATCAGGTGGCCGGCCGCGCCGGCCGCGAGGACCGGCCGGGCCGTGCGCTGGTGCAGACCCACATGCCCGAGCATCCGGTGATGCAGGCGCTGGTGTCGGGCGACCGCGACCGCTTCGTGACGGCCGAGCTCGCCGACCGCGCTGCCGCCGGCATGCCGCCCTATGGGCGCCTCGCCTCGCTGATCGTGTCGGGGCCCGATCCTTCGGCGGTCGACGGCGTGTGCGCGGCGCTGGCGCGCCGGGCGCCGCAGCAGCCGGGGGTCACGGTACTGGGGCCGTCGACCGCGCCGCTGGCGCTGTTGCGCGGCCGCCACCGCCGCCGCTTCCTGCTGAAGGCGTCACGCGAAACGGCGCTGCAGCCGTTGCTGCACGGCTGGCTGGAGCGGATCGGATTGCCCGGTTCCGTGCGCCTGCAGGTCGACGTCGACCCATATTCCTTCCTGTGACACAACGCGCTGAAAAACCGCGGTAATACAGGCCTTTGGCAATCTTGCGCCTGGGAAAACCGCATGGTAGCAACGCGCGCTTTTCCGGGGCGGGGCGACGTACTGCGCGACACGTTCTCCTGGGAAAAGTCCCGCCGGAACAATGGCTTGCCGGCCGGACGCAACGGTACTTGGAGAGGCTTTTAACGTGTCAACTGCTACCTCTGCCACGACCGGCGTCGCCGGACGCTATGCCAGCGCCCTTTTTGAGCTGGCAGACAATGCCAAGTCGCTCGATCAGGTCGCCCAGGATCTCAACACATTCCGCAAGATAGTCGGCGAAAGCGCCGATCTCGCCCGTCTCATCGCGAGCCCGGTGATCGGCCGCGAACTGCAGGGCAAGGCGCTGCTGGCCGTGCTTGATGCCGCCGGCATCAAGGGCCTCACCCGCAACTTCATCGGCACGGTGGCCGCCAACGGCCGTGCCCGCGAGCTGGTTGCCATGGCGTCGGCCTTCCTGGCCGAACTGGCGAGCCGCCGCGGCGAGACCACCGTGGCCGTCACCTCGGCCGTGCCGCTCACGCCGGCCCAGCTCCAGCAGCTCACCGACACGCTTCGCGGCGTGCTGGGCAGCGCCAAGGTTTCCGTCGACGCGCGCGTCGAACCCGACATTCTCGGCGGCCTCGTCGTGAAGGTCGGTTCGCGCCTGTTCGATTCGTCCATCCGAAGCAAACTGCAGCGCCTGCAGCTTGCCATGAAGGGAGTTGCCTAAATGGATATCCGTGCCGCCGAAATCTCGGCCATCCTCAAGCAGCAGATCGCCAATTTCGGTACCGAAGCCGAAGTGGCCGAGGTCGGCCAGGTCCTCTCCGTCGGTGACGGCATCGCGCGCGTCTACGGCCTCGACAGCGTCAAGGCCGGCGAGATGGTCGAATTCCCCGGCGGCATCAAGGGCATGGCGCTCAACCTCGAGAGCGACAACGTCGGCGTCGTGATCTTCGGCGAAGACCGCACGATCCGCGAAGGCGACCTCGTCAAGCGCACCGGCACCATCGTCGACGTGCCGGTGGGCAAGGGCCTGCTCGGCCGCGTGGTCGACGGTCTCGGCAACCCGATCGACGGCAAGGGCCCGCTGGCCACGACCGAGCGCCGCCTGGTCGAGGTCAAGGCGCCCGGCATCATTCCGCGCAAGTCGGTGAACGAGCCGATGCAGACCGGCCTCAAGGCGATCGACTCCCTGGTTCCGGTCGGTCGCGGCCAGCGCGAACTGATCATCGGCGATCGCCAGACCGGCAAGACCGCCGTCGCCATCGACACCTTCCTCAACCAGAAGACGATCAACAAGGGCACCGACGAGAGCCGCAAGCTCTACTGCGTCTACGTCGCCATCGGCCAGAAGCGTTCGACGGTCGCGCAGATCGTGAAGACGCTCGAGGACAACGGCGCACTGGAATATTCCATCGTCGTCGCCGCCACCGCATCCGATCCGGCGCCGATGCAGTTCCTGGCGCCCTACACCGGCTGCGCCATGGGCGAGTATTTCCGTGACAACGGCATGCATGCCGTGATCGTGTATGACGATCTTTCCAAACAGGCGGTGTCTTACCGCCAGATGTCGCTGCTGCTGCGCCGCCCGCCGGGCCGCGAAGCCTATCCCGGCGACGTGTTCTATCTCCATTCGCGGCTGCTCGAGCGCGCCGCCAAGCTGAACGAGAAGAACGGCTCGGGCTCGCTGACGGCGCTGCCGATCATCGAGACGCAGGCCGGTGACGTCTCGGCCTACATCCCAACCAACGTCATCTCGATCACCGACGGCCAGATCTTCCTCGAGACCGAACTCTTCTATCAGGGTATTCGACCCGCGATTAACGTCGGCCTGTCGGTCAGCCGCGTCGGATCGGCGGCGCAGATCAAGGCAATGAAGCAGGTCGCCGGCACCATCAAACTCGAGCTGGCGCAGTACCGTGAAATGGCGGCCTTCGCCCAGTTCGCCTCGGACCTCGACGCCTCGACCCAGCGCCTGCTGGCGCGTGGCCAGCGGCTCACCGAGCTCCTGAAGCAGGGCCAATACGTGCCGATGGTGATCGAAGAGCAGGTCGTGTCGCTCTACTGCGGCACCCGCGGCTTCCTCGATACCCTGCCGGTGGCGCGGATCGGCGACTTCGAACACCAGGTGCTCGACACCTTGCGCGCCGAAGGTTCGATCCTGGCCTCGATCCGCGACAAGCGCGAGATCACCAAGGAGACCGACGACAAGCTGAAGGCGTTCCTCGCCGACTTCGTCAAGAAGTTCGCCTAGGCCTTCGCAGGTTTTCGATGCCCAGTCTCAAAACCTACCGCCTCAGGATCCGAAGCGTTCAATCGACGCAGAAGATCACCAAGGCCATGAAGATGGTGGCCGCCGCCAAGCTGCGGCGCGCCCAGGAGCAGGCCATGGCGGCGCGCCCCTATGCCGAAGCCATGGACAAGATCCTGGCGTCGCTGGGTGCGAGCTTCAAGGGCGGCACCGGCCCGCGCCTGCTGGCCGGCACCGGCTCCGACAAGGTCCACCTGCTGATCGTCGCCACCGCCGACCGCGGCCTGTGCGGCGGCTTCAACAGCACGATCGTCCGCGAGGCTCGACGCAACATCCGCGCGCTGCTTGCCGAGGGCAAGACCGTCAAGATCATGTGCGTCGGCCGCAAGGGACGCGACCAGCTGCGCCGCGACTTCGGAAACCACATTGTCGAGACGATCACGGATCTCGGCCGTCCGCGCCTGTCGTTCGGCGATGCCCAGAAGGTGACGACGCGCGTCATGGAGATGTTCGCGGCCGGCGAGTTCGACATCGCCTCCGTGGTCTTCAACCGCTTCAAGTCGGCGATGACCCAGATCGTGACGCGCCAGCAGATCATTCCGCCACCGGCCCCCGAGGTTGCCGAGACCGCCGCTCCCGCCCCCACAAGCGCTACTGTGGGCGGCGCGGTCTACGAATTCGAACCGGACGAGGGCGAGATCCTGGCCGACCTGTTGCCGCGCAATCTCACCGTCCAGATCTTCCGTGTCCTGCTGGAGAACGCCGCGAGCTTCTACGGGTCGCAGATGACGGCGATGGACAACGCCTCGCGCAACGCCGGCGAAGTGATCAAGAAATTGACGCTGCAGATGAACCGCTCGCGTCAGGCCTCCATCACCAAGGAACTCATCGAGATCATCTCGGGCGCCGAGGCCGTCTAGGCCGCGCGCTGACAGCAATCGAAGGAAAGGGATCCGTCATGGCCACCAACAACATCGGCACGATCACCCAGATCACGGGCGCGGTCGTCGACGTGCGCTTCGACGCCGATCTGCCGCACATTCTGAACGCCCTGCACGTCAAGGCTGATGGCCGGCTGATCGTGCTCGAGGTCGCCCAGCATCTGGGCGAGTCCGAGGTCCGCACCATCGCCATGGACACCACCGATGGCCTGGTACGCGGCGAGAAGGCGGTCGACACCGGCAGCCCGATCCAGATGCCGGTCGGTCCCGAGACCCTCGGCCGCATCCTGAACGTCATCGGCGAGCCGGTCGACGAGCGCGGTCCGGTCGGCAACAAGCAGACGCTGCCGATCCATCGCAGCGCGCCGGAGTTCGTCGAGCAGTCGACTGAAGCGCAGATCCTGGTCACCGGCATCAAGGTCATCGACCTGCTCGCCCCCTACGCCAAGGGTGGCAAGATCGGCCTGTTCGGCGGCGCCGGCGTCGGCAAGACCGTGACGATCATGGAGCTGATCAACAACGTTGCCAAGGCGCACGGTGGCGTGTCGGTGTTCGCCGGCGTCGGCGAGCGCACCCGCGAGGGCAACGACCTCTATCACGAGATGATCGAAGGCGGCGTCATCAAGCTCGACGGCCCGGGCTCCAAAGTGGCGCTGGTCTACGGCCAGATGAACGAGCCGCCGGGCGCTCGCGCCCGTGTCGGCCTGTCGGGTCTCACCGTGGCCGAGTATTTCCGCGACGTCGAAGGGCAGGACGTGCTGTTCTTCGTCGACAACATCTTCCGCTTCACCCAGGCGGGCTCCGAAGTGTCGGCGCTGCTCGGCCGTATCCCGTCGGCGGTGGGCTATCAGCCGACTCTGTCGACCGACATGGGCGCGCTGCAGGAGCGCATCACCTCGACCAAGAAGGGCTCGATCACCTCGGTGCAGGCCATCTACGTGCCCGCCGACGACTTGACCGATCCGGCACCCGCGACCTCGTTCGCCCACCTGGACGCCACCACGGTGCTCAGCCGTTCGATCGCCGAGCAGGCGATCTTCCCGGCCGTCGATCCGCTCGACTCGACCTCGCGCATGCTCGATCCGCGCGTCGTCGGCGAGGAACACTACAACGTGGCGCGTTCGGTGCAGCGCGTGCTACAGCAGTACAAGTCGCTGCAGGACATCATCGCCATCCTGGGCATGGACGAACTCTCCGAAGAGGACAAGCTGGTCGTGACCCGCGCGCGCAAGATGCAGCGCTTCCTCAGCCAGCCGTTCCACGTCGCCGAGGTCTTCACCGGCACGCCAGGCGTGTTCGTGAAGCTCGAGGACACGATCAAGGCCTTCAAGGGCATCGTCGCCGGCGAATACGACGACCTGCCGGAATCGGCCTTCTACATGGTCGGCACCATCGACGAGGCCGTTGCCAAGGCCAAGAAACTCGCGGCCGAGGCGGCCTAAGCCGATGGCCAAGGTCAACTTCCGACTGGTCATGCCCGAGCGCGAGCTGCTCGCGACCGAGGCCGACATGGTCGTGGTGCCGGGCAGCGAAGGCGACTTCGGTGTCCTTCATGGCCACGCGCCCCTGATCTCGACCGTCCGTCCGGGCGTGCTCGAGGTTTTTCAGGGCAGCAAGGCCGAGCAGCGCTTCCTGGTGGTCGGTGGTTTCGCGGAGGTGACGCCCGAGCGTTGCACGGTGCTGGCCGACGAGGCGCTGCCGTTCGAGACGGTCACGGTCGAGCAGCTCGCCGAGCGTGAGCGGGCTGCCGAGCGGGAGCTGACGGACGCCGCGAATGACGCCGAAAAGGCCGCCGCTACGAAAAATCTGGCCGTTGCCAAGGACTTACGGCGAGCCCAGGCCTACTACGCCAACCGCTGACCCCGGGTTTTCCACGTAATTTTCATTCAAGGTGTGCACCGACCGGCCATTGAAAGCCGGGCCGGAGGTCGCTTTATTACGCTCAGGCGACAGGCCGGCGAGGGTTCTCGATATGGGTAACTGGACACTCGAAACGATCGCCTGGGATCGGTTCGACGCGTCGAAGGTCGATCCGGAGATTCTGCGCAACATCAAGGCCGCGGCCCTGGTGGAGCGGAACGGCAGCGATTACGGCATCTATCTCGCGCGCGTCTTCGCCGACGATCCGCTGTTCATGGCGGCGGTGGATACCTGGGTCGTGGAAGAGGTCCAGCACGGCATGGCGCTCGGTCGCTGGGCCACGCTTGCCGATCCGGCTTGGGACTTCGACGCCGCCTTCCAGCGCTTCCGCGAAGGCTACAAGCTACCGCTCGATGCCAACAGTTCGGTGCGCGGCAGCCAGGCCGGTGAAATGATGGCGCGCTGCATCGTCGAGACCGGCACCAGCTCCTATTACAGTGCCCTCAAGGATGCGACCGATGAGCCGGTCCTGAAGCAGGTCTGCGCCAAGATCGCCGCCGACGAGTTCCGCCATTACAAGCTCTTCTATGGCCATCTGCGCCGCTGCCTGCAGCGCGATCGCCTGAGCCGCTGGAGCCGGCTCCGCATCGGCTGGGGTCGCCTCAAGGAGAGCGAGGACGACGAGCTCGCCTATGCCTATTTCGCGGCCAACGAACCGGCCAATGCGGTCTACGATCGCGAGCGCTACATGCGGGCCTATGCCCGGCGCGCCTATCCGCTCTACCGCCAGACCCATGTGCAACGCGCCATGGCTATGATCCTGAAGGCGGTCGGATTGCAGCCTCAAGGCTGGCTGAACAGCCTGCTGACCCGGGCCAGCCTGTGGTTCCTGCGCCGCAATGCGAGCCGCCTCGCCGCCTCGGGCGCGTAGGCTCCTATTCCACCAGGTCGGCGAATTCCTTGAGCACGGCGTCGTAGACCGGCCGCTTGAAAGGTACGATCAGCGAAGGCAGGTCGCGCGCCGGCACCCACTGCCACGCCTCGAATTCCCGGTCATGTGCGTCGATGGCGATGTCGGCGTCGGTCCCCGTGAAAGCAAGTGCGAACCATTTCTGCGCCTGGCCATGCCATCGGCCTTTCCAGTGGGCCGGCCGTTGGTCCTCCGGCACGTCGTAGGCAAACCATTTCGCACTCTCGCGCAGCAGCAGCGCCTTGGTCGTGCCGACCTCTTCCTCGAGTTCGCGGCAGGCCGCTTCGACCGGCGTCTCATCGTCATCGATGCCACCTTGGGGCATCTGCCAGGCGTCAGGTTGCCCGGTGCGTCGGCCGACGAACACCCGCCGGTCGGCTGCGATCAGCATCAGTCCCACATTCTGGCGGTAGAACTCGGGACGGCCGGCCATCATGGGCGAAAATGCGCCGGCTGTGCCCCGAGGCGCGCCATGCAGGCGTCGCGGCATTCGAAATGGCCGATGATCGGCACCAGCGATACCGTCGTGGGCGCTGCCTGCCGTTCGTGCCAGGCGACGACGGCGTCGATTGTTGCGTTGTCAGGCTGCATCACGCCAAAGGCGTGCCGCGCTGGACGGCCGGGTTCGCTTTCGCCGATCCAGGCGACGAGACGGTCGAGAGATTCGGCAACACCGCCGCCTGCCAGCTTGTAGTCGAGGATGTTGGTGCTGCGCGCATAACCCGCTCCCAGTTCGACGGTCAGGCGGTGGAGCACGGTTGTGTCGGGTGTCGGATTGACCTCGACCACGGCAAGGCCACGATCGGCGATCTCCTTGACCAGCGCCCTTGCCGTCGCTTCCGACTGTGGGACCGGACCCGGCGAGCGGACGACGAAGCCGACGTAGCCTTCACCACGGGCCATCGCGAGGCGCAGCCGGCGCAGGTTCTCGGCGGTGCTGGCCGAGGTGTCGATCGGTCTGAGCCCGCGCTCGGCGGGGCCGCTCGGATCCTCGACCGGCAGCATGAGATAGGCTTCGTGGCCGTGCTCGTGCGCCCGCCGGAGCCAGTGCTGAAGGTCGGGGGTGTCGGGCAGGAAGGCGAGGCTCACCTCGCCCGGCAACTCGGCGATGGCGCGCCGCATCAGCGGTTCGCTGGCGCCGACATTGATCATCAGCAGCCCGACACGGGCGGGCGGACCTGAGGGGTCGAAGCGTCGCGAGTTGGCGATCCAGGGCATCCAGCCGCTGGGCGAGATTTGCGGCAGGCGCAACCCTCCTTGGGTCACTTCGATCATTTCCGCGGTCTCGGCAGTCCCCAAGTCCCGGAAGGCTGGTGGCGGCCTGGGCGGCAGCTTCAAGGAGCCAGTCTGACGCGGCGGCATTGTCTCGCCCACCGGCTCGGCGGCGTCCAGGGGACCACTGCCGAACCCGAAAGCGAGCAGGGCGGAGGCGACGACCAGACTGGAGACAAACGCGTAGGCGGCGATCAGACCGCCACGCGCCCGCTGCTTTCCGGTCCTGTGTCCGGCGGTCGGCATGGCGTCATTCCGCCGCCGGCCGCTCAGTTGCCGCGGTTGCTGTAGAGCGAGATGCCACGGATCAAATCGGCTGCCCGCAGGAGTTGATAGTCGGCCACGGCATCCTTCGGCGGCTCGTCGGGATCGCCCGACGGTGACGGCGCGGCGCCTGCGGCCGGCTTGTCATCCTTCTTGTTGGCCGGCTTGGGCTCGGCAGGCTTTGCTTCGGGCTTGGCGTCGCCGGGCTTGCCGTTCGGGTTGGTGATCGAGCGGCGCAGGTTCTCCTCACGGAAGCCGGCGCGCTGCTGGATCGCCTCGATCTTGGCGGGCTCGACCTCGATGTCGGGCTTGATGCCTTCCTTCTGGATCGACCGGCCCGACGGCGTGAAGTACAGCGCGGTCGTGAGGCGGATGGCGCCGCCGCCGGTAACCTGCATGATCGTCTGCACCGATCCCTTACCGAATGTGCGAGTGCCGAGAATGATCGCCCGCTTGTGGTCCTGCAGGGCGCCAGCCACGATCTCGGAGGCCGAAGCGGAACCGCCGTTCACCAGCACGACGATCGGCAAGCCGCCTGTAACGTCGCCGGCCTTGGCATTCCAGCGCTGCACGTCCTCGCTCTTGCGCGCCTTGACCGAGACGATCTCGCCCTTGTCGAGGAAAGCGTCGGACATGGCGATCGCCTGGTCGAGCAACCCGCCCGGATTGTTGCGCAGGTCGAGGATGAAGCCCTTGAGCTTGCCGCCCGCTTCCTTCTTGAGCTTCTCGACGGCGTCGAGCACGCCAGAGGTGCTCTGCTCCGTGAAGGACGTGACGCGGATATAGCCGATGTCGCCGCCTTCCAGGCGGTAGCGCACCGACTTCACCTTGATGGTCTCGCGGGTGAGCGAGACGTCGAACGGATCCTTGCCGGCGCGGCGGATCGAGATCTTGATCGGCGTTCCGACCTTACCGCGCATCTTGTCGACGGCTTCCTGCAGCGTCAGCCCCTGCACCGGTTCGCCATTGAGGGCGAAGATCAGGTCGCCCGGCAGGATGCCGGCCCTCGACGCGGGCGTATCGTCGATCGGCGACACCACCTTGATGACGCCGTTCTCCATCGTGACCTCGATGCCCAGGCCGCCGAATTCACCCTTGGTCTGGACCTGCATGTCCTTGTAGGTCTTGGGGTTCATGTAGCTCGAATGCGGGTCGAGCGCGGTCAGCATGCCGTTGATGGCACTCTCGATCAGCGTCTTCTCGTCGGCCGGCTCGACATAGTCGCGGCGGACGCGTTCCAGCACGTCCCCGAACAGGTTGAGCTGCTGGTAGAGCTCGCTCTTGTCGCCGCCGGCGGGCTTGGGGGCTGCCTTGTCCTGCGACCACGCTGGCATGGTGAGTGGAATGGCCAGGAAGGCCAGGATCGCGGTGGCTGAGGCGATGCGCAAACGGGTCATTGGATTGCTTTCAGGGATGGTCGCTGGCCGGCACCGGACAGGCGACCCGGGGGTTCGGGCGTTGGGGCGAAGATACAAGGCGGTCTTTGGCAGTATCAAGGCGCAGACGGGTCACGGTACTTCACAAATCAGGCCGAAGCCGCCACGGCAGCGCGGGAGGTGGCCAGAATCGCGGGTCGTGACGCCTCGGAAAGCAGCGATTTTCCCGTCATTTCTGCGGGTTGCGGCACGCCCATG
>Ga0155465_1172_pt4 | contig 22604 bp, 22 predicted proteins | sample RifCSPhighO2_12_FD_107123 | JGI IMG/M metagenome (GOLD analysis project Ga0155465, IMG submission 107123) | Alphaproteobacteria bacterium RIFCSPHIGHO2_12_FULL_66_14 | reverse complement strand
CCCTGCAGACCAGCCCTCGGCTTCATCTCACCGCCGAACAGGTCGGCCTCACTGGTAGCGCCTATCTTGCCGGCGCCGTGCTGGGGGCGCTGTTCTTCGGCCATCTCACCGACAGGCTCGGCCGCAAGAAGCTCTTCAACGTCACGCTCGGTGTCTACCTCGTTGCCACGGCCGCGACGGCTTTCTCTTGGGATTTCTACAGCTTTCTGCTGTTTCGCTTCCTCACCGGCGCCGGAATCGGCGGCGAGTATTCGGCGATCAACTCGGCGATCCAGGAGCTGATCCCGGCGCGGCTGCGTGGCCGCATCGACCTCGCCATCAACGGCAGCTTCTGGGCCGGGGCGGCGGGCGGAGCGCTGCTGTCGGTCTGGCTGCTCGATCCGAACGTGCTCGGGCCGGACATGGGTTGGCGCGTGGCGTTCGGCAGCGGCGCGCTGCTCGGCCTGGTCATTCTCTATCTCAGGCACTTCCTGCCCGAGAGCCCGCGCTGGCTGATGATCCACGGCCGGCCGGAGGAGGCGGAACGGGTCATGGCCGGCATCGAGGCGCAGGTCGTCGCGAGCGAACGCATGGTGCTGGCCCCGGTCACCACGACCCTGGCACTCGGCGATCGCCACAAGACGACGCTCCTCTCGGTGGCGCGCACGCTGCTGCGCGACTATCCAGGACGCACGACGCTCGGCGTGGTGCTGATGGCGTCGCAGGCTTTCATCTACAACGCCATCTTCTTCACCTACGCGCTGGTGCTGACGAAATTTTATGCCGTGCCCGCCGACAAGGTCGGCCTCTATATCCTGCCCTTCGCGGTCGGCAACTTCCTGGGCCCGCTGCTGCTCGGGCCGCTGTTCGACACGCTCGGCCGCAAGCCGATGATCGTTACCACCTACGGACTGTCGGGCGTGCTGCTCGCGGCCACGGCCCAGCTGTTTTATGCCGGCGTGCTCGACGCCACGACGCAGACCGCGATGTGGAGCATCGTCTTCTTCTTCGCATCGGCGGCAGCGAGTGCCGCCTACCTCACGGTCGGCGAATGCTTTCCGCTCGAGATCCGCGCCCTCACCATCGCGTTGTTCTACGCGCTCGGCACACTGCTGGGCGGCGTCGGCGGACCATGGCTGTTCGGCGTCCTGATCGAAGGCGGCGCGCCCGGCGAGATCATGATGGGCTACCTGCTGGGCGCGGCGCTGATGATCGCCGCCGCCCTGGTCACGCTGAAGCTCGGCATTGCAGCCGAGCGCCGCTCGCTCGAGGATGTGGCGCCGCCGCTGTCATCGCGGCGGTAGTCCGGCCCGTTGCATTCCCCGTTCTGAAACAATCTGCGCCTAGGCTGCCGGCATGACCTTCCGCCTCGCCCAGATTTCGGACACCCATCTCAGCGATGACAAGCCCTTCTTCGTCGACAATTTCGTGCGCATCGGCGAGGCCTTGAGGAAGACCCGGCCCGATCTCGTGCTGAACTCCGGCGATGTCTCGCTCGATGGCGCGTCAAACGAAGCCGATCTGTTGGCGGCCCGGGCGCTGCACGATGGGCTCGATCTCCCGGTGCGCTACCTTCCCGGCAATCACGATCTCGGCGACAGCCAGGATGCACCGTCGCACGGCGAGGGCGCGATCGATGCGATGCGCCGCGCGCGCTATCTCAGCCACTTCGGCGCCGATTGGTGGACGCTCGACGTTCCGGGGTGGCGGCTGCTCGGCGTCAACGCACAGTTGCTCGGCAGCGACCTCGATGCGGCCGGGTATCAGGATCGCGACATCGCCACCGCGGTCGCGGGCCTCGGCTCGCGCCGGCTAGCGCTTTTCCTGCACAAGCCGCTGTTCGATCGGACGGCCGACGAGACGGCGATCACCGGCCGCTTCGTCAATCCCGGGCCGCGCCGGCTGCTGCTGGCGTCACTTGGTGGCGTGACGCCGGCCGTCGTCGCCTGCGGCCATGTCCACCAGTACCGCGAGACCTGGTCGGCCGGCGTGCGCCACGTGTGGGGCACGTCGACCGCGTTCGTCATCCCCGACACGCGCCAGCCGCGCTACGGCGTCAAAGAAGTGGGCTATGTCGAACACCTCCTCGAGGAAGACGGTGGCCACGAAAGCCGGCTGGTCCGGGTTCCCGGCGTGCCGACGCTCGACATCGCCGAGTTCCCCGCCGCCTACGGTCCGATCTAGGCGGGCCGCTTTAGGCGGGGACAGGCCGGGCGCGCTGGTTGTACATCATCTTGCGGATGCGGGCCTGCTCCTCGGGCGGCAGCTTGGTGTTGTCGACCGAGAGATCGGCGCCGACCGCCATGCCCTTCTGCACCGCCGGACGCGCGCCCAGCTCCTCGAACCAGCGCTTGAAGTACTTGAACTCCTCGATGTCCTGGCCCTGGAACTTCCAGTTCGCGGTCCACGGATAGCAGATCATGTCGGCGATCGTGTACTGGTCGCCGGCGAGATACTTGTGCTTGTAGAGGCGGTTGTTGAGCACGCCGTAGAGGCGGTTCACTTCGTCAGTGAAGCGGGTGATGGCGTATTTCTGGTCACCTTCCTTCGCCTGGTCGACGCGGCGGAAGTGGCCGCACTCGCCCGACTTCGGCCCCTGGTTGGCCATCTGCCAGACGACCCACTGGTTGACCTCGTATTTGGTCCGTGTGTCCTGCGGCCAGAACTTGCCGGCTTTCTCGGCGATGTACATCATGATCGAGCCCGATTCGAAGATGACGATCGGCTTGCCGCCGCCCTTCGGTTCGTGATCGACCATCACCGGCATGCGGTGGTTGGGATTCATCTCGAGGAACTCGTCCTTGAACTGGTCGCCGCGCCCGATGTTCACGGGCACGATCTTGTAGGGCATGCCCAGTTCCTCGAGCAGGATGGTGACCTTCTTGCCGTTGGGCGTCGGCCAGTAATGCAGATCGATCATGGTTCCTCCGGTGTTGCGGGCGTGAGCCACAGGGGCCAAGCGTCGGACGGTCGCCGCGGTTCGTCAATGGTGTATGCTGGCGGCAACAAAGGGTCCGGGAGGATCACATGTGGGTCCGTAACGCTTGGTACGTCGCCGGCTGGTCGCACGAGCTCGAGCCCGGCCGCATCCTGGCGCGCGTCATCATCGACCAGCCGCTGGCGCTCTACCGCAAGACCGATGGCCAGGTCGTGGTGCTGGAGGACCGCTGCTGCCATCGCTTCGCGCCGCTCTCCATGGGCCGACTTGAGCACGACGATCTGCGCTGCATGTACCATGGCCTGAAGTTCGCGCCGGACGGACGTTGCGTGGAAATCCCCGGCCAGAAGCTCATTCCGCAAAGCGCGTTCGTGCGGCGCTATCCGGCGATCGAGCGCGGCGGCTGGATGTGGATCTGGATGGGCGACGAGGCCTTGGCTGATCCGGCGTCGATCCCCGATTCGATCCGGCTCGACGATCCCGCCTACTGCATGAGGAGTGGCCAGCTCGATTATGCCGCGCACTATCTGCTGATCGACGACAACCTGCTCGATCTCTCCCATTTGAGCTTCGCGCACGAGAAGACGCTGGGCCTCGACATGCCGCAATGGGCCGACGAGCGGCCGCGCATCTCGGCCTTGGAGCGCGGCCTGCGCGTCCAGCGCTGGCTGCGCAACCAGCCGTCGCGCAGCTTCATGCGCCGCTGGGGCGAGGTGCTGGATCTGTGGAACAGCTACGACTTTCTCTTTCCCGGCATCTTCCTGCTGCGCACGGCGTTCTATCCGGTGGGGACGGCCGAGCGCTGCAAGGGGGCGGTGCCGTCCGAACCACCGCTCTTCCTGCGCTACGACGACCAGGCGGTGACGCCGATCACATCGCGCACGTCGCGCTATTTCTACGCCGCTGGCGCGCGCAGCGCCGACATCGACGAGGACCGCGTCGGCAGGCTCTTCGCCGTCGTCGAGGCGGCGTTCAACGAGGACAAGATGATCATCGAGGCGCAACAGAAGCTGATCGACATGGACCCCGGGCGCCGCATGCTGCCGACCAGCCTCGATGCCGGGCCGACGCAGTTCCGCAAGCTCGTGCAGACGCTGCTCGAGCACGACGGCCAGCCGGGACCGGTCGCCAACGCAACCGCGCAGGCGAGTTAAGTGGCGGACGGCGGCCAGGACGGACGCTCGGTCCGCCGCCTCGAGGATGCGCGCTTCCTGCTGGGGCGCGGTCGCTACGTCGAGGACATCGATGCAGGCGCCACGCTGCACGGCTACGTGCTGCGCTCGCCGCACGCCCATGCCCTGATCAAACGGATCGACATTGTGCCGGCCGTGGCCCTCGCGGGCGTGCATCTGGTCGCCACCTCGGCCGATCTTGCGGCGGACGGGCTCGGTCCGTTGCCTTGCATGGCCGCGGTGACGCCTCTGATCGTGCCGCCGCGCCCGGCGCTGGCTGTGGACCGCGTGCGCCACGTCGGCGATCCGGTGGCCTTCGTCGTGGCCGACAGCGTCGAGGTCGCGCGCGAGGCGGCCGAGCTGATCGAGGTCGACTACGAGTCGTTGCCGGCCGTGGTCGACGGAAAGACAGCCCTCGCCAAGGGCGCGCCGGCGCTCTGGGACCAGGCGCCAGGCAACCTCGCCTTCCATCTCCAGAAGGGCGATCACACCGCCGTGGCGCAGGCGATGGCGAACGCCGCCCACGTCGTCACTGTCGAGGTGATGAACAACCGGGTCGTCGTGGTGCCGCTCGAGCCGCGTGCCGGCATTGCCCGCTACGACGCCGCGACCGGGACGATGGACCTCGAACTGACCGGGCAGGGACTGCACGGCATCCGCCGCCAGCTCGCCGAGTTCGTCTTCAAGGTGCCGCTGGAGCGCATCCATCTCCACGCGCCCGACGTCGGCGGCGGCTTCGGCATGAAGAACTTCCTCTATCCAGAATGGGTGCTGCTGCTGTGGGCGGCGCGCAGGCTCGGCCGGCCGGTCCGCTGGATCGCCGACCGCGCCGAGGAGTTCGTGTCCGGCGCCCAGGGTCGTGACATCGCGGCCACCGCCAGGCTCGCCCTCGACGCATCGGGCCGGACTCTGGCGCTCGACGTGGCGATGGTGGCCAATCTCGGAGCCTACCTCTCCGGCAACGGTCCCGGCGCGTCGGCCGTCGCTGCCTCGACGGCGCAGGGCGGCGTCTACGACATCCCGGTGATCGCCGTCGACGTGCGCGGCGCCTTCACCAACACGGTGCCGGTCGACGCCTACCGCGGCGCCGGCAAGCCTGAGGCCAACTACATCGTCGAGCGCGCCATCGAGGCGGCGGCGCGCCTGCTCGGCCGCGACCCGGCCGACCTCCGGCGGCAGAACCTGATCGCCTCGTTCCCGCACAGGACTGCGATGGGCATGGCGATCGATTCGGGTGGCTTCGTCGCCAATCTCGATGCCGCCGTGGTGCGTGCCGATATGAAAGGATTCGAGGCGCGGCGCGCGGCCGCGAAGGTGCGGGGCCGGCTGCGCGGCATCGGCGTCGGCTGTTTCCTCGAGACCTCGCGCGGGGCGCCCAACGAAGGCGCCGAGGTCCGCTTCGCGCCGGACGGCACGGTCACGATCGCGCTCGGCACCGAATCCAACGGCCAGGGACACGAGACGTCCTTCGCGCAGATCGCTTCCCGGCATCTCGGCCTACCGATCGGCGCGTTCCGCTATGTGCAAGCCGATACGCGTCAGGTGAAAAGCGGTGCGGGCCATGGTGGCGCGCGCTCCATGCACATGGGAGGTGCTGCACTCGTGAAGGCGATGGACGCCGCACTGGCGAAAGCACGCCGACTCGCGGCACATCTCTTGCAAGCGTCGGGAGATGATCTCGACTATCGCGAGGGGCGCTTCACCGTGCGCGGCAGCGCCAACGATCCAGGGCGTGGCATCAATCTCGCCGCCCTGGCGCAGAGCGCCCGTGATCCGGCGAACCTGCCGGATGGCATGGTGCCTGAAGTCGACAAGGGCCTCGGCGAGCATGTGATGAGCATCACCGACGTCTTCACCTTCCCGAGCGGCTGTCATGTCGCCGAAGTCGAGATCGATCCCGAGACCGGCTCAGTCGAGCTGCTGCGTTACACTGCGGTCGACGACTATGGCCGTCTGATCAACCCGATGCTGACCGAGGGCCAAGTGCAGGGCGGCGTCACGCAGGGCATCGGCCAGGCGATGCTGGAGCACACGGTCTATAGTCCCGAGTCCGGCCAGCTCCTGAGCGGCTCACTGATGGACTACGCCTTGCCGCGTGCCGACGACCTTCCGTCGTTCGATATCGACCTGATCGAGCGGCCGACCGCCGCCAACCCTCTGGGCGTCAAGGGATCGGGGCAAGCCGGCTGCATCGCCGCGCCCCAGACCGTGATGGCCGCCATCCTCGACGCCCTGCGGCCGGCCGGTGTGACGGCCCTCGACATGCCGGCGATGCCCGAGCGCGTGTGGCGGGCGCTGCAGGCTGGCAGGTGAGGAGAGGCGATGCCCAGGATCAACGGTGAACGTCTGCTCGGCGATCTTCGGCGCATGGCCGATTTTGGCCGCTACGAGACCGGCGTGCACCGCCCGCACCTCTCGGCGCAGGACATCGAAAGCCGTCACTGGCTCGCCGCCCGCATGAAGGAGGCGGGCCTCGATCCAGTGATCGACGGCGTCGGTACCGTGCTCGGCCGCAGCAAGAAAGCCGGCCCGCGCGTGTTGATTGGCTCGCACACCGACACCCAGCCGCGCGGCGGCTGGCTCGACGGCGTGATGGGCGTGATCTACGGCCTCGAAGTTGCCCGCGCCCTGGCCGAGGACCCGGCCACCAAGGACCTCGCCGTCGACGTCGCCTCGTGGGCCGACGAGGAGGGCCACTGGGGCGGCATGGTCGGCTCCAAGAGCTTCATCGGCCGCATCGGCGAGGCCGACATCGACGCCGCGCACCACCGCGACGACGGCACGCCGATGCGCGAGGCGCTGAAGCAAGCCGGCCTCGAGAAGGCGCCGCGCGTGCAGATGGAGGAGGGGCAGTATCGCTGCTACCTTGAGGCGCATATCGAGCAGGGCGGCGTGCTGGAGGCGAGCGGCAAGCGGATCGGCGTGGTGACGGCGATCGTCGGCATCTTCCAGATCAAGATCGTCTTCTCGGGCACCCAGAACCACGCCGGCACCACGCCGATGCCGATCCGCAAGGACGCGGGCGTCGCCATGATGCGGCTCTTCAACGAGGTGATGGAGACGTTCCCGAAGCTCGCCGCCCCGCGCACCGTGTGGACCGTGGGCAAGATGCACATCGAGCCCGGCGCGCCGGCCATCATTCCCGGCCGGGCCGAGATGATCCTGCAGTTCCGCGACGCCGATCCCGCCGTGCTCGAGCGCCTGGAGAAAGCCGCGCTCGAGATCGTGGCACGGCACGACGCCAAGGGTCCGTGCAAGGTCGAGGCGACGACCTTGGGCCGTATGGCGCCCGCGCCGATGGACGAGCGGCTGCAGGAGGCGATCGACGAAGCGGCGGAGACGCACGCTGCCGGCCATCACATGCGCATGCCCTCCGGCGCCGGCCACGACGCCCAGATCCTGGCGCAGCGCCTGCCTTCGGCCATGCTGTTCGTGCCCTCGATCGGTGGCATCAGCCATCACTTCACCGAGAACACCGCCGACGCCGACATCGTGCTCGGCTGCCAGGTCTTCGCCGATGCCGCGGCGAAGATCCTGAAAGGGAACTGACGGAGTCACGCCGTTTCCGTCGCCGCGGGAGTCACGCGGCGGCCGGCAAGCCCAGGTCATCGCTGCACATTTCCGGCATGGACGGCGTCGCGGCGGGAGTCGCCGACTGTCGAATTTCTCGACTCCGCTGCACCAGTTCCGCCCGCAGCAGGATCAACTCGCGCCGCTCGGCGCGGTCCTCGGCACGGCGCCGATCGGCGTCCAGCCGGTTCTGGACGTGAATCAGCAACTGCGTGTTGACCCGCCGCCGCTCGCCGATCTTCTGGCCGCGATAGAACACCGGCTGCACCTCGACCTGGTTGGCCTGCAGGGCGATGTCGTCGCCGACCTCCTCGGCACGGCGGCGGATGGCGTCCGCCCAGCGCCCGGCGAAGTCGGGGTCCTTGGCCCGCCAGCGGTAGACCGTTCCGCGGTTCACGCCGGCGCGCAGCGCGGCCTCCAGCACGGAGCCGCAGCGCGCGAGTTGCTCCAGGAACGCTGTGCGCTGGCGGGCCGGCGTCCGCAGCCGTCGCGGATTGGCGAGTGCGCGCTCCAGCATCGCGGGCAGCTTGTCGACCGGTGCCTCGGCCGGCGTCCGCGGCCCTGGGGTCAGCGGATTGTTGATGGGGTTGTAGGACAGCGGCCGGCGGGCTCGCTCCTCGAGTGCTGCCTCGGCGCGGCGGCGCGCCGATTCCTCGGCCAGCTCGGCGGGATCCCGTTCGGGGGTGCCAAAGTGCCAGGCTTGCTTCGACATCGTTCAATGCTCCTTCCATCCGGGAATCAATCGGCGTTAATAGGAATATAGGAACGTATTATAGGAGTCAATAGGCCTATCTGGTGGTTGCTGCAGGGGCCATGCTCGCGTTATGCTTGCAACGGGTGTTGGGGAACTCAGTTGTTTTGGGCAGGGGCGGCGGCTCCGTGCTTTCCGTGGCGTCGTGAGGTTCGCCGCCGCGGAAGCATCGTGGTGCGCGCCCATGGAATCCGGCGTGGGCGAAGTTGCGCGTTCTCCGTACGGCGGCAATAGGTGTGGATCGGTGTTCAGCACATATCGATTTGATCATCCGGAGACGGATGCATCCAAGACTCTGGATGTCTGGGCATATTTTTGGGCCTCTCTGTTCGGGCCGTTCTATGTGCTGTTCGCCGGCTTTCCGCTGCTTGCCCTCCTGATGGTTCCGGTGAGCGCAATGATCTTCGTGCTCGCCTTCGCCGGCTTCGGTCTCGTGGATTGGGTGCTCGGTTCGGAGGTCGTCACGGTGTTCGCCCTGTTCGCAACGCCGGTCGCGGCGCTCGCGGCTCAGGGCATTGCCGCCATCGAGCTCGTCCGCAAGGGCTACCTGCGCGCCGGCTGGCGCGAAGGCTACTAGGCCCCGGCAATAAACGGGTCGACGCAGGCCGTGTACTGACCACGACCTAGCGGCAAGCCTCGGTGCCGCCTTTCAGGCATTGGGCGATCGCCTCTGCGGCCAGCCGGTGGCCACGGGCATTCCAGTGTCCGTCGGTGGCGAAGTGGAACCCGAGCGGCGCGCCGCTCGCCTCGAACAGTGGACGAAGGTCGAGCAACGCGACGCCGCGTTCGGCGAGCGCCGCCGCCAGGGCGGTGTGGATCCGGTCTTCGACGGCGCGGTTCCCGCCGACCCACAACGCGCGCGACGGGACGAGCACCACCAGCAGGCGATGGCGTGTCGATAGCCCCTGCAGCTTTCCAGCCGACGCCTCGATCGCCTCGGCTTCATAGCTGTTCCTCGCCATTCCCTCGAGGTTGGGCACGATCGCGCCGGCGCGGACCGCGAGCGCTTTCAGTCCCGGCGTCTGGTGGACCATCGTCGTCAGCAACAGGTACGCGGCCGACCGCTCCGCCAGCCACTGCTTCCAGTCGGCCGTTTGCGTCCGGTCTTCGGCTCGCTCCGCGACGGCGCTGTAGGACCCGAGGTCGGTCTCCAGGCTGACCGCCACGATGACCTGCCCGATTTGTGCTCCAAGGGATTTGGCATAGGCGAGCAGAGCCTCGTAGCCTGCGAGGTCGGTCGGGGTGGCGAGGTTGAAAACCCGCCGTCCGGTCATTGCCTGCAGACGATCCGAAAAGCGGTCGGACGCCTCGACGCCCCAGCCCCAGGCGACCGAATCACCCACCACGATGAGATCGTCGGCTGTGGCCCGGGCGATATCCTTGGTGTCGCGCAGGCCATGGCGGTTGATGTTGACGGCGACGTCATAGTCGCCGGTGTTCTTCACCTGGCGCTGCTTGATGCCGGGTTGTCCCAGGCTCAACGACCCGACGCGATGGCGAAACTCGAATCGGCCCGACGGATCGAAGGCCGGAAGGAAGAATCGGGTCAGGCCTTCGGCCAAGCCGAGTGCGACGCCGACGGCAACGGCGACCATCAGGGTCGCGATGATCGCGCGTTGGACCGGGTGGGTGGCCGTCATGTCACTTTCCGACAATTTTTTTGCGGAACGGGTGAACCATACAAAGGTTCGTGAACATGGGATAGTTCTCGGTGAACTGGCGCTATGCTCCCGAACGACACGGTTGAGAGCCCATGCCGATCCATCTCGACATCTCCCACCTGGACAGACTCGTGATTGCCGTCGTCATCGGCGACGCCACGGCCGACGACGTCAGGGGCCTGGCGCGGCAGTTCGCCGAATCGGGCTCGATGCACTACCGCAAGATCGTCGATATCACCGTCGGCACATTGACCATCGACGAAGCCGGAGTGGTGGCGATCGCCGCCTTCCTGCGGGCCGACCCCAAGGCGTCGTCGCGCGGCCCGCTGGCCTTCGTCGTTAATCCGGCGCGGGCCCAGTTTGCCGAGAAGTTCGCCGAGCTCACGGCCGACGAGCGGCCGGTGAAGCTCTTCACCACGCTCCGTGCCGCCCGCAGGTGGCTCGACGAGTGTGCGACGATCGAGCCGCGACGTTGACGGCTGCGACGATCTCCGCGGCCGACGCACTGGCGCCCGAATCATGGCGCGCCGCGAGACGGCGCGGTACTCTTCCTCGAAACCGTGTGAGCCCATGCCGATCCACCTCGACATCTCCCACCTCGACCGACTCGTGATCGCCGTTGTCCTGGGCGAAGTCACGCCCGACGACATCGCGGGCGTGGTGCGCGAGTTCCGGACGACGGGCCTGAATCATTACGGCAAGATCATCGATACTTCAGCCGGGAGTTCGCCCATCGACGAGAACCGGCTGGCGGCCATCGCCGCCTTCATGCGCGCCGATCCCAACGCGGCCTCCCGCGGTCCGCTGGCCTTCGTCGTCGATCCCAAGCGCGGCGCACAGGCCGTGAAATTCGCCGAGATCACGGCCGGCGAGCGGCCTGTGAAGGTTTTCAACAACCTCCGCGAGGCCCGCAAATGGGTGCGCGAGAATACGAAGATCCAGCGCTGATCGGGAACCGGCGGCGGACGCGCGACCGCGCCGCCGTTGAGGAGCCCGGAACTCCCCATCGGCCGCGCGGCAGGCCACCGGTCCCGCGGAAGGGAACAGGTGGCAACGCGTCCTAGAAAGCGATCAGCACACGCCGGTTCAGCGGTTCGGCCACGCTGGTCGATACCCGCACGATGGGCGTGCTGTCGTCGCGCCCGACCAGGACGATCGACGAGGCGGGCAGGCCCCGGCGCACGAGTTCGGCCTTTACCGCCTCGGCATGATCGGCGCGGCCGACGATGCGGACGATGCGAGCCTTGCTCGTTTTCGCCGCGCGAGCGGCAAGAAGAACCGTGTCTGTCGCCACCGGCGAGAGCTCGGTGCGGCCCCGCTCGAAGAACACGACATAGCCGGGACGCGGCTTGGCGGCGGTGCCGGGTGCGGCGGCAGCGATGTCCGCCGCCGCAGCCGGCGCGGTGAGTGCGGGTGCCAGTAGAATGGCAGCTCCGGCAAGGAGGCCGGCCGCGATCGAAAGGCGCGTGCTGGTCTTCATGAAATACCTCCTTTGAGTTCCGCCGACTCAACGCCCGGTCGGCCTGAAGGTTTCAGCCGGACGGGGGCAACCAACGGCCCTTTTCTGCGTTACTGCCGATCAGGAAAAGGCGGACAAGCGGGTGAGGGCCGAGGAGAAGCCAGGGATTCGGGTACCCACCGTCCATTTGCGCGGCGAATCGGCGATCCGCCGGCCGCTGATCGTCCTGGCGGTCTGCGCCGTTGGCGTCGTGGGCTACCTGGCGCGCGACTTTCTCATTCCCACCGCCGGCGCGATCGTGCTGGCCCTGATGCTAACGCCGGTGGCAACTGCACTCGAACGCGGCCACGTGCCGAAGACGCCGGCAGCCGCTGCCTCGGTTTTGCTGTTGGCGCTGGTGCTGGCCGGGGTGCTGGCGCTGGCCATTCCCTCGATCGCCGGCTGGATCGCCGACGCGCCGACACTCACCTACCGTCTGGAAAAGAAACTCGAAGGCGTGCGCGAGTCGATAACCATCCTCCAGAAGGTCACCAAGCAGGTCGAGCAGGCCGCGGCCACCGCGCCGGCGGAGAGCCCGGCCAATCCGATCGAGAAGGTCGTAGTGCAGGATGGCAAATCGCTGTTGGGCCAACTCGCCAGCACGACGCCAGGGGTCGTGCTGCAGCTCGGTTATGCTGCGGTCCTGGCCTTCATGCTGCTGGTTCACCGCAATGATCATCGGCGCCAGATGCTGCGCGTACCACTGACGTTCACCACGAGAGTGCGGCTGGCGCGCGTGATGCGCGACATCAACGAGCGGGTCGGCCATTACCTTTTTGCGCTGGCCGTCATCTATTCCGGTGTAGCGGCGGCCTCGGCGACGGTGCTCGCCCTGCTCGGCCTGGCCAATGCCATCATCTGGGGCTTCCTGATGGGACTGGCGTCCTTCGTGCCGTTCGTAGGCGCGCCGGTGCTGATCGCGCTGGTGACCGCGGCCGCGCTCGTGACCTTCGATGACTGGACGCGCATCGCGGCCGCGCCAGCGGCGCTCACACTCATCCATATCGTCGAATCGCAATTCATCACGCCCTTCTTCGTCAGCCGGCGCTGCGCGCTCAATACCGTGGCGGTATTCGTCGGCATTGCCTTGCTCGGCTGGATGTGGGGGATCATCGGCGCCATCGTGGCGGTGCCGTTGTTGATCCTGCTCAGTACCATCGCGGCTCATCTGCCGTCGTTGCGCTGGCTGGAAGTCATGCTGTCGGACGACCGGCCGGTCAGCGAACGCCTCGCGGTCAAGCCGCCGCTGGCCTCGGTGAAGCGTCCTCCGATTCAGGTGCGGCGACGGCGGGTGGCAGCCAGGTAGAGCGCGAAGCCGGCCATGGCATAGACGCCGCCCACGATGGCCCATGCCTCGGCGGGATCGAGGTGGCGCTCGAGGATGGTGAGGCCGGCGTACGTGAAGCACAGCACGCCGACCGCCGCCGCCAGGACTGCGCCCAGGATGAACGCGAGGCGCAACGTCACGTCGGCCGCGGCGACACGGATCGTGCGCGCCGCCGCCGAGGCGACCGCGATGCGGAGCAGGAGTCCGACTATCGCCATGGGCATCGTGGAAACTCCGGCGGTCTTGCGCTCTCGCGGGCGAGCCCGATTCGGGTGAGCCTCGTTCGGGTAAGCTTGGCGGCTAGCTCCGACGACAAAGGTACCCCGCGAGGAAGCCGATGCCGATCACGGTGGCCAGCGTGGCGATCGGACGGGCCTTGACGGTCTCGACCAGCGTGTCGGTCGCGTCGTCGCGCAGCCGGGCCGATTTCTCCATCAGGGCCTTGGTGGCTTCCTTGGCGCTGTCCGAATACTCGTCGATGAAGGCCTGTGCCGTCTCGATGACTTCGTCGATGGTCTCCTTGCTCTTGGTCTGGAGATCATCCAGGGCGCCGCCGATGCCGTTGCCGGCATCCTTCTCGATCGACGCCGACAGTTTCTTGAGTTGGGACTTGAGGACCGCAATTTCCTTGACCAGTTCCCTGGTGCTGTTGGCCGTGGCCGTGCCGTTGGCGCGCATGATCGTTCTCCGCTCATGGGGTGAATTCCTCCCAAGAGAACGCCAGCGCGGGCGCGAGGTTGCTCAGCCGTCCCAGACGTTTTGGGGCATCGGCAGCCGGGCGAAGTCGGCCTCGACCAGCGGTCGATGGTGGCTCTGGCCTTCGCGCTCGAGCAGCATCATGTACTGGCGGACGTGCTGCCCGGAATGCCAGGTCGTGCGTTCCATCAACTCGTGCAGGCTTTGCGGACCGTAGTAGGTGTCCAGCGTGCGGGCGCCGGCGGTGTCGCCCCCCAGCTTTTCATAGGGCGCCCACCAGTCGCGGAAGCGCTGGCGCACCCTGGTGCCGTAGGCCACGAGGGCGGCGGTGTCGGCGTCCGCGGCGGGCTCCTCGCGGAACATCGCCTGGACCAGGGTGATGCCCTGGTTGGCGTCGAGGAAGGCATCGACCACGCGGAACAGATGGAAGCCCAGCGTACGGTAGCTGCGTGGCCGGCCGGGTACATGAGTGTCGAGGCGGGCGTAAGGCATCAAGGGCAGGAGCTCCAGCGCCGCCGTCAGGAACTTGTCGAGCCGGGCATAGAGTTCGGCCGGCGACAGCTCGGGGCCGGACTTCTCGTCGATGCCGAGGAATTCGACGATCTGTTTGGTGCTCTGGCCGAACGTGAACTTGTCGCCGCGCGACAGCACCGGCACCGAGCGCGCGCCGAGCTTCTGCAGCTCGGCGAGGCCGGCCGGATCTTCAAGAACGTTGACGGAAACGAAGTCGATCCCACGGACCGATAGAAACTCTTTGAGTCTCAGGCAGCTGGTTCAACCCGGCTGCCAGAACACCTTGAACGGCGGCATGTGATGCTCCCTGTCTCGGGGTTTCCTGGCGGACCTCAATTGATCGGCTTCATGCCCAGCGAGTCAAGGACCGCCTTCCAGTTCCGGAAGTCCTGGCCGAGTCGCGCCGCCATCTCGGCGGGTGTCGAGGTTTCGACGGGGAGGCCAAGCTGCTGCAGCTGCTCGCTGACTTCGCGGGAGTCGATCACGGCCCGCAGTTCCGTGGTCCATGCCGCGACCAGGGCCGCCGGCATGCCGGGTGGCGCGAAGAAGGCATACCAGTTGCTCTGCTGCAGTTTGGGATAGCCGAGTTCCAGTGCCGTCGGCACGTCCGGTGCCGCCGCACTGCGTTTGGCGGCAGAGGTCATAAGAATCTTCAGCCGGCCGCCGCGCTGGGGCACGAGAAAGGACGTGATGCCGCCGGTGCCGGCAGGGATGCGACCATGCTCGAGATCGGCCACGAGAGGCCGCGCACCGCTATAGGGCACGGCTTCGAGCGGAACACCGATTTCACGACCCACCATGGTGCCGAAAAACTGCGTGAAGGAATTCGGCGTGGTGGTGCCGAAACGGGCGCGCGCCGGGTCACCGGCCTTCAGCCATTGGACATATTCCGCAAGGTCCGCGACCTCGATCTTGGGTGAGACGGCGAAAGTCGTTGAATAGGTGCCGGCCAGCGTCAGCGGCAGCAGGTCGGTCAGGGGATCGAACGGGAAGCCGGGTTTGATGAGCTTCGCGACCATGGTGGCACTCGGCATGAAGGCAATGGTCTTGCCGTCCGGCACCGCCTTCTTGAGGACCTCACCGGCGGCCGAACCCGACGGGCCGGGCTTGTAGTCGACCGTGACGGTCCGGCCGAGTTCGCTCTGGAGAGCGCCGGCGATGACGTGCGCCAGCGAATCCGAACCCCCGCTCGAGGGATAGCCGACCAGGATGCGGATCGTGCCGTAGGGGAGCGTCGCCTGGGCGCGGGCGATCGTCGGCGCTGCGAGGGCGGCGCCCATGGTGAGCAGGGAACGGCGGGGAAGGGCGCGGGCCATTTGCCCGGCCCTTACGCCGGGCTTGAAGCAGATTTGTGGCAGACGATGCAGACCTTGTTGCCGTCGGGATCGCGCAGATAGGCGCCGTAGTAGTTCGGGTGATAATGCGGGCGAAGACCGGGCGGGCCCTCGTCGCCACCGCCGGCCGCCATGCCGGCCTTGTAGGCGGCATCGACGGCGGCGCGGTCGGGGGCATCGAGGCCGATCGTGATGCCGTTGCCCACGGTGGCCGCCTTCCTGTCGAGTGGGTTGCCGATCCAGAGCTGCGGCCGCCCGCCAGTCGGGCCGTAGCCGACGGCATTGGGAAATTCGACGTGGCGGACCAGGCCGAGCGGACTGAGCAGGCTCTCATAGAAGCCCTTGGCCTTGCCGAGGTCGTTGGTGCCGACGGTGATGTGGCTGAACATTTTTTCCTCCCGGGCGGAGGTTAGGGCCTGCCCGGCGGGCGGGCGAGGCCGAAATGCTCCCTGAGCGTCGTGCCTTCATAAGCGGTGCGGAAAAGCCCGCGTTTCCGCAGGAGCGGGATCACCTCGGCCACGAACACGTCGAGCATCGAAGGCAGCACAGGCGGCATCACGTTGAAGCCGTCAGCCGCGCCGTCGTTGAACCAGTCCTCGATCAGCCGGGCGATCTGCTCGGGCGTGCCGGCGGTGGTGTAGTGGCCGCGCGCGCCGGCGAGATAGGCGAGAAGCTGCCGCAACGTGAACTTCTCGCGCCGCACCAGGCCCACGATCACCTCGGTGCGGCTGCGGGCAGCTTCCACCGTGCCGGGATCGGGGAAATCCTCCGGCGCCAGCGGCTTGTCGAGCGGCAGGTGGGAGAAGTCGTGCCCGCCAAAGCGGCCGCTGAGCCGCTTGCGTCCGACTTCGGGGTCGGTGAGGTCGTTCAGGTTGCGCGCTATCCGCTTGGCCTCGGTCTCGGTGGCTGCGATCACCGGGCTGAGGCCGGGCAGGATCAGCACTTGGTCGGGGGCACGCCCTTCCGTCGCCACCAGTCGCTTCAGGTCGGCATAGAATTCCTGTGCCGTCTTCTTCTCCATCTGTGCGGTGAACACTGCCTCGGCGTGGCGCGCGGCGAAGCGGCGGCCGGTGTCGGACGAGCCCGCCTGCACGAACACCGGCCGGCCCTGTGGCCCGCGCGGCATGTTGAGCGGCCCGGCGACGCGATAGTGCTCGCCGGCGTGGTCGATCGGCCGGATGCGGTCGGCGCGCGCGTAGCGACCGTTCGCGCGGTCGTCGAGGACGGCGTCGTCGGTCCAGCTGTCCCAGAGAGCCTTCACGACGTGGACGAATTCCTCGCCGCGGGCATAACGGTCGGCGTGACTCACCTGGCCCTCGCCACCGTAGTTGCGCGCCGCTGCCGCCAACCACGAGGTCACGATGTTCCAGCCGACGCGCCCGCTGCTGATGTGGTCCAGCGAGGCGAACTGGCGCGCGAGGTTGAACGGCTCGCTGTAGGTGGTGGAGGCGGTGGCGATCAGGCCGATCCGCTGCGTCGAGGCGGCCAGCGCACCCAGCGCCGTGATCGGCTCCAGCCAGGTGGTGCCGGCCTGCGCCACCGTGTCGGCCAGCGCCAGCTGATCGGCCAGGAAGATCGAATCGAACAGCCCGGCCTCGGCGCGTTGCGCCATGTCGCGATAATAGGCGATGTCGGTCAGCGCCAGCGCCGAGGAGTCGGGATGCCGCCACGACGCCTCGTGGTGGCCGCGGCTCTGGATGAAGAGATTGAGGTGGAGCTGGCGCTTCTTCATGCCTTCACTGTGCAGCGGGCGCGTACACTGCGGCAAGCTGCCGGGACACCAGGCGCGCGTAGAGTCCGCCACGCACCAGGAGCGAGGCATGGGTGCCGCTTTCCGCTACGCGGCCCTCGTCCAGCACCACGATCAGGTCGGCATCGCGCACGGTCGACAGGCGATGGGCGATGACGATGGTGGTGCGGTCGGCCTGCAACAGGTCGAGGGCGCGGCGCACGGCCTGCTCGTTCACCGCGTCGAGATGCGAGGTCGCCTCGTCGAGGATCAGGATTGGCGCATCCTTGAGGAAGGCGCGGGCGATGGCGACCCTCTGGCGCTGGCCGCCGGACAGGCTGGTGCCGCGCTCGCCGACGGGCGAGTCGAGGCCCTCAGGCAGGGCAGCGACCAGTTCGGCGAGCGAGGCATGCTCGATCGCGGCCGCAAGCTCGGCCTCCGACGCGTCGGGCCGCGCGATCAGGATGTTGGCGCGCAGTGTGTCGTTGAAGAGGTAGGTGTCCTGTGCCACCAGCGCCATCAGCCCGCGCAGTTCGTCGAGCCTGTAGGTCCTGAGATCGGTGCCGTTCAGCGTGATGCGGCCGGAATCGGGATCCCAGAAGCGCATCAGGAGCTGCGCCGTCGTGGTCTTGCCGGCGCCCGAGGTGCCGACCAGCGCCACCGTCTTGCCGGCGGGTATGTCGAACGTGACGCTGGAGAGGGCACGGCGCGCCTGTCCAGGATAGGTGAAGTCGACCTTCTCGAGCGACAACGCCGCCGCGCCCGTGGTGGCCGGCACGCCCGGTCCATCGCGCACCGGGATCGGCTCGTTGGCGAGCGCATAGACCCTGCGCGTGGCGCCCAGCGTGTCGGCGAGCTGGCGGCCGATCTGGGCGATTTCGGAGACCGGCAGGAAGGCCGCCATCGCGAGGATGGTCATGAGCGGCAGCAGGCCGGCATCGAGCGCGCCCTGCTGCGACAGCACGGCGCCGGTGACGACCACGGCGAGACCGCCCAGCCCGGTCAGCACCTCGAGGATCGCGTGCTGCAGGGTGAGTTCGCTGAAGAAGGGCAGCCGCAGCGAGATGTGGCGCTGCGAGAGCTGGTCCAGTTTGTCGCCGCGTGAAAACTCCTGCTGGAAGGCCACGATCTCACCCAGTCCCTGCACCGAATCGACAGCGAAGGCGCCGAGCTCGCCCGCCGCCTCGCGCGCCTGCGAGCCCAGTCGGTCGACGCGCTTCCTCATCAGGAAGGGGCTGAGGCCGACGGCGAGCAGGAACGGCGCCAGTGCCAGCGCCAGCCAGCCGTTGGCCGAGGCCAGCGCAACGACGACGGCGGCCGGCACCAGGATGGCGACGAACGCCGGCGCCACGGTGTGGGCGAAGAAATACTCGACCAACTCGATGTCGTGGGTGGCGAGCGCCATCAGGTCGCCGGTGCGGCGGCGCGTCAGATAAGCGGGCGCCAGCGCGTCGAGCTTGCGGAAGGCGTCGATGCGCATCTCGGCCAGCAGGCGGAAGGCCATGTCGTGCGCCATCCACGATTCCAGCCAATGGAGAATGCCCGAAACCGGCGCCAGCACCGCCAGCGCGATGGCGAGGTCGGCGTAGGGTTGGCCGTCCTTGAGGGCGAGCACGATCAACGCCGACAGCACGCCGATGCCGATGAAGGCCACGACACGCAGCACACCCAACATGAAGGTGGCGGCGAGCTTGCCCTTCCACGGCATGATGACCTTCAACAGTGCCGCCACCGCCTGATACCAGGTGAGGCCCTCGGCCTTGATGATGCCCTCGGTCACGGCCTTCACCGCGCCGCCCGGCGTGTCGGAGACGGTCTCGGCGCGTGCCGGCGCATCAATCAGGTCGGCGCCGCCGCCGGCCTGCTGCTCGCGTGCCTGCTCGGCCATCAGCCGGGCATAGACGCCGCCCCGCGCCATCAGGTCGGCGTGACGCCCTTCCTCGGCGACCTTGCCGCCGTCGAGGACGAGGATGCGATCGCAGTCGATCACGCTCGACAGGCGATGCGCCAGGATCACGGTCGTGCGGCCCCGCATCAGGCGGTCGAGCGCCTCCTGGATCACGGCCTCGTTCTCGGCATCAACGGCGCTAAGCGCCTCGTCGAGCACCAGGATCGGCGTGTCGCGCAGCAGCGCGCGGGCGATGGCGACGCGCTGGCGCTGGCCGCCCGAGAGTCTTATGCCCTTCTCGCCGATGATCGTCCGGTAGCCCTGCGGCAGGCTCACGACGAAGTCGTGGATGTTGGCCGCGCGGGCGGCGTCCTCCAGGTCCCGTTGCGAGGCGGCAGGGTGGCCGAGCCGGATGTTCTCCTCGACCGTGCCGTGGAACAGGAACGTGTCCTGGTTCACCACTGAGATCAGCGAGCGGATCTGCGCGAAGGAAAGTGCCCGGAGGTCGTGGCCGCCCAGCACGACGCGGCCTTCGTCGGGATCGTAGAAGCGCAGCAGCAGGCGCACGATCGACGACTTGCCGCCGCCCGACGAGCCGACAAGGCCCAGCCGCTCGCCGGCCGCCGCGGTGAAATCGAGGCCATCATGCACGGTGCGGCCAAGTGCGCCGGTGGGGCCGGGATAGGCAAAGCGCACCTTCTCGAAGGCGATGGTGGGGGCGAGCATGCCGCCCAGCGCGGCGGGCGGCGCATCGGCGACCGATGGCGTGTCGTCGAGGATGCGATAGATGCCCTGGGCCGCGGAGAGGCCGACCATGCCCTGGTGCAGAACGGTCCTGAGCTCGCGCATCGGCCGGAAGATTTCGATGCCCAGCATCAGGATGATCAGCAACGAGGTGAGCGACATGGCGCCCGACTCGACCCGCGCTGCGCCGTAGATCAGCGCCGCCGCCGCGCCGCCCGCGATCGAGGCGTCGGTGATGCCGCGCGCCAGCGAGTTGGTGCCCAGCACCCACATGGTGCGGCGGAAGAGGTCGCGCGCCTCGACCTCCAGCTTGTCGGCGCGCGCCTTGCCCTGGCCGAACGCCTTCAGGGTGGCCAGGCCCTGGATCGAATCGAGGAACTCGGCGGCGAAGGAGGCATAGGCCTTCATGCGGCCGATCGAGTTGCGCACGTCCCACTTGTGCCAGAGAGCGGGTGCAAACAGCGCCAGCAGCGCGAAGCCCAGCATCACCAGCGCCACCGGCAGGTCGATGAACGAGACGACCGCGAAGATCAGCAGCGGCGACAGCAGTGCGATCAGGAACTGCGGCAGGAACTGCCCGAAATAGGTCTCGAGCTGCTCGACGCCGTCGATCATGGAAAGCGTGAGTCCGCCCGAGCGCTGGCGGCCGACGGTGCCCGGCCCGAGCGACGCCACCTTGTCGTAGAGCGTGCGGCGCAGCGCCTTCTGCACCCGCGCCGCGGTCTCGTGGGCCACGACGGCGCGCCAGTGCTCGGCCGCCCCGCGCAGCACCATGACGGCCGCGACCAATGCGACCGGCAGCACGAACTCGGACAGCGGCCGGCCGGCGAAGACCTGGCCGATCAGCCAGCCCAGCAGCCCGAGGCGAGCGATGCCGAGGCTGACGGCGAGCAGGCCGATGGCGACGGCTGCCGCAATGCGGGCACGCACACCCCTGGTGAAGACGAAGAGACGCGGTTCGATATGCATGACGAAACCCAGTGTCGAGCTTTTCCGACTGCCACGCTAGGATGAACGCTGGTATTCGTCAGTCCACAATTTCGAAGACTGGATGTACGTTTGTGTACATCAGCCGGAGGCACGGGATGGACGCCAACTGGGACGATCTGCGGGTATTCCTGAGCCTTGCCCGCAAGGGCACGCTCACGACTGCGGCGAAGGCGCTGGGGGTCAGCCATCCCACGGTGGCAAGACGGGTCCGGGCGCTCGAAAAGAAGATCGGCGCCCGCCTGTTCGACCGCCTTCCCGACCGCTTCATGCCGACCGCGGCGGGCGAGGGGCTGCTGGCCGACGCGGAGGCGATGGAAAAGGCGGCCTTGTCGATCCATCGCCGCAGCGCCTCGCTCGGCGACGCGGTGAGCGGCGTGGTTCGAATCTCGGCCGGCGAGGCGATGGCGGCGCTGATCGCGCGGCACCTGCCCGAGCTGCGCCGGCGGCTGAGCCAGATCGAGTTCGAGGTGATCGCCAGCCACACGCTCGCCAATCTGTCGCGGCGCGAGGCCGATCTCCTGATCCGCGAGCAGGTACCGGAGCTTGCCGGCATCGTCGTGCGCAAGCTCGGCCGCGTCGCCTACGCGATCTACGCCGGGTGCGACTTCCCGCTGCGCGGCACGACGCCAGCCGCCCTCGCCGACCTGCCGTGGATCGGCTTCGACGACGACCACAGCTACATGCCCGGCCAGCGTTGGCTGCAGGAGCGGCTGGGGCGGCGGCCGGAGGTCAGGGTAAACGACTGGCTGGTGCTGCACGACGCGGTGCGGGCGGGCGCCGGCCTCGCGCTGCTGCCGTGCCATCTCGGCGATCCCGATCCGATGCTGAAGCGTGTAGGCGGCGTGGTCGGCGAGGTCTCTGCCGACCAGTGGCTGCTGGTCCACCGCGACCTGCGGGCGTTGCCGAGGGTGCGTGCGGTCATGGACGCCGTTGTCGAGCTATTCCAGAGGGAGCGCGCGCTCCTGGAAGGGCGCTCGCAGCGCCCGTCTACGACGCGACCTGCCTGATGCCGCCGCGTGGGCGGCCGGCCTCGATCTCCTGCCACAGGATCTCGTGGCCTTCGGGCAGTGCGCGGTTGTTGCGCATGGTGAGCCAGAGCCTGAGCAGCAGCCGGTCGTGGCCGTTCGCGGCATCGTCATCGAACGGCGTGCGACCATGGTAGGTGACGTGGCTGTTGATCAGCTGCAGGTCGCCGGGCTGCAGGGTCATCTCGAAACAGAGTTCCTCGGCCGTCGCCATCAGCACGTCGATCGCCTCGCGCTGGAGCGCGGTGAGCTTCGGGACGCCCGGTACGAGTTCGGCCGCCTCGATGAAGGTGAGCGAATAGTGCGACGTGAACTTGCCGTCGCGCAGGCCAAAGATCGGCAGCTTGTAGACGGTTTCCTTGTCGGTCGATTCCTCGCCGAAACGACTGCGCCAGAAATCCTCGAACAGCACGTCGAGCAGGTCGGGCCGTTTCGCCAGGATGGCGTTGTGAATGGCGGGCGTCGAGGCGAGCTTGCTGACGCCGCCCGCCCGCGCCTGACGGACGCAGAGCAGGCCCACCACGTCGGTACGATCGGTGTGGAAGCGCAGTGGCCCGTTGGTCAGGGTGCGGGCGTAGGAGGAGAGGAAGGTCGTGCCCTTCGGATCCTTGGTCTCGCCGTAGGTGCGGCCGACGTGGGCGCCCTCGTCGCGGATAGCACGCATCATCTCGCCGCTGCGGTTCTGGAACACCGGCATGCCGAGATGGGTGCCTAGCCCGAAATACATCTGGCGCAGTTCGTCTTCGCTATAGCCGTCGACCGGAATGCCGCGCAGCTTGACCATGCCGC
>Ga0155465_1104_pt1 | contig 23232 bp, 25 predicted proteins | sample RifCSPhighO2_12_FD_107123 | JGI IMG/M metagenome (GOLD analysis project Ga0155465, IMG submission 107123) | Alphaproteobacteria bacterium RIFCSPHIGHO2_12_FULL_66_14 | reverse complement strand
CCTGGTGCGGCGACAGCCGCGCGCCGGTCTCGTAGCGGTTGATCAGGCAGGCATCGGGCACGAAGGTCGGGAAGCCCGCTTCGGCGGCGGCGGCGCCAGCCAAGGCCAGGAAGGCAGCGGGCATCGCGGGCCACGGCTTGCCGCTGTCGGGATCCTCCGCCGTGTAGCGATAGGCCCTGCGGTCGGTGATCCAGCCGCCGGCGCCGCAATTCGTCATCGCCACCGACATCTCGAAGCCGCCCGGCGTCACCATGTGTCGGAACGGCGCTTCGGCGGCAACCGCCTCGATGGCGGCGAGCAACTCTCTATCCACCGCCAGCGCGCGGCCGCGCAGAAGCACGGCGCCCGGCGCCAGCGCCTCGATTTCGCCTTCCGTGTCGAACAGATTTTGCATCGTCGTCTGAATAGGAGGCTTTGTTTTCGAATTCCAGGCCGATAGCGGAGCGCCTGCGGGCGGTGGACACCCTATCTTCAAGCCATCGATGATCAACCGATGGAGAAGAACATGGCAAAGACAATTCGTTATGCCAGCGGGCAAAGCTCCCTTGGGCCTTTCGTTGCGGCGATGTCGAACCGTGGCCTGGCCATGCTGGAATTCGGCGACATGAATGAGGTGAGGCTGCAGGCGCTGTGGACACGGTTTCCCGATGCCGAGGTCGTCGAGGATCCGGAGGCGCTGCGCGAGACGCTCGACCTGGCGGCCGAACTGGTGGAACACCCGGCGAGCGGCATCGACCTCGTCCCCGACCTGCAGGGTTCCGCCTTCGAGCTCCGCGTCTGGAAGGCGCTGCGGGAAATTCCCGCCGGCACGACCGCCAGCTACGGCGAGATTGCCGCCCGCCTCGGATCGCCGCGCGAGGCCCGCGAAGTGGCCGAAGCCTGCGCCGCCAACATCCTGGCGATCGTGGTCCCCTGTCATCGCGTGGTGAAGAAGGACGGCTCGATCTCGGGCTATCGCTGGGGCTTTGCGCGCAAGCGAACGTTGCTCGCGCGTGAACACAGGGCCCGCCTCTTGCAAGGGGCGACCGAGGAGCCACATGAATTCGCGTCGGACTGAAGATCAGGAGAAGCTGGATGAAGAACTGGATCGGTGCAGCGCCAATGCTGATTGTGGGGCTGATAGTCGGGCTGTCGGCGACAACGGCATCAGCGCAGGTGGGAGATGCAACCAAGGGCGAGCGCGTTTTCAACATGCAGTGCAAGGCCTGCCACACGCTCGAAAGGGGCGGGGCGAGCGTGGCCGGGCCGAATCTCCACGGCCTGATCGGCCGCAAGTCGGGCGCCGGGACGAACTACAGCTACTCCGAGGTGATGCGAAAGTTCGGCATCGAGTGGAACGACAGGACGCTGGCCGCCTATCTCCGCGATCCCAAGGCCGACATGCCCGGCACGAAGATGGTCTATGCCGGGCTGAAGCGCCAGGACCAGCTCGCCGACCTCATCGCCTACCTCAGGGAAGCGACGAAGTAGCCCCTCACGCCGATGCGTTGTCGCGTGCTCGCGCATAGGCGATCGATCCCAGCGCGAGGCCGGCGGCGAGCGTGCCGAACACCCAGCGATAGGCCGTGTCGCCGGCGCCGAAGGCTTCCACGATGTAGCCCGTGCCGGCCGGCAGAACGGCCAGCCCCAGGCACTGCGCCATGTTGACCGTGGTGACGCCGCGGCCGGCCAAGCGGTCGGGAAACAGCGCCCGGCCCTGGGCCACGATCACCGTGCCGTAGGCGCAGAAGAAGCAGAAGGCGACCAGCAGCACCACCGCGAGCCACAGCGGCGGCTCGGCCAGCAGCGCCATGACCGCGAGCAGCACCATCGAAATCGTGGCCCCGCCGAACACGACCTTCTTGCGCGAGCGCAGCACGCGGTCCATCGGCCCGTAGGCCAGGATGCCCAGGATCTGCGCCGCGCCCATGGCGAGCAGCACGTTGCCGCGCGCCACGCCATCGAGCTTGTGCACGTCGTAGAGATAGGGCCCGCCCCACACGCCCAGCACGGTCAGCATCGTGGCGTAGGCGAAAAAGTGCATGGAGAGCACCGGACCGAGCCCCGGGGTGCGCCACACCTGCCACAGGCCGCGCAGGATCTCGGACGGAGTCTCCTTGTGAGGCTCCGCGCCGCGCGCCGCCTGGTAGAATTCCGGTGGCCGGTCGCGCACGAAGGCGTAAAAGCCCGCCGCCACCAGCAGTGTGACGGCGGCGAAGCCGAGAAAGCCGTGGCGCCAGCCCACGGTCGCGGCGATCCAGGCGAGCGGCGTGGCTGCTGCCAGGGTGCCGACGTTGGAGGCGGCGAACACCCAGGACAGTGCGGTCGCGAGCCTGGCCGGCGGGAACCAGCGCGAGCACAGGAACACCACCGACATGAACGAGGCGGCGCAGCCCACGCCCACGACGGCGCGGCCGGCGATCAGGTCGGCGGCATCGCTGGCCGTCGCAATCCACAGCGAGCCCGCCATGGCCAGCAGCGACAGCGCCGCCACGGTGCGCCGGGCACCGAAGCGGTCGAACCACATGCCGACCGGAATTTGCACGGCGAACAGCGCGAAGAAGAAGGCGCTGCCCGCCCAGCCGAGCTGGCGCGCCGAGAGGTCGAGGTCGCGCGCGAGTTCCGGCGCGATCACGCTGTTGGAAACACGGTAGAACTGACTGAGGCAGGTCACCGCGATCAGCAGCAGCAGGAGCGGAAGTCTCGACGCCATGACGCGGCTTGCTAGCATGAATGCCGGTCACGTTCCTTCGGCATGGACCGAACTATCGGCCCGAGCCGCGCTGACGTACGTGCCCCCTCTGCACCCCGTCCCGCCGGGACCCGGCAACCGCCTTTCGTGCCCGGCGTTTAATCCAGATCAAAGCGCCCGGGTCGTGCTGGGCCGATCCTGCCCGTATTGACTTGACCCAGTGCGGGGGGAACGCATGAAAGCCGCAGATATCATGACCACCTCGGTGGTCTGCATCAAACCGGACGCGACCGTCCTCGATGCCGCGCGTCTGCTGCTCAGCGAACGCATCAGCGCGCTGCCGGTGGTCGACAAGGCCGGCCGGCTGCAGGGCATCGTGAGCGAAGGCGATCTCATCCATCGGGCCGAAATCGGCTCCGAGAAGCAAGTCACCCGCTGGAAGGCCCTGTTTGAGGAGGGCGCCACTCTGGCGCGCGACTACCTCAAGGCCCACGGCCGGAAAGTGTCCGACGTCATGAGCCACCCGGTCGTCCTGGCCGAGGAGGACACCGAACTCTCGGTCGTGGCGGCGCGGATGGACCAGTTCGGCATCAAGCGCCTGCCCGTGGTGCGGGACGGCAAGGTGGTGGGCATCGTGAGCCGCGCCAACCTGCTGCAGGCGCTGATTTCGGCACCGACGGCAAGTAGGGCGCCGGCCGTCGACGATGCAGCGCTGCGCGATCAGATCCTGCAGAAGCTCGATCGCGAGCCGTGGTCGGCCTCGTTGCTGCGCAACATCATCGTGCAGGACGGTAATGTCGAGATCTGGGGCCACGCCGATTCGACCAGCCAGTGCGAGGCCTGCGGTGTCCTCGCCGCCGGCATCCCCGGGGTGAAGGCCGTGACCAACCACATGGTGGTGACGCCGCGCGGCGTCTACACGTGGTGACGACGATGCGTTGGTCGATTGCCCTGCTATCGCTTTTGTCAGCCGGGCTCGGGCTGCCCGGCTCGGGCAATGCCGCCGACCTCGCCCGGGGTGGGGCGCTGGCCGAGCGCTGGTGCGGCAATTGCCACATCGTCGACCGCACCGCATCCGCCGGCCGGGCCGACGGCCTGCCGACCCTTCCGGCCATCGCCGCCAAGCGCGAGACCACAGCGGCCTCGCTGAAGGGCATCCTGTCGGCGCCGCACGGTCGCATGCCCGACCTGTCGCTGGGTGCGGCCGACCAGGACGACCTGATCGCCTACATCCTCAGCCTGCGTCCGAACTGAGTTTATTACGACACTTTTGCGGCGGCCCTTGCCTGGCGGATCGCCAATGCGAGCGAAGTGCCGAGATCGGCCAGAAGCTTGGCCCCCGCCTCGTCGGTGAACTTGCCGTCGGCGAACTTGGTCTGCGCCGCGCCGATCATGACCTCCGGCTTGTTCACCGGCCGGCCGTCCAGAAACACCATCATCTGGCGCAGATGATACTGTGCGCGCGCCGTGCCGAGCGGGCCGCCCGAGGCGCCGAACATGGCGACAGGCTTGGCGGCGAACGGCTGCGGGGTCATGCGCGACAGCCAGTCGATGGCGTTTTTCAACACGCCCGAGATCGAATAGTTGTATTCCGGGGTCGCGAACACGATGCCGTCGGCCTCCAGCATGGCCTTGTGCGCGGCCTGCACCTTGTCGGGAAAGCCCTTGGCTTGAACGTCGGCGTCGTAGAGCGGCCAATCGCCGATTTCGATCGTCGAAAGCGTGACGCCGGCCGGCAGCCGCTCGGTGAAGGCGGCGAGCGCCAGACGGTTGAAGGAGGCTTTGCGCAGGCTGCCGCAGAAGGCTGCGAGTTTGATGCTTGGCTCGGACATTGCTCGGTATCCCCTTGGTAACTGGCGCTTTGTCAGCGGTGGAACAGGCGGCTACATAGGTGCCGCGGGGAGAGTTGGCAAACGCATGCCTTTGCACGACGTCACACTCGACGACATCGAATCTCTCGCCGTCGGCGCCTGGGTGCTGGGCACCGGTGGCGGCGGCAGCCCCTATCTCGGCCTCTTGAACATGCGGGCTCTCTACAAGGAGGGTCACCGGATCCAGCTCATGCCTTCATCGGAGCTGGCGGACGACGACTGGGTGGCGGCGGTGTCCAACATGGGGGCGCCGCTGGTCGGCCAGGAGCGCCTGACCGACAGCCGTACCATCGCTCGCGCCGTCGAATTGATGGAGCGCCATACCGGCCATCGCTTCCGCGGCATCATGGCGCTGGAGATCGGCGGCGGGAATTCCCTCCAGCCGCTGATGGCGGCGGCGCACCTCGGGCGCCCGGTGATCGACGCCGACATGATGGGCCGCGCATACCCCGAGGCGCAGATGACGTCGGTGGCCGTGGCCGATCTCGCGCCGTATCCGCTCACCACCGTCGACGTGCGCGGCCTCGAATCAGTGGTCGACAAGGTGCCGACCTGGAAGTGGATGGAGCGGGTCAGCCGCAAGATCTGCACCGAGTACGGCTCCATCGCGTCGACCTGCAAGGCGCCGAGGACCGGCGCCGAGGTCAAGAAGTGGGGCATCCAGGGCACCACCACCAAGGCCATCGCCATCGGCCATGCCGTGCGCGAGGCCCAGCGCCAGCACGCCGATCCGATCGCCGCCATCCTGTCGGTCGAGCCGGGCAAGCTGCTCTACAAGGGCAAGGTGGTCGACGTCGAACGCCGCGCCACCGAGGGATTCTTGCGCGGCCGCACCCGCTTCGATGGCATGGACGACTGGCGTGGCGCCGCCCTGGAACTCAACTTCCAGAACGAATGGATCGTGGCCTGGCTCGACGGCAAGCCGATCGCCATGTCGCCCGATCTGATCTGCGTGCTCGATTCGGTGTCGGGCGAGGCGGTCGGCACCGAGACCATCCGCTACGGCCAGCGGGTCACCGTGATCGCGCTGCCGCCCCCTCCGGTGTTCCTCAGCCCCAAGGGCCTGCAGCACGTCGGCCCGCGCGCCTTTGGTTACGACATCGACTTCAAGAGTGTGTTCGCGGCATGAGGCGCATCGGCATCGATGTCGGCGGCACCAACACCGACGCCGTCCTGATCGAAGACGGGAAAGTGGTCCGTGCGGTGAAGGCACCGACCAGCGAGGACGTGACCGCCGGCATCCTGGACTCGTTGAAGAGCCTGGGTTCGACCGGCGTGTTGAAAGAGGCGGGCGGCAAGCCAAAACGCATCGACGGCGTGATGATCGGCACCACGCATTTCATCAATGCCGTGGTCCAGCGTCGCCATCTCACCACGGTTGGCGCGTTGCGGCTGGGCATGCCGGCCTCGGCCTCGCTGCCGCCGTTCTGCGACTGGCCGGAAGACCTCGCCAATCTGGTGCGCGGCGGCGTCTGGATGGTCGAGGGCGGCCACGAATACGACGGCCGGCCATTCATGCCGCTCGACGAGGCGGCGGTCATCCGGGCGGCGCAGGAGATGAAGGCGGCCGGGCTGCGTTCGGTCGGCATTTCCGCGATCTTCTCGCCGCTCGATCCCGGCCATGAGCGCCGCGCCGCCGAACTGGTGGCGGCGGTCATCCCCGATGCCGCCATCACCTGCTCGTCCGATCTGGGCCGCATCGGCCTGCTCGAACGCGAGAACGCCGGCCTCCTGAACGCGGCGCTGGCCGATCTGGCGCGCGACACCATCGCCGCCTTCGAGGCGGCGATCCGCAATTCCGGCATCGCCGCTCCCCTGTTCATCACCCAGAACGACGGCACGGTGGCGGAGGCGGCGCAGGCCCGGCGCCTGCCGGTCTACAGCTTCGCCTCGGGCGCCACCAATTCCATGCGCGGTGCCGCCTATCTGTCGGGCCTGGCCGATGCCCTGGTGATCGACGTCGGCGGCACCACCACCGACGTCGGCCAGCTCAGGCAGGGCTTTCCGCGCGAGGCCAATTCGGTCGTGCAGGTGGGCGGCGTGCGCACGCTGTTCCGCATGCCCGATCTCCTCTCCATCGGCCTCGGTGGCGGCAGCCACGTCGCGCTGGAGCCGCTGAAGGTCGGTCCGGTGTCGGTCGGCTATCGCCTGCTGAAGGATGGTATCGCCTTCGGCGGCAGGCAGCTCACGACGACGGACATCGCCGTCGCGTCAGGCGTGCTGGCGCTCGGCGACAGGGCGAAGGTGGCGCACCTCGATGCGACAACCTGCAGGAAGGTCTTCGCCGAAGCGGCGCGGCTTGCCGAGGAGGCGATCGACCGCATGAAGACCGAGGCCGGCGACGTGCCGCTGATCGCGGTCGGCGGCGGCGCCTTCTTGATTCCCGGGAAGCTCGCGGGTGTCAGCCACGTGATCCATGTCGAGCATGGCGACTGCGCCAACGCCGTGGGCGCCGCCATCGCCCAGGTCTCGGGCGAGTGCGACCAGATCTTCAAGGACTTGACCCGGGCCGAGGCGATTGTCGCGGCCCAGGGCATCGCCAACGACCGCGCCGTGGCGGCGGGCGCGGGCCGCGCCTCGCTCGCGACCATCGAAAGCGAGGACATGCCGCTCGCCTACCTGCCCGGCAACTCCGTGCGCGTGCGGGTGCGGGTGGTGGGCGACGTCGCGGCAGGCTGCTAAGAGTCGCCCGAAGGCAAGGGAGTAAACAGCCGATGATGCGTTATCTATTCGTGGCTCTTGGCGTGCTCGCCCTGGCGGCGCCCGCGGCGGCCCAGGGCATGGGCCAGAACCAGCCGCCCAACCAGTGGGTGATGAACTGCAACACCGAGCGCGGGCTTGATTGCACCGTGTCTAACATGATCGACGGCGGCCCCAACAACCTGCTCGGCACCTTCCTGATCGTGAGCTACTCGGTGGCCTACACCACGCTCACGGTGGTGGGCGACGGCGTCGGCAAGCTTGCCAGCCTTCAGGTCGACGGCAATCCCTTCGTCTCGACCAGCCTCTGCGCCGGGGGTGGCGAATGCTCGTACGTCCAGGAGAAATCCGCCGAACTGCTGCAACAGATGCGGTCGGGCTCGCAGATCGTCGTGCAGGTCAGCCTGGGAGACGGCACCATGGCCGGGCCGTTCCAGCAGAGCCTTGCCGGGTTCGATGCCCAGTATCGCAAGGCGGTCGAGGCGCAGCAGCGCCGTCGCTGACAGTGGTTTTTGCAAAGCGGGTAAACCACCATTTATTTGCAGTTAGCATGCGATCCAAGACCATGGCATGATTGAATGCCGTCCCGGTCCGGGAGGCTCCACCCACGGTCTTGAGGCAAAGCCGCCATGTCCGCGCTTGCTACGATTGCCGTCGGCGCGCTGGTCGAACAGGCCGGTGTCGACATCGCCACCCTCCGCTTCTACGAGCGCCTGGGTCTCATCGACAAACCGCGGCGGACCGCCGGCGGTTTGCAGCTCTACCGGACCTCGGACATTGCTCGCGTCATCTTCATTCGCCGGACGCTGGAGCTGGGCTTCTCGACCGAGTCGATCCGCGAGCTGCTCGCCATGACCGAGGACTCATCGCACGCCTGCCGCGACGTCCACGAAGTTGCCGCGCGACATCTCCTGGACATCCGCCGCCGGCTGGACGATCTCGCCCGCCTGGAAAAAATGCTGGCGCCGTTGGTGTCGGCCTGCCCGCAAGAGGGCGGCACCGCCGACTGCCCCATTCTCAACGCCCTGTCGCACCCGTCCTGACCTGGGTCTCGATCGGCCTTCAATCACACGGATGCGTGCCGGGGCAACTTTCTGCCCGGCGGCTCGTTGCCATGCTGAATGGCCCTCCGACGTCGCCGGCCCGTCCGATGGGCAAATGCCGTGTGCCGGCCTCAATCGGAGGACGCCGAGCGATGAATACGAAACTGTTCCGTTCCGGCCTTGCCGGCCTAGCGATGGCTGCGCTATTCGCGGCATCGGCTGCCTTTGCCGAAACCCAGATGTACAAGGCAACTCTCACGGCTGCCAACCAGGTGCCGCCCAATGCCAGCAAGGGCACGGGCGCGCTCACCGGCACCTACGACACAACCACCAGGAAGTTTACCTGGACCGTCACCTATTCCGGCCTGAGCGGCCCGGTGACGGCGGCTCACTTCCATGGCCCGGCGGCGGCTGGCGCAAATGCCGGCGTTGTCATGCCCCAGAAGGGCGAACTTGCCAGCCCGATGAAGGGCGAGGCGACGCTGACCGATGCACAGGCGGCCGACCTGCAGGCCGGCAAGTGGTATTTCAACATCCACACCGCAGCGAACAAGGGCGGTGAAATCCGCGGTCAGGCGATGAAGGGTATGTAATCCCGGCCGAAGTGAGAGCGGGGCGTCAGGCGCTCATCGGGCGCAGCTTGTCGGCGGCCTTGAAGAAGCGCCGGGCGTGATGGAGAAGTTCGCCGTCGGTCGGATGGTCCATTGCTTCGACCGCGAACAGCTTTTCCTTCAGCCAGCCGATGTGCGTCTCGACATGATGCAGGAGCTGGTCCTTGGCGTTGCCCGGCCCGACCAGAAGCCATTCGTTGGCGCCGCGCAACGCGTCGACGATATGGTCGAAATAGTCGCGATCGAGCTGCTGGTGCCCCGCACCGATGACGCCGGCCTTGTGGTGGACCTTGCGGAACGGGTTGTGGGCCTTGATGCGCTCGCGTTCGACGTCCTCGGCGTTGAAGCGGAAGACGTGTGCTTCCTTCGAGTCCATCCAGACGACGGCGTGACTGTGCGGCATGCGAAAAATCCTGGCCAATGTTGCAACGGCCGACCCTGTCCTGCGCATCCAGCCGCCGCCTTGATTCAGGTCAACGGGTCGGCGGTAGGATATTGACAGCATTTGATAGGAATAATATATTAGACTCCTATTCGAGGAGGAGCCGATGCCATACAGCGATCCGCCGCCGCCCGGGGGCTATCCCGACGTCGTCTGGTACGTGCCGAAACGCCGGCCGAGTCTCGCCCGCCGCAAGCGCGATTTCCTGCGCCATCTCTTCCGCTGGGGTTCCATGAGCGAGGCGGCGGCGCGCACCGGCATCGACCGCCGGACCGCGCATCGCTGGCGTGAGCAGGACGAGACGTTCGACCACGACTGCCGCGAGCGCCTGAAGTGGCGGCGCGAGACGATCCTGCTGGTCGCCATGGACCGGGTCGAAAATCCCAGGACGCGGCCGGTGCTCTATCGCGGCCGCCAGATCGGCCATATCGGGCGCGCCAACGACCGGATCGTGGCCGCGCTGATGTGGTCGTCGGAAGTGCTGGGGCGCGAGAAGTGAGTTTTCAAAATGTCTCACTTCGGGAGGCACCGTGCATCTCCTCGTACGCCGGATTTCCCAAGGGCTTCTGGCACTTGGGGAGAGGCAGGCGATGCGCGGGAGCGTCAAAGTCGGTTTTTACTTTGTCTCGCGTCGGGAGGCGTCGCTACTTCTGCCGGCGGTAGAGGAAGCAGTTGTCGGCCTGGGGCATTTTCATGCCCTGGTAGAAGCTCACCGCCGTCGGCGCCGAGAGCAGCAGCGTGGTGGTGAGTGCGCCGCCGGCCGCGGTGCGCGTCTCCTCGATCAGGCGCTTGCCGATGCCCTGGCCCTGGCAGGCCTTGTCGACGGCGAGGTCGGACAGGTAGCAGCAGAAGCAGAAGTCGGTGAGCGAGCGGGCGAAGCCCACCAGCCTGCCGTCCTGGCGGGCAGTCAGGATCAGGTTGGCGTGGGCCAGCATGCGCTCGACGCGGCCGCGGTCCTCGACCGGCCGGTTGAGACCCGATTTGCGCACGACGTCGATGTACTCATCGGCGCCGAGATAGTCCTCACGGGCGTAGGTGGTGTTCATGCGCTCAACCATCTCCTGAGTGCGGCCGTCACCTCGGCCGGCCTTTCCAACGGGGTCATATGGCCGCAGTCCTCGAGCACGACCAGTCGCGAGGTCGAGATGTCGGCGGCCATCTCCTCGGAGCGGCCGAGCGGCGTCGTCTGATCCTGGCGGCCGACGATCACCACGGTCGGGACCTCGATGTCGACCAGCAGTGGTCGGCTGTCGGGCCGTCCGATGATGGCGGTCTGCTCGCGGACGAAGCCCTCGGCGCCGATCTCCAGCGACATGTCGAGGATCGGCTGGGTGATGGCCGGATCGTCGAGGTGCGACGGGTGGACGATCAACGGCAGCAAGGTGCGATGCACGCCGTGGAAGCGGCCGATCTTGGTCTGCTCGATCAGTCCGCGGCGCCGGGCCGTCGCCTCGGCCGCGTCGGGGGTGGCCTGGGTGTCGATCAGGGCGAGCCGCTCGACCCGTTCGGCGGCGCGGCGCAGCATCTCGAAGGCGACGTAGCCGCCCATCGAGAAGCCGCCGAGCGCGAAGCGCCCGGGCGCCAATGCAAGCGCAGCCTCGGCCATGGCGCCGACCGAGTCGTGGTGCCAGAGCTCGGGCACCACGACATCGGCGACGTCGGAGAGGGCGGAAATTTGATGCTCGAAGACGCGCCGTGTGTTCAGCAGGCCGGGCAGCAGGACGAGCGTGGGGCGCGCCATCGATTGCACCTGAATCGGTTACACCTGGATCTGGTTGCCCAGTTCGATAGCGCGGTTCGGCGGAATGCGGAAGAAGGTCTTGGTCGCCGAGGCCGAATGGGAAAGCGAGATGAACCAGTCGCGGCTGATACGACCCAGGGTCGAACGCTGCGCCGGCACCAGCGTCTCGCGGCCGAGGAAGAAGCTGGTCTCCATCTCGTCGTAGGCGATGCCGTGCGGCCGGCAGGCCCGCAGCGCCGCCGGCACGTCGGGTTGCTCCATGAAGCCGTAGCGGGCGATCACGGTATGGAAGCCCTTGCCCAGGCGCTCGACCTCGACGCGGTTGGCGTCGGAGACACGCGGCACGTCCATGGTCTCGACCTGCAGGATGATGATGCGCTCGTGCAGGACCTTGTTGTGTTTGAGATTGTGCAGGAAGGCCGCTGGTGTGGCCGAGGCGTCGGCCGTCAGGAACACCGCGGTGCCGGCGACGCGGTTGGGCGCACGCTCCATGCGTTCGAGGAACTGGCGCAGCGGCAGCGCGCCTTCGCTGAGTTCGGTGGCGACCAGCCGGCGGCCGCGGCGCCAGGTGGTGATGGTGAAATAGATGAAGGCCGCGACGATCAAGGGCAGCCAGCCACCGTCGGGGATCTTGAGGGCGTTGGCGATGAAGAAAGCGAGGTCGGACACGCCCAGCAGGCCGAACACGCCCACGGCCATCGGCCACGACCAGCGCCACACCAGGATCGCCACCGTCGTGGCGAGCGCGGCGTCGACCAGAAAGGCGCCGGTGACCGCCAGGCCATAGGCGCCGGCCAGGGCACCCGACGAACCGAAGCCCACGACGAGGGCCACGACACCGCCCATCACGATCCAGTTCACGCGCGGGATATAGATCTGGCCGATCTCGGTCTCGGACGTGTGCTTGATTTCCATGCGTGGCAGGTAGCCGAGCTGGATCGCCTGGCGGGTCAGCGAAAAAACACCGGAAATGACAGCCTGCGAAGCGATGATGGTTGCGAAGGTCGCGAGCACGACCAAGCCGATCACGTAGTCCTTGGGCACCAGCTCGAAGAACACGCGGCTCACCAATTCGGGCTCGACCATCACCATGGCGCCCTGGCCGAAATAGTTGAGCAGCAGGCCTGGCATGACGATGCTGAGCCAGGCGACCCGGATCGGCTTCTTGCCGAAGTGACCCATGTCGGCGTAGAGCGCCTCGGCCCCTGTCACCGCCAGCACGATCGCACCGAAAGCCCAAAAAATGCCAAGCCCCTGGTCGGCGATGAGCTTGATGCCGTAAATGGGATTCACGGCCACCAGCACGCCCGGGTTCTTCACGATCTGCCACAGGCCGAGCACGCCCAGCACCGCGAACCATACCAGCATGACCGGACCGAACAGCCGGCCCACGCGCGCCGTCCCTCGGGATTGCAAGGCGAACAGTCCAACCAGGATTGCGAGCGCCAGCGGCATGACGTAGGGCTTGAACGCGGGCGCAATCGCCTCGATGCCCTCGACGGAGCTCAGCACCGAGATCGCCGGCGTGATCATGGCGTCGCCGTAGAAGAGCGAGAGACCGAGCACGGCCAGCGCGGTGACGGCGGCGCGCCTCTTGCCTCTGCTGGCCTCGAGTCCCTTCATGGCAAGCGTGGCCAGCGCCAGCACGCCGCCTTCGCCCTTGTTGTCGGCACGCATGATCAGCGCCACGTACTTGATGGTGACAGTGAGCGTGACGGCCCAGAACAACACCGACAGCACACCCAGCACGTGTTCGGGCGTCGGCGCCAAGCCGGAGCCGTGTATGAACGATTCGCGGATCGTGTAGAGCGGGCTGGTGCCGATGTCGCCGTAGACCACGCCCAGTGCGCCAACCATGACGCCCGCGGCCGCACCACCCGGCGCCGTATGGCCATTGCTGCCGTGTGGCCCGGGTGTCGCGGGTGGGGTCTGGGAAGCGGGAGGACTGGTGTCGGCTGCGGCCATGATGTCAAACGCCGCCAAGGGAGGCGGCGGCGCGACGGTTTGCGCCTGCGCCTTCCGCCTGTCAACGCGCCAAATCGGGAGTCCTTGCGACGAATGGGCTTGACTCGGAACCTGCCCGGAGGCGGCCTTGGGCCATGACCGAGCACGCCCCCGAGCACGCGGACGTCAGCAATCCGCGCCTCTATCGCGAAGATGCCTGGGCGCCGCATTTCGCGCGGCTGCGGCGGGAAGATCCAGTGCACCGCCATGCCGACAGCCCCTTCGGCCCCTATTGGTCGGTGACCCGCTTCGCCGACATCATGAAGGTCGAGCTCGATCATGGCAGCTATTCGTCGGAGTCGAGCCTCGGCGGCATTCAGATCGCCGACCAGGCCAAGGGCTCGGAGCTGCCCAACTTCATCCGCATGGACCCGCCGCGCCACACCGCGCAGCGCAAGACCGTAGCACCGATCGTGGCCCCCTCGAACCTCGCCAACATGGAGGGCACGATCCGCCAGCGCACGCAGGCCGTGCTCGACGGTCTGCCGCGCAACGAGACCTTCGACTGGGTGGACCGCGTGTCGACCGAGCTCACCGCCATGATGCTGGCCACACTGTTCGACTTCCCGTGGGCCGACCGGCGCAAGCTCACCCACTGGTCCGATGTCGCCATCGCCAATATCGAGGATGCGGACGCCGTGGTGAAGAGCGAGGCCGAGCGGATGGCCGAGCTGACGCAGATGGCCGAGATCATGGCTGCTTTGTGGAAGGAGCGCGCCGCCCAGCCGCCGAAGTTCGACCTGATCTCGATGATGGCGCACAGCGAGGCGACGCAGAACCTGCCGTTGCGCGAGTTCATCGGCACCTTCGGGTTGCTGATCGTGGGCGGCAACGACACGACGCGCAATTCGATGAGCGGTGGACTGATGGCCATGATCGCCCATCCCGCCGAGGTCGCCAAGGTGCGGGCCGACGCCGGCCTGCTGCCGAGCCTCGTCTCGGAGACCATCCGCTACCAGACGCCGGTGATCCACATGCGGCGCACCGCGACCCGGGACGCCGAACTCGGTAGCAAGCAGATCGCCAAGGGCGACAAGGTGGTGATGTGGTACGTCTCGGGCAATCGCGACGAGACCGCGATCGAAGAGCCCGACCGCTTCGTCGTCGGCCGTGCCAGGCCACGCCATCATCTCGCCTTCGGCGCCGGTATCCACCGCTGCGTCGGCGACCGCTTGGCCGAGATGCAGCTCAGGATCCTGTGGGAGGAAATGTTGAAGCGCGACCTCGCGATCGAGCTCGCCGGCCCGCCGGTGCGGCTCTACTCCAACTTCATCCGCGGCATCCGCGCCCTGCCTGTCATCATTCGCGGCTAGTCATCCGCGCCTGACCGTTTCGACGCCGGCGGCAAAGGCCTGCTGCAGCAGCCAGACGTCGCCCGCGATCGAGACGAAGTCGTAGCCCATCCTGGCGAACTGCACGGCCTGCTTGGCATCCGCCGCCAGCCGGCCGGCCGACTTGCCGTGCTTCTTCGCCGCCGCGATCGTCGCCTGCTCGGCCTGCACGAAGTCGGGGTGGTCGAAGGCGCCGGGCTCGCCCAAGGCCACCGAAAGATCGTTGTGGCCGAGCCACAGCATGTCGACACCGGGCATCGCGGCGATCTCGTCGGCCGCCGCCGCGCCCTTCGGATCCTCGATCTGCAGGATGATGGCGGTGCGGGCGTTCTGTTCGGCCAGGCGCGGCAGCAGCGGCTCGCTGCGCATCGCGAAGCGTTCGTGGGCGAGGCCCAGCGCCACGCCGCGGGTGCCGTCGGGCCAGTATTTGGCCGCCTCCAGCACCGCCTTGGCCTGGGCGACCGACGACACGATCGGCACCATGACGCCGTCGGCGCCGGTGTCGAGTGCGCGCGAGATGTGATGGCGGGACTGCGAGGGCACGCGCACGATCGAAGGGAGCTCTGCCGCCTGCAGGTAGCGCACGACGCTGCGCACGGTGTCGAAACCAAAGCCGGTGTGTTCCATGTCGAGCACGGCGAACTCAGCGCCGGCCGCCTTCAGGACCTGGCCGATGCCGGGGGTGGCGAACTCGAACAGAAAAGTGCCGATCTTGGTCTTGAGCGTGCCTACCAGGGCGCGCAGATTCGGTGTCGGCATATTCTCTTCCCCCAGGGACTTCTGTGATTTCTCGTTGCGGTCCGCACCATAGGCGGCGTTTGCGTGGCGGCTCAACCGGAACCGCTGCGTTGACCACCCCGCCGGCACGGCCGCTAATCGACCGTCATGACTCCGGCGCTGCTCTACGGCCTCGTCGTCCTCTCCGCGATTGCCCACGCGATCTGGAATGCGCTGGTGAAATCGGCCGGCGACCGCGTCCTCACCATGGTGGCGATCCGGACGGCGGGTCTGCTGATGGGCCTTGCCGCCCTGCCGTTCGTCGACTGGCCGGCGCCTGAGAGCTGGAAGTGGCTGGCGCTCACGGCCTCGGTGATGTTCGCCTACTACGCGCTCCTGATCCGCTCCTATGGTGCGGGCGACATGAGCGTCGTCTATCCGTTGGCGCGCGGCCTTGCCCCGGTGCTGATGACGATTGCCGCCTTCATCGCCATCGGCGAGGCGCTGAGCACGGGGCAAATGGTAGCGGTCGGCCTGATCTCGCTCGGCATCATGGCGCTCTCGATCGGCGTCGGTGCCAGCCGGCAGGCGGTGGGCTTTGCCCTGGCGACCGGCGTGTCGGTGGCGACCTACAGCTTCTTCGGCGGGTTGGGCGTGCGCGCTGCCGGCACGGTGCTGGGCTTCCAGGCGTGCCTGGAAATCGTCACCGGTCTCGGCATGGTCGGTTACGCCCTGGTGACTCGCCGCGCCCAGCTCCCGGCCTATGTCCGCCGCCACGGCGCGGTCGGCCTGCTGGCCGGCGCCATTTCGGTGCTGGGATTCCTCGCCTTTCTGCTCGCCGCCCGGAGCCTGCCGCTCGGCCCCGTGGTAGCGCTGCGCGAAACCAGCGTGATCTTTGGCGCCGTGCTCGGCACCCTCGTGCTCAAGGAAGGCTTCGGGCTTCGCCGCATCGCGGCCTCGGCATTGGTCGTGGTCGGGATTGCGCTTCTCGCCCTGCTGCGATGAGATAGGCTCCTTAGCTACCAATCCGTCTTTGGAGGAAACCATGAAGCTCTATTACATGCCCGGCGCCTGCTCACTCGGTATCCACGTCATTCTCGAGGAGATCGGCAAACCCTACGACGTCCACAAGATCGACGGCGCGAAGCAGGAGCAGTACGGACCCGACTTCGTGAAGCTCAATCCCAAGTCCAAGGTGCCGACGCTGCAGAAAGACGACGGCTCGGTGCTGACCGAGTTCCCGGCAATCGCGACCTGGCTTGCGCGCAAGAACCCCGAGAAGGCCCTGTTGCCCACCGACGCCGACGGCGAGGCGCGTGCGCTCGAAGCGATGGACTACGCCGTCTCGACCATGCACATGCAGGGCTTCTCGCGCATGTTCCGGCCGGCCAACTACGCGCCGACCGAAGCCGACCACGACAAGGTCAAGGCGCGCGGCAAGGAGATCATGGAGAAGGGTCTCGATCTCATGAGCAAGACGCTCGAGGGCAAGGAGTATGTAGCCGGCAAGTTCTCGGTCGCCGATGCCGCGCTCTTCTATGTCTCGTTCTGGGCGGCCGGCCGCATGAAGATGCCGTTGCCCAAGAACGTCGCCGCCCACTACGAGCGCATGAAGGCGCGCCCGGCCGTGAAGCGCGTGCTCGAGCAGGAAGGCCTTACCGCCGCAGCCTGAGGTGCTGCCTGACACTCTCAGGAGCCGTCTTCGCCTGCCGCTGATCGCGGCCCCGATGTTTCTCGTATCGGGGCCGGCACTGGTGAAGGCCGCCTGCCGCAGCGGCGTGGTCGGCTCGTTTCCGACCGCCAACTGCCGCACGGTCGAGGAACTCGACCGCTGGCTCTCCGACATCTCCCGCGACCTCAAGCGCGCCGCCGACGAGACCGGCCGCGCCCCGGCGCCGCTCTGTCCCAACCTGATCGTGCACCGCTCCAATCCGCGCGTGCCCGACGACCTGGCCGCCGTGTTGCGCGCCAAGGTCGAGCTGGTGATCACCTCCGTCGGTTCACCCGAACCGGTGATGAAGCCGCTCAAGGACTCGGGTTGTCTGGTGCTGGCCGATGTGGCCTCGGTGCGTCACGCCGAGAAAGCGGTTGCCGCTGGCGTCGACGGGCTGGTGCTGCTGACGGCGGGCGCCGGCGGCCAGACCGGCTGGGTCAATCCCTTCGCCTTCGTGCGTGCGGTGCGGGCCTTCTGGGACGGCATCGTGGTGATGGCGGGCGGCATGGCCGACGGTCACGCGATTGCCGCCGCCGAGACGCTGGGATGCGATCTCGCCTACATGGGCACCAAATTCATCGCCACCCGCGAGAGCCTGGCCAAGGACGCCTACAAGCAGATGTTGGTGAAGAGCCGGCTCGACGACGTACTGCTGACGCGGGCCTTCACTGGCCTCGAGACCAACATGCTGCGGCCCTCGATCGCCGCAGCCGGTCTCGATCCCGACAATCTGCCGGTGCGTGGCGCCATCGACATCGCCAAGGACATCAACGCCGCCGAGCGCGACAAGCCTGACTCCAAACGATGGAAGGACATCTGGAGCGCCGGTCATTCGGTCTCGGGCGTGGCCGACGTGCCGTCGGTTGCCGAGCTGGTGGCGCGGACAGAGATGGAGTACCGCGCAGCTCGTCAGGGAGTCTGAACGCCGCGCCGGCGTGGCACCGACACGATCAACAGGGCGATGGCGACCAGCAACGCCACGACGCCGAGACCGGGGAACACCAGCCGCGCCGCGAAGACCTCGAGCAGCGCCCCCACCAGGATGGGGCCCGCGACCTTGCCGGAATTGCGTAGCGCGCCGTAGAAGCCGAGTCCCAGGCCGATGTGGCTGGCCGCGACCCGGTTGCCGATCAGGGCGACCGTCGAGGGGAAGGTGAGTCCCTGGCCGATCCCGACAACGACGGCCAGCGCCAGCAGCAGGCCGGCATTGGGCGCGAGTGGCAGCACCACCAGCGCGCCACCGATAGCAACCAGGCCGAAGGCGATGGTCGGCGCATAACCGTGCCGGTCCCCGAGCCGGCCGCCGAACGGCCGGACCAGAAGATGGGTTGCCTCCTGGAGGGTGAAGAACAGCCCGGCGGCCCACACGCCGTATCCGGCGTCGAGGGCGAAGATCGGCAGGAACGCCTTCAGCGAATAGATCGAACCATAGATCGCGAACTCGAGCGCGCCCACGAACCACAGTTCGGCACGGCTGGCCGTGTGTCGCGCGCCGGCCACCAGATCGCGCCACAGGCTCGGCCGCGCGGCCGCCACGATCCTGGACTCATCGAACGGCACGAATAGCGCGGGCACCAGGGCCGCGCAGCTCAACAGCCCAACGACCGTGAAGACCATCTGCGGCGAGCTCACTGTCAGCAGGAGGCCGGCGATGGCCGGGGCGACCAGGTGGCCGCTGCCGCGCGCTATCTCGAACAGACCGAGCCGGGCGCCACGGTTGGTCGGCGCCATCTCGGTGACCAGCGCCAAGGTGACCGGTCCGAAGATCGCTGTCGCCGCGCCGTGCAGGACGCGCAACCCGACGAGCTGGTCGGGTGTGTGGACGAAGCGGTAGAGGAAGGGAAAGCCGGCGAACAGGATCAGGGCGGCGAAGAAGAAGACGCGCCGTCCGAAGCGGTCGGACAGCGCGCCAATCAACGGCTTCAGCACCGTTCCGGTGAGCGTCGACACGCCGACGATGGTACCGATCATCAGCTTGTTGGCGCCGAGGCTTGCCGCGAAGATCGGCAGCACCGGGCTCTTCGCCATCTGGTACGCCGCGCGCACGATCAGATCGGTGACGAAGACCGCCCAGAAGCCTGCCGGTTGGCGCACCACGCCCGGCGCGCCCTACGCCGCGGCGATGTGGCCGATGCGGGCCTTGATCAGCGCCGCGTTCAACGGCGTGATCTCACCCTTCACAAGCGCCTCGAACCTGGCGACTTCGCTGTCGACCTTGTCCATGACCTCGCGCGACACCGCCTTGGTTTGGCTGGTGGGTGCGGCGTCGGCGGTCGTCGTCATGGCGATCATGTCGAACAGTGTGTCGTTGAGGCCGGCCGGGTTGCGCAGCACGTCGCGCACCGACTTGCGCTGCGGATCTACCATCACGCGCTCGATGTCCGAGAGCTTCTGGCCGAGGGCCACGGCGCGATTGCGCAGCGCGCGCTCCGACTTGGCCGCCCGGTCGGCGACCTCGCCCAGTTGGCGCTTCATCTTGCGCAGCCGGTTGAGCGCCTGCTTCAGCTTCGACAGCGACGCCACCAGCTCCTTGTGCAGGGCGAACTGGGCGGCGTAGTCGGCCGGCGTCGTCGCCAGGCGCGGATCCTTGACCACGGTGAAGCTCGCCGACTGAGGCTTGCTGCCGGCTTCGAGCTCGACGCTGTAAGTGCCGGGGATGACGGTCGGGCCGGGTGGGTTCTCGGGATCGGGCGCCAGCGGCTTGGGCCGCGGCGGTGCCAGGTCGTAGTCGAGCTTGGTCGGGCCGGGATACTTCATGTCCCAGACGAAGCGGTTCAACCCGGCCTTGGTGCTCGGCCGTCGCGCCGGCGGGGCGTCCTTGGTGTCGCTGGCATACGAGACGATCTTGCGCCCGGCCGAATCGCGGAAGGTGAGAACGACCGGCTGCTTGGCGTCCTCGGCCAGCCAGTAGTAGACGATCGCGCCGTTCGGCGGATTCTCGCCGACGTCAAGGTGCTCGCGCACCCGCGTGCCGTCGGGCCTTTCGACCATGACCGTGCTGCCGTCGATGCCGAAGGCGGGGCCGTAGGCGATGCCGCCGCGCACGTTGGCGCCGGCGCTCCAGTGGAGCTTGGTGCGGATTGCCGTCCGCGGCCCGAACAAGCGCGGCGACTTGGCGCGCCCCGACTTTGCCAGGCCACGCAGCGCCGTCACGTCGTCGAGGATCCAGAAGGAGCGGCCGTGCGTGGCCGCCACGAGATCGGCGTCCTTGAGCTTGAGATCGTAGACCGGCACGATCGGAAAGCCGCCGCCCATGCGCGTCCAGTGCTCGCCATCGTCGAGGCTGAAGAAGACGCCGGTTTCGGTGCCGATATAGAGCAGGCCCTTGGCGAGCGAATCGGCGCGGACGACGCGCGTGATCTCGTTCGACGGCAGGTCGCCCTTGATCGACTTCCAGCTCTTGCCGCCATCACTGCTCTTGAAGATGTAGGGCTTGTAGTCGGCGAGCTTGTAGCGCGTGGCGGCGACGTAGATCGTATCGGCATCGTGGGCCGAGATTTCGACGCAGCCGACGTAGGCCAGTTCCGGCATCGCCTTGGGCGTGACGTTCTTCCAGCTCTTGCCGCCGTCGCGCGTGACATGGACCAAGCCGTCGTCGGTCGAGGCCCAGATCTCGCCCTCGCGATGCGGCGATTCCACGACGCAGGCGCAGGTCGCATGGACCTCGGCGCCGGCGCTCTCGCGGGTGATGTCGCCGCCGGAATGCTGCTGGCGCGAGCGGTCGTTGAGGCTGAGGTCGGGCGAGATCTTCTCCCAGTCCATGCCCTCGTTGCGGGTGCGGAACACGCAGTTGCCGCCGACATAGAGCGTGCCGTCATCGTGCGGCGAGAACACGATCGGGAAGGTCCAGGCGAAGCGGTATTTCAGGTCCTTGGGCGAGATGCCGGTCGATTCCTCGGGCCAGACGTTGACCAGCTGGATCTGGCGCGTGCGGTGATCGTAACGCTGCAGCGCGCCCGCGCCGCCCGGGCTGGATCCCACGGCGCCGACATAGACGATGTTGTGGTCCCGCGGATTGACGGCGATGAAGCCCGACTCGCCGGTGCCGGGGTAGGAGCAGTCGGCCAGGGTGATCACGCCCCATTCGGACGCGCTCGGCACCGAGATCGAGGTGTTGTCCTGCTGGGTGCCGTAGACGCGGTAGGGATACTGGTTGTCGATGTCGATGCGATAGAACTGCGCGGTCTTCTGGTTGTAGATCGTCGACCACGAAGCGCCCGCATTGAACGACACATGGGCGCCGCCGTCGTTGCCCTCGATCATCCGCGTGTTGTCGTTGGGGTCGATCCACAGATCATGGTTGTCGCCGTGACGGGTCGTCACCTCGCTGAAGCTCGTGCCGCCGTCGGTCGACTTCCACATTTGCAGGTTGGTGACGTAGACCGTATCGGCATTTCCCTGGTCGGCGAAGACGTGCGTGTAGTACCAGGGCCGGTGCATCAGGTCGCGGCTGGCCGAGACCTGAGTCCAGCGCGCGCCGTAGTCGTCGGAGCGGTAGAGGCCGGTCTTGTCGCCTTCCGCTTCGACCAGTGCCCAGACGCGGCCGGCTCGGACCGGAGACACCGACACGCCGATCTTGCCCAGCATGCCCTCGGGCAGCCCCGGCTTGCGCGAGAGCTCTTCCCAGGTGTCGCCGCCATCGGTGCTGCGGAACAGCCCGCTGCCCGGACCGCCGCTCGATATGTTCCAGAAGTTGCGCCGCGCTTCCCACATCGAAGCGAACAGGATGCGCGGGTTGCTGCGATCCATCGTGAGTTCGATCGCGCCCGCCACGTCGCTGCGGTAGAGGATTTTCTCCCAGCTCTTGCCGCCATCCTTCGAGCGATAGACGCCGCGCTCCGAATGGGGGCCGAAGACGTCGCCCAGGGCGGCGACATAGACGAGATCGGGGTTGGTCGGATGGATGCAGATGCGGCCGATGAACTTGCTGTTCTTGAGGCCGACATGGCTCCAACTGCGGCCCGCGTCGGTCGACTTGTACATGCCATCGCCGTAGGAGACGTCGAGGCGGATCGCCGTTTCGCCAGTGCCGGCATAGATCACATTGGGATCAGAGGGCGCGACCGCGATAGAGCCGACCGCGGCGCTGCCCATCATGCCGTCCGACACGCAGCGCCAGAACACGCCGCCATCCTCGGTCTTCCAGATGCCGCCGGCGCAGGCGCCGAAATAGAACACCATCTTGTTCACGGGATCGCCGGAGACGGCGACGACCCGGCCGCCGCGCGACGGACCGATGCAGCGCCACTTCAACGAGTCGAGCCCCGACAAGGCGGGGGCAGGCGTGTTCTTGGGCATGAGGGGGCGCCGATCTCCAAAATGAAAGCCGGCGCGGACGGTAGGTCAGGTTCGTGCGGCGAAGCAACCGCTTCGCCGTGGGGAAACGTTCAGTGCAACTGGTAGAGCCCGCTGGCGAACCTGAATTCGGCCGGCTTGATCAAAGCGGCACTCGCCACGCGGACCTTGTGCAGCCTGGCGTCGAGGTTGCGCTCCCAGTAGTCGAGGAACTTGGTGAGGGCGGGGAACTTGGGGGCGAGATCCAGATGCTGCCAGACGAGGCTTTGCAAAACGTGCCGGTGATCGGGCATCCAGTAGAGGATTTCGGCGGTCGTGATCCGATAATCGTTGAGCTGCACAACAAAACTGCGGTCCATTGGGCACTCCTTGACACTACGCAGACAAAGGAATAGTCACTCCGCCGTCTCGAAAAATCAATATTTTCCCTGTAGATCAAATACTTAGCAGCACTCTCCCGGGATTGCTGCTAGTGCGAAGCGGCTTTGTGCCCTCGCCTTGACTCGTTTCATCAACAACCCTAAATGCAGCACGCCTTTGGCACTCACCACTGGAGAGTGCTGATAGCAATCCATTCGGGTGCAGCCTGAAGGCTGCGCAGGGCTAACAGCTAGTTGGAGGAAGACCTATGAAGTTCCGTCCGCTCCATGACCGGGTCGTGGTCAAGCGCGTCGAAGAAGAAGGCAAGACCAAGGGCGGCATCATCATTCCGGACACCGCCAAGGAAAAGCCGATGGAAGGCGAGATCGTCGCCGTCGGTCCGGGCGCCCGCGATGAAAGCGGCAAGCTCGTTCCGCTCGACGTCAAGAAGGGCGACCGCATCCTGTTCGGCAAGTGGTCGGGCACCGAGATCAAGCTCGATGGCGAGGACCTCCTGATCATGAAGGAGTCCGACATCATGGGAATCATCGAAGGTTCCGCCGCGATGAAGAAGGCTGCCTAAGCACCTTCACGGGCGCGAGCACCTCTGCATCCACCAAATCAACTTGCACATCCAAGAGGAATAGAAAATGGCAGCCAAGGAAGTCCGCTTTAGCGGCGACGCACGCGAGCGCATGCTGCGCGGCGTCGACATTCTCGCCAACGCCGTCA